>Ga0070707_100001053_pt1 | contig 27284 bp, 22 predicted proteins | sample KBSK5502metaG_FD_65468 | JGI IMG/M metagenome (GOLD analysis project Ga0070707, IMG submission 65468) | Corn, switchgrass and miscanthus rhizosphere microbial communities from Kellogg Biological Station, Michigan, USA - KBS K5-50-2 metaG | ecosystem: Host-associated > Plants > Roots >...
GAGGGACCCTCGTGATCGACGAAGGGGACTTCCGGATGAGCGACGAGAAGGCGGAGATCGTGAAGATCTTGAACAACGGAAACGCCCGAGGCTTCCCCGTACTACGAAGCGAAGCTGTCGGAAAAAAGGAGTTTGATCCCCGTGCCTATACGGTCTTCGGCCCGAAGCTCGTCGCAACCCGAAAGTTCTTCGAGGATCGGGCGCTCGAGAGCCGGTGCATCACGGAGGACATGGGGCAGACCCGGCTCCGCGACGACATCCCGATCAATCTCGATGAGAGTCACAGGGCGGAGGCGCGGAACCTTCGCAACAAACTCCTCCTCTTCCGGTTCCGGAACCTGAACAAAGCCCGGAAGCCCGAGACTACGATCGACCGCTCGATCGAACCACGCCTCAACCAGATCTTCGCGCCTCTTCTCGCCGTGATCGAAGACCCCGAGGCACGGGAGCATGTCCGAGCCCTCCTCCACCGCTACAACCGCGAGCTCCTCTCCGAGCGCGGCATGGAGATTGAGGCCCAGGTCCTCGAAGTCATCCGCGACGCCCTCGCCTCGTCATCGGATGGGAAAGTCTCGATCAAGGAGATCACCAACTGGTTCGTCGATCGCCACGGCGAGGACTACGAGCGAAAGGTGACGCCGAAGTGGATCGGGTCGATCATCCGGAAGAGACTCCGCCTTCAGCCAGAGCGCATCCACGGGGTGTTCGTGATCCCACAGGCGGAAGTGCCGAAGCTCAAGCGCCTCTACGAGAAGTACGGCCTCGGTCAGGAGGAACCTGCCAACGAGCCACCGTCAGAGGCGGCATCCCCGGGTCTCTTCACCCCACTGGGTGACTTGGGGGACTTAGGGTGACATTGGGACGGAATGCAGCCGAAGGCAACCGAGGAAAGACGGGGCCTTGTAAGACGAGGGCCGGCAGCCTCCGCCTTCCCTGGCGAAGTCACCCAATGTCCCCTATGTCCCCCGGAGCGCCGGCGACAGGGGCTGCACTTACTCATTGAGCCTGCGTTGCCTGAACCGAACTTGACAGAGCTGCGCAAATGTTGTACTATATGTATAGTTCGATAAATACCCGGTTCACATCTCCTAGTGCCTCGCATTTCCACTATATATAACCTTTCTAAACCGGCGAGTCCCATCCGCTGGACTTGCCGCAAGCGGCAAGTTTCGCCGTCTAGTGAGTTTCTTTGGCTTCGTTACGATGATCACAAATCAACGTGCCAAGAACCAAACTCGACAACTACCTTCGGACGTACCGCAAGCGATCCGGATTCTCACAGGATACTTTGGCGTACCTTCTCGGCGCCCAGAGCGGCGCGAAGGTCTCCCGCTATGAACGCAACGACAGACAGCCGAGTCTCGACACTGCCCTCGCCTATCAGGCGATCTTCGGAGTACCAGCGGAGCAGCTCTTCCCCGGAAGATTCGCAAAGGCTAGGCGGACCGTCTGGAGACGTGCCGCACGCATGCGGCAGCGCCTTGCTTCCCGGCCTCAGAGTCCTTCCGTCTCACGGCAGCTTGAGAGACTCGTCGCGATCTCATCACCCAACCTGTCACGATGACGGAGCTCTTCACCAACTACCCAAGAGTCCTCGCCATCGATCCCACGACGAAGGGCTTCGCCTACGCCTTGCTCGAGGGTCCCTCCTTGCTTATCGACTGGGGCCTCACGCAGGTTGAGGGGCGTAAGCACTCCAACTGTCTTCTCCGCCTCGAGAAATTGATCGAGCGATACGCTCCCGATGTCCTCGTCCTCGAGGACTATCGCGGAGCGGGTTCGCGTCGCTGCACACGCATTAAGCGGCTGATCCGGTCCGCAGCAATCCTGGCCCGACGGGATCAACTCCAGACCAAGCAGTTCTCACGCGGCAGGGTGCGGCGCTTCTTTTCGCCAACCGCCGTGCCCACGAAGCAGGCGATCGCCACTGCGGTCGCCGAGCGGTTCCCCGAGCTCGCCCCGCGCCTCCCGCGCATTCGCAAGCCCTGGATGAGCGAGGACGAGCGCATGAGCATCTTTGACGCCGTCGCCCTGGCGGTCACGTACTTCGAGACTCGAAGGAAACGGATCAATCCGCCGGTCGAGCCAACCCAACTACCTCACGCGGCATGATCGGGAGATCCAAACCAAGAATCCTGGCCATCGACCCCGGCACAAGGCATATCGGAATTGCGGTTCTGCAAGGCCGCGAGCTCGTGTACCACGGAGTCGTGACGATGCCGCACCGCCGATCGCCGGAAGCCATTCGGCGAAACACGAAGGCTCTCTTGGGAGAACTCCTCCGTGACTTCCGGCCCACGGTCCTTGCCGTCGAGGAGAACTCCATCGGCAGCAACCGGACCAAGTCACTTCTTCACAATGTGGTCAGCGAGACGAGGAAGATCGGACGGCGAGAAGGAGTGGAAGTGGTAACGAAAGCAGCGAGCACCGTGAAGAAGGTCGTCACCGGCAACGGTAGGGCAAGCAAGGAGGAAGTTTCCAGAGCCGTCGCTCGATCCTTTCCCGAGCTCAGGGCCTACCTCCGCCAGACTGCCAAGTGGCGCGCGAGGTACCACGGGAACATGTTCGATGCGGTGGCGATTGCGCTCGCTGTTGGTACGCCGGCCGACATACACAGTTTCTAGAGATCGACTCCGGGCTACTACAGCGTCGCGATCCATCCCAGAATCAGCTTGCAGCCAAGTGCCTATACTGCTAGTATTGCGATATAACCCGAAAATGAAGTCACCTGGCGGGCCAATCCCGGGCCCGGTCATCATCCTCATCGGTATACTCGTGTCCGCAAGCTTGGCTTGGTACGCGCTACATCGGCTGGCACCATCACTACAGCCGACTGAAGAGCCTGCCAAGCCTGCGGGCGCAGGTTACCCGATATCGCCGGGCGCGTACCTGGCACTCACTCCCAGCACCGGAACCCCAGGAGGCTCTACTGCGTCGCCGGCGTGGCTGACGCCAAAAGGCTGGCAAACCTCAACGTTCGACGACTGCGGATTCCGGATAGCCTGGCCAGGCAAGTGGGTTCGAGCCAATAACATCAGCGGCGTCAGTATTCCTGTTACTCCGCGCTGCCTACTTAACCTCGCCGCCGGCCGCTCTCTGGGACCAGAAATGCAGACCGTCACCTTCGTTGCCGCGGCCTACGACGCGTCAGCGGCGTCCTTATCACAATTTTTGAGGGCTGCATACCGCCGAGACCTGGCAGGTCTAGAGGAGGGGGATATATTCAAGGCATTGGCAGATGGCTATCTGGGTCACCAGGGGCTCCTCACCTACAATCACACTGAGACCGCCGACCAGCAGGTCGCCGAGGTCGGGGACGTCGAATTCGGGGGCGTCCTATTCTACACGACGTACATTGCATGGAAGTCGGCTCGCTACGTCTACGCGATAGAGATCCATCTGGTCCTGGAGGACACCTCGGCTGCCAAGCCAACGGATGCTGACTACGCCGACCTATATAAGCAACTGGTCTCGCAGCTTGTGCTTACCGATTGAGTGGCGCGGCATTGCCGGCGTTATCGCCCGGGCAACGCCGACTTCGCGAGTGTGATCTGGGGCATCCGACGGCGGATGATACAGCCCCGCCGCGAGAGCGCCCGACGAACTTGCAGCACAGCTTCCAGCCAACGCCTACGGCACGATGCGGACCGAGTCCTTCCCCCTGATAAGCTCCCCGTCGGCAGTGCGCCCTGCCAAGATGCCTTGGCTGTCACCTGTCTGGAACGCTGTCTTCTGAGTATAGAAAGTACAGATTAGGTCTGGAAGCCCGTCGCCGTTCACGTCGTCTGAGGCGTCACTGCAAAATGCAAGGCTCCTCTCGTCGCCTTTCCGACCGAAAGTCAGCGAGGAGCGATCGACGGTCCTCGGTGCATCAAAGTCTCGAGCTGAGAGGATAGCAACAGGGATCGTGCCACGGCTCTTAGGGTTGACGGCGTTCGGGAAGCCGCCAGGCTTGATATCTATGCCTACCGGCGTGAACGCGATTATTCCTCCCCCGGCGAACCTGATTCCATAGCCCAGCGTAGGAATATCGCTGACCGGTGTGTTCTCCGCCAAAGTCATGATGGTACCGGCCGCGGCCACCTCAAGGCCATAGGTATCGGACGGCGAGATACCAGGCTTAGGGACGACCCCTATAAGGTAATCCCCTAGCTTTAGTGCTGGCGAGCTCACCATAGTGTCGCGCGTGCTATCAGCGCCAACCTCCCACTCAGAATAATATAGACTGCCAGGGACCTCGCGAAGGTTCTCGCGCTCCGTGACCATCAGCGTCCGCGCCGTAATCGTGAGGCCATCCGGATCTGTCACAACCAGATCGACCGGGGAGAGAGCTCGAACCTGGAAGTTGATGATCGGTGGCGTACGTCTCCGAAAGCCGGCAAAGCACGGAACCGTCAGACCGGGCGCGCATCCAGGCATGGTCCGCAACGTGCTCTTTTGTGACAGCTTGATACCCGCCTGCTTATTCAGGGCCTCGACGACATCATCGCCCCCGACATACATGGCTTCATGATCGACAAGCAGCCCGGGCGGGTGCGTATAGTTGAAGAAGAGCAGATCGCCCGGCAGCAAGTCAGTCTCATTCACAGGCCCAGAGTTATTTCTGTACTGACCATCTGCGCCTTCGTAGAACACCGGGTTCGGCGCCTGTGGCGGTCTCGGTTGGTATACCGTGGCCCCAGCGGCCTTGTTGTATGACCAGAAAGCAAGACCGGAACAGTCGATCCCCATATCGAAGCGGACTTCAGAGCGGCCCGTCACCGGATCTACGAAAAGGTAGTTGTAGCCTGATTCGACCTCAGCAGTTACTACAAACCTGCTATCGTTCCAATCCCATCCCTTGCCCCCGAGGAGGTATGGCCCCGGCACAAGTGACCTTGCGAGTGCCGCTGCGCGGCTCGCAAGGGTGCCAACCGGGACGGTGATGACGACCTGCCCGTCGCCAGTCTGATAGCCCTGTGCATGGACTGTGCCCGTGCCCGCGGAATAGCTCGAGCCACCGCCTCCGCCCGAGCCAAAGAGGCATCCACCACCACCACCACCGCCGTAGTAGCCCCCTCCTCCTCCTCCGCCGGCGCGGTTCCCGTTGCCGCCCACACCGCCCTGCCCGAGGCTGCCAGGGCTTCCGTTGCCATTGCATCCGGCGCCGCCGGCTCCTCCGCTGGACTGCGCGCCGCCGCCGCCAGGGTCTGAACCACCTCCAGAGGTGGTGCCTCCGGTGGCGCCGATTAGGCCGCCCCCGTCGCCGCCGTTGGCGTCTTCGCAGCACTCTGCTCCACCGCCACCGCCCGCGACGACAGCGCGATTAACGGGAGCGTCGCCGCCTTGCCGGACATCCGAGGCGCCGCCACCACCCGCACCCGGGGCATTGAAATCCACGTTGTCGATGCCACCCGAGGCACCACCGTTGAACCCGCCCGGGCCGGCCGTGTTCGGGCCCATGACGTCGCCGCCTCTGCCGCCGACACGGATCATCAGCGTCTCGCCCGGCGTCACCGCATGCGTCGTCTGGACGCGTCCGCCCCTGCCGCCTTGCGCACGCGGGTTGCTGCCATTGCCGCCGCCCTGAGCCCCGCGCGCGTCGACGGTAATGGAGGTCACGCTGTCTGGGACGACCCACGGTTGCGGATAGCCCACGAAGTCGAATGTCACCTGTTGGGCTCGCGCCATGAGGGGACACCACGCCAGAGCGAGAAAGACTCCTACCGTCGCCAGGCACCTGGAGTTCCGCCGTTCACGCCGTCGCATTGTTGGCTCCTTTGGTCGCGGGAGAATGACCAAGGCCACACGCTGGGCACGCGCCTGGGGTCTTGAAGCCGAAGGCGGACTCCGCCGGGGCGGAAAGCCCGCGCGCCATCTGTTGTCCCGCGATCCTCTGTTGAGGGTCTCTCTACCACCGCCCCTGGCTGGGGTCAAGCCGGCTGGCGCCTCTCTCTCCACCCAACTCCAAGCAAGGTCTTACCCGACGAAGGTCGAATGCCGGCGGACTCCCCCGTCGGTCCGTCGGCGCAGTTCCCCTAAGTTCCGGCGGGGAGTCAGCGCCGGCCGCCGCGTTACCCTGCCGGAGGCGTGAGTAGACGAAAACCGCTAAAGACGGTGACTCGCACGAACCTGGTCGTGTCGTTGTCAGGCCAGGAGGTGTTCGGCGTCGCGGCGTCGTTGGAGAGCGTGCGGTCGATCCTTGCACGGGTGCCGCGGCTGACGGCGACGCTTCTCCTCACGAAGCTCTTGGTGCACTTCGACCCGGAAAAGACGCTGGAGTGGGTGGAGTTCGACCGCACGGTCCTTCGGGAATTCATGCTTCGGCCTGAGGTTCGGCATCCACTGAATTCACGCGATCCGAGGGATCCGGAGCGTCCCCGCGTGGCCTTTCATCGTCAGCAGTTGCTGGTCGGCCTGTCGTTGGCGCAGCACTTGTGCCCCGAGCAGCACACGCCGACGTTGGATCCTGAGGTGTACTACCTGGTTGGTGATGCGCTCCTGGGCATCTCTGACCTTCTCGACTCGGGGCCGGCGTCCAGCAGCGATTCCAGTATTTCGAGCATCGGCGCGACGTTGCTTCCCTATTTCGCAGAGTCGAATCCTCCGGATCCCCGGTTCGCCATTCTGCGGACGGCTCGGTTGATCGGACGTTCGGAGTGGGCGTCGGACGCTGTGCTGCGCAGGTTTCGAAACCGGTTCGAGGCAGGAGTCGGCCTGACGTTGGACGATTACCTGAACGTCCTGGTGGGCCTCTATGTTCGGCTTGAGGCTCTGCACCAGGCCGAGCGGTGGGACACGCTGCGGTCATGGGAGGATTTCGGGGCCGGTAGCCTTACGCCGAAGGTCCGCGTGGTGCTCGAGGAGCTCGCGGTGTCATTTGCCGATCTCCCCCGGCTGGTCCCTTCGCCGGATCAGGTCTTCCGTGATCGGTCGCTTGAGCCGTTCCGATCGCGTGGGCTAATCAGCCTGCCGGACGATCGTTTTCTCTACTCGGATTACGAGTTCGGGACGCAGCAGGCTACGAATGGGCTGATCTGGCGATTGCGTCGGCTGGCTCTTTCGGATGCGGAGGGTGAGTCGCTGCTGCGGTCTTGGGGGTCGCTCGTCGAGGGTTACCTGCACGAACTTCTGGGCGGGGTGCTGGGGAGCCAATATGTCCGCTCGCCTCGTGATGATGGCGATCGTGAAGTGACGGACGCTTTGGTGGATTACGGTGAGGAGGTTGTCCTGCTGGAGTTTAAGCGGGGGTTCCTGCGGCACGACGTGAAGTATTCGGCCGATGTTGGTCGTCTGGAAGAGGAGCTGCAGCTAAAGTTTGTGAAAGAAGGGCAGATCGCCCGCGCGTTAATGCGTATCTTTGGGCCGGAGCGTCTTGGCTCTCGCTGGCTTTCGTTCATGCGAGGAGTCGGTGCTCGTGCTCCGCGGGTGGTGTATCCAATCGTGGTGACGGATGATTACTCACTCGCGGCTCATGGCGTGGAGTCGCATTTGGGTGATCTTGTTGCCGAGAGCCTGAAACGAGTCGATCTGCCGGTGCGGCCTCGGGTGGAGCGGTTGACGGTTGCGACGGTTGAGGATATCGAGTCGCTGGTGCCGATGCTCCGTCGTGGCCTGAAATTGAAGCGTGTCTTGCGGGAGCGGTTCGAGGTTGACCGGCTGGCATTGAATACGTTGCACAACTTTTTGTGCGACGTAGCTGCGCATATGCGTTTGGATGTTCTGGTTGATAGGGCGGGAGTTGACCGCGTGTTGGATGATGCGAAGGAGTTCTGGGTTCGGGCGTCTCGTGGGGCCAGCGCCTGATGGGGTCTGGCCTGGTGGCCGACCCGGCCTCCTACTTCAGGGGAAAAGTCCCCGGGGAAGGCTGGGTATTCCTCGAGCGAGAGGTCATGAGGCTTAAGGCTTGTTTCCTTGCTGCCGCGCTCCTGGCCCTGGCCGCGCCGCTCGCGGCCCAGGACGAGTTTCACGGCTGCGGGATGACCGGTACCGCCAAGCCCGCCGCGATCAAAGCCGTCAACCGGCTGAAAAACCGCTACACCCCGCCAGCCGATGCCGACATTGACACCGCGGTCACGCTGAAGCGGATGCTGAAGCTCGGAGACGACACGGACCGGTTCGACGAGGAGAAGGCGGCCGAGGTCGTGGGGTACGTTTACGACGTGAAGCCCGGCGGCAAGGAGACCTGCAATTGCGGCGCGACCGACCCAGACCTGCGGGACACCCACATCGAGCTGGTCCCTTCACCGGCGCTCAACGACAAGACCCACCGGGTAATCGTGGAGATCACCCCGCGCTTGCGGGCGAAGATGGCCGAGCAGGGCGAGGACTGGTCAACCGACGCCCTCAAGACTGCGATCAAGCACAAGTGGATCCGAGTCCGCGGGTGGCTCCTCTTCGACGTGGAACACCTCGGCAACGCCGAGCACACGAACCCGGGCGGCAAGAAGATCTGGCGGGCGACGGTGTGGGAGGTCCATCCGATTACTGTTCTCGCCCTAGAACCACAACCTCATTAAGACGCTGACCTCATGACCGAGCTACTCTGGGACGGCAAGTATCTCGCGGGCAAGAAGGTTGCCCCGGTGCGCATCGCCCTTCCGTTCCAGACGATCGAGACTGTCAACGAGACCGCGCAGGACCGCCAGCGCAGCCTGGAACTCTTCTCGGCCGGCCGCGAGACCGCGTGGCGCAACCGGCTGATCTGGGGCGACAAGAAATACGTCCTTCCAAGCCTGCTGCCCGACTTCGCTGGAAAAGTGAATCTCATCTACATCGATCCGCCCTTCGATACCGGCGCGGACTTCTCCTACACGGCAAAGATTCCCCATCACGACAGCACTGACAACGACGGCTCCGCCAGCTTCGTAAAGGAACCATCAATCCTTGAACAGAAAGCATACCGGGACACGTGGGGACGCGGGCTCGATTCGTACCTGCAATGGTTCCACGAGACCGTCTTGCTCCTCGCCGAACTCCTTGCAGAGAACGGCAGCATTTATGTTCATCTCGACTGGCACGTTGGTCATTACGCGAAGGCAGTCCTTGACGAGGTCTTCTCACCGCAAGCCTGCCAGAACGAGATCATCTGGAAGAGAACGTCAGCTCGCAGCGACAGCCACACCTATAACCACATCCACGACGTTCTTTACCTCTATGCGCGCGGCAGCTTTACCTTCAACGACATCTACGTTACCCACGAGCCGGAGTACATCGAGACGAAATATCGCTACGTCGATCCGAGCGGGCGGCGCTACCGGCTCGACAACATCACGAGCCCTAATCCCAGGCCGAATATGACCTACGTCTGGCGAGGTCACCAACCCCCTGCCCTCGGGTGGCGCTACTCGAGGGAAACGATGCAGCGTTTACACGACGAGGGTCGGATCTGGTACCCCGACTCGAAACAAAAGCGACCCCAGCTTATCCGGTACCTGGACGAATCAGCCGGCCAACCAGCAACGTCGGTATGGACTGATATCTCTCCGGTCAACTCTCAGGCAGCGGAGCGCGTCAATTACGACACCCAGAAACCCGAGGCGCTTCTCGCGCGCGTAATCAAAGCGTCATCCAACGAGGGCGATCTTCTACTCGACTGCTTCGTCGGGAGTGGCACTACTGCTGTCGTTGCCGACAAGCTTGGCCGCAGATGGATTGCCTGCGACCTCGGCCGTTTCGCGATACACACCACCCGAAAGCGACTGCTTGGGACCCCGGGAGTCCAACCTTTCGTCGTGCAGAACCTCGGCAAATATGAGCGCCAGGCGTGGCAGAAGGCCGAGTTCGCCGCTCCGGGGGACCTGCATGAACGAGAGCAGCGCTACCGCTCCTTCATTCTCGATCTCTATCGTGCTAGCCCGATAACCGGGCACACGTGGCTCCACGGCGTGAAGAGCGGCCGCATGGTGCACATCGGCGGGGTCGACGCACCCGTAACGCTGGCGGACGTCAAAGCCATCGCCTCGGAGCTATGGCGCGCGGTCGGCAAGGGAAAGGATGCTCCGACCTCCGCTGGTGTCGATGTCCTCGGATGGGAATTCGCGTTTGAGCTCAACGAGTTGGCCCGCCAAGTCGCGGCAGAAGCGCGCGTCGACGTCACCTTCAAGAAGATTCCCCGGGAGGTTCTCGAAAAACGTGCTGTGGAACAGGGAGACATTAGGTTTTTCGAGTTAGCCGCCCTGACCCTTGACGTGAAGGTCCGGAAGAAGGATGTGACCCTCAAGCTGACAGACTTCATGATTCCTCCAGACGACGTGCCTGAGGACGTACAAAAGGTCATCAAGCACTGGAGTCAGTACGTTGATTACTGGGCCGTCGACTGGGACTACAAGGGTGACACCTTTCACAACGAATGGCAGAGCTACCGAACCCGGGCGAACCCGAAGCTCGAGACGGCGACGACCCGCGCGTACGGGGAGCCGGGCAAGTACACCGTCCTCGTGAAAGTCATCGACATCCTAGGCAACGACACGACAAAAGCCCTCGAAATACAGGTGTCTTGATGCCACGAGGCAAACGCCGAGCGCGAAATGACGCCCAGGAGAACCTGCTAGACATCACGGCGAAGCTGCGCACAGCGCCCTGCGTACCTGCGCTCCGGGAAGCCCTCAAAGCCTGGCGGATCGGCGGGTACAAGGGTGTCACCGATACGACACGTCTCCTGCTGAACCACTGGTTCCACACTGACCACCGGCTCGCCAACGGCCGGGCTTTTTCGTGGCACGACTCGCAACGTGACGCCATCGAGACCTTGATCTTCGTCTGGGAGGTCGAGAAGGTTCGCACGCGCAAGGGCCTGCTCGAGCGGTACGCGGAGAGCCTCAAGGACGTTCGCCTGGCGGCCTACGACGAGTTCGCTCGGTACTGCGTCAAGATGGCAACCGGGAGCGGCAAGACCAAGGTCATGTCGCTGGCCATCGTCTGGCAGTTTCTGAACGCGATGCGTGAACCGGACAGTATCGGCCGGGAGTACGCCAAGACCTTCTTGCTCATCGCGCCGAACGTGATTGTTTTTGAGCGGCTCAAAACGGACTTTTCGGGCGACCGTATCTTTCGGGTCGACCCTCTGATTCCTAGGGAATTGAAAATCTTCTGGGACTTCGGCTCTGTCATTCGCGGCGAAGGTGAGAGGGCACACGCCGAAGGAACCCTATTCCTCACGAACATTCAGCAGCTCTACGAGCGCCCCAACCGCGGAGGCGACCCTGAGCCAGATGCCATGACCGGTGTCCTCGGCCCTAGGCCTCCGGCGCAGAAGCTGGAGATGACCGACTTCACCGAGCGCGTCGGCTTGCGCGGAGGACGTCTCGTCGTCATCAACGATGAAGCGCACCATACCCACGAAGAGGAAAGCGAGTGGAACAAGGTGATCCGCGGACTACACGCCACGACACCGATCGCCTCGCAACTCGACTTCACGGCAACACCCCGATTTCAGAAGGGAGCGCTCTTCCCGTGGACGATCTGCGACTACCCGCTGAAGCAGGCAATTCTCGATGGAATCGTAAAGCGCCCCATGAAGGGAGTCGCCCAGATCCACGAGGCCAAGTCAGACCACGCAAGCGTGCGATACCGCGGTTACCTGGCGGCCGGCGTGGAGCGCTGGCGTGAGTACCGGGAGCAGCTCTCGCCGCTAAGCAGGAAGCCGATTCTTTTTGTGATGCTCAACTCCACCGAGGAGGCAGACGACGTCGGCGACTGGTTGCAGGCGAGGTATCCAGAGGATTTCGGCGGACCCAAGACCCTCGTGATCCACACCGACCGAACAGGCGAAGTCGCGGTGAGGGACCTCGAACCAGCGCGACGCCTAGCACGAGAGGTCGACCTGCCGAGTAATCCAGTGAACGCGCTCGTAAGCGTGCTCATGCTTCGCGAAGGGTGGGATGTCCAGAGCGTTACGGTCGTGGTAGGCCTGCGGCCCTACACGTCGAAAGCCAACATTCTTCCCGAGCAGACCATCGGCCGTGGCCTTCGGCTCATGTTCCGGGACCTTCCAGGGGCTTACCGGGAGCGCCTCGACGTGATCGGCAATCAGGCCTTCCTCAGCTTCGTCGAGGATCTCGAGAAACTCGAGGATCTCCACCTTGAGACCTTCGAGGTCGGTAAGGACAAGCTTCAGATCGTCACGATCGGCCCCGAAGACCACCGAGCCGCCTACGACATCGGGCTACCGGTTCTGACGCCGACACTCCTCCGAAAGAAGAGCCTCAGCGAGGAGATCGCTGCGCTCGGCGTAGGCGGCATGACGTGTCCTGTCCTGCCCCTGAAACCGGGGGACGTCGCGGAGAAGACGTTTCGCTACGAGGGATTTGACATCCTCACCTTGCAGAAGGAGATCGAGCGCGACTACCCGGTCCCTGAACCGCAGACCCCTCAAGAAGTCATCGGATACTACGCACGCCGAGTCGCCCAAGAGGTCAAATTGCCCTCGCAATTCGCAGCTCTGGCGCCAAAGGTTCGCGAATTCTTCGAGCAGAAAGCGTTCGGCAAGACTGTGAACCTCGACGACAAGAACGTCGTGCGTGCCATGAGCACCAACGTCGCGCACTACGTGTGCGTCCAAACCTTTAAGAGGGCATTGCTTGGTCTGGCGATCGAGGAGCAGCAGGCCCAGCTGCTGGAACCCGCACGCCTGCTGTCCGCCACCGTTCCATTCCCCTGGTCACGACCCGTCTGGGAGGGGCGCAAGTGCATCTTCAACCTCGTTCCATGCAGCAACGCCTTCGAGCGCAACTTCGCGAAATTCCTCGATGACGCCGGCGATGTTGCGGCGTTCAGCAAACTCCCCGAGTCATTCGGGTTCGCGATCGAGTACACGGACCCGAGCATGAACCTCCGTTCCTACTACCCCGATTTCGTAGCGATCGACGAAAGCGGCGGCCGGTGGCTCTTGGAGACCAAGGGGCAGGAGACTCCAGAGGTCAAACACAAAGACGAAGCCGCCCGGCGCTGGTGCGAGGATGCGACCAGGCTCAGCGGCACCTCCTGGCGGTACCTGAAGGTGCCACAAAAGCAATTCGAGCAGCTCCAGCCGACCCTGCTTGCCGATCTCCCCGTGCTCGATGCCGGAGCACCACAGAGCGGACTTTTTGCGTAGCGGGGACTCCGCATCGGGGGTGCGCTTGCGGATCGCCGACCACCAGGTGATCGAAGTAGATGTGCGAAGGCCGTACCAGCCCTACGACCGGCTCGTCCTTCGCCAGCCCAAGGTTGGCCGGTGGATTGGAACCGTTCTCATGTGCGAGGCGGAGGGTGAACACTGGCGCGTGATGGCGATTCGGTGTCTGCCGTCCTGCCAGGCGCATTGGCGGCGCCGATGAGGGAGAAACTGAAATGGTCAGACTCTCCAACGGCGGCGCGGGACGATCCGCTGCTCGATCGCCCGCAATCTTCTCGGCACCCATCGATCGTGTTCGACGCCTGACAAAGCTTCTTCCTCACCCCATCAAGGAAATCGCCAAACGTCCTGAAGTCGGTCTTCAGTCGCCTCTAGAGGGGAACCTCAACTCGCCAGTCCGGACGAAAGCTCTTCCTCTGAAGAGCATCCAGCCGTTTCTCGAGACGATCGCTCCCGATCGCCGTTCGAGCGAAGTCGTACAGCCGTCGGACATCAGACCGCAACCGCTGATCCTGTGCGACCAACCGGTGAATCGCTGCAAAGTTGTCCAGCGCGAAACGCCGAAACAAAGACCTCTTGCCGAACTGCTCGATAGCGCCCTTCTCGTAGTCTTCCATCTCGGCATACCTGGTTAAGATGTCGTGGCCAAAAGAGAGGAGCGTCATGAGGTTGCCGGCGTTTGCTCTCTCGTCCGAGAGGGGGTCCCGCCGGTACTCGACATCCGGGCTGTCAGCGGCAATCGTTGCGAGGCGGCGGATGACACATCCGTAGCATGTGCCGTCATGGTCTCCGAAGCGTTGGCTAATGCAGGAGTGTGTTCGACCGACTCCAGTCTGGTCCGGGCTCAGAGCAACGACCTCTGCTTTCGTGAGGTTCGCGAAGGGCGTAAGCACTCGGATGGTGCGGCCTAAGATTACTTCGAGGGCGCCGCGGGCCGCTCGGAGAACTTCTGGGTGCGTTGTCATCGTGACCGAATCCACGGGCGAGAACCGCGGCTGGAACATCGTCGGACCACACTCCGTTACCACCAGCGTGTCAGCGCCGGTGATGGCCATGCGAAGCCCAGCGGCAAGCACGTAGAGAAAGCCCCTTAGTTGCATATATCCGCGCGAACCCATCCGGGGGACCCTCACTGTTTCGGTCGAGACTCCATGCTTCGATAGCCGGCCTTTCAAGTTTTCCACGATCCGAATTAGGTGCGATTGATCGGCGTGAGCGCAGAAAACAGCCTCGGTTCCGGGGTACTTCTCTCCGGCCAGGAGAGATCCCGAGAATGAGTCGATGCCCCCAGAAAAAAGGCAGAGCTGCGGAGGCGTCGGGACCTGGACCGACATGTCCTCGAGCACCGCCTGAAACGGCATCCTGACAAACCCGATTTCCAGATCGCGAACGAGAACGAAGAGCAGGACGTCCCGGAGAATACGGCCGAGCGCGTCGAGGGCGTAGCTGCACGCCTCGGCTCCATAAACAGAGATCTCAACGCGACGAAGGGCGTGGCCTGCTTGGACCCGCTGCTCTATTTCGAAAACAGCCGCGCCTACCGATATAGCTGTGAGCGCCCGCGGTTCGGCGCCCTGGAGTTCGCGGAACCACGAACCAATCGTCGGTGCGACCGCGGCATCATCACCGGCCGGCATCCAAGTCTCTCAGGGCTTTTTCCAGCGCCCTCTTGTAGAGCGCTTTTGACTGCCGCTTCGAAAGGTCACCCGGGGAGGCACCCGCATGATCTACGTAGTAGCTGCCCACGGTCTCCGCTACCCGGCGGAACTGCTTCCGCGTTAGCTGGCGCAAGCGTGAGCCAAAACTGGCGAAGTCTTCCTCCGTGTTCTCGGCCTTCACGAGCGATTCCAGCATCGAGAAGATGACTCCCTGGAACTGCAACTTCCATGCGTTCGTAACCTCCCTTGATGGGCGCCGCCTCGGGCTCACTTCTTACCCTTCGGAAGGGCATCAAGAGTTGCGGAGACGACTATCCGGGTCATGACCGGGTCGTCAGCCAGGTTCGCCGCGCGCCTGACCTCGGCCCACGCAGTGTGGACGAGCTTCTCCCGTTCGGATCGGCTTAGCGGCTTCCCTTCCTCGACAGCTCGGCGAACGAGGTTCGAGAGCTTGCCGGCGTAGTAGATGATGTCGGCAGGCTTCGGCGTTTCCGCCAGAACACGGGCGGCTCCACGGGCAACACCTGTCGGATCTTGCGCCTCAAGCGCGCGACGAAGCTGGGTACGGGCGCCCGCTGCGCCAACGCCAACGATCGAGGAGATGGTTCTCGCGCGTCTTCCGCCCATGACTACAGGGTGTCCACCAGAATCCTCAGAATGTCGGCGAACCTAGATTCTGCGCGACCGATTGTTACGATCAGCACTAGAACCGCGACAAGCAGCAGCGAAGGGAAGAACACGAGGATTGCGACGGCCAGAGCGCCTCGGCCAGAGACAAAGACCGAAGCAAGCCCGGCGGCAAAGAGCGAAATTGTAAGCGCAACGGTCAGCCAGTATTTCCACGAATGTAGGACCCGCAGGCGGTCAGAGAGAGCGAGCCATTCTTCGAAATGTCCCAGAGCCGCGACGTCCAAGGCCGTTTTCAGTTTTCCGGACTTCATGATGTCCGTTAAGCCGCTGAGTTTTTCGAAAGGGTCGGCTGGCTTGAGAACTGACCGGAACTGCTCGCGCGTGAGGCCGTGCTTTTGAAGAAAACCCCGCTCCATTTCCTTTGCCTCTCGTGCCATGCCACGGATCTGGTCGCTCCAAGCGATAAGCGCCACGAAAAGCGCGAACCCGCTGGCGAAAACGAAAAGGGTTAGATCGAAAGCCGTCGTCCCGGTCCTCCCGGACCCTTCAGTACCGGAACGGGGAGTTGCGGTCGCCCTCGAAGGAGGCCGGGGACTGGCGACGAAGGTAGGTTGTGCTGCAACCAAGGCTGGTACCTGTCGGGTTTGCACCGGGCTGGCCGCCTGATGAGCTGATAGGGCGGAGCAGTTCAAGCCGAAAACGATGACGGCGAAGGCTCGCTGGCTGTACCAGCCCGGATCGCGGAGAGTCCAGCGGATTCTAAGCATTTGTCCCTACGAGTGTTTTGCGAACCCGCGGATCGGAGTTCTCACCGACCGCGAGCTGAAGGTGGATGGGATGAATTCTTGAACTCTTCTTCCATCACCCGGATCAGCTGGCTAAGCTTCATTCCCAGGGCCGCGGCGATCTTGGACATGTTCTTCAGGGCCAGGTTCCTCTCGCCCCTTTCCACGTCGCCCATGTAAGTCCTATTGATATCAGAGAGTTCCGCCAGCCGTTCCTGTGAGATTCTGCGGGTCTTCCGTGCGCGCCGAACGGCTCGCCCGAAAGCTGCCTGGAGGGGATCGCGTTTTCCTCTTGCCACCTCCTGAGAGCTTAAGGCCTGCCGCTTAAAGGTCCACCGGATATAAGTGTAGCTTTGAGGTATGCTCTCCCTATGGAGAGCGTTGTCGTTTCAATCCTTCGCGGCATTCTCGATCGTTTGATGAAGGCCCCGGGCGAGACTCCCGAAGGGGCGCTAACGCGACGCGGCGATTCGACAAGGCCGGCGCGTCTCCTGGCTGACCCGGCAGGAAAGCCCGTGCCGGCGGGTCGCGACGGTTGAGGATATGGAATCGCTGGTGCCGATGCTCCGTCGTGGCTTGAAGCTGAAACGGGTCTTGCGGGAGCGGTTCGAGGTTGATCGGTCGGGTTTGAATACGCTGCACAATTTTCTGTGCGATGTAGCTCGGGGTATGCGTTTGGATGCTTTGGTTGATAGGGCGGGAGTCGACCGCGTGTTGGATGATGCGAAGGAGTTCTGGATTCGGACGTCTCGTGGGGCCAGTGCCTGATAGGGTCTGGCCTGGTGGCCGACTCGGCCTCCCTACTTCAGGGGAAAAAGTCCCCGGGAAAGGCTGGGTATCCTCGAGCGAGAGGTCATGAGGCTAAAGGCTTGGTACCTTGGTGCCGCGCTTTTGGCCCTGGCCGCCCCCCTCGCGGCCCAAGACGAGTTCCACGGCTGCGGGATGGCCGGGACGACAAAGCCCGCCGCGATCAAAGCCGTCAACCGACTGAAAAACCGCTACACGCCGCCAGCCGATACCGATATCGACACAGAGGTCACGCTGAAGCGGATGCTGAAGTTAGGCGACGACACGGACCGGTTCGACGAGGAGAAAGGGGCGGAGATCGTGGGCTACGTCTACGACGTAAAGCCCGGCGGCAAGGAGACCTGCAACTGCGGCGCGACCGACAAAGACCTGCGGGACACCCACATCGAGCTGGTCCCCTCACCGACCGTCAACGACAAGACCCACCGGGTCATCGTGGAGGTGACCCCGCGCTTGCGGGCGAAGATGGCCGAGCAGGGCGAGGACTGGTCAACCGACGCTCTGAAGGCTGCGATCAGGCACAAGTGGATCCGGGTCCGCGGGTGGCTCCTCTTCGACGTGGAACACCTCGGCAACGCGGAGCACACCAATCCGGGCGGCAAGAAGATCTGGCGGGCAACCGTGTGGGAGGTCCATCCGATTACGGACTTCAAGGTGGTCAAGACTCTCCCGTGACGCATCAACCAGATGACCCCCTGAGCACTGTGGCTGCTGAACTTGCCCCTGATCTCGCGGAGTTATGTTGAGGCAAAGGAAGCTAGATGGCTCTGGCCGGGCTACATTCCGCTCGGCCAGGCGACTCCTACCGACGGCGACCCGATATCGATATGGGCAAGTCGATGCTGGCTCTCGATCTCGCGGCAGCGGTGACGACCGGGCGAGGATTTTCAGACAGTCCCGTCTGTGATGCTGTCGGCGTCGTAATCCTCCCGGCGGAAGGCGATCTTGAAGATACGATTCGTCCTCGCCTCGAAGCAGACAGTGCAGACTCCTCTCGGGTTATCTGCCCCGCAGGTGGCAAGGTCGCTTCAGGCAACGCGGCCTCCGCGTCCTTTGTGAGCCCGGCGCGCTAGAGCGGCCGGGGCATCGGGGAGCCCGCCTGTTGACCTCACGACCACACGTTGAATAGGAACTGGGAATACGGATCCCGTTGCACGATGAGCAAGGTATACAGAAGGCTTTCTCTGTCGAGACCCATTAGACCGGCGGCGGTCTGCAGACTCTGTTCAGCGCCCGTTCTCACTTCCGGTTTCTTTGACGCGAGGTCATCGAGAAGCGTACAGATCTCCTGAGCGCCACGCAGAGAGAGCGGGTACAGCTTCTTCACGCCGTCCTCAAGATAAACCCAAAGCAATGCCTGGCTAATCGAGTCGATAACGAAATTCAGCTCCCGGTTGGTTCTTACCATGAGATCGATCGGGTTGGCCCAGGCCAACTCGGCGATTGTGCTGACTCCCTCATCCAAGTAGCGCTCCGCATTGGATCTGCCGATAGACTGCAGCTTTTCCAACTCTAGTTGGCCGTCCTCTTTGCCTTCACCGAGCCCCAGATTCTTGCTCACAAGGCGCCGGGCGAATGTGAAGAGCGTTGTAGTTGGAAACGCAGCGAGCAGGAACGCCATTCCCATTCCCACCTCCGGTCGCGCAAATATTGCAAGGCTGACCCCCAGAGGAATAGCTATCAGGAACCTGTAGACGGCGGCGTAAACGTCGTGCGAGGTGAAGTCGCCGCTGCGGAACCTGGAGAACTGGTCATACAACACCCATGCATACGCCCCGAGAAAGGCACTGATGGCTATCGGCAGAGAGGACTCGACGCTGTCCGCCAAAAAGCCCTCCGACCCCTGTAGAAACCTCGCCGTAATCCAGATCCCGATCCCCGAGATAAGCGCCATGAGGACCAACGGAAGAATGTAGTGCCTTCTTCCGTATAGCTTATGGAAGTCCTTCCTAAACCCTCGAAGGAGAAGCGCATCATCCGTCGGAAGCACGTAGGAAGGGAAGAACTGCTCGTAATAGAGCCTCATGGCTGCCGGAGATAGACGCCCAAACAAGAGCGCCCGCCGGGTCGGCCACCCTATTCCTAGGTACATCACCGCCGGTAGTAGCAAAGCAATCCATCCCACCAGAAATGCTAAGTCGACGGAGTACCGATCCAGTAAGGCTCGCAGCGCCTCCATGAGGCTAACTCCTTGCGGTGCTTAGAGCGCGCCGCATTCTTAGACCGTCACTGCCGAGCGCGTAATAGTCTGGTAGAACCTCCTCCACCTCGTATCCGAAACGGCGGTAAAGAGTCTGGGCCGTGCGGTTGGTCCTTCTTACTTCAAGGGTTGCCGAGTGAGCCCCTCTTTTCACCGCCTCGCGCTCGAAATACTTCAAGAGCAGGGAGCCCACCCCGCTCCTGCGCCATTTCGGGAGCACTGCCATTGAATAGAGCCGAGCTGCCGGGCTCCGTCGGCGGTGAAAAACGATGCCGGCAAGATAACCAACAACCTGGCCCGAGGTCTCGGCAAGAGGAAAGATCGATGACGGGTTGCCTAAGTGATACTCGAAGTCCTTTCGAGTGAATCGATGCGACCTGAAACATCGGTTTTCAATCGCCAGGAGTTGATCAATGTCTTCAGGCGTTGGAGGTCTGAGGAAGGCCTTTTCGATGGCAGAATCCTCCACCAGGACGGATCGATGGCGTTGCTTGCTCTGCTTGATCGGCCAGGCAGACACGAACGCCGCAACGGGCAATCGTACCTCCTTATCCTCCTGTAAAGTCGGGGGCGATAGAATCCCGATGGAGACCCCTTCCCCGGCTTCCGCGGCTCCCACTAGGCCACGGTGCCGGGGACGACGCCAGGCTCGGTTCCCGGCGGTCGCCGTTGGAAGTTTGGCTTCGGTTTCGATGCCAGCCAGCTCGACCTGCGTGAGTCTCGCGAGACCGAAGTCGAGGATCTTGACGCGGTCGTCTTTCGTGACGAAGACGTTCTCGGGTTTCAGGTCCCGATGGACGATTCCCATGCCGTGCGCACCGGCGAAGCCTTGGGCGAGCGCCTCCAGGGACGGTCCGAGCGAGTGAGGCATCGCCTTGCTCCTTTCGCCGTGAGTCTGGTTTCCCCGTAGTGGGGAGTTGTCCCTCTTCGCTTACCTTGGCGGGTAATCGGGCGCCGGCTGCTGGTGAAGTGCTGGGAATGGAGGGGTTTTGGGACACTCACGTGTCACATTCCTCCTTTCTTCTTCGGGAGGCATACCTGCGCCGCGATAGAGTTGGAGAGGCGAAATTCGTGTTTTCCCCACGTGATGGGGGTCGGCGTAAGGGGGGGGCATGGGAACCAACGCGCCGCCGCCCGCTCGGCAGATCGCGGCCACGCTGCTCGAGGAGAGCCGAAGGACAAGGCTGTTCTCATACGCACACTCGCGGTTCGGGATTACCGGTGATGATGCTGAGGATCTCCTCCAGGACACGGCATCCGAGCTTCTTCGGTATCGGGACTACGTGCGCAGGCCAGAAGGATTCGTGTTCTCAGTCTTTCGGTCACGCTGCGTCCGTTACGCCACCGCGCGCCGGCAACGACGCGAGATATTCGCGACCGGTGGCAACCCTGAGGCGGCATTGGCGCCGCCGGAATGGCTGGATCGCCAAATTGCGCTCCGGGAGGCCCTGGCGGAGCTCTCGTCGTCCTGCCAGCGCCTGCTTTGTGCGTACTACGTGGAAGGGCACAGCCTGCGCGAAGCTGCCAGGCTAGTCTCCCTGCAATATTCAAGCGTGGGCAAGACCCTCAGTCGCTGCGTGAAGAAGCTCCGGGAGCACCTAGGGTGACGGCACACTGCGACGACTTCACGCTGCTCCAGTACTTGGTCGGTGAGCTGGACCCTAACGAACGAGCGTCTGCGGCTGCCCACCTGACAGCGTGCCACTCCTGTAAGAGCGTGATGGCGCAGCTCCAGGAGGTCGATACTCACCTCCGTGGGCTCGCGGCGGCAGGAGGTCTGACCGACGAGAGCGCTCGATTTGCACCGGGTGATCCGTTTCGCCGACGACCGCAGAGCTCACGCCCGCCGAGATTCGTCTCCCGTTCCTCCGATCTCCTAGAAGCCGCGCTTCGTGCGTCGGATGACGCTCGCTCGGTCCAGGAGGGGATTCTTGCGGCTGTCGGGCAGCCGGAGCGGCTCGCTTCTTTCCTCGCCGCGTTGTCGTTGGCTGAAGTCGCGAATCGATTTGGGCTCCTTTACGCCCTTCAGGAGGCTGGCCGCGGCATTGCCCAACAGCCCATCAATGCTCTGGGGTTCGCGCAGGTGGTGATGCGCCGGTTACGCGACGAGCAGCCGTCGCCGGCTGAGAGAACCGGGCTACCCGAGCGCCTGGTGCCCTGGAGTGGTCTCTGGGCACAGGCGCATGTGCTTGCTTCCCTCGCGTGCATGTGGACGAAGGACTTCAGCCAGGCTCGCTCCTCCTTGCTCGCGGCCTACCGCTCCTTTGCCCGGACCGGTGACGAGACGGGCTTGGCAATCGTTGAGCTGACCGAGGCGCAGCGGCGCGCCTTCACCCACGAAGGGCGAGCTGCCTTGGCTCTGGCGCAGCGAGCGAGGACAACCTTTGAGGGTCGAGGCCTGGACGATCTCGCTGCGCGAGCCATGGTGGCCGAGGGACTTGCGTTTTCTGCGTTAGGCCGTCAGGAGGAGGCCGTGCTTGCCTACCGTGAGGCGCTCCCCGTGTTCGAGCGCTACGGACTCTGGAGCAACTACGTGGGCGCCCTCAACAGCATCGGTACGTCACTCACGACGCTCGGACGTCCTGACGAGGCCAGACGCGAGTATGCCCGTGCGCTGCGCCGGTTCTCGCGCGAAACAGACCGCTACTGGATCGGGTTTCTGCGGACCGGATTGGCGGAGACGTTGTTCGCCGCGCGCCGGTACCAGGAAGCAGCCCTTTCCGCATCGCGCGCCGCACAAGTGTTCAGAGACCTCCGCCTTCAAGCGAATGCGCTGATTGCCACGCTCCTGGAAATTGAGAGTTGGGCGCGGCACGGCAGCACGAGCAGGGCCCGGCATCGCCTGGAGCTCTTCTGGACGGAGGTGCAGCGTGAGCCGATACTTGATCCGAGCGTGATGCGCGACCTAGCGGGTGCGCTTGCAGGGCAGAATCCTGACTTCGAGAAGCTTGCACTCCTTCGCGGGCAGGTAGAGGAGGTTCTTCTTTCCAGGGTCGGTACGAAATAGTCTTCTAGACACCTTCTCTTCCTTTTCTCTGGGGCCTGTCCTAATCCGGGCCTCATTTCGTCACTTCACACGCAGAACAGTTAGGCGGCGAAGGAGCGCTCCACAACCCGCCTCTAAAGCCGACGCGAATCGTCGGCAAGGAGGTTGTCGTGAGTGGACTGCACGGCCCCATCCCGACTTAGAGGAGAATCTGCCGGGCGACCGTGGAGTAGACTGCCCCCGCCAAAAGCGGACTCCTGGCGGCACTCCACGGTCGGCGGCATTCGGCAGAGACTCGACTTCTGCGCGCCGAGGAGCTGGCGTTGCTCCTTTCGTCAACCGAGGGAGAGCACAAGGTCGGAACTGATCCGGTGGTGGTCCTCTAGAACGGACCCCCGCCCAACCTCTTCCCGGTCACGAGACGGCGCCCGGATCTGTGCCCGCGCACGCTCGCGTACCTTTCCAGGCCTACCGATTTATGCGAGGCGAATAGCGCCCCAATTTCTCGAACCGCCGCCTACCCTCGCTACCACGTCAGGTTTGCGCTCCGGCTAAACGAGAAGCTGCCATCCGCCCAGACACCGGTATGAGTCGTGGTTGGGATCCCGTGCGCGGGCCAGAAGTAGCCGACATCCCATACGTCGCGCGAATACTCACTATTGCAACTAAAACAATGGTTTTCGTTGCCGGGCCAGCCGACCGCGGCTCGGGTCGAGATGTAGTCGATGTTGGTCAGCGGGCTCGCCCAACTGCACCCGCCAGAGCCATCCGCGCCATACGAACTAGCCCAGGTGCGGGCGTCGTACCAGCGGTGGAACCCACCGTGATAGACCGCCCAGGGGCTAAATGAATAGCAGCTCCAGGGGAAGGGAGACGCGGCCTCGGCGGTGGACGTGAACAGGCCGGTAAAGGCCGAGAAGAAATCGGCACCTGTCGAAGCGCCCAACTCACTGCTCGAACCGGTCTTTCCTTGCTTCTCGATGAGGTACAGCTCGCTTGTCACGAAGGCGATGATCGGCTCCCGATTCTTGTCGAGCAGACTCCCGTTCTTCTGCAGCGTGAATCCATACTCTTTTAGCGCCCGTTCGAGGTCGGGCGGAACAAAGTCGACGCCGACGAGGTAGAGACCGCTCTTCTGTCGTCGAACGTCCAGCTGCGCGACCTCAGCGAGCTTCAGGTACTTCACTCCCGGGACTCGCTTGGCCGGCAACCCGATCTTTGGTCCGGTCAGGCGCCTCGCGGTGGCTCCGCTCGCCGAGTCTTTTGGCCAGTCGGGAAACTCACGCTTCATGTCCTCCCGGAGCACCTTGGTGTTGAACGGCACCTTATTGGGGTCGAAGAACTTTTCGGGCTGCGGTGGCTGAGCCGCCGTCTGAGCCCAGCCAGCCCGCGCAACTACCAGAAGCGTGATGAGCGTCAGAAGCGTCCTCAAGAGCGGGTATTCCCCATGAACGATTCGACCTAAGCCAGTCGTTTTCATACCGTCATCTCCTTGGTGCGCGGTCCTCACACAAACGCCATGAGTTTTTGTGGAGGGAACTTCCAGCTGTGGGTCGTTCGTCGTGCGGTCAGCGGGCTAAACAGCCAGGGCATTCCAACCCCCGGCCGTCCCCTAACTCACCAGCCACGGAATTCTTTGGTTCTGAGCAAGGCCCTGACAAGACAGGTGTTAGCGGGTGGGAAAGTCCCTTCACCCACTCATGCCTTCACCTCCGGCCTCGGGCCAAAGCCGCCTTTCCAACGGCATGTCCCAATTCTCGCTCTTCCTCGCCACTTTATCGGGTGGAGGAGCGCTCGTTCCTGTGGTTGCGGCGGTTCGGAAATACTTTGTCGCCAGCGCTGCGAACTGGCTTGCCTCCCCCATGCTGGACCGACTGGTGGCGCGCGTCGCGAGGCAGCACGGCCTAGCCCTTGACGACCTGCCCGACTTGACGCAGGAGACCAGAATCGCACTATGGGAGCCCGGGGTGGACCAGCCCGTGAGTACTTCGCTGGTTCTGAGCATTGCCAGCAATAAGGCTGTCGATCTCATTCGCCGTCGCGTGCGTCGCCGCGCCAGAGAGAGAGCCACGACACTGCTCGCGCGCCGTCGCGACGGGGATACGGAACTCCATCACCTCCTCAACGTCCAGGTCGAAGCCTTGCCACCGCGCCTGCGCAAGTTCTACGAGCTTCACTATCACCAAGGACTGAGCGAGCGCGAGGTAGCGCGCACACTGAGCCTTTGCCGGGCCTCAGTACGCTGGCTAGACCACCAGCTCCTGCGTGTGATGGCTGCTGGAGTCAGATCAGGGCCGCGCAGCCGGATCGCGCGCTGACCCTGTAGAGGCTGTCGTTGCCGCACCGCTGCTTGGGGTACAAGAGCCTAAGAAAAGACGACCGCTCCCCCTTCTCGGCTCGCTTGGCCGTGTCCGTCCGGACTTTCGGCCGCATTGCCGCGCCGGAAGAGGCTCCTGTCCGCATCCCTTGGCCATTATCGGGGGGAGGCGATTGTCGCTGCACTCCTACGGTATCGCGATCGACTAGGATGCGAAGCACAACCCTCGAAAAGAGCCCCCAAGACGAAAACGCTGCCGGACTGCTGGTACCAGAGCTGGCGTGACCACGGCTGGCTCGACAGCTGAACCTTTCGTACTCCGGACCCGACGCATGCCCAAATTTGCCCTCGGGCACCTAGACCACGCAACCGGATACCTACGCTCATTCTTGGTAATGGCCCAACGTGCCAGGCCGTAGCGACTAGAGCTTAGACGAGGAGTTTCGCTCGCTCCAATTCCCCGGTTCCAGCTCAGTTGGCGGGACCCCGGGGCTGCTGGCTCAGACAGTTAGCCATTTGAAACGTGGTCATGAGGAGGTGGAAAGTGAATGAGGCATTTCCTCTTGCCGCCGGGATGATGCTTGGCTTCGTCGTCCGCGGTACTCCGGCGGCTCAGCGCAGACTGCTCCTCGCTGTGCTTGGCCTGCTTTTCGGTCTGCTGGCCAGCCTGGTCACCGGTGAGCTTCGGATGAGCTGGTCGTTCTGGATGCTCGACAGCCTCTTCGTCATCGGCGTGGCCACGGCAGTGCGCAGAGTTTTCCGGACACCGATCCTACGCTACTGACCTTCCCAATCTTCGGTGAGAGCATCAGGCATTGCACCCGAAGGGAGGCCAGATGAAGGAACCGAAGATCAAGGGGCGACGTGACGTTCAGAACCAACCCAACGATAAGGCACTCGATCGTCTGCACCAATTTGAGCAAGAGCGTGGCCTGTCGCCAACGGAACCGCCTGGTGTCAAGGCCGACCAGCCGACAAGAAAGCGACGCAAGCCTGCACCTGTGAAAAGGAAGCCTCGATGAGAGAACCAGAAATACCTGAGATCCTCGGACGTGCACGGGCGGCCAAGTCTGCCAGACCAATTCCTCCCCCTTTCCCAGGGGGCAAAGCTCTTGCCCGACTCCACGCGTTTGAGGAGGAGCGGGGGTTCACACCGACCGCACCTAAGGAGGCACGCCGCGCAAGGGCGACTCGAACCCTACGACAGGCTGGCGCTCGTGACATCGCCGTAGGGGACGCATACCTTGAGGCGTTTCGAGTGAACAAAAGCCTCGCTGCGGCCGCACCTGCAATGGCCATCCCGATCGGCTGGCGGCCCATCGGGCCGTTCGCGATCCCTCACGGACAAACCTATGGTTCCGGGCCAGGCAGCCGTCCGGGCGTCTCTGGTCGAATCTCGGCTATCGCCGTGGACCCGAGCAACCCGAACAACATCCTGATCGGGGCAGCAGGCGGGGGCACCTGGCAGACGCAAGACGGCGGCCTCGCCTGGCATCCGCGAACTGACAACCAGCCATCGCTCGCTATGGGCGCTATCGCTTTCGATCCAACTACGCCGTCGACGGTCTATGGCGGCACGGGCGAAGGGAACTTCTTCCGTCGCCTCGGGACCGGCCTCCTTCGGTCGACCGATGGAGGCACCACCTGGACTATGCTCGCCACAGCTCCCTTCGTCGGCACCGGGTTCTTCGACATCATCGTTGATCCGTTGAACGGCACTCACCTTCTCGTTGGTACGAGCGGAGGCCTGTTCGAATCGGTCAACGCCGGGGTGGCATGGACGGCACGCCGAAACGCGATGACCTTTGATCTCTCCATGCACCCCGTCGTGATGGGTGACCCGACCTCCACCCAAGAGGTTTTTGCCGGTTGCTCTGACGGCCTGTTTCGGTCAACGAATGGCGGCACCGCCTGGTCGTCTGTAACCCTGCCCGGAGCGCCTGCAAGTTTTCAGCGGATCGCTGTCTGCCACGCTCCGTCTGACGGCAATATCGTGTACGTGTTCGCCTCCGACGGCCCCAACGGCTATCTGTGGCGCCGTACGGCCTTCGGCGGGGCCTTCACGGTGGTGAGCCCCCTCCCTGCCGATTTGAGCACCGGCCAGTCCTGGTATGACTGGTTCGCCGCCACGGCACCGAACAATCCGGACGTCCTTTACCTTGGTGCGATTAACGTGCACAAGGGGGTCCGCTCACCCGCGGACGTCTGGACATGGACGAACATTTCCGGAAAGCCAGCCGGGGACTCGATCCATCCAGATCAGCATGCGATCGCCTTCAGCCCCACCGACGCGAATGTCGTCTTCGTGGGGAACGACGGCGGCGTTTACCGTTCGCCGGATGCCGGTACCGCGTGGAAGTCCCTGAACCGCGGGCTCTGCATTACAGAACTGGAGTACGTCGCGCAACATCCACAGTTCGAGGCATGGATGATCGGGGGCACACAGGATAACGGCACCGAAAGGTTCGAGGGTGAGGAGGTCTGGTTCCACGTGCAGGACGGCGACGGCGGTGATTGCGGGGTGAACAGTAGCTCGCCGTACACCTGCTATCACACCTTCTACGGCATGGGCATGGAACGTTCAACGACCGGCGGCGGCTGGGGATCTTGGTCGTGGATCGGTCCGAACCCGCCGGCGGGGTATAGCGCCCTCTTCTACCCCCCGCTCGACGTCAATGGTGACGTGGTCGTGCAAGCCGGATCGAGCCTCTACATCTCAACCAACACCGGAACCTCATTCACGTCGGTAAACTTACCGGCAGGGGCGGGCGTAGCTTCAGCCCTTGCGATCCAGTCCGCTACTCG
>Ga0070707_100001054_pt1 | contig 27271 bp, 17 predicted proteins | sample KBSK5502metaG_FD_65468 | JGI IMG/M metagenome (GOLD analysis project Ga0070707, IMG submission 65468) | Corn, switchgrass and miscanthus rhizosphere microbial communities from Kellogg Biological Station, Michigan, USA - KBS K5-50-2 metaG | ecosystem: Host-associated > Plants > Roots >...
CTCGCTGTGCTGCTGCTTCACCGGAACGAGGTCGTCTCGCGTGATCGGCTGATCGAAAGCCTCTGGGGCGAACGCCCGCCGTCGAGCGCTCAGGCGTCACTCGACACCTACATCTCGCGGCTGCGGTCGCTGCTCGGCGTCGACCGCATCGAGCGCCGGCCGCCGGGCTACCTGCTTCGTGTCGAGCCCGGCGAGCTCGACCTCGACCGCTTCGAGGCCTTATTCGAGGAGGCCCGCGCGGCTGCCGCTGCCGGCGACCTCGTCGCAGCCCAGGGGAGGCTCGACGACGCGCTCGACCTCTGGCGTGGTCGCGCGCTCGCCGACCTGGAGCCGCAGCACGTCTTCGTCGAGCCGGAGCTCCTCGAGGAGCGGCGGCTGCTCGCGTTCGAGGCGCGCGTCGATGCCGAGCTCGGCCTCGGCGGCGGCGCCGAGCTGATCCGACGGCTCGAGAGCCTCGTCGCTGCGAACCCCTACCGCGAGCGGCTGATCGGCCAGCTCATGTCGTGCCTTTACCGCGGCGGGCGGCAGACGGAGGCACTCGCGGTCTACCAGGCCTGCCGGCACCGGTTCGCCGACGAGTTTGGAATCGAGCCCGGGTCGGAGCTGCGAGCGCTCGAGCGTCGCATCCTCCAGCAGGATCCTGCGCTGAGCGGAAACGGTCCGGCGGGTGCCGAGCCCTCGACGCGACGCCGTCCCCGCGCTCGTCTCGTCCTAGTCGGGATCGGGCTGGTCGCGGCCGCCGCGGGGGTGGGTGCAGGCGTCGAACTCGCGACGGGCGGCGCGGGTGCGGCTAGCCACCGCCTGTCGGCGCCTGCCGTGTTCGAGCTGGCCCGTGGTGGCTCGACGCTTGCCGCCACGTCGCTTGCCGATTCGCCTGCCGCGATCGTGTCGGAAGGCGGTTCGATCTGGTTGGCCGTGCCGGGCGCCGGTGCCGTTATCAGGGTCGACCGCAGATCGGGCCGCGCCGTCGATCGGATCCCGCTGCACGGAACGCCGAGCGCGCTCGCCGCTGGAGGCGGCGCGGTCTGGACGACCGGCATCCCCGGCTCGGCGATCGACCGGATCGACCCGAGTACCGATGGGGTCACGCTGACGATCCCCCTCGGCGGGGCGCGGGCCTCAGCGCTCGCGTTCGGGCTGGGGCGGCTCTGGGTCGCGGACACCACCGACGAGACTCTGCTCGAGTTTGATCCCCTGTCCGGCGCGCTCAGGCGGACGTTCGCGCTCGACCTCAGCCCGAACGCGCTGGCGGTGGGAGCCGGGGCGGTCTGGGCGACCGACTACGCCGCCGGCCTCGTCGCGAGGATCGATCCGCGTTCGGGCGGGAGCATCCCGATTCGCGTCGGCACCGGACCGGTGGCGGTGGCGGTCGGAGGCGGCGCCGTCTGGGTCGCGAACAGCCTCGACTCCACCGTGTCGCGGATCGACCCAATTTCGGACACCGTCACGGCGACGAACTCGGTCGGCTCGTATCCGGTGGCGATCGCGATCGACGGCAGTTCGGTGTCCGTCGCCGATGAGGACTCCTCCACGATCTCGCGTCTCGACGCGCGTACCGGGCGGCTCGTCGGGACGAGCGCGACTCGCGGCGACCCGACGACGCTGACGACGGCCGGGGGTCGAGTCTGGGTCGGAGCGCGGCCGGGGCAGGAGCACCGCGGCGGCGAGCTCGTCCTTCTGCACACGCGCCCACTCTCGCTCGACCCAGGCCTCGCCGGGGACCTGCCGCCAAACGTGTCGAACGGGCTCACGTACGACACGCTTCTGACCCACCCCCGGAGTGGCGGTGCGCAGGCGCTGCTGCTCGTCCCCGACCTCGCCGTAGCCGTCCCGGTCGCCGCCGACGGAGGCAGATCGTTCGCGTTTCGCCTCCGTCCCGGGATCCGCTACTCCACCGGCCGACTCGTGCGGGCCGGCGACTTCCGGCGGGCGATCGAGCGGCTCTTCCGGCTCAGCTCATCGTGGAGCAGCAACTACCTCGGGATTGTCGGCGCGACCGAGTGCACCACCACGCACTGCGATCTCCGTCACGGGATCGTCACGGACGACGCCGCCGGCACGGTCGTTTTCCACCTGAGCGCCCCCGATCCCAACTTCCTCGCCAGTCTGATCTACATCGCGTCGGCGCCGGTCCCGCCCGGAACGCCAATGCACGACGCGGGAGACACGATCCCGGGCACCGGGCCATACGTGGTCGCGCGCGCGAGCGCAAACGAGACGCTCTACGCGCGCAACCACCGTTTCCGCGAGTGGTCGCACGCCGCGCAGCCCGACGGGAATCCGAACACCATCGTCATGCGCTACGGCCTCACCCCCGCGCAAGAGGTCAGCGCCGTCGAGCGCGGTCAAGCCGACTGGACCGCGGACCCGATTCCACCGCCTCTCATGCCCGCGGTGAAGCTCCACTTCGCCGCGCAGGTGCACTACCTCGACACGACGGAGACCGACTTCCTGCAACTGAACACCACCGTCCCGCCCTTCGATGACCTGCGCGTACGTCAGGCGCTGAACCTGGCGATCGATCGCGCCGGCATCGTCAAGATCTTCGGTGGACCGCGAAGCGCGACCGCCACCTGCCAGATCCTCCCGCCAGGGATCCTCGGCTACCGCCGCTACTGCCCATACACGAGGCAACCCCAGGCCGACGGACGGTGGCACGGGCCCGACATGCAGCGGGCGCGGCGCCTAGTCCGCGAGTCGGGCACGCGCGGGGAAACGGTCACGGTGTGGGCCGTCACCGACGGGCCGCTTCACGAAGTCGCCGTCGCGCACGACCTCGTCCACGTGCTCCGCCAACTCGGCTTCCGGGCTCCCGCTCGGCTCGTCCCGTCGAGCTTCTTCGGCAGCGTCACCCGCAAACTGCTCCGCAGGATGCAGCTGACGTTCCCCGGCGACGCGGACACGACTCCGTTCGGCTTCCTCGGAGCGTGGTTTCTCTGCAGCGCGCCGTTGAACCACGCCTGGTTCTGCGACCCACGCGTCGACGCCGCGATCGGACGAGCAGATGCCGTCGAGGCGACCGACGTTCGCTCGGCAGGCGCTCTTTGGCAGCGGATCGACCATCAGCTCGTCGATCGTGCCGTCTGGGTACCGCTCGTGAACCCGCACTGGATCGACCTCGTCTCAAAGCGCGTCCGGAACTACGAGGCCTACCCGAACCTCGGCCTCATCGCCGACCAGGTGACGCTGCGATAGGGCTGGTACAGCGACGACTGGCTCGAGCGTCGGATCGGAGCGGGCGACTTCGCAGGACGCGGATCATCCGTACGCGTGATTCCCGAACTCCAACGACTCGCCGTCGGCGACACTGTTGCTCTTAGCCCGGCCGGCGGACTGACCGTTGCGGTTCTCGAGCCGGCGTTCAGGCAGTCTTCCGTGTAGCTCGGCGATCGGGCCACGCCTCGGTTAGCGTGGTCTCGATGGAGCGTCTGTTCACGGTGGAGTTCGGCTCGTCGCGGTCGAAGCGGTTCGGGAGGGCCCTGGCCGAGGCCCGGCGGCTGGCCCGCGGGTGCACGGTCAGAACATCATGTGCGCGCTAGTCGCGCGCCAGTCAGCACCGTCGTGGACCGACCCCGGAAGCCGATCGTTGGTGTCGTGTTCTGGCGGAAGCGACAAGCGTCGTTCGTCAGACGAACGGACGCGGGAACTGGGTAGTCTGCGCGTCAGCTGGGGTCGGGTACGAGCCGCGCGCGGAGGCGGGCAGGTGGGCAGAGCCGGTAGGTCGTGGCGCCAAGGCTCACCCGGTCGCCGGCACGCACCTCGACTTCGTCCAAGACGCGGCAGCCGTTGACGTACGTGCCGTTGCACGACCCGAGGTCACGAAGCCACCAGTTCCCATCGCGGTAGCGCACACTCGCGTGTCTGCGCGACACCGTCGGATCAGTAAGAACACAGTCGCATTCGCGCGAGCGTCCGAGCGTGACAATGTTGCCGGCAGGCAGGGCAAGCCGCAGCGTACGCGGCTCCCGCCAAGCATCTTCAGCCAGCGCAGTCAAGCGCGACACGCAACGGACCGCCGCCCACAAGACCCGCACAGAAGCAGAGCGCCCGGGAAGGTCAGCAACGAGCTCTTCGAGTTGCGCACGACTCGTTGCGACGAAGGCCTCTTCAACTCGGGCGGAAAACGTATCGAGTGACAGGCGCTCGTCCTCGCGGCCCGCCCGAAGCGTGCGAATAACCAGCTCGCGCTCTCCAGCCGAGGGGCGCTGCCGCACAGAGCTGGGTGTATCGAGAGTCACGACCCGCATTTTCCCACTGGCCCCAGGATGCGTCCACAAATCGCCCAATCGCGCCAGCGAAGACCCAATCGGCACGCCGACTCGGCGCGCTCGAACAACAGCTCGACAGTAAGGAGCGGACGGAGCCCGTGGTTCTCTGTGTCGCCCCTACAGCGATCGGAGGAACTCGCCGAGGCCCCACGCGAAGAGAGCGAGTGAGACCGCGACCGCCAGTGCAATCGTTGTGTCTGCTGGATGCTTGGCGGACGCTGCGCGACGAGTCATGGCGCAGGTATCGACATCTCTTCACCACGACTGAAGCGCGTGAGGCTGGCAGGCTCCTCTGGTTGTCGCGAGCTCAAAGACGAGAGGGCGCCCGCTCGGCGCAGGGGAGACGGGGACGCAGGTTTCCTCGGGCCGGTGGCAGCTGAGTTGAACGGAGGCTCGCGGTCTAGTACGGTGGCAGCTGCGCCGAGCACGGGCTGCAAGTAGGGCGAAGCATCACCGACAGGTCGTAGGTGGAAGCCGAAAGTCGATCGGAGGTGTGGACGAAAGTGGCACCGGCTCGGCGAACTCCTTCTCGGGATTGCTGGCGGCGTTTCCCGCCTCTTTCCGGCTAGGTTCGAGCCGATGACCACGGCGCTCCGCTTCCGGCGATTGACCGCTAATGATTTGCCGCTCGTGCACGAGTGGCTTCAGCGGGAGCATGCGAGAGCTTGGTGGAGCAGACGCGAAAGCTTCGAGGAGGTCGTCGAGCACTACCTCCCAGCGATCGAGGGACGCAAGCCAACCGACCTCTATCTGATCGTGCTCGAAGAGCGCCCGGTCGGATTCATCCAGACCTACCTCTTGTCCGACCACCCTGACTCTGCAGAGCTCGTGGGTGCCGGGACGGGAGTCGCCGGCGTCGACCTCTTTATCGCTGAGGCCGAGCTAACCGGGCAGGGCCTCGATGCCGCGGTGCTTCGCAGCTTCACACGCGAGATCGTGTTCGCCCGCCCAACAACAATTGCCTGCGTCGCCGACCCTGACGCGCGCAACGCCGTCTCGCTCCGAACATTCGAGAAGGCAGGGTTCCACAAAGTAAACGACTTCCTCGACCCCAACGACGGCGCAACTCACACACTCATGCGCCTCGAGCGGCCAGTCTGACCCGAACACCCGCCGCAGAAGGCGCACCGTCGCATCAGGCCGACAGCCCAGCATCGATAACCACTCGTGTCGCACTTCCGCCAAAGAGCGACAGACCAGCTCGAGCTACCGCGAACTGTCAGGCTGATCGACTTCCGTGATCTGCTTGCTTGCCTCCTTGATCGGCTTACTAATGCAGACGCGCGCCGAGCCAAAGCTACGTCCGCGACCCCCGCCCAGTGGCCGGTCCATTTCTTCGCACTTGGCAACCGGCTTGCCAAATCAGCCAGAGCGCGGGTACTCGTGCGCCAGAAGGCGGCTACCCTAGCGGCCTCGCCCTCTTAGCTCAGTTGGTAGAGATGGTAAGGAGGGGGTCGACGGTTCGAGTCCGTCAGAGGGCTCTGCGAAAGCCCCGGGAAATCGGGGCTTTCTCGTTCAGATCGACTTGCTGCGCGTCGATCCTGCGGTGGGTATGGAGCCTTTTATGGAGCCTTCAGGTCGGAAAACGGGCCTGTTCCGCCGCCTCGCCGCACCGACGTCCGAAGCCACGGGAGCCCTCCACTGATCACGCTCGGGACCTCGGCGACGCTGCTGTCGGCCATGCATTTGCTCGAGCGGCCGCGCAGTCACTCCTATCGTGGCGCTCAGCGGTGAAGAGAATAGGATCCCGTCACTCGGCCGATCGGAGGTGAGCCATGGCGTGGCAACTGGAGGGAACGTACATCGAGAACTGCAACTGCGATGTCGTGTGCCCTTGTGGTGCCAGCGGGTTCGCAGCGCCCGCAGACTATGACCGCTGCAACGCAGTGCTGGCGTGGCACATCGACTCCGGCCACGTCGAGGAAACCGACGTGAGCGACCGGAGCGTGGTGCTGGTGCTCGACGCGCCGAAGCAGATGTCGGAGGGCAACTGGCGGATCGGGATGTTCATGGACGACCGCGCCAGCGACGAGCAGACCGAGAAGCTCGGCGCCATCTTCTCGGGGCAGATGGGTGGTCCGGTGGCAAACCTCGTGCCGCTCATCGGCGAGAACCTCGGGATGGAGCGAGCGCCGATCGAGCACGTCGACGAGGGCCGCCGCCACCGCGTGAAGGTCGGCGATGCCGTGGAGATAGACATCGAGGATGTCGTGTCGCCCTTCGACCCCGACGGACCGCTGCCGAAGCTGACCGAGACTAAGCACCCGGCGAACTCAGACCTGACTCCGGCCAGGACTCTCTCGGCCCGGATTCGGGGCCTCGGAATCGATTACTCCGCAGATGGCCAGAGCGGATTCTCGACGCCGTTCTCCTGGTCTGGCTGATCACGTCAGCCGTATGGGAAGCGGAGAGCTTGGAGCGCCTCTTTGACTTGTTGGAGTTCGGCGTCGTTGAGTTTGCTCAGGTCTGGTGGGTCACCGTCGATGCACGTCTTCTCAATGAGCGGTAGGGCGGTGCGGATGGGTGGTTCGACTGTCGCGCTTTGGCGGAAAGACGACAAGAGTCCTTCGACAAGGACCGGTAGAGCGAAACCGGTTACGCGCGCGCGAGAACAAGGGTTGAGACGAGTGGGCCAGCTGCGCGGTGCAGGATTGGTCTCTAACGAGCGCGGGTCGCACTCTGAGCTAGACGCTCCGAGACATTAGCCAACGTCGCTCCGATTCCAGCCGCGCAGCCCTCGTGCAGACACTGAGCTTCGCCGGTAGCGAGAACAGATCGTGTGGGGTGCCAAAATTGGCGTCTGCCTGCAATCCGCGCGAGCGATGGGCGAAGGAAACGCTCCCCTTGCAGACCGGAAGGCCGCGAAAGGACGGAGCAGATTGATCCAGCCCCGGCGAGAGGGCATCTCGCAAGCCAAACCGGGAGGCTAATCCCGGCAGATCGGAGGCGACGATCATGCAGGAGACGAGCAGCCTCGACGCGATTCGTCGAACCATTTGGAAACCACGGTTGAGGGCGACGCGACCGGCGCCGGCCGGACTTCCCACCTATAGGTAGCGCCGGCCGGCTACCGGGTCTCAGCCGAGCGTGTGGCCTCGGTTCCGGTCGAGGATTCGGGGAGCAGCGGCTGGCGCCGTCCTGGCCACCACCGCGCCGCCCATACGCGTCGTCTTCGTAGATGCGGGCGGCGGCCGCGGTGCAGTCGCTCCGCCTCGGCTAGGAGCTCGGCCTCTCGCTGTGCTCCGAGCATGCGGTAGATCTCGTCCATTCGGCGATGGTTGCGCGGAGCGGTTGAGGAACGACAGAGAATGCCGCCGCGGCGGTAGAGGCCCGGTAGAGGGCGTCCTGGAACTGACCTTGCAATCGTGCTTTCCTTGAGCGAGCAATGGACGTTCGAGTGCTCGGACAGTTCGAGGTTTGGGGTAACGACGGGCGTCGACTTTCGATCGGCGGCGGCAAGCAGGCGATGTTGCTCGCGCTGCTTGTCGTGCGTCGAAACGGGGTCGTCTCGATTGATCAGCTCGTTGCTGCTCTGTGGGACGGCACCCCGCCGCCGACGGCTACCAAGAACGTGCAGATTTACGTCTCACAGCTGCGCAAGGCACTCGGTGAGCGAACCATCGTCACGGCCAAGAATGGGTACTCGCTCGATCTGGTGTCTGACGCGGTCGACGCCGACAGGTTCGACCACCTCGTCGAACGGGGGCGGGGGGACTTCGCCGATGGCGATCCCGAGGGGGCCGCCGCAGCGTTCCGGGAGGCGCTCGATCTCTGGCGAGGTCCGCCGCTTGCGGACTTCGCGTACGCCGACTTCGCGCAGGCCGAAATCGCACGGCTCGAGGAGGCGCGGCTTGTGGTGGTCGAGGAACGAATCGAGGCAGATCTGCGGCTCGGCCGGCACGCGGAGCTCGTGCCGGAACTGGAGTCGCTCGTCCGTGAGCACCCGCTCCGGGAGCGGCTGCGCGAACAGCTGATGCTCGCGCTCTACCGCTCAGGACGACAGGCGGACGCGCTGGCCGTGTTTCGCGACACAAGGCGACTCCTCGTCGACGAGCTCGGCATCGAGCCGAGCCGCCGCTTGCAGGACATCGAGCGACGGATTCTCGCGCACGACACGAGGCTTGATGCGCCCGAGCGCGGCCGGCGAGCTCTCTCTCGGCGGAGGTGGCGGTTCGTCGCGCTCGCAGCACTTCTGATCGCAGTCGTTCTCGCAACGCTGGCCGCAGCCCTCGGCGGAGGCGGATCCATCCACAACGTACCCCTGAACTCGGTTGCGATGATCGACCCGACCAACAACAGGATCGTCGCCGATGTTCCGGTGGGGGCGAATCCCGTGGGTCTGGTGGTCGCAGATGGTTCCGTCTGGCTGATCAACCAGGACGACCGGACGCTCATGCGGATCGACCTCCATACCCGGAAGCTGGTGAAAACGATCGCCCTGGACGGCGCGCCGACTGGGATTGCCAGCGGCGACGGCTCGATCTGGATCCTCAACGCCTCAGCGTCCGACTCGACCCAGGTCGAGATCACGCGCGTCAATCCTTCGTTCGACGACATCGCCCAGCGAATCCCAACCGATCTCGGCTTCGGCGATGTCGTTGAGGGCGTTCTGGCCGTCGGCGGTGGAAGCATCTGGGTCCCGACGCCGGTTGGAGACTCGACCTACCAGGTCGCGGAACGGATCGACGACCGGACACACAGAGTGCTCGCCCGGATTCGGATCTTCGGGATACGAGTCGCGCAAGCCGGCGCGACCTTCGGCGAGGGCGCGTTCTGGGTCGTCGATGCTCGTGGGCTCGTCCGCGTCGACCCCAGGGACAACAGCACGTCCGTCGTCGGCACGCACGGCGGCGGCGGCCTCGCCGTCGGAGCCGGCGCCGCCTGGGTCGGCGCCCGCTTCCCTCCCTCATTCGCAGCGCCCAACGGAACCTCCGTTCGACCAGGTTACGTCTCGAAAATTGATGTGGCCGACACGACGACAGAGGCGCTGGTGGCGGCCCCGGATCCGGTTGCGGTCAGCGTCGGCGCGGGCGCGGTCTGGGTCGCGAACCGCCAAACCCACACGGTCGAGCGGATCGACCCGAAGACAAACACCCGCGTCGCAACAATCCACGTCGGCAATACCCCAACCTCGCTCGCCGCGTCCCCCGATGCCGTCTGGGTCGTCGTCAGCTGACATGGCAGAGCGACCGCTTCCCGACTCACTGCGAAGTAGCAGGGCGACGTCGTGTGCGCCTTCGCCTGGAACCGCTTCCGCAGCCCCGTCTTCTGCCGCGTCGTTCGAACCGGCTGACAACGGCATCGCGTTCTGACCCCCTTCCGCGAAACCTCGAAACCTCGTTCAACAAAGGCCGGCACGGCACCAGGAGTTCTTTGTCGCCTTTCCGCCAAAAGGCGACACCTACGCGCTTCGTCGCCCTTCGGCTCTTGTGCGGCAGCCAGACCCCATCGCCGTGAAACGTTGAAACGGCCGGTACCGGGGACTGGGAGATCTCGTTTCCCGGCAGCCGAGAGTAGGCCCGTGTGGCTTCACGGACAACTCGGGATCGACTCGCATCGTCTTCGCCCCGGTTGACCTCCGGCCCCGCTACCGACACGCTCTCGAAAAAACGCCAGCCGCTGTCACCACTTGACCTCCGGGTGGCGGGCTGTCGCGTTGCCTGAGAACCCACTTGCGAATACGCGCTTCAGAGTGCTCTCGGCGTGTCGAAACTCTGGGTGAGAGCCTCCATACCCGCAAGCTCCGGCGTGTGACAGACCCTACAACCGCCGCGCCGACAGCCACGAAGCCTTCCAAGCATTGAGCTCTGTCTCGTCTGCCACCGACGGGCTCAGGAACACCTCATGGTAGAAGGAGTCCTTAGCCGGCGTGGGCTCAGGACTTAAAGCAGGCCGCGGACCCGAGCAGATCGCGGCGCACCGCCGCCGGCGCCACCTTGCAGGGGGGTTCGTCGCTCCCGACGAAGACGACGCGCCAGCCGCTGCGGTAGTGACGGACGAGCCACCTGTCGCGAGCCAGGATGTTCCCCGCTTTGTCTCGTGGGATGGTAACGGCGCTCGCAAATCGGCGATCGACGGTCGAGATACGAACACGCTCGACACGCTTCACGCCCGACGCCGCCGGCTTCTTGCGGATCGCTGCGACAATGGCCCGACGCTGCGCAGGCGATGGCGACGACCACGCGAAGGCGGGCGCCGCGACGACGAGCGCGGTGAGAACGACGAGTGCGCCAATTCGAGCCATGCCTTTTGTCGAAGTCGGCACCTGCAGCGCTTGACTCGATCCCTCAGATACGCAGGAGTTACTTATTGGGGAGATACCTCCTGTAGCTCGGCTTGACGGACGAGTGGTACGCGTTCGAGGACGCGAGCGTCACGTAATGGCCCGGAGCGGAGCCGAACGAGACCAGCTCGGTCTTCGACATCCCGCGATACGCGGTGACCGCCATCGCTACGTGCTCGCTGCCGTACACGACGAGGTCGCCCGGCTGGAGATTCTTGACGTTGATGGCAACGCCGTGGAGCATCTCCAGGGAGGAGGACGCTCCGCCCCAGTCGGTTCCGTTGGGATCGTATTTGGGGTTGCCGCAGGTGGCCCACATGTAGAGGAGCGAGACGCTGCCTGAGCAGTCGGTCGAATACGGCCAGCCGTTAATCTTCGGATAGTCACGGATGGGGCGGCCCGCGTGGCTGTAGGCCCTCGGCCGCTCGTTGATCACGGCCCACTTCGCGTACGTGACGAGCCGCTCGCGAATCTTCGCGACGGACCGGCAGTTCGCGTTCGCCCACGGCGGCTTCTTTGCGTCAACGCTGGCCGGCGAGGCAACGGCCGCAGCCAAGGTTCTCGCGGGAGCCGGACCCAGACCGCTCGGATCTACCATCGTCGTCGGCTGGTCGTCAGCATAGGCGTAGCTCGAGACGTAGGGATTGGCCGGAGCCGCCGGCGCCGGGTCGAGCTGGAGGAAGCGCCCCTGGGTCGGGTCGTACTGGCGCGCGCTCAGGTGGTAGAGCCCGGTTGGGTCGAGGTACTCGCCTGTGAATTTCACGAAGTTCGCCGGGGCGCTTGTGGCGTTCTTCGTCTCGGTCCGGATGGCTCCAAACGGCTCGTAGGCCTCCGTCCACTGGCTAGCGCCGGTGGCCGAGGTCACATTGGCGACGGAGCCGAGGTTGTCGTAGTGGTAGTAGTACGCCGCGCCACCGGTCGTCATCGAGATGCGCTGCGCCCCGTAGATGTAGCGGCGGAGGAGCGCGTTATTGCCGTCTTGCTCAAGCGCGAGCTGCGCAGCGTCGCCGCTCGGGTCCCAAAGGAAGTTCGTCTTTTTGGACGCCTGGGTGCCGGTCGAGGCTTGTAGCCGGAGATCGTCGCCGTTGTAGGTATAGGTCGTAGTGGTGCTGCCGCTGGTCGTCGAGACGAGGCGGTTGGCGAGGTCGTAGCTGAACGTGCGCGACCCGGCCGACTTCTCGTTGCCATTCTGGTCGTAGGTGTAGGCGGTCGAGCCGGCCTGGGTTAGCTGATCCGCAGCGTTGTAGGTGGACGTCGTCGTTCCAGTCGAGCGCGCCTCGGTCAGCCGGTTGCTGACCGAGTCGTACGTCCAGCGGATGAACGGGTCGCCCGAACCCGGGCAGCTGGTCTGGAAGCAAACGCTCGTCAGCCGGTCGAGCGCGTCGTAGCCATACGTCGTCGTGCTCGAGGTCGCGCCGCTTCTGACCACCGTGGTCGGGTTTCCGACGGGATCTAGCGTGTAGACGAAATCGGAGAGGACGGACGCGCCCTTCACATTCTTGACCTCCGTGAGGCGACCGGCCCGGTCGTACGTCCGCGTATCCATGTAGCCGTTCCCCGTGGGCAAGGTCGTCTGGGTCAGGTTCGAGGCGGCATCGTAGGAGTAGGTCGTCGCCTGGCTAGCGCTCGTCGCACTCTGAAGGCGTTCGTCGCCGTCGTAGCCGTACGTGGTCACCGTCGAATCCGGGTAGGTGCGTGACGTGAGGTTGCCGGCGAGATCGTAGGTGTACGAGAATGTATTCGTGCCCCGGGTGACGCCCGTGAGCCGGTTGGCGGCGTCATACGTGTACGTCTGCGTGCCGGCGCCGTCGGTCAGCTGCGTGCGGTTGCCGACGGCGTCGTACATGAACGACGCGCCCGTAGTCGAGTCGGAGTAAACGATCGAGGTCAGGCGACCCACCGCGTCGTACGCGCGGGTCGTCTTGCCGTCGCCTGCGGTGGGCGTCGAGTTCCCGTTGGCGTCCACTCCGGAGACGAGATTCCCCTCGGCATCGTAGGCGTACGTCCATTTCTGGCCCGTCGGCGACGTGACACTCGACTGCTCGTTTCCCAAGTCGTATGTATACGTCGTCGTGTGGTTCTTGGCGTCCGTCCGCGTGAGCAAGTTGCCGTTCCCGTCATAGGCGTACTGCGTGATCCCGTTGTCCGGGGCGGTTATCCTCGTCAGGCGGTTCTGAGCGTCGTACTCATAGTTCGTCGTGTGGCTTGCGGGGTCGGTGACGCTCGTCTGATTTCCGACCTTGTCGTAGCCGTAGGTCGTCGCGTGCGCGAGCGGGTCCGTCTCCGTGAGGAGGCGACCGGCCGCGTCGTAGCTGAAGGTGGTCGCGAAGTCGTTCGGATTCGCGCCTTGTACGTTTCCGCGCGGGTCCACCTGCTTGGCCAGGTTGCCATTCTGATCGTAGAAGTACGTCGTCGTCTCGCCGACCGGAGTCGTCACGCTGGCCACGCGGTTGTTCGCGTCGTAGGTCGTGGTCGTGGTGTGGTTCAGCGCGTCCTGAACCGTCAATCGGTTTCCGACCGAGTCGTACGTGTACTGGGTGACGCCGCTTGCGGGGGCGGTGACCGAAAGAGGACGGCTCGCCGAGTCGTAGGTGTACGTCGTCGTGTGGTTGAGCGCGTCGGTGACCGAGGCGAGATGGCCAGCGTCGTCGTAGGTGTTGGTTGTCGTCTTCCCGAGCGGATCCGTCTTCGTGAGGAGGTGGCCCGCATTGTCGTAGGTGAACGTCCACGTGTGGGCGGCGGGGTTGCCGCCCGCGACGTTGCCGAGGGGGTCGACGCGCGTGAGGACGTTTCCAGCTGCGTCGTAGGTGTATGTCGTCTTGTTGTCGAGTGGATCGGTGACGGACGCGAGGTTCCCGTTCGCGTCGTAGGTGTACGTCGTCGTCTTGGAGTTCCCATCGGTGGAGCTCGTCATCTGACCCTGCGCATTGAAGGCGTACTGCGCGACTGGCTGGCCCTCCACGGTGACGCTCGTGAGGTTGCCGGCGCCGTCGTAGCCGTAGCTCGTAAGCTTCCCTCGCGCGTCCGTGACGGTCGCGACGTCGTTCCGCGCGTTGTACGTGATCGTTTTGGTCGCATTGAGAGCGGCCGAGGAGGCGGAGATCATGTTGCCCTTGGAGTCGTAAGCGAGGGTGACCTGGCTGCCATCCGGGCTCGTCACGCTCGTTTCGTTGAGGGAAGAGTCGAAGCCGAACTGGCTCGTGTTTGACTGGGCGTCGACGCGTTTGAAGAGGGCGCCGTTCTGATAGATGTCCTTCCAGACGTTCGAGCGCGCATCGGTCACCGTCGCCGTCTGCGTGGTGCCGTCCCAGGCGAACGTCGTCGCGTTGTTAAGCGCGTCTTTCTGGAGCGTGACGCGACCGTTTCCGTCGTAGGTGTTCTGGACGAGGGCGTGCCCTAGCGGGTCGACGATGTTCGCTAGGCGGTTGCCGGTGTCGTACGTGTAGGTCGTCACCTTGCCCCGCAGGTCGGTGACCGAGGTGAGCAAGCCGCCGGTGTAGCCGTAGGAGACCGTGCGCGCGCCGGGCAGCGCGAGCTGCGCGAGCAAGTTGCCCGTGTAGGTGAGCGTGACCTGCCGTCCGGTAGCGTCCGTGACGGTGTTCAGCTGCCCGGCGCCGTTATAGGCGAGCGTTAGGCCCTGGTTGTCGCGGTCCTTGAGCGCGGTCAGCCGGCCCAGCGAGTCAAAGGTGTAGGTGACCTGGTCGTTCCTGACCAGCTGGTAGTTGGCGCCGACCGCAGAGAGGATCGCAAGCGCGCCGGAGGCGCCGACGTAGGTCCCGTCCGGTTGCTTCGTGAAGTACACCTGCTGCCCGTCCTCGGCGTGCACAAGGACGTCGCCGTTGCCCTGAAAGACGAGCGATGCGGAAAGGCTGTCCGTCCAGCCCTGGCCGAGTCGGCCGACGGTCGCGTCGGCGGAGGTGTACGAGCGCGTGAACGCGAACGGGATTCCCGTCCCGGGCAGCGAAACGTCCGTCTCTTGGTTCTCGAATGCCCCAGTCAGCGTGTTCACGGGGTCGTTTAGCATCGCGCTCGCGCACCTCGCGAGACGGCCCCCAGAGTTCACTCCCGGCTGACCGCAGGCATAGTCCTGTCCCTGCGCGAGAGGAGCAGTGAGGGCCAGGTTGACGCTGCCGGTACTGTCTGTGAACGGGTTGACGACGACTTTGTAGGCATCGCTCGTGATGTGGGGCAGCGTCGTGGTGAAGTTGGCGGAGCCGCCCTCCGCTACGCCGGTGCCTCTAACCACGTTCCCGTTCGGGTCAAGAATCTGGAACTGCCCTAGCGTGATCGAGTTCTGCGACCAAGCCAGCGTCACGGTCTGTCCGTCGTTACCGTGAAAAGGAAGCGAAGCATTCTGGCCAGGCGTGCCGAGCGTGATCGTTGGAGCCAAGCCGTTGACTTCCAGCGTTGGGGTCGTGAGATCGGGTGGCACGTCGTATAGCGTTAGCGTCGTCTGTCCATAAGCGTCCCCCAACGGGTCGACGACGACGGAGTAATTGCCCGCCGAAAGCGCCTGAGTGTCGCTCCAACCGAACGAGTTTGAAACGATCAGGCCCGTTCCCGCGTTCGCGATCGAGACGAACTCCCCGCCGCCATCGACGGGGTTCGAAGGTGAGTTCAGGAATCCCGTCCGAGCCGCCAAACTGACGCGCTGGCCGCTGGCCACAGTGAACGTATAGGTGGCGATCTGTCCAGGCGCCGTTGTCTGCGCCACGACTGGTCCACCACCCGGGGTGATCGGGCCCGAAAGATCGGCCGGAACGTTGTAAAGGGCGAGCGTGAGGCTGCCCGTGTTGTTTTGCGGATCGATCACGATCGTGTAGGTCCCCGTCTGGCCGAGTGTCATCGGCTCGTAGAACTTCGAGCCGAACAGAAGCCCGGGATCAAGGAGGTTCGGCGGCGGAGGGGAGCCCGGAGGATTCTGAATCGACAGATTGGAGGAGGAGACCGAGTTGTTGTAGACATCGAGGCTGACCCGGTCGCCTGTCGTGCCCGAGAAGGTAATTGCCGCCGTATCCCCTGCGTTCGGGATCGTGACGACAAGCGGGGGTCCGCCTGCGGTGATTGTCCCGGTGACGACACTTGCGGCAGCCCCCGCACGCGCGGGCCGCATGGTCCGCGAGGCTGCGCCAAGCAATGGCGTCAAGGCATTGAAATCCACAGGCAAGGCCTGCCTACCGTGTGAGCGCACTTGTTCGCTCGAGCCCTGTTTCGTCGAGACGTGACCCGTCGCCTTCGCGTCGCGCACCCCGTTGGCAAACAAAACACAAACCGCTGTGAGAGCGAGAAACCAAACGATAAGCGTGCGGCTGCGAACCGCTCTTCGCGACCTTGTCACCACGGATCCCCTCTCGATTTCCGTCGGTGACGGCCGCCCGCCACTCTCCGGTTACGACGTGCGCGACGCTAGCCCTCTCGTCGACCGTTGTCAACGGATCGCCACACATCGTGCGCAAAGTGCGCTTGAAAAGATGTCTTCTGGCATTGAAGACCGATGTGTGATTCTGACTTGTTGAGCTCGAAACTTGCGGCCAGCGGTTGTTGAGTGTTGCCAGTTTGCACACCGCCGTTGACCATCGGATTCGGCGGCCCGTGAAAGGATCGCTCGGTGGCGAGGCGGGAAAGCGTCGGTGCACGCCTGAAGCGAATCCGCCTCGAGCGCGGCATGTCGCAGCGCGACCTTTCCTCTCCGGGCGTCAGTTACGCCTACATCTCGCGGATCGAAGCCGGCGCGCGCGTCCCGTCGGTGAAGGCATTGCGCCGACTCGCCGGCAAGCTTGGTGTCTCGGTGGAGCATCTGGAAACGGGGGAGCCGACGGCGGTTGAGCAGGGCGTGGCCGATGCCGGGGTCGACTTCGCCTCTTTGACCACAAAGGAACTGCAGACGATTCGGGCCGCGGCAGATCGAGCGGCGCGCGAAGGTGCCCAACGGGCGGCCGTGGAAACGCTGGAGGACCGACGCAAGGCAGAAGTCGCGAGGCTTCGTAAGCGACTTGACGAGCTCGCCGGGTGAACGAGATGCGAGTAGAGCTCTTTCCGAGGGCTCGAGCCTCCTGGTTAGGTCACAAACCCCTTGTGTCCACGGCTGGCGCCTGACATCCTCAATGCGCTCCTGACGGGAGCGACCTCAGCTCGCACCTTCACGAGAGAGAGACTTGGGGAATCTGGCCGGTAGTGACCAACGGTGTGTTGACTGCTGTTGCCAAACGCGCTATGCAAACGGCGTGAGGCAGGCAGGTTGAGAGCAGTCGGCTACGGCAACGGGCTTTCTGTCCACGCGATCGCTGGCACCCACGTCGTCCTGTTCGGTTTCGACGTGCCGCCCGGCCAAGTCACCGACCTTATGGGCTTCGCGATCACTCGGACGGAAGGCAGACCGGCGAGGGACTCGCGATCGCCGGCATCGTGCTCGGCTGGATCGGCGTCGCGACGTTCGTGTGGTTCGCGCTCATCCTCGGTAGCCTCAGCACAATCATTCCGTAACGCAGCGCCTCTGCGGCACGCAGGCAGCTCGGGGGCCGGGCATGGGCAGCCAACGATGTCGTGGGCAGACCACCCCACTCAAACGTCGAAACGTCGTCCGACGCCGGCAGGACGGCGAATCCCGCTCCGACTCCGAACCCACGAAACGTTGAAAGGTAGTAACGACGCGAGCACGATTGTCGCCTTTCCGCCAAAGAACGACACGCCGAGACACGCCGGGCTGGAACCGTTCATACCGGCCAAAATGGACCTGCAGAATGGACCAGTCAGGAACGCTCGAATCGCCCGAACCAGAGCCCTCGGACAACGCACTGCGTTCGAGTAGTCCATTCTCGTGACAACGCCGCCACGGACAGGCTGCCCGGCAAGCGAAATCGGAGTCGCTGGCGACAAAGGCCTAGAGAAGCACGCGCGGATTGAAGCGCCGGACGACGCCGCTGGCGAGATGGCCAACTAAGACAGGTAACTGCCTCGCGGCCGCGAGCGGCTCACGGAGTGTCGTGGGGCAGCGTCTCGGCGACGTCAGAAGCGCGGCAAGCCTTGAGCTCGAGAGGACCGCCTCCGCCGTTCCGGCCACAACTCTCTCCCGTGCCACGGGTCTAGCGCCTCGACCAGGTCCGAAGCCTCTGGCTCGAACACTCGTATGCGTGCGGGAGTGAGGTCGTCGCCGTTGAACCGGAAGGCGCCCAGAATCCAGTCGTCCTCGTCCCGGCCGATGATCACGGTCAACGGCCGCGGTGCGCGGGCGCGCTCGTTGGCCGCGGTGCGCGCGGCGGTCTCGACGTCCACGTCGCTGGGAAGCGGCAGGCCGTGCGGGTGTGAATGCCAGTCGCCGAGGAAGGTCGCCACGCGACCGGACTCTGTGTAGACGCGCGCGAGTTCCTTACGCTGCCAGCGACCGTCTGGGTGGAAGGCGTATTCGTTGTGCCGTGCGCGCGGACCGCCGTCGATCAGCTCGGTCACGACGACCTCGTCGGCGCGAGCGAGCCCTTCGTAGCCGATAAGCATGCCGCCGGTCTCGTAATCGCCATGACGCTCGGCGGCGGCAAGCATTCGCCGCAGGAGAGGGATGGGCAGCCAGGCGGTCGCTTGACTCATCGTCTAGGCGGAACGGCAGTAGGGGCAGTCGGGATGTGGTTCAAGTCGGTAGATCGTCCAGTTCGGCGCCGGGAGCGGGCCGTCCTCTGTGCGCAAGGACATGATCATGACGTCCTGGTCGACGTCGGAGTAGGCCTCCTCCTCCCTGCGAAGCAGCGTCTGGACTGCCAGTCGGGCCGCCTGTGCGACGACAGGCAACAGGTCGAAGGCAGCCCCGGTCGCGGTTGGGCTGGCGCAGCCGCGCGGCTGGACGAGCTCAGCCGGGTCGTACGGCGGCGACTGGATCTCGCCACCCTTCTGCCAACGCTTGAGGCAATTCCAGCAGCCTGTCTCGCCGGGAATCACGCGCGCCACCCCGCCACCCCAGTAGCCGGGCGTGCCCCAGGCATATAGCTGCGGCGTCTCGGACTCAGCGCCGAGGTAAGTGAGGAGATGGTCGATGCCGTATTCAGCCGTCACACCAACGATGAGATCGGCACCTGCGGTGAGTTCCGTTAGAAGTTGGCGTTCGCGGCGGCCGTCGGCGGGCACCCCGATCTGGTGATCGACCGTACGCAGATCGGTCAGCGGGTATTGAGTTGTTGCAAAGCCAGCCAGAGCGTCCGTTTTCTTGAAGCCGGCCGCGGCGAGGCCGAGCGGCCAGCGGACGCTATTCCCGGCCTCGACCTCGTCCCAGTCGAGTGCACGCAATTTCCCTATCTGCGCCCGCGCGAGCTCGAGCGCCAGTGGCGCGCCGAGCGCCCCGAGCCCGATCAGGGCGACCGTCTTCTCGGCGAGCTTGGTCAGGGCCGGGATCCGCGCGACGAGGTCGGCGCGGCTTAGCCGCTGGCCCTTGACGAGGTAGGAGCGTTCCTCGACCAGACCCTTCGGCGGCACCTGCTGGCGCACGCGGACGATGAACAGCCAGGTGTCCTCGCGTCCGCGACCTTCAACCTCCTCGGCGTAGACCAGGCCGAGGATCGCGATCTCGCCGCCTGGGGCGGACTGGTACTGCGGCGCCCACCACTCGTTGTCGGTCTCGCGGGCTAGTGCCAAGAAAGCCTCGGGCGTTGCTTCCTCTGGTGCCTTGTCGGCGCTGAGCTCGATCCGCAACCAGCGACCGTTGAGATCGGGGCCTTGACCGACTCGCCGCAGGTCTTCGTCGGTACGGGCGAGTTTGCGTTTCGGTCCCTTCTTGGGCCGCGTCGCGACCTGGGCCAGCACCGCGCGAAGCGGGCCTCCACCACCGGCGGCAAGCGTGAGACGCAGCTCGCCGCGCTCCTCCTTTGGGTCGATGTGAAGCGCCTCCTCCGGCACAAAGACGACGGCACCCGGCGTGTTGAGAATGAAAGCGCTGACCGGCTCGGCCTGCGGCGTCTCCACTTCGGCACGCTCTTCAGCGTTGCCATCGACAGCGATGAACAGCTTGTCGAGCTGATCACGGATATGCGAGGCCGCCGAGTCGCTCTGCGGGCGCCACTGGCGAGTGTCGCGGTCGAGCAAGCAGAGGTTCTTGCCGAACGGGTTTTGATGGTTGCCGAGCTTGAGGTCCGGTGCGAGTACAAGCGGACGCAGAAACGGAAACGAGTCCGGGTAGATGACAACGAGCTCGACTTCCCCTCGACTCGAGCCGAACCGGCAACGGACAACGACCTCGCCCTGATCGGGCCCGCGCACCAGCTCATGCGAAAGCGCGAGCTCGTCGAAGTCGCGAAGTTCAGACTCGAGGCGCCCCTCGAAGGCCTCCCACCAGGGGCGCATATGTGCTGCTAGGCGACCGGGCGGTCGTCGTCTGGGTCGGGCGGATCCTCCGGCCCTGGATGCGGCGGATGCGGCGGATGATCGGGATGATCAGGGTCGTCAGGCTTGTCGGGCTGCTGAGGCTCGTCGGGACGGCTGCTCAAGGCTCCTCCTCTTCTCGTTGTCTCGGGTTCGGCGTTGACCTTAGTTTACGAGGGATCTCTGGCTGACGAACGCATGTTCCCTATCGTAGCGGGCACTCGGACAGGGCATTAGGGGGCGCCGCGGGCCTATCCCCGAACGATCCGCCACGAGCGACAGCGCCTCGACAGCGCCGAGCTCGTGGCCTTCACGATCGCCTCCAGTCCGTCGGCCGCCTCGCCGACGACCTCGATGTCCTCCTGCGCGTCGAGGATCATGCGGAAGCCGTCGCGCACGAGCGTCTGGTGATCACCTAGGGTCCCAGCTCCCATCGGTTTGAGAGCCTCGGCTCAGCCTTCTCGCGCTAGTAGAACGCGCACTGGCCGGAATCTCGGAGCGCCTTGCACTCGTCGCACTCGCGGCCGGCGGGCGGAGTCACACGCGCGCGCGGTTACACAACCGTCCCTCCCGTCCGCTGGCACGGGGTTGTGACTTTCTGGCGGAAACGCGACACACTCCGCCGGGCTGAGGCCGCTTCAGCGCGTCAAAATGCCCTCTCTGGGATGGCAGGGGTGCGAGGGCGGCAGTAGAGTCGCCGCACTGCGGTCGAAGAAGGGGAGAGGGGGTTTCGATGTTTGGAAGAGGAATGTTCGGGGCGATTGCGTTCGGGCTCGTCTCGCTGACGTTTGCGCTGCCGGCGGCGCAGGCGCTACCGGCGAACGTCCGACTCACGAATGACGACGGCTCAAACGGCGGCTACGTCAGTGATTACACCCTCGTGACTGGGACCCCGTATACGGACGGCTTCCTGAGCGCGTGTTCGCAGAGCCGCGGCCGGCAGAACGAACCGGCGGTAGCGGTTGATCCGCGGAACACGAACGTGATCGTTGGCAGTTCGAATGACTACTGTGGTGTCTTCCAGTCGAATGGGTCGTTCTTGGGCCTGGGTGATGTCTGGCTGGGCTACTACCGGTCGGCAGACGGCGGGGCAAGCTTCACCGGCTCCCTCGTTCCCGGCTACCCCGGCGATACGTCGCCGTATGCTGCGTCCGCGCACGTACGGACGGCGGATTCGGGCGACCCGGTGCTGGCGTGGGACAACCACGGGCGGTTGTTTGCCGGCGCAGAGAGCTCCAGTGACCCGGAGGGAACCGCCAAGACGTTCGGCGACGTCTGGGTGGCGACCTACAACAACCCGCAGGGCGAGAACGGCCCGACGAGCGGCGATGGCAAGAAGTTCGTCCGCTCGCTCGACGTCGCAACCGGGTCGGCCGCACCGAACCTACTTGGCAAGTTCAACGACAAGACGGCGATCGAGGTCGACCGTACCGGTGGCCCCTGCGACGGCAACGTCTACTTCGCCTGGGCACGCTTCACCGGCAACGGGCCGAGCGGGTTCAACTCGAGCGTCTACTTCGTCCGGTCAACCGATCACGGGCAGACGTTCTCGGCGCCGCTCAAGCTCAGCCAGACGGTGCACGACATCCAGTTCCCGGATATCTCGGTCACCGGCGACGGCCACGTGTACGTCACCTATCGGCAGTTTGCCGACGTCCACAGCCACCAGCCAGTCGACGGGATCGCCTACGACGCTTCGAGCGACTGCGGTGCGAGCTTCTCGGCGCCCCACCTGGTGACTGCCTTCGAGCCCTACGACCCGACCGACATCAGCGGTGGCACGGTTGTCGGAGAGTGCGGCGACTTCGCCTCAGCGTGCGACTCCGGCTACACGTTCATGCGCGGCGGAACTCAGGTCCGCGGGACAGCCGATCAGACCGACAAGACGCATGATTACATCTACCTCGTCTTCGACCCCTCGATTCCCGGAACCGAGGTGCCGAGCGGAACGACGTACAGCTCGATCGTCTCCGAAGATCTCCCGACCTCTTATCACCAAGATGTCGGGAGCCAGTCGGGCATCTACTTTCTCAGGCTCGACGGCGCCACCGGCGCGCACACGACGCCCGCGCTGATCGATGACCCACGCGGTCAAGGCGGCCTCCAGCGCTTCCCGGATATCTCCGTCGACGCTGGCAGCGCGCACGTCCTCTGGTGGGACAGCAGGAACGACGCCTGCTACGGCCCGGCACTCCCGCTCGGGAACTGCGCGAACCGCAGTACGACAGCCTCGCTCGATGCGTATGGATCATCGGCTTCCACATCGAGCTTGTCCTGGTCGTCGGCGAAGCGGCTCAGCTCGGTCTCGAGCAATCCGAACCACGAGCAGTTCAGCGGCCGTACGGTTCCGTTCGGCGGCGACTACCTGTACATCAGCTCGGTGGGAACGTTCTCGTTCGGTGCCTGGACCGACTGGCGAAACGTGGTTAGCGGCGCAGATCCGCGCGAAGGCGGCGACGGCGACTCTGACGCCGCCGACGTGTTGCAGTGCCGCACCCAGAATCCCGATGGAAGCTTCGGGGCCGATACCTGCCCATTCTCGGGCGGCCTCGACCAAAACATCTACGGCGCCGACACGCCCTAGCCAGTCCCTCGATAGCGCGGGCGGCGGAGGCGCGAGCCCCCGCCGCTCGCGCCATTCCCGACCGGGCTCGTCGGCCTGGCGGTCGCCACCGCTCAGAGCGGCGGCCCCCAAGGGCCCCGGGGCGAGAAACACAACCAGACTGACCGTGAACCCTGCGCCGGCACGGGCCAGCGACGAGACCCCGGACTGATACGCGCGGGCCAAGGGTCATGTCGCAATTCCAACAAAGGGCGACAAGCCGCACGGGGTCGGAATCGCCGGCTCGTGGGCGGGGTGATTGGGGTCCCCTTAGCGGCCGATCCGCTCCGCCAGTCCCGGCACGCCTTCCCAGCATCCGGCTGGGCCGGCGAGCACGGCGTCGTCGGTGACGGAGCATTCGAGCATGCGCCGGCGCTGGAGCATCACTGACCTGTTCGCGCAGATGCGGTTCCTGATCCACGACTGCGACAGCAAGTTCAGCGCCGACTTCGACGAGGTGGAAAGAGAGAGGGCCCGCAAGCGGGCCCTCTCCTCGTACCTCCAACCGTTGAATCTTTACGCGGTGACCAAACCGTGTGTCGTCTTCTGCCCGACGACCTCGCGCGCGACGACCTCGCCGAGCGTGTTCTTCGGCGCATTCGGAAGGGCAGTCTCCAGCTTCTCGTCCCGCACCCAGTTGGATGCGATGCGACTCGACTTGTCGGCCTGCTCTGCCGTGTCGAAGAGGCTGATCGACGTCATGACGCCGTTACCGGCCTCGATGAGGTAGTAGCCGCTGAACCCGGGGAGCTCCTTGAGCTTCGGGATCAGGTTCTCGTCGACCTTCCTGGTCAACTCGACCGTGCGGCTCGACTCGACACCTTCGTACCTTCGCAGGGTGGCATGCATATGCTGCTCCTAACTCTTTTGGCACAGGGTCGGAGAACTCGGGTCGAGTTCTCCTGGTGCACTCAAACCAGGTTTCGTTAAGTCGAAGAGGAAACCTCGGAGCCTCAGCGGCTTCCACGCTAGGTCTACGTGCTCAGCCACCGTAGCCGCGATCCGGTCGCACCGCAGGCACGCCCGCCCAGCTAGACACCCCCCACTAGGCACCCATTCCGCTGCCGAGCGCATGGATAGAGGGATAGACGGCTTTAGAACCCCCATGGGCGCGTAGCGGGGCCCGGAAGGCCGGTCTTTGCCCTGTGGGCGGTTTCGCTCGCTCTTTGCGGCTTCTGTCTGGAGCGTGCGAGAAGCGGCGTGGCGCCAGTTCCGCCTCCTCGATGCGGAGGCCGGTCATTCGGGTGCAACTCAGCGAGTTTGCGCGCCGCGTAATCGGGCACCGGCGTCACTAATCGCGAAGCCGCGGAAGAATCGGTGTTGGGCTGGCGTCTTGCTTGATGAGCCGATGAAGCAGAAAAAGTCCTATGACGACGAGCGGCTCGCGTGCCTGCTGGGACTGCTTCGTCCCGCGCCAGTGGAATGGGTCGCGAAGGCCCAGCGGATTCCGGTGGAGCTAACCGTCTCGGAGCAGCCTGTGCCGGAAGAGACGCCGTTGACCGCCGGAGACCTGGCGGAGCTCGGGCGGAAGCTCGAGACCGACCCGATCTTCTGGCGGCGTTTCGACGCCGATCCTGTCGCAGCGGCAGAGGCGGCAGGGATGCACGAACTCGGCTTACATCTGCGGCGGGAGCTGCACGAGCTCGTCGCCCTGGCTGGCCGGATCGCAAGAGACGACGCTTATCGGGTCGAGCTCGCTGCGGATCCGCTGACAGCGCTCGCCGCAGCAGGCATACCGGCGGCGGCGACCACAGAACCGCTGTTGCGGGCGCTCGCAGTGTCGGAGGAGATGGTTGCGAAGCTGCCGGAGGTTGTGGCGCACCAGCATGAGCAGCTGTCGCTCAGGGCACGACTGCTGATCCTTTTGCTGCGCAGCACGGCGGTCGGCGACCAGATTCGCTCTGCAACAGACGCTTAGCCGAGACTTTCGTTGTTCCGGTCGTCGGCCGGGCCAGCACGCAACAACGCGCACGGAGCAACGCTCCAACGGCTTGGGCAAGCGGCGAGAACACGACCTGCCCTGATCAAGGCGAAGCACTCAAAAGGTGCCTTCGCCTCGCTTCGAGGTGCGTAACTGTCGCCTTCTGTTGGAACTGCGACAGAAACCTCGCTCTGGCGCGCGTCCATTCGGACCAGGGACTTCCGTTTAGCGCAGCCGCTCCCGTTCAGCGTTTGACAGCGATCGGGTACCCGTGAAACGTCGTGGGGTCGAAGCCCGAGGACAGCAAGCTCAGCGGGCTTCGGCATTTCTGTCTCGGCGTCACTCGAGCAGCGGGCAGTCTGAGGGGTTTTTGGCCTGGGTTGGAGCGTGGAGGCGGTCGAGTGGTTGTTACGCTCATCTCCAATGGGACGTGCGCGATCTCAGCAGCGATAGGGTCCGCGCCATGGAAGAGGAGAACGTGTACCGGGTGTGGCTTGTGCTTCCCGGCGAAAATGCTCTCCACGGCTTTTTCTTATACCGGGGCACAGAACTCCCCGAACCGAATCACGTCATCGACGTCGAGCGTGAGGACGACCTCACTGATCGTCGGCGCGCCCATGTAACCCGGGTGGAACAGAACGGCGACGTTCTGATTCACGCCGTCGAGCTCGAATCCTAGGCAGTAGCCGCAGGACACTCTGGCGGACGGGCGGGGGGAACATCTCGGCGCCGAGCGCTTGAGCCCCCGCGATAGCCGGCCGTGCTGAAGGTACCGGATCAAGGAGGCAAGCAAGCCGATCAAGGAAGTCGATCAGCCTGAGGGCTCGCGGTAGCTCGAGCTGGCCTGTCGCTCTTTGGCGGAACCGCGACACGCTCGCTCTATCGGATAGAACGTTGTCCAACCCCCGCCGGGCGACGAACGTCACCCGTGCGGGCACCGCACGTCCGCGACGCGCCCGGTGTCGGCCGTCCGAGGCAAAGCGAAAGGCGGCTGGCGGCGACGAGAAATATTTGCAGGCGCGCGAGGCAAACGCCTTGACAGTGTGACGCTCGATGTCAGGTTTCGGATACCGAAGCCCGCTAAGCGATTCATCTTGCCTGTCTACGGCGCGTACCGAAGTCCAGACTGCCCGGGCCTGTTGCCTGGACAACTCGTCACCGGGTCCTGACTTGATCACATAAGCCACGACGGTCACACCTTGATCTGGTAGGGCTGGCTGGCCTTTGCGCGTCTGCGGCCTAACCTGAGAATGCGATGTCCCGGTTCCTTGCGAATCTCACCGACCGCCTGCTGACGCGGCGGCGCGTCCTCATCGTTGCCGTCGTCGCGAGCGTTGCCACGTTCTCTCTCGTCGCCTCGTCTTTCTTGCCGGGCGCGCCGTACTTCCCTGACTGGCTGATCTGGCTCGTCTTCCCGCCGCTGTTCGTCGTTCACTCACGGACGGTGCTGGTGTCGACTCGACGCTCGGCAAGGCGAAGCGCTCTCGCGGACGAGCTGCGATCACGGCCGCGCCCTCTCCTCGCGCTGGCAGCCCTGCTCGCGGCATTCGCAGGCGGAATCGGGATGTACTCGATCTTGACGGCCACGGGCGTGCCGGAGCGGCACGATCACACGTACTACCTGCGCAACCACACCGACCTAACCCGTGTCTCCTACTCCACCTACCGGCACGCGATCGCCGTCGACGAGCGCATCTTCGGTGGCATCGCGGCCGTCTTCTACCTGATGGGCGTTATCATCAACACACAGGCGCGAGCGAAGCGGCCATCCGTGTCCAACCGATCGATCTCCGCGGCCTAGTCGATGTGCGCGCAGGACCATTCGAGCGAGACGCCGCAGAGCCAGTTGACTACCAGAGCCAGTTGACTACCGGGATTCCCGTCTCGACCTCCCGCTGTCGTACTTCCAACAAACAGCGACAGCGGCGAGTGTGCGTCGGCCAGAGGCCCAGCCGGTCGTCACGATTTACGTTGAACGAGCCAAGGTGATATTCGCACGCGCGCGTGTACTTAAACTCGACTCCGCGCGCCGCTGTCGCCTTGTGGTGGAAACGCGACACGCCCCTCAAGCAGCGCTGATCCCATAGACCGCACGAGTCGGATTCTGCCAGCCGTCGTTCGAGCGCAATCGCGGCCGGCTCTTAGTCCATATATGTCTTGTGCCGGGAATCGGACAGCACGTACCGTCGCGGGGCGATGCGATACGGCGGCGCGCCTCGGTGCAGGTCAGGCCGAGCAGAAGGTCGCGCGTGACTTAGACATGCGGTTCAAGCGGGGTGACGAGTTCGAGCACGAGGACCGGGGTCTACAGAGTCACGAAGGTCGAGCCCGGCGCCACCAATTCGACGCCGTCCTGCTCGCGGAACGCATCGCGGACAAGACGACTAAGCGTGAGCACGGTCTCTGCGGAGACTGCTCTGCCGATGTGCGGAGACCTACAAAGGGGATAGGGACCGCCCTATTCCCGGGCTCGCCTGGTCTCCGTGCCGAGAGGGGTGGCGCTCTCCACGCCACCCCTCTCACCTATGCCAATTAGCTGCGACGCTTGCTGCATCGCCGCTTGCCGAGCCTCCACCTGGAAGCAGGCGGTCGGATTCGAGATGCCGAAGCGGCTCCGCATCCGCAGGTAAGGACGGAGGCAGCCCCAGGCTTGCGGCGAACTGCACACTTGTCCAGGGGTTCCTCGGCCCGGCCTAGTTCTCCCCGGGTCGGCCGACCGCGGCGTGAGCCATAGACGTCGCGCCCCTGGGCATCTGTCCGTAACGCAAGAAGCGCCCCGGCCAGGTGTTCGTGTTCAGCGCTCACGATTGGGCGGCCGCCTCGTCTTCCGTCAGCGCGCGGCCCTCGTCCCATGCGCG
>Ga0070707_100001055_pt1 | contig 27261 bp, 23 predicted proteins | sample KBSK5502metaG_FD_65468 | JGI IMG/M metagenome (GOLD analysis project Ga0070707, IMG submission 65468) | Corn, switchgrass and miscanthus rhizosphere microbial communities from Kellogg Biological Station, Michigan, USA - KBS K5-50-2 metaG | ecosystem: Host-associated > Plants > Roots >...
TCGGTTTCGGCGCGATGCAGCTGCCAGGTCCGGGGGTGTTCGGGCCGCCGCGAGACCGCGATGCCGCCATCGCGGTCCTCCGCCGGGCGGTCGACCTAGGCGTCGATCACATCGACACGGCCCAGTACTACGGCCCCGAGGTAGCCAATGAGCTGATCAGGGACGCGCTGCATCCCTACCGTCAGGGTCTGGCCCTGGTCAGCAAGGTTGGGGCGCGGCGCGACGAGTCCGGCCGATGGCTGCCGTACGACCGGCCGGATCAGCTCAGGCAAGGAATCGAGGACAACCTGCGCACCCTGGCCGTCGACCAGCTGGCCGCCGTGAACCTGCGCCTGATGGATGACGCCGAGCCGGACCAGCGGTTCGACGACCAGCTCGGCGCCATGGCTAAAGCACGCCAGGAGGGGCTGATCGGCGGCGTCGGCCTGAGCAACATCACCCGCGGCCACCTGCTGCACGCGCTTGCCGTCACCGACATCGCCTGCGTCCAGAATCCGATGAACCTGGCCGACCGGGCCGCGATGCCTGTACTCGAGGAGTGCCATGCCCGCGGCACCGCGTTCGTGCCGTTCTTCCCGCTCGGCTCGGCCTTCGCCCCGGGCAATCCGGTCCTGAGCGATTCCCGGGTCATCCGCACCGCAGCGCGCCTAGGTCACACGCCCGCCCAGGTCGCCCTGGCGTGGCTGCTCAGCCTCCGGCCAAACGTGCTGCTGATTCCCGGCACGTCCTCGATACGCCACCTCGAGGAGAACATGGCCGCCGCCGACATCGACCTCGACACAGAAGCTCGCGAGCTGCTCGCTTAGAAGACAGGGCAACTCCAGGCCGAGCAGCACTTTGGGTCGCCGCGCCCTGTCGCCCGCAGTCAGCTGTCTATTGACAATTGGTACACCGAGCTTCAAGCGATGTTCATTTGCTTTTCGGTCCGATGGAAGCTCCAATCCGTAGCTTAAACGACCGTGCCTCCATAACGGTCATGCGCGAGAGCTGAGCCGCCTTATCTGTCGAACGCGGTTCGGGACGTCGGCGGAAAAGGACGGAGCCGCAAGGATCTATGGACACCCCCCTGGCCGTTCGGGCCTGCGGGATCACCAAGTGCTTCGGCGATGTCATTGCGCTCGACGGAATCGACCTAGATGTCCCACCAGGCCGGATCCACGGCGTGGTCGGCCCTAACGGAGCTGGGAAGACGACCATGCTGGGCCTGTTCCTCGGCCTGGCGGTCGCCGACAGCGGCAGCCTTCAGATTCTAAGGGCGCCAATCGGACGCGCGCTGGCCGGACCCGACGGAGTTGCCGGGTTCGTGGACGGTCCTGGCCTGTACCCGTCCCTCACCGCTCGGCGGAACCTTGCCGCGCTCGCCGCTCTTCGCGGCTGTGACGCGCGTAGCGCCGGTATCGACGAGGTGCTCAGCGAGGTCGGGCTCACCGATGTCGCCGACGACCGGGTCCGGGGCTTCTCCCTGGGCATGCGCCAGCGACTGGGACTTGCCGCCGCGCTGCTGACCGATCCCCGGCTGCTGGTACTTGACGAGCCGGTCAACGGCCTGGACCCGGCAGGCAAGAACCACGTGCACCGGGTCATTACCCGCCTTGCCGCCGACGGGGCCGCTGTGGTGCTTTCGAGCCATCGCATGGACGACGTCGAGGCGCTGTGCTCGGAGGTCACGATCGTCAACCGCGGCCGCGTCGCCTTCTCCGGGCCGGTGGACAAGCTGCGAGCCGAGAGCGGCGAGGTCGATTACCGACTGGTCACCGCCGACTCGGAAGCAGCCCGCGAGGTGGTACTGGCCACGCCCGGCCTCCACCTGGCCGACGGCGCTGTTGGCCAGCGGCCGAGCGGCGAATCCCTTGTGGTGCGCGCAGCGGTGGCGGCCCTGGACGAGCTGGTGGTCCGGCTCGTCCACGCGGGGGTGGCGGTGCGCGAGCTGGCCCCGGTGATCTCTCCGCTGGAGTCGGCCTTCCTGGCCCTCACCGACCAGCCGGAGGAGGACCGATGAGCGCCACGATCGCTGCCACTACTGCTGCCGGCCGGCGCGTTCCTGTCGCCCGCGGTTACCGCTTCGAGCTGGTCAAGCTGCTCGCCCAGTGGCGGCTGCGGCTGCTGATCCTCGCCTGCTGGGTCGTGCCGGCGGTACTGGCGAGGGAAGTGAGCCGGCAGAGTTCGCTGCCCGCCGACACGGTGTTCGGCTGCTGGATGCACGCCACCGGATGGGCTGGCTCGCTGGTGGTGCTCAGCTTCGCCGGCACGTATGTCTTGCCGCTGCTCACCTCTCTAGTGGCCGGCGACGTGTTCGCCGCCGAAGACCGGCTCGTTACGTGGCGCCACTTGCTGGTGGCCATCCGCTCGCCACGGCACATCTTCGCGGCCAAGGCGCTGGCCAGCCTCACTGTGATCGTGCTGCTGCTGGCCGGACTGGCCAGCTCCAGCGCGGCCGGAGTTCTTGTCGTAGGTAATCGGCCGCTGATCGGTCTGGACGGGCAGGTGCTCGCAGCGGGGGACGCGGCCGGCAAGGTGCTGCTTGCGTGGCTATCCGCGCTGGGCCCGACGCTCTCACTGGCGGCGATCGGCCTGCTCGGGTCGGTGACGCTGGGGCGTTCCCCGCTGGGGTTGCTGCTGCCGGCGCTAGCAGGGCTGGCGATGGACGGCGCCCAGATCCTGCCGCTACCGGTCGCGCTGCGTGTGGCCCTGCCGAGCTACGGCTTCATTGCCTGGCGCGGCCTCCTCACCAATCCGGCGCAGCTGGGTCCGCTGCTGGTCGGGATAGTCGTCAGTCTGCTGTGGGCTGTGGTCGCGACCCGGCTGGCTTACTGGCTGTTCATGCGGCGTGACTTCACCAACGTCACTGGCGACGGATTGGTGCGCCGGACGCTCATGGTCGGCGTACTTCCACTGGCCGCGCTGTTCGCCCTGACGGCCGGCGTCCTCGCGCTATCGGCCCCTGCCACGAGGGGCTCGGGGATTGACCAGAGCAAGCTGCAGCGTTCGGTGACGACGGCGTTCGCCAACCTGTACGTGCTGCAGACCCAGGAACTGCACCGGCCCAACGTCACCGTGGGCCAACTGCGGGCTAGCGCGTTCTGCGACAAGGGCGGCGGCCTGGTCGCCAGCAGCGGCCAAGGTAACGGCTGGCGCTGCACCGTGACCTGGCACGTGCCCGGCGTCAACAATGCCGTGGGCCAGGCTATCTACCAGCTCGACATCACCCCGGACGGCCGGTACATCGCCGACGGTGACGGCCCGGTACAGATGAACGGCTACTTCCTCGTGCGTACCCCGACCGGGGACGCCGCCAACCCGCTATGGCAGTTCGACAGCACCGTCGATCTGCTCGCCAAGAAGGGATAAGTGATGCACGTCACACGCCAACGACGTCGGCGCGACCCGAATGCCTGGGCAAGGCTATTCGGTCGCCTGGGCCGCAGGAGCCGCCTGGTCATCGCCGGCGCAGCTCTCCTGGCCGCCGTCGGCACCGGTTCCGGGATCGTGTATGGCTCCACGACCGGACTGGGCACTGAGCAGGCCGACCACACCTACGGTGGGGGCGAGGTCTTGCCCGACGATCAGGTCATCAAGCCGATTGGTGACCGGCTGGTCATCAACAACGGCAAGATCATGTCCTCGGCCGTCAGCCCGGACGGCACCCACCTGACGGCTCTGACTGCCGATGGCGGTATCGCGCTGACCATCGTGGATCTGAAGAACTGGACCGTGCAGCAGCTCGTCGGGAACTCCTCGGCGGCTGACCTGAAGATCAGCGACAACTCTGTGGGCCAGGCGGGGCCAACGTACTCTCCTGATGGCTCAACGCTGTGGGTGCCTCAGACCAACGGCTACGCCCGATTCCCGGTCAACGCGGACGGCACCGTGGGCGCTCCGACGACTATCAGCATCCCGGCGGACGGCTCCAAGCACGCGCTGTCGGCTCAGGCTGTGTTCTCCTCTGACGGCTCCACGGTGTATGCCGACGTCAACGGCCAGAACCGCGTCGTCGCCATCGACGCGGCGAATGGTGCGCTCGGGCAGAGCTGGCCGGTGGGCATCGCCCCACGCGACATTGTCCGTATCGGCGACAAGCTGTACGTCAGTAACGAGGGCGGCCGCATGCCGACTGCCGACGACAGCACCATGAACTCTTACGGGACGCAGGTGCCGGCCAACCTTGAGACCGGCGCCAGCACCACCGGCACGGTTAGCGTCATCAACCTCGCGGACCCGAACGCACCCGTGGGCACCATCAACGTCGGCTTGCACCCGACTGCCATGTCCGCCGGGAACGGCACGCTGTTCGTCGCCAACACCTTCAGCGACACTGTGTCGGTCATCAACACCAGCAACAACAAGGTCGTGCAGACCATCGCCACCCAGCCATGGCCGGAGGCCAAGGTCGGATACGACCCCACCGGCATCACCCTCACCAGCGACGGTCACCTGCTGGTGACCCTCGCCCGGGCCAACGCGGTAGCCGTCTACCGGTTCACCAACGCGCAGGCACCGGTCCGCTACATTGGCCTGCTGCCGACCGACTATGTCCCGTCCGCCGTCAACACCGCGGGCGGCCAGATCGTGGTCAGCAACACCCGCGGTATCGACGATTTGCGCCCGGACAGCTCCGGGCCGATTGCTCACAACACCCACGACACAACCAGCAGCCTGACCCGGTTCACGCTGCCCAGCGACCAGGTCACCGAGGGTTACACCGCTCAGGTCTTCAAGAACAACGGCTGGACCCATGGATCCGTGCTGCTAGCACACGGCAACGACAAGGCGGCTCCGGTGCCGGTGCCGGTGCCGGTGCGGATCGGGGACCCGTCAGTGATCAAGTACGTGTGGCTGATCGTCAAGGAGAACCGCACCTATGACCAGCAGTTCGGCGACGTCCCGAACGGCAATGGCGACACGGCGTTCACGATGTACGGCGAAAACGTGACACCGGACCAGCACGCTCTGGCGGAGCAGTTCGGCCTGTACGACAACATGTACGACGCCGGCACGAACTCCGCCGAGGGCCACAACTGGGCGATGCAAGGCAACGACCCGTTCTACACCGAGTCGTCCGCCGGTGAGTACCTCCGCAGCTACGACACCGAGGACGACGTGCTGGGCCATCAGCGTTCCGGCTTCATCTGGAGCGGGGCTCAGGCGGCTGGCAAGACGGTCCGCGACTTCGGTGAGTTCAACCAGTTCGAGTCGTACCCGGCCGGTAATGACTGGGGCACGTTCTACTGCGACGCGCTGAACATGGACAAGACCGGGCAGCCCACGACCATCAACCAGGTCACCTCCTCACCGATCCCATCGCTGAACAACGTCACGGTGCACGCCTACCCGAAGTTCGACACCGGCATCCCGGACCTGTACCGGTACGAGATCTGGAACCAGGACTTCGAGAAGAACGGCCCGGCTAACCTGAACATGTTGTGGCTGTCGAGCGACCACACCGGCGGGCCGCTCAACCCGGCAGCTCAGGTCGCCGACGACGACCTGGCGCTCGGCAAGATCGTCGAGACAATTTCGCACAGCGAGTACTGGCCGCAAAGTGCGATCTTCGTTATGGAGGATGACACCCAGGCCGGCTTGGACCACGTTGACGGCCACCGTGGCCCGTTCCAGATCATCAGCCCCTGGGCGCAGCACGGTGTGGTCGATCACACGTACTACTCCCAGATAACGATGGTCCGGACCATCGAGCAGATCCTCGGTGTCCACCCGATGAACCAGATGGACAGCGCCGCCACGCCGATGTTCGGCGCGTTCACCAGCACTCCCGACGACACGCCGTTCAACGCAGTGCCAAACCAAACGTCGCTGACCCTGGGTCTGACAGAACCCGAACCAAGCTGCGGCTATGACACAGGCCCGCTGCAGCTCACAGGTACCCATTCCGCAGCGGTCCCGCGGAAGTTCGCGGCGGCCCAGCCGTCCACTGTCGCGCCGACCTCCGAGCGGCAGGTTGCGGCGAAATGGCAGCGCTGGCTGTCGCACCAGCACCTGACCGGGCCGAAGGCTGTTCCCGACTATGCCAACCCCGAGCAGATGAACCGCTACACGTGGTACGCCACGACCGGGTGGACGAAGCCTTACCCGGGTGACGCCATGATTTACGCTCCAAACCAGGTCCCCGGCGCCTACATTCCGGCACCGGACACCTCCGGGCAGTAGACAGTAGTCTGATCGCAGCGAAGAGGGCCTCTGGCCGGCGTGACGCCGGCCAGAGGTCGTCTCGCCATGATTGTGTCGAGTCAGTCCGCTTCGATCGAATGGGCATGAAGGCGAGCCAATTGGCTTCCGCTGGGCCAGCTAGCGTGTAGCGCCGTGCTAGCCGGTGAAACGTGCGCGGTGCTATCGGGCCTATCGGAGCCCTTCTTCGGCGTATTCGGCCGGCAGATCGCTCAGCGAGATGCCGCGTACTGCCCACCCACAACCCGCAGGTCAGCGCCCTGACACGCGGCCATGGCGACCTGTCCTGGTCCGTTTGTCCCGATTCCGGGAGCGGCCCAGTCGCGCGAGCAGGCGCAATCGTCACCTAACGTTACGGAGGAAAGCTCAGAAGAACGCCCCGAGGGCTCGCTCTGGCGCGGTCGTCGGGTTCTTGGCGAAGCTCTGTGGCTGATGCCTAATGGTTGATCTGCTGCTGCACCGTGACGGCCGGAGCAGCCCCGGCCAGGCCAGCTGGCCCGGTGAGCGAGCTACGCTCAGCGTCGTTTCCCGCCATTCGCCCCTGGCCGACGGCGAGCTAAGCGGGCGCAAGCCGACAGGCCACCTGGCGCATGAGCGGCGAGCTGATCGATTCCTGCACGCTGCGGGCGAATAGCCATTGGCGGACCCGGACTGGGTCGAGCCTCGCTAGGCCCGCCATCCGATTCGCCAGTCCGGCCGGGTCGGCGGCCAGCCTGTCTTCGCAGTTCAGCATGTGCTGCAATACATCGTAGGCGGGGTCGCCGACGTACGGCTTGGGGTCGATGACCAGCCACGGCGCCCGCTGCGCGGCGAGGATGTTGTCGCCGTGCAGGTCGGTGCACAGCAGCACCTGGCTGCCCGCTGTCTCGGGCAGTGCCCGGAACAGCGCGATCCCAGTCCTCGCGAGCCCCGGATCGATCTTGTCCGCGGTAGGGGCGGCAGCGTATTCCTGCTCGAATTCATCAGCCCACGCCGCACACATCTGCGACAGCGGGCGGAAGGGGTGGGCCGCGTACGGCTGCGCCCAGAGCTGGCGCAGCAACCTAGTCACGACCTGATCCTGATCGGACTCGGGCAAGGTCTGGCCCAGCGAGGTGCCGGGCATGCACCGCTCGATCAGCAGTGCGTACGCTGACCCGGTCTCAAGGGCGGCATGCAGGCGGACGGCTCCGTTCCCGTCCCAGAGTCGCAGCCCAACTGCCTCGTCCCGCTCCTCGCCGCCAGGGAACCGGAACCCAATCTTGAGCACCAGGGCCGCGCCGGCCGGATCGGTGACCGGTGCCGTCCATGAGCACTGCCCGCCCGGCTGGAACGGTTCGCCTACCTGCAGCGACCACCGGCCGGTCAGGTCGGCCACAATCGCGGGCAGCTCGGCGATCCAGCCGGTCACGCGGCTGTCGCGGCGCGCCGTCTCGGCCAGGTATCTGGGCACCCCGAAGGCCGTCATGACGATACGTTGCCGACCCGCTGGTGGCGGCGTCAAGCGATACAGGCTCACGTCAGTAACCGGTTAACAGAGTACACCTGCCGGGATACGGGATCCCATGGCCGCCGCAGGCCCCGACCCGCCGTTGCGACTGGAAGGGTTCCTATCAGGTCATTCGACCGGCGAGGGCTGCATGGAACGACCGTTCTGTGTTCCGCCTACGACTCGTGCGCGGTGAGCCTGGTTCTAGTTTGGCGTCGAACCGGCATGTACGCGTACCGGTCGATAATGCTGGGGTGGACGTCCGGGTGGTGCTCAGTGCGGTTAATACCGAGCTTGGCGACCGCTGGCACCTCGAGCGCCGCCTGGCTGGTGGCTGGAACGAAGGTGCTTATCTACTGAGCCGCCCTGATGGGTCGAGAGTGGTCCTGAAATGGCGAGCGGGCGAGCCTGAGCGCCTGCTCGGCGCGCGTGAGCGGGTGGAGGCGGCCCGCGCCCGTGGCTGGCCTGCCCCTGCGTGGCTGGCCGCAGGCCGGGCGCCGGCGGGCGGGGCCTGGGTCGTGCAGGAGTTCATCGACGGCCGGCCGCCGCTTCAGTTGAACGATCATGTAGCGGAGCAGATGATCGAGATCCTCGACCTGCAGGCATCGATGCATCCCGCCGCTGTCGACGGTTGGGGGCAGTGGGCGCGGGGGGTGGTGTTCGAGGACTGGGACGGTCTCCGTGACCGGGTCAAGTCCGGCATCCCCGGGGGGTGGCGGATCGTGGCAGCCGTCGACGCCATCGCCGAAGGCTGCTCGCCCGAACCGTTGTCCAGCCACGACCTGGTCCACGGAAACTTCAACCTCACCAACATCATCGCCACCCGGGGCCGGCTCTGGGTGATCGACGTCGAGGCCCTCGGCGTCGGGCCGCGTGCCTACGACCTCGCGGAGACGTTGCTGGTCGCAGCCGAGTTCGGCCATGTCACCGAATCTGCGGCGGCCAGGCTGTGGGGCTACGGCGCCGGGCTGGACCGCCGGGAGTTCGCGATCTGCGCCGGCTCGGTCGGCCTGACGACGGCCGATGCCTCCGTGCGGCACCACCGCACCGGCCAGGCAGCGGCCGCGGTCGCTGGAATGGTGCGGACCCTGGAGCAGGTCCTGGCCATCGCCGGCGCATGACCTTGGCTCCCTGAGCGTCGCGGGCGGTCTCGATGCAACGGGAGGTGCCGGCCGGTTGCATCCGGCGCCCGGCAGCTCGCAGGATCTGGCAGTGGCGCTTGACGAGGCCGCGGCCGAGGGCAGCGCCGGATGATCCTGACTGGTGGCCGTCCGGCAATTGGCTGTCGACGATCTGCGAGCCGATGAGGTTGCGGGGCCTGAGGTGGGCAGGCAATCCGGCGCAGCTGCACAGAGTCGCCGCCGCCCTGCGGGCCGCCTAGAGCCTGGGGGACTGCGCGCACTGGACGCGCGCTGTTCCTGCAGGGCCGGTACCGCGCTGGCCGCGAGCCGCGCGGCTCCTGTCCTGGTGGCCTTCGGTCTATGCGACGGCCACCAGGAAGCCCTTCCCTGAATTTCTTGTCAGAGGCAATCTCACTTGCCGAAGCCGCCAGTCATCGTCACCCCGGAGGTCGGCCTGGCCTCCGTTGCCGCCCTCCGGCAGATGGTGGAGCAGCTAGAGGCCCTGCAAGTCAAGACCGCCCGGGAAGACGGCTGGACCTGGGAGAGGATCGCCGGTGCGCTCGGCGTCACCCGCCAGTCGGTGCACCGCAAGTACGCCAGCCGGCGATTCCCCGGCCGGAGGCTCACATGACACGTCATGCTGAACCAGGCCGAGACCCGATTAACGCCCGGCTGATGCGTACGGCGCGTGAGGAAGCCGACCGGGCTCGCCACGGTTACGTCGGCTGCGAGCACCTACTGCTCGCGTTGATCACCGACAAGGACCCGACCGCGCGGGACATCCTGGCCGGACGGGGCATCAGCCTGCCGACGGCGCGGGCTGCCGTAGCCGGCATCGTCTCGTCCGGAGCCGGCGACGGGCCGCGCTGGAACGCGACCGACCTGCTCGCCACGCTCGGCGTGGACTTGCCGGCGATCCAGCGCCAGATGCGCGCCGATTACGGCCCGCACGCCATTGACGAGCTGTATCGCAGTCCGTCGGGCCGCCGCCTGCCCGCTGCGCTGGGCTCCAGCCCTGACGTGCTGCGCCTCGCGGCCACAGAACGGCTGCGCCAGGCCGGATAGCGCGGGCGGCCCGTCGGGTACGGTCGGGTCCTCCGCCCTTTGCACCTGCAGGCCGCACCCATGCCCGGATCCGGCGACGCCGAGGTCGCCTGGTGTCTGGTGAAGCAGCCGACGTACCGCTCGAATGGATCTCGCGCATATGGAAGCTGAGACGGCGCGCGCTACCCAGGCTCGTCCGATCGTGCGACCTTGGCGCTGTGCCGCCGGGCGGTAAGTGTCAAGACGGCCTTGAGGTGCTGAATGAACTACCACCATGAGGAGCTGAAGTGGCACGCCCAGCACCATCTCGTCGCCGTGAGCCGGCCGCTGCCACCTGCATGCGAACCTGGCCGAGCACGTCGAGCTCTACAACAGGCATCGTCTGCGGTCCCTGAATCCGTTCTCCCCATCCAACCCGCCGCGGCTCCCGCTCCGTTGAGCGATGCCAGGGTCTCGCACCTCCGACGAACCGATGTCCTCGGCGGGCTCATCCACGAGTACCGACCGGTAGCGTGACCAGGGCGGAATGTTACTCGCACCCACAGTGAGCTGACGGTCCTGACCGGCTGAGCGCGTTTAGCGGAGAAGAACGATGTCGTCGCCGACCCGAATCCGCCCGTCAGGAACGGGTACGGGCGAGCGCGCTTGGGCGGTCGGGGTAGCCGCGGATCTCGACAATCTCGTCGTTGTCGATGGTGAAGACCTGAAAGACCCGTTCGGCGGGCGCCGACCGCGCTCCTTCGGCTTGCCCGGCGACGCTGATGCCCATTACGACCGCGTCTCGGTCGACCTCTACGCTCTCGACGGTCGCCCGGGTACCGTCGGCCAAGAGGCGCCGGTACCAGTCGAGCACCTCGGCGCTCGTGCTGCACTCGCCGCTCCAGCGCACGTCGGGGTGCAGGAGCGAGCCGAGCAACTCGAGATCGAGGCTGCGGTAGGCAGCTTCGAGGTGCCGGGCGATGTCGGCCATCACTCCGGTGCCGAGTGAAAGTCGCGGGTCGTCGGTGTCTTCGAGTTGGGGTTCGGGCTCGTCGTCTGGGCTGATGCCGTAGCTGAGGAGAAGGTCGATGACGTCCTCGCTGGGCGGCTTACCGGCGATCCACACGCCGTCTCGGGAGGCGCCGGCAGAGACGAGCAGCCGGACTACCCCGATCCAGTTGCCGGGATGTCCGGCTTGCTCGCCGCTGCCCACGGTGGCGAACGCCAGCGGTGTGCCGTCGAAGCGGGCGTCGCGGGCGTCGACGTCGGCGCCGGCGACGAGCAGGTGGTGGACGGCCTCGGCGTTACCGGCGTAGGAGGCGGTGTGCAGCGGCTGCTCCCCGAAGCCGTTGCGGACGTGGGGCGAGAACCCCAACTCGAGCATGAGCCTGAGGGCGGCGGCCGAAGCGGAGTTGGCGGCTTCGAAGACCGCGGCGCGGTCGTCGTCGGTAAGGCGGTCACGAAGGCCGGGGCGGCCGGCGAGGAGCTGCTCGGCAGCCGGACGGTCTGCTCGCCGACAGGCGCCGATGAAACGGTCGATGTCGGTGCTGTCATCCGGCGCGCCACGACTGGCGAGTAGGGCTGCGGTCTCGTTCTCTCCGGCCCGCACGGCAAGGCGCAGCGCGGAGACGCCGTGTTCGTCGCTGGCATTCGGGTCCGCTCCCGCGGCGATGAGAACGGCGACGACGTCGGCGGAGGCGCTCGCCGCCGCGTCGGGGAGCGCGTCGGTCGCCTGCCGTTCCGCGTGGCCAGCGCCGGCTCCGACGGCCTGCAGCAGGAGCGCCACCGCTCGGGGGTCGTCGTGGTAGACGGCGGCGCCGACGGCCCACGTTCCGGCCACCCGGGCACCGCGGGAGAGGAGCAGTTCCAGGCAGCGGTGATCGCCGCGCCCGACCGCCTCCGCGATGGGCTGACCGACGTCGGGATTGGCTCCCGCCTCGAGCAGGACCCTGGTCATGTCCGGGTTGTTCGCCTCGACGGATCCTTTCAGGGCAGAACGCGGGTATCTGGCTCCGTCGTTAGTGTTCGGGCTGGCCCCGGCGTCGAGCAGGAGACGGACCACCTCAGTCAGCCCCGCCGCTCGGCGAGGGTCGATCTGCTGCCAGCGGGAGTAGCAGGCGTAGAGCAGCGGCGGCCACCCCCGAACCTCATCGATGGCGACCGCAGCCGCCGGGTCAACAGCGAGCATCTGGGCCACCTGCTGGGCGTCGCCGAGCACGGCGGCGGCCGCCAGGCTGTGGCTGGCCACGTCCGGGACAATGTCGAGGATCGTGGTGGCCTCGCGCAGGCTCCCCTCGACCGACGCTGCCGCGAACGCCTCCGCCCGCCGCTTGGGACCGGTGGCGTGGGCCTCGACGGCGGCCTTGAGGCGCGGCCAGCTGACGAATCCCAGCTCGCGAGCGATGACTAGCTGGGCCGCCGCCAGGGTGATGGCACCTTGGGGCGCACTCGCGTGGTGCCGGACGAAGCGCTCGACAGCACCGGCCTCCTCGCGGCGGGCGGCGTCGCGCAGCTCCTTGGCCTGGCGTCGCAGCTGGGCGAGGTCGGGCCGCTCGGGAAGAGAATCGGACATGGCGTCTCCCTGCTACGCCTGCGGTCCGCTGCTCAGGCCGAGGAAGAGGCCACAGCCAAAGTGTGGAGTGACTCGGAGGTGGACTCTGTCCTTCCCGCGGACCCGGTGGCACCCTCCAGCGCAACCCTCATCCTAGCGGCCCCCGGCGGGTCAGGCCGGCGCCGCCAAGCGGCTATGAGGTGATTCGGCCGGCGACGTCTTGCCCACCGCGATCCGCGTCGCTTCTCGGAATGGCAGAAGGGCGTCATCGCCGGGCGGATGGACGAGCCGGGGTCCCCGAGCGTGGGGGCGGTGCGTCAGCACCAGGAGCATCGGCTTCGCCGCCCGGCCCGTCACTTTCCGAGACCGCGTACATCGAAGCACCCAAGACGCGGGGTGTGCGGGGATCGACGGTCCCATCCGGGCCATCGTCGACGCCACTGTTGAACCCTCAGCGACACCCCGGCGCGCCTCACCATCGCGATCGACTTCGAAGGCCGTGGCATCGGCACGATCCTCGGCCTGCTCCTGGTCCGCCGCGCAGCTCGCAAGGAGATGCCCGCGAACCTGGCGGCGTTAAAGCGGCGTCTCGAGAGTGCGGCATAGACCGCAACGTCATCTGTCGGCGTCCACGACGCCGATGAGGACGCCGTCCGGGGTGGTGACCAGGAGGTGCTCGACGCGGCGCTCGCGCATCCGCCGGCGGGTGGCGTCGAGGTCCTCGTGCGCTCGCACGGTAGTCGGGCCCGGCTGCATCAGCTCGGCAGCAAGGGCCTGCTCGCCCGCGCTGATCCGGTCGGCTCGCAGGATCCCGACCACGGTGCCCTGTCCGGCAATGACCACGCAGCGGTCCCATCCCTGCGCGCGGGCTCGCTGCAAGGCGGGCCCGGCAGCGGTGCCCGGAGCGCAGGTGGGCACGTCGCGCCGGACGGCCTCAAGGACCCTGCGGCTAGGGTGCCCTGCCCGGACGGTGGGCAGACCGGCTGCGATCCAGTCGACCTTGCCGAGGATGTAGTCGTAGACGGGCGCGAACCCCAGCTGCGTGAGCCGGCACGCGGCTCGCGGGCTCATGTCTCAAAGGCCGTCCCAGCAGTAGACGATCACCGGCCGGGACCTGTCGAGTTCGGCTGACGTTTCGGCCGTGAGCGACTTGAGCGGCAGACTGATGGCGCCCGGCAGGCGCTCGTCGTCGAACTCGTCTCGGGGCAGCACCTCAACCAGTTGCGCGCCAGCCTCAACCAGACGGCGAACCTCGTCGCGAGTGACCGATGCCGGCGCCTGCGCGGCAGGCTCGTGATCAGGCAGCATCGGCCAGCCAGCTGCCGTCCGTCGAGCTCTCGAAGTACAGCAGCTCGATCTCCATGACACCCATCCTCCACCGACCGGCCGCGAGTCAACCGACACGGCCGGCGTTCTGGTCCAGCCACTACTTACCATGTTGGCTCGCGGCCGCACGGCATCGCGGCTACCCGGCAGCAGCGCAGCGGCCAGCCGCCTACCGTTCCTGCAGCCCGGCCCGGTGCCGTCAATGGCGGGCAGGACTGACCGGGCCGTCGTGTTTCGCGCCGCGCCGCGCGGCATGTACCCCAGCCGCAGCGGGACGGCAACGAGCGACTCCGGCCGCACCGCCCCAGGTATCGCCAGAACCGTGGAGCCCATTCCCAGTTGACACGCCGGCTGGACCTTCGTGCCACTCGCGACGCCTGAGCATCTCGCCGAAGCAGGATTCGACCCGCTCCCTGACCTACCGGCTCGGCTACGCATGTTCGTGGACGCCTACGGGCTGACCGATCGCAAGGCGATCTTGCCCGCGCTGGGGGCTTGCCAGCGGGACGAGCCCGAATCACTGCGCTGGCTCCAAGGCATCTCGCCGAACCTTGCGCGCGCACTATGACCCAATCCCAGGTGCGCACTTGGCCGCGAAGTCGCAACCCGAAGAGCAACGCCGATCCACCAGCCCGGACAAACGCAGACCAGCTCAAACACAACAGTGCTGCTCACGCCGAAAGATCGAACAGGCTCGGACGGCTTCGACTCTGACCGAGCCTGTCTCTTAATCCGCAGGTCCAGGGCGGCGAGCAATCTTCGAAGGTGTGTGCTCGGAGCGCAGGAGTCCCATCATGATGAAGTCTTGCCAGCCTTCCGGGTATAGCTGGGCTTCACGGCGGACGCCTTCCTGGCGGAAGCCGCAGGCCAGGTAGCAGTTGATGGCCCGGCTATTGCTGGCCAGCACCTCCAGCTGGACGCGGTGCACGCCCAGCACGTCGAAGGCCCAGGAAAGCACCAGCCGGGTGACCTCTCGGCCAAGTCCCCGACCGCGCAGGGCGGCGACGAACAAGCCCACCGTGTAGGTCGCGCAGTGCTGATCGGGGTCCACCCGAAGCCCGGCGCTGCCGATGCAATGGCCGTCGTATTCGACCGCCCAGGTGTAAGTGCCGGGTTCCGGTGGGCAGCGGGTGGCGGTCAGGTGCTCCCGGGTGTGGTAGCGGCGGCCGTCCCACTCCCGCCGCCACGACGAGCCGTAGCCGTCCTCCTCCTCGGGGTCGATGGGATGAGGCAACCGGTCATCAATATCGGAGTCCCGCGGCCCGCGCAAGATTTGCCGCTCGCCTTGCAAGGTGGGCAACGGCGGTAGCGTCAGCCGATCCAGCACGAACCCGACGCTACGCGCAGTGCCGCAGCAGCCGGGTCATGAACGCTCACGGGTAGCCCGGTCAGGCAAGGCCCTACAGCGGAACCTCCGGGATCGGCAAGGGTTCGCTGCGCTCGGCCTGCGGGCAGACTCTTGACGGCCCCGGAGAACCCGGCATAGCCCGCAGGATGCCCAACTGAGGAGATGACCTCACGCCAACCGCGAATGCCGGTCGACCTGGGCGGAGTCTGTGGGAGCATCCGGGTGTGGCAGCCAACGGGATTTTGGTTCGACCTGCCGAGGACGGCGACCGCCGTTCGCTCGCGCTACTGCTGGCCGCAGTGGCAGAGGAACGTGACGGAATCGCCGCCGAGCCGCCGATCGACGTTGAGAGGCTGGCAACGAGCTGGAAGGTGGATGGCACGCTGGTCGCGCTTTCAGAAGGCGTCATCGTCGGGGAGGTTCGAGTCGATCCGAGCTGGATGGGCTTCGGCGAAATCGGGATGATGGTCGCGGCCGACTGGCGTGGTCGTGGAGTAGGGACCGCGTTGGTGGCCGCCGCAGTCCAGTGGGCGCGAGCGCGTGCCCTGCACAAGCTGGCGCTGAGCGTTTTCCCCCATAACGACGCCGCGATCGCCCTGTATCGGAAGTTCGGCTTCGTGGAAGAGGGACGGCTGGTGCAACACGTCCGGCGCGCCGATGGTCAACTCTGGGACCTGATCGAGATGGGCTTGCTCCTCTAGCGGGCAAAGTGAAGCTGCCGGTGGCCGCTTGATGTTGTACGAATCCAGTTCAGCCGTCAAGCGCCGATCCAACTCCGCGTGGCGCCCGAGCGTCTAGGTGTGTGCACATGATCGGAAGTCCGGCGATTACGCGGGGAGTGATGTTGCGATGCGCGGACGGCGGATGCTCGCCAGCAGCACAGCTCTTGCAGCGCTGTTGCTCGCCGGATGCGCGATCGGGCCGCATGGCGAGCGGGTGCCGACGACCGCCGGTTGCGCGCGTCATCCGTCCGAGACGGCAGCTGTCGACCGCTCCGGGCCACCGACACCTTGGCCAGAGCGCCGCGCCGAGCCGCCGGGCACGAAGAATGCTCTGTCGGACCAGGCGGTCGATCCGGTCGCGCAAGCGGCCTACTCCCTGGTTTCCCGAACGCTCGCACCTGTCCACGGCCCGTATGTGCTGGAGTGCATCGACCTGCGGACCGGGCTGGTTCGCGAGGGCCCGGTGTTCCGGGCGCCTTATCTCGTGCTCGCGTCCGGCTACCTATGGATCTATGGCGGTCTCGGGCCAAGAGTCAGCGTCAGCCAGGTCGACCCGCGCTCGCTGCGCGTCATCCGGTCGATCCACCTGCCCGGCACCCTCCCAGCCGCCTATCCGACGATCCACCTCACCGCGGGTCCCGGTCGCTCGGTCTGGATCGGCTCGGTGCGCTCCGGCCAGGCCGCGGCGCTGTTCCGCGTGGATACCGGCACTGGAATGGTCCTGACCACGGCCAGGCTCCCGGCCAAAATGGCGGCCAGCGACCTCGCCGATGATCAGGCCCGCGAGCATCTGTACGTCTCCGCCGCCCACATGGTCCGCGGCGGGATGGAAGGCAACGCCGTGCTGGAATACGACGCCCGGTCCGGGCGGCTCCTCGCCGAGGCCGACCACGGGCTTGTCACCTATTCCGTCGCCGGGTCCGCGCTGACCGCGGTGCCCGGTGGTGTGTGGGTGTCGTTCCGGACCGGCATGCTCGGCCTGACCCTGCACCTGCGCCAGCTAGACCTAGCGACGGTCGCCCCGCCCGGCCCGAACATCGCTCAGTCCCCGGCCACCAGCCTGTTCCACTGGGCCATGTACGCCGCCACCAGCTACGGCGGAGGCGCACTGTGGCTAGCCAACCAGGCCGGAATCGTGGCCTGCCTCGACCCGCGCACCGGCAAGCCGCGCGCGATGGAGCGGCTACGCCAAGGGCAGCTGATCTTTAAGCTGCTAGCCGCAGACCCGGCGAGCGGCCAGGTATACGCCTCGGATAATCGAGGGCTGGTCGCGATGACCCCGCCCCCGAAATGCTGGCAAAGGTAGCCAGCAGCGCGGATACGGACCTTGGCGGCCGCAGCGACTTGCTCATCTCCTGGGGCGCGGCCGGACCTGGCACGCCAACCCCGGTTCGCTCCGCGCCGTCAGTGGTGACAGCCTGGCCGCGATGATCACGAGGACGAGCATTCATGCTTCAGGCAAGCATCTACGTCGAGCAGATCTGGTCACTTGCGACGCCGGGCGCCACTGGGCACCAGTCACTGTCCGCTAAACAGCCACCGGTGCGGGACGGCCAGGTGCTAGGGCCGGGTGTCGTCGAGCAGGTCGAGCACGAAGCGGGCGATGGCTGCTCGGGCGTGGAAGAGCCGCCGCAGCTGCGGTGTCGGTTCGTCGTCGAGGTGCTCGATGGGGATCGAGGGCAAGGCCGAAAAGACCGTCATGAGGGTGGCGTGAGTCCGGCGGATCTGTGCCAGGTCGGCGGTGCCGCCCTCGGCGTGGACGCCGGCAACGTAGGCGGGCAGGCACGCCGCCTCGATGCCGGGCAGGTCAGCGGCGTGCCGCTCGCCGGTCTGCACCTCGCCGAGGACGAGATGTCCGAGGTCGGTGCCGAGGGGCGCCTTGCCGCAGAACCCGAGGTCGACCATGACGAGAGCGTCGCGGTCGTCGGCGACGAGGAGGTTGGCGGTGCATGCGTCACCATGCGCCGTCGCGGCGGGGGCGTCGTCGAGCTCGTCGAGCAGGGCCGGGAGCGCGTCGGCCACGGTGAGCAAGCGGTGGCGGAGCCGTGCGTCGAATGCGTCCCGGACGAGGGGGTGTGCCCACATGTCGTCGCCGGTCAGGACGGGCAGGACGATGTGCGCGAGCCACGCGCCGGCGTAGATGCGCGGGGTACGCGCGCCATGGACCGCGGTAGTCAGCGGCACCACAGCGCGGCAGGCGGCGAGGCGCCCCAGCAGGAACGCCGCCTGGGCATGCCGTCCGGCGTCCCAGACGACCTGGCGGGCCGGTACGTGTTCCAGCCAGAGCGCGGCCGAATCGGCGTCCAGGTCCCGGACTGCGGCTGCGCGCGGGACCGTGAGGCCGCCTGGCAGCCGGTTCCGCAGGTCTGAGCGGTAGAGGTCTGCCTCGGTGCGCCAGGGGATGAAGGCGGCGGCCTCGGCGCGCAGGTGCTCGGGCACCGCGAATCGCAGCGGCGAGCGCTGGTACGCATGGATGACCTTGACGAAGAAGGAGAACGCTCGGACAACGCCGGTGCCAGTCCGCGCGGACCCGGTGACGAGGTAGCGCCCCGCGGTGGTGATCGCGGGCCGGTCGTACGGGAACACCCGCGCCGACGAGGTCAGGACGGTCGCGTGCCGGACGTCCAGGGCGGCGGCGACGAACGCGCCGAGCTCGTCGTGCTCAACATCGGCTGGGCCGAGGAGCGCCCGGCTAGGCGACGGGAGCGCCGATGACGGCGATCGCACGAGTCAGTCCGCGGACGAAGGCGCCAGGAGCATGCGCAGACCCACGGCTCCGGAGCCCGATAGCTGCGGCAGTGCGGCCGTACGACCGGTGAGCAACAGAAGCAGCGCGCCGATCGGCCCGCAGACCTCATGGCCCTGCCCGGCAGCCCACCGGGCGTCGTTGGCCACGAGCCGGTAGCCAGCAAGCTTCTTCCGGGCATGGAACATCCGAGAGCGCGACCAAACCCGCTCCGCGGCAACCGCGGCTAGGTCTCGTGGCATCTCCAGGCTCCGTCCAAGCGGGACGGCTATGTCCTGGCTGTGCACCAGGTAGTCGATCGCCGTCTCGCGGAGCGTGACGGACGGCAACGGCCGCCACACCCCGATTCGGTCGCGGATCTCGCCGATAATGACGTGGATGGGCAGCTCGGCATGACGGCACGCCATCGCGTGGATCGCGCCATTCATGCCGCCATGGCGGACGAGATCGAGAACCGCCCGGGGCATCATCGACCAGGTCGTGTTCTGCAGCGCCAGGTGCGCCGCCACCTGGCGGACCGTCCAGCCGTCGCACAGCGACGGCCGGCCCCACTCTTCCCCCGATAGGCCTTCCAGCAGGCGCACCAGGACACGCCGATGTTCATCGATCGCGGTCCACACATCGCTTCGCTCCATTGGTTCCTCCGTTCACGACCTGTTCCGTTCGCGAGCCGTTGCCGGTCCCGGCTCGATACCGCTCATGAGGCGGTGCCCCGCGCCCGCGCAGACCGTTCAGGCGCGCGGTTCCGCGCGGGCTCGACCAGGGACTCGAGCAGAGTGGTGATCTTGTCAGTGGGGTCGAACTCGGGGTCGGGGATAGCGAGCTCGTGCAGCATCAACCCGGTGATGTAGTTGCCGAGGACGTGGACGTCGTAATCGGGATCGCGGGACCCGATCAGCCGCAGCCAGTTCGCGAACCAGGCATTGACCCGGCTTCCCGTCTCGGCGAGCTGGTGCCGGACCTTGGCGTTGTTCCCGGCCTCGACCAGGATCGCGTACCGCGACAGGGTCATAGCCCGGTGGACGCCGGTGCCATCGCGGGCGAAGCCGGCGATCGCGCGGCCAAGCTCCGCCGGACTCGTGGGGCAGACCTTCGCTGCGACCTCGTCGAAGCGGCTGCGCTCCATTGCCGAGACCTGCTCGACGATCGCCTCGAACAGCGCCTCCCGGGTCCGGAAATAGTTCGCCGTCGACCCGGCCGCCACGCCCGCCTCGGCATCAACCGCTCGATGCGTGAGGGCCCGCATCCCGCGCTCGCCGAGCACCCGGATCGCGGCGTCCAGCAGCATCTGTCTGCGTTTCGACACAGCTGAAGAGTACATCTGTTGTTCCAATAACTACAAGTGTTGTCTCACAAGCTCGGGCGAACGGACTCCCGGGGAGATCGGCGGCTGTTCAGGCTGGGCGGCCCGGTGCAGCGATCCGTCTCGGCTCGTCTCACGCCGACGTCCACTCAGTCCCGTAGCACCCATAGGCACTGTGCGTCGCTGTCTCCGACGTTGCGCCAGCCGTCGATTCCGCGGCGGGTCGCAAGAAGCGTCTCGCCGCGGCGCAGGACGGGCCGACCCGATCCAAGCATTACCTGGACGAGGCCGCTGACCACTCCGACGAGCTCGGGACCCTTGTGGGTGAAAGGAGCCTCGACAGTCGCCGATCGCGGCACCGCCACGAGGTAGGCGCGCATGCCGGCCTCGGCGTCGTCGAGCAGCGGGAGGACCGAGCCCGCCGGCGCATCCGCGGGAGTGTGCCGCCTGCCAATCCGGTAGTCGGGTGTGACCTCACCGCCGAGCAGTTCGTCGAGCGTGATGTTGAGGCGCCCGGCAAGGGCGAGCAGCGTCTCGAGGGAGAGCCCCCTTTCTCCTCGCTCCACCTGCGAAATAGCGCTCGGGGAGACTCCGGCGAGGCGGGCGAGATCGCTCTGGCTCAGCTCTCGGCGCAGGCGGTAGGCGCGCAACGCCATACCGACGCGCGCCACTGCCTGAGCCGGTTGCAGCTGTAGCGCCCCGTCCCTGACGGAGTAGCGAAAGACCTGGCCCTGGGCTCCCGGCGGGCGACCCTCGGCCTTGCTGATGCGAAGGCGACCCTCGCCGACGACGATGACGCACTGGGTGATCTGCTCGATCTCCTGGTGCAACGTTCGGAACTGGCTCGCCCCCGGCACCGACCAGTAGGCGATGGCACCGAGGTCGAGCAGCATGGGGCAGCAGTGTCCGAAAAAGTCACTCGCGATGCGCATCCCCCAGCGGCCCGACAGCGCCTCCAGCGAGTCGAAGAGCAGGAGAGGGCGGCGGCCCTCGACGCAGAACTGCCGTACCGCCTCGAGCAGGCGGCGCGGGCTCGAGATCGGCGCGCCTACCCGCGCGTCTAGGATCTCGATCCAGGGCCACCGCGCCCTCACCTCAGCGGGGTCGCTCGAGGCGACGATGTACCCCGTCTTGCCGAAGTCCTCGCGCCGCTTCGCGATGGCATCGTAGAAGAGCCCTTGGGACGAGAGCTCACCGCCCTCCCACACCCAGACGACGTTGTCACCCCAGTAGAGGCCGCCGAGCGCGCGGTCGAGTTCGGCAACACCTGTGCCGGCAGACTCATTAGCCATGCTTAAAAGCATAGGGCAAGCAGGAAGCCACGAACCATTCGCCGGTTACCATTGTCGGCAGCAAGCACCGGCGGTTCCGGTTTACCGGCCTGCAGCGTATGCGCTGTCGTACTCGTCGTGGCGGCGCATCCACATCTGGGGCGGATCCCCCTCGTTGCGGCCGAGCGGGGCGCGGTCGAGGAATCCGTAGTAGCCCATCATGAACTCCAGACCGCGGGCGGTCGTCGAGTAGGTCAGGTAGACGGCTCCATCGTCGAGGGCATAGGTGCTCATCACCGGCGCCTCGGAGAGGTATGCCGCTGGCTCGGTCCCGCATTCCTGCGCGAGTTGGGCGGCCACCGCTGGGACGCCGCCGGCCAGGAACTCGCGCGTGGCCTCGACCGGGCGCGAGATCTCGAGGTCGAAGTTGTAGTCGGTTCCGTGTGAGGAGGCCCACGGGAAGGTCCAGCCCATGCGCCGCTTGTACGCCTGGAGCTTGTCCAGCGGGGCTCGCGAGATGCAGGTGAATGTTACGTCGCGGGCATTGAGGTGGGGGACGGCACCGTTGAAGGTGTCTGCTGCCGACGAACAGACCGGGCAACCCGCGGTGTACGCCGGGCCGAACATGAAGTGATATGCGATCAGCTGCGAGCGCCCGTCGAATAGCTCCTGCAGAGTCTTTGGCCCATCATCGGCGTCGAACCGGTATTCCTTCCCGATCGACAGCCAGGGCAGTTCGCGCCGCTCTGCCGCGAGCTGGTCGCCACGGCGCGTGAGCTCCTTTTCCCGCGCAAGCAATTCATCGCGGGCAGCCAGCCACTCATCGCGCGCTGCGACTTTGTGCTTGGTCATCTGGTATCCCTTCCTTTCTTTCAGGTCGAGACCCGACAGCTAGGTTCGAGACGGGACCGATCACTGCGACCCGTGCTCATAGGTGTCGTGGTAAGGGAACTCGATCACGTGCCGCTGACGGCCCAGGGGCGTGAGTTCAAGCCACCGGTAGGTGCCGAGCAGCGAGTCCAGGCCGCGCTCATAAGCCGAATAGGTGTGCAAGACCCGGTCACCCTCGCGCACGAAGACACTCACCCCCGGACCGTCCGTGCCGGACCGGATGTAAGGAGTCTCTCGCTCCAGGGCTGCCTTGTCCTTGTAGTTGTACTCCAGCGGGGCCTTGTCCTCGTCGAAGCTGACGTGGAAGTCGTAGTTGAAGTCGCTGCCGTAGCTGGAGTACCAGGGCACCTGCCAGCCCATCCGCTTCTTGAACCGGTCGATGCTGGCGATCGGCGCTCGCGACACCAGCGCAAGGGTGGTGTCGCAGGCATGCACGTGGGACAGATTGCCGACGCTATCGACCAGGAACGAGCACGTCGGACAGCCCTGGTCTGCACCGGGGAACCCGGACTCGGCGTGCCGCCACATGAAGTGGTAGGTGATCAGTTGCCGGCGACCGTCAAACAGCCCAGCGAGGTCTACCGACCCCTCGGGGCCGGTGAACTCGTAGTCCTTGATCACCTCGGTCACCGGCAGTTCGCGGCGCGCGGCGTCCACAGCGTCCTTTGCCTTGGTGACCTCCTTCTCCTTGGCGAGCAGCTGCTCGCGCGCGGCCAGCCACTCATCTGGTGACACAACTCGCGTGACGTCCATCGGGGCCTCCTTGACTTCTTGGTTTACCCTCTTGGCTCACCCTCTCGACGGCCGGGCGGCGCCGGAATCGACAGCCACGGCACGATTCACAGGGCAATCGCTCACCTGTGCCCGCGGCATCTCAGGGGATCACCGGGCATCAACGGCATTCCAGTTAGCCCGATCTGACGCACCCGCGTGATTAGTCGCCCGGTGCCGGGACGGACCGGTGCTGGTGGATCATCTGCCAGTCGCCATCGCGACGCTGGAAGACGCGGGTCGCGCGGGCCCAGGACTCGGTGCCGTCGACGGCGAGGCGGTCGAGTCCCCATGCCACGGCGAGGTCGCCGTGCACGGTGATGGTGAGGTCCCCGGTGTCGAGCTCGATTCGCCCCGGTGACGACTCGAGGCCGTGCCGGCAGACCTCGCGGACGTCGTCGATGCCGACGTACTGCATCGACCCAGCCTGCTCGTAGGAGACGATGTCGGGCGCGATGTGCCGCATCAGCCCGTCGAAATCCTTCGCTGCGGTGCGGTCCGCCCACTCCTGGTGCACCGCCCGGATCTCGGCGGCGGACGCTTCCGGCGACCCGCTCGCGTCCGTGAACGAGTGGTGCTCATGCGTGACCATCCACCGATCGTCGGCCTTGCGCAGGCCGATGGTGAGCCGCAGCCGGTGCTCCGGGTCGCAAACAAAGTCCGCAGGCTTGCCGCACCGCAGCAACGCGAACGCGAACGCGACGTCCGCGCCGGCCGTGACGTCCAGCGACTCGATCTCAAATAGCGCGCCCGATGCCTGCCACTCGAAGAAGCCCGGCCATGTCTCGCGGTACGCGTCCAGGCCGCGGACGCCGTGCTCGGGCGGCGGGACGTCGAACATGACAATGTCGGGCGCGTGGTCGGCGAGCACGGCGGACATGTCACCGTCGTGGACGGCCGCGGCCCAGCGTTCGATCAGGGCGCGGATCTGCTGTTTGTCAGTCATGGTTCCCTACCTCCTCGTGAGCGAGTCTCGCCAGTAGAACCCGAGCCCGCGCCCGAATTCATCGCCGCGCCATGATGGGCGCATGACCCAGCCCGCCGATCTGCTCGACGCCGCGCGGTCCGGCGACTCCAGTGCGTTCGAGCGGCTGGTCGCGCCCTACCGCGGCGAGTTGGAGGCGCACTGCTACCGGATGCTCGGCTCGCTCCACGACGCCGAGGACGCTGTGCAGGACAGCCTGGTACGCGCATGGCGGAGCCTCGGCAGCATAGATGACCGCGGTTTCATCCGCGCGTGGCTGTACAAGATCGCGACCAACCGATGTCTCACCGCCCTTGAGCGGCGCGGCCGGCGGGAGCTACCCGTCGATATCGCGCCCGGAACGCCCGTCACCGAGATCAGCTGGCTCGGGCCCTATCCCGACACATCACCCGAGACGATGTACATAGCCCGCGAGAGTGTCGAGCTCGCATTCGTCGCGGCGCTGCAGCACCTGTCCGCGATGCAACGGGCGGTACTGATCCTGCGCGAGGTTCTCGGGTTCTCGGCAGCCGAGGTGGCCGAGCAGCTCGACACGTCCTCTGCAGCCGTGAACAGCGCGCTGCAACGAGCCCGCAAGGCGATCGACTCGACCGCACCAACTCAGCAGACAGTCTTGCGCGAGCTCGGCAACGATGCGATCGGCGCGATCGTCACGCGCTGGGCCGACGCCTGGCATGCCGGTGACGTCGACGCGATGGTCGCGATGCTCACCCGCGACGCGCGCTACTCGATGCCCCCGCTGCCCAAGTGGTACCGCGGCCAAGACGAAATCCGAGCCTTCCTGCTCAGCGGGCCGCTGCAGTATCGCTGGCGATTCCTGCCCACCATGGCGAACGGCCAGATCGCGTTCGGCACCTACCTCTGGGACGAGGCCGCCGGGCAGTACGTGCCCGGCGGCCTCGACGTCCTCACCATCCGCGAAGGACACGTCGCCGAGGTGACCGCGTTCCTCACCGCCGACCTCACCCGGTTCGGACTACCGGGGCGCATCAGTCCCTAGATGGTCCCGACGCGGATACCGGGCGGGCTCGATTTTTGCCGGCCGGAGCTATGGCTTGACGGCGAAGTTCTGGGTTGTCCAGCCCGAGCTTGAGGCACTGCCGCCTGCTGCCGACAGCATCGACGTCCCCCAGACCTGTCCTCTCGTGGCAGTGGTGGGCGCTGCCGGGTCGGGGCTGGCCCCGGCGTAGTCGCCCCACCGGCACAAGTTGGGGCTGGTGGTGGTCATGCAGTCGAAGCCGGTGTCGGCGGCGGTGGAGGTAGCGACCAGCGTGAGGGCTGAGATGGCGTTCGCGCTCTTCTTGGACGCCACCATGATCGCGGGCAGGGCAGACGCCGACGACTGGTTGACATTGATCACCATGGCGCCGCCGAACTTCCTGCTGGTGCCATTGACCCGCCGGTCCGGCGATATGGCTCCGTTGAACGTGTACAGGGACAAGCTGCTGATGGTTCCGTGCTGGATCAGCGAATGCTTTGCAGGGTTGATCTCATACCAGCGGACCTGGGCGCCGGGACCGCCGAAGACCGTGTGCTGGGTCCACAGTCCCGTCACCGACCCGTGCGAGGGGTCGACGGCCGACACAGCCTGAGTGAGGCGGGCGTCCAGCGTGTCGAGCTTGAACGAGGTACCCGGCTGGGGCGCCGCCGCAGGCACCTTATAGGCGGTGACCGGCACCGAGGTGCCGGTCGTGGGGATGGTCGCGGTGCCGGTGGCGGACTTGGTGACCTTGAACAGGGTCAGGAAGGTCGCCCCGGCGGTGGGAATGCTGGCCGGCCTGGCGACCGCCCACCCGGTCGAACCGGTATCGGTCTGATTGGCTGGCACCGGGGTGAACGCGCGCGTTCCGTTGGAGTTCTTCAGCACCCCCGTGATCCCGTGCTTCGGGAACGCGGTCGGGCAGGACGACCCGGCCGGGGGCTTGGCCACCCAGGAAATGCGGGACCCGGCGAAGGTGGTCCCGTTGAAGTTGTTGCTCCCGATGAGCATGAAGTCCTTGGTGTCGCCGAGCTTGGGATAATCCGGAAGCGTGGACCCGAAACCCAGCCCGAACCGGCACCAGCTCGATGCCGACAGGGTCGGGGTGGCCGTGGTGCTCCAGCCGAACAAGAGAAGGTTTCCCGCTGTCGGGTCTGTGGACGAGTCGATGGTGGTGTAGAAGAAGCGCTTCGTGCCCGGGTCCCAGATGACCTGCACATCGAACGCGGAGTCGCCGGTGCAGTTTGTCGTCACGCACCCGGTCAGCTTGAGCAGCGGCCCCGAAGCAGTGGGGGTGTTGCTCGTGCGGCTGTAAAGGGCGACCTTGGAGTTGACTAGCTCGATGTACCGGGTGGTGCCGATCGCGCCGGTGGAGTCGGAAGGCGCATCGGTCGTGTCGCTCTGTCCCGCCCAGTTCCGCACGAAGCTCGGCGCCAGCGCGGAAGTGGCCGGAGCCGAGGCTGACGCCGGCGCTGCTAGCCGCGCGGCGGCCGCGTTCGCGGCGGCCTTCTGGGCGGCATAGGCGCTGGGGTTAGGAACCCTCAGCGGCACCTGCCCCACTGGTCGGCCCTTCACCCCGGCAGGCGGCAGATGGATGGCTCGCAGTACCGGCGTCGGCCACGGCCCCGCCTGGGGGCGGACGCCGGCCGTGGCGGCGACGGTCGAGGCCGATGCCGCTGGCACGGCCAGCGCGAGCGCTGCCAGGAGCAACCTGCTCTGGTGTTTGAGCATAGCGATTCCGCCCTTCGGATTGGTTACATCTGAGCGCAGAGGCGATAGTTCACGCACATTGGTCACCACCGTAGCGAATGCCACAGGCACGTGGAACCAGTTGCTCACCTGGCACGTCATATCGACGTGCATGCAGGCCGGATTATGATCATCGTGGGACTACTGAGCGCGCTCGCAGGCTGTGGCGCCGTTGTGAACGGTGATCAGGGAGGGACGCAAGGGAACGGGGCAGGTGTGACGATGGGCGGCTCACCCTCGACGTCACGCCCCAGCGCTCAGAACGGGGAAGTCACGGTGACCGAGGCGGACAGCGGCAAAACTGTTCACGTGCACATCGGGCAGCGGTTGCGCGTCATGCTCGGTGGCCATGGCGAGCTTTGGCATCGCCCGACGAGTCCCGGGCCGTCGCTGCGTCTGGCCACGGCGGACGGCGGGTACCCGAGCAGCCGCCCCGCGAGCGCCGTTTTCGTCGCTGTCCAGGCGGGTACCGCATCGGTCACTTCCATGACCGACCACCCCTGCCTGCACGCCCAGCCGCCGTGCAAGATGGTCCAGCGGGTCTGGAGCGTGCACGTCCTGGTCACGGGCACCGGATAGACCCTGCTCGCGAAGCTCGCGCCCGAGCCGGAGGTAAGTTCCGCGCTTCGCTCAGCGCTAACTGGGTACGCGGCGTGAAAGCTGCTTAAGCCAGCATGCCTACTGCCCTACGGAGCGAGACATTGCATGTAACTCCTCTCTCGAGCGACCGCGACTACCCGCAACTGATCGCGGAGGCCAATCGCGTCGAGCCCGCGCCGCGGCGAGTGCGGGCGACGCTTGGTGGCGAGCAGATTTTCGACACCGTC
>Ga0070707_100001057_pt1 | contig 27225 bp, 26 predicted proteins | sample KBSK5502metaG_FD_65468 | JGI IMG/M metagenome (GOLD analysis project Ga0070707, IMG submission 65468) | Corn, switchgrass and miscanthus rhizosphere microbial communities from Kellogg Biological Station, Michigan, USA - KBS K5-50-2 metaG | ecosystem: Host-associated > Plants > Roots >...
TTCGCACGCGCCTTCAAATCCGAACTGCAGCCGACCGAGATAGCGGGGGCCGTGCAGCGCGAGATGGACGATCGGGCGGCGATCGTGGCACAGGGTAGGACCCTGGTTCCGAACGACTTCGTGGCCGAGATTTCTCAGGCTGACTACGACAGGCTCGAGGTATACGCCGACAACCTAGGCCTGGAACTCGCCACCCTGGCCAGGGACTACGCCAGGGAGCAGGGGTACTCCTTCGTCGGCCCCGTCAGGATCCGGTTCCAGGGCGTGCCCGACCTCACTATCGGTACCTTCCGCATCCGCTCCGGCGTGATCAGGGGAACTACGGTCGAGGACGGGGAGATCCGCCGACCCGTCAGCGACCTGCCCAGGCCGCAGGAGGGCTTCCCTGGCTCGCCGCGGCTGCTTGTCTCTACGGCCGATGCTGGTCGCGGTGGAGTAACGCAGCGCACGTTCCCGCTTACCTCGCCGCTGACCATCCTCGGCCGCGGCACTGACTGCGACCTCAGGCTCGTGGACCAGGGAGTCTCCCGGCATCACGCCGAGATCCGGGTCGAAGACGGCGACGTCGTCCTGGTAGACCTCGGCTCCACGAATGGAACGTTCGTGGACGGGCAACCGATCAGGAGAATATCCCTCACGGACGGGACGCGCGTTACCCTTGGCCGCACGACTCTGGTATTCCGCAGGGACGGTACCTACTGACGAACGGCAGGAAGCAAGCAGTCACTTACCCAGCAGCCGCGGCGCGCGCGGATGCCCGCGTGGGTTGCCGGCGATCTGAGGACTCGTAACCCGATGAACCAGCTCACCCTCGATCTCATCAAGCTGGCGTTCCTCGCTGTGCTCTGGTTGTTCGTTATCGCTGCCGTGGGAGTTGTGCGGACCGACTTGTTTGACCAGCCGGCTTCGCCGCGCAGCCAGCGCCGGGCCGCGCGACAGCAGACCAGGCACAAGCAGCAGACTGGCCCGATGCGGCCGCCGAAGCCCGCCAGGCATGGCAGAGGCACTCCGAAGACGCTGCTGGTTACCGGAGGCAGCCTGTCCGGGACCGCAATCACCCTGGGCGATCAGCAGATCACCATCGGGCGGGCCGCCGACGCCACCCTTGTGCTTACCGACGACTACGCTTCGACCAGGCACGCCAGGCTGTACCCGCAGAATGGTGAGTGGATCGTGGAGGACCTCGGCTCCACGAACGGTACCTACCTGGACCGCCAGAAGGTCACGCAGCCGACGCCAGTTCCGCTCGGCGTGCCGGTCCGGATCGGCAAGACCGTCCTGGAGTTGCGCAAATGAGCATTGCACTGCGCTACACGGTCCGGTCAGATGTGGGCCTGCTCCGGGAGGGCAACGAGGACTCCGCTTACGCCGGGCCGCACCTGCTCGCCATCGCTGACGGGATGGGCGGGCACGCGGCCGGCGAGGTAGCAAGCGCCGTCGCGATCGCGACCCTTGCCCCGCTCGATGCCGACACGGCCGGCATCGACATGCTGCAGGCGCTGGCCGACGCTATCGCACAAGCCAACGCCGAGTTGCGGCAGATCGCGCAGGCCGACCCGTCAACGGAGGGCATGGGTACCACGCTGACCGCCCTGCTCTGGTCCGGCGACGAGGTGGCGCTGTGCCACATCGGTGATTCCCGCGCCTACCTGCTGCGCGACGGCGAGTACCACCGGATCACTCATGACCACACCCTCGTCCAGTCCCTGGTCGACGAGGGGAAACTCACGCCAGAGGCAGCGGCGTCGCACCCGCAGCGCTCGCTCGTCATGCGCGCATTGCAGAGCAGCGCGCCGGCCGAGCCCGATCTTGCGATGCTCAAGGCCAGGGTCGGTGACCGTTACTTGCTCTGCTCGGACGGCCTGTCCGACGTAGTCAGCGACGAGACCGTGCACAAGACGCTCACGGAGCTTGCTGACCTCGATGAGGCGGTCAGCCATCTGATCGACCTGGCGATCCGCAGCGGCGGGCCGGACAATATCACCTGCATACTCGCCGACGTCATCGATCCAGATGCCGGCCAGACGCCCAGCACGGACGTAATCGTCGTGGGCGCACTGACCGGCGGAACCGACCAGCCCGTTCAGCATGTGCGCAGCGACAGCCCGGCGGCGCGGGCGCACCTGCTCGCCGCTGGCATGAATGCGGCAACGCTCGCCGCCGCTGCCGCCGCGGACGCTGGCGCCATCACCGCCAATGACACGGGCGCTGCGATGGACCCCGGTACCCAGCCGGACGACGAAGACGACGACCCGATGCTCGTCAGGCCCGGGCGGCGACGCTGGCCGGTGGTCTCGGTGACACTGCTGGTGCTGCTCGCCGTGGTCGGGGCCGGCAGCCTGTACGGGTGGCGCATCACCCAGGACGAGTACTACGTCGGTGCTGCCGATGGCAAGGTCGTGGTCTACCGCGGCGTGAATGAGGCGGTAGCCGGCCTCAGCCTTTCGAGCATGGTGCGGCGGACCGACATTCCGCTCACCGCCGTACCCAGCGGCGAGGCTGGACAGATCCAGGCCACCATCCCCGCGGTGAGCCTGCGCGCCGCATACAAGATCGTGTCGCAAATAAGGAAGGACTACCGGTGCGCGGTCGCGCGGGCTGACATCAGGAAGTGGTTCGCGCATCAGCCGATGATGACAGCCAAGAAGACAACGGCAGGGAAGACCAACCAGTCCGCGCGCTTCGGCAGGACAGCGGCGAAGCGGCTGTCCGGCAGGCCGCAGCCTGGGCCCACGAGCAGCCGTGCCGCCAGGCCGGCCGCGCGGCCGGCGGCGAGCGCCGCACCCAAGCCAGCAACCAATCACACCGGGGCTGGTCAGGCACCTGCACACACCGCCAATCAGCCGCTGAACGCGCCGGTCTCCCATCCGCCCAAGCCGGTTCTGCCGCCGTTCTGCTCGCCGTCGACGGGAGCCGTGGGATGAGCGTCGTGCGGGAGGCGCGCCAGACAAGCACCGTGCCGGAGGCGCGCCAGACAAGCACCGTGCCGGAGGCGCGCCAGACAAGCACCGTGCCGGAGGCGCGCCAGACAAGCACCGTGCGGGAGGCGCGCACATGACCGCCGCACCGAGCGTGGCTGACGTCACGCCCAGCGGTCCGTCGCACCGGGCCGTGCCGCTGCCGCGTGGCAGGCGCAGCACCGAGTTCGCCATGCTGTGCTTCGCCGTCGGCATCATGGCTTTCGCCTACGCGGCCTCAGGCCTTGGCCTCAACGGGCACGTTCCGTCCGGCCTGGTCGTCTACGTGGCCGGGTTCGCCGTCCTGATGGCCATTGGCCACCTGGCCGTGCGGAGGTTCACGCCGTGGGCGGACCCGCTGATGCTCCCGCTCGCGGCGCTGCTGAACGGCCTGGGCATCGTGATGATCTACCGGCTGCAGGAGTCCGGCAGGAGCGGCAACCCAGGCATGTCGATCAGCACGCTCACCACGCACGCTGCGCTTTACCAGCTGATGTGGACTGCCGTCGGCATCGTCGCATTCATCGTCGTGCTGGTCGTGATCCGGGAGCCCAGGGTGCTACAGCGCTATACCTATACTCTGGGCAGTCTCGGCCTGTTCCTGCTGGCCATTCCCGCTTTGCTGCCGTCGAGTCACAGTTCGGTCAACGGGGCTAAGGTCTGGATCATCCTCGGCGGCTTCTCCATCCAGCCCGGCGAGTTCGCCAGGATCGCGCTCGCCATCTTCTTTGCCGGATACCTGGTGCGCAAGCGGGACGTGCTGTCCCTGGCCGGGCGCCGCTTCCTGGGAGTCGACCTGCCGCGCGGCCGCGACATGGGACCGATCCTGGTGTTGTGGGCCATCGCCATGCTGATCCTGATCTTCGAGTCCGACATCGGCGTGGCGGCCCTGTTCTTCGGGCTGTTCGTCTCAATGCTCTACATCTCGACGCAGCGGAAGTCGTGGCTGCTGATCGGAATTCTGCTCTTCGTGGCAGGCGCACTGTTGGCCGGCGCCATCATCCCGCACGTCGCTGAGCGGTTCACGATCTGGCGGCACCCGTTCGCGCCGGCCACCATCCAGGGCTCGTCCTACCAGCTAGTCCAGGGCCTGGAGGGGATGGCTTTCGGCGGTATCTTCGGCACCGGCCTCGGCCTGGGCCAGCCGTATCGCACTCCGCTCGTGCAGAGCGACTTCATCTTCACCGGGTTCGGCGAGGAACTGGGGCTCACCGGCCTGATGGCGCTGCTGCTGCTCTTCGGGCTGCTGGTGCAGCGCGGCCTGCGCGCGGCCCTGGCGGTCCGCGACCCGTTCGCCAAGCTGCTCGCCGCCGGGCTGGCGTTCGTTCTGGCATTGCAGGTCTTCATCATCGTCGGCGGGGTTACCCAGCTGATCCCGCTGACCGGCATCACGACACCATTTCTCTCCCAGGGAGGCTCATCCCTTGTGGCGAGCTGGATAGTGATCGCATTGCTGATGCGGATCAGCGACACCGCCAGGCGGCCCGCGCCGCAGTCGATTCAGGACGAGGGCCTGACCCAGGTGGTGCGGGCGGTATGAACCGGGCCATCCGCAGAATCTCGATCGCCGGCCTCGCGATGTTCGTGCTTCTGATGATCAACGTCAACTACCTGCAGGTCTTCCGCGTCGACTCACTCGCCAGCGAGTCGTACAACCCGAGGGTCTTCTCTCAGCAGCTCAAGAACTGGCGCGGCGAGATCATCGCGGCTGGCGACCAGGGCAACGGCCCGGACATGATTGTCGCGAGATCGAAGCTAGTCAAGGGCGGCTTCTACAAGCGCGTCTATCCGGTAGGTCGCGAGTACGCGCCGGTTACGGGCTACGACTCGATCCTCGGCACGACCTCCCCCTTCGGGCTGACCGGGATCGAGAAGGCCGAGAACAAATTCCTCGCCGGGACGGCGCCGAGCCTGGCCGTCTACAACCTCAAGGGCCTGTTCACCGGCAAGCCGAAGCAGGGGGCGAGCGTTTACCTGACGATTAGTCCCAGGGCGCAGGCGGCCGCGTACGATGCGCTGGTCGCGATGGGTAAGCCGGCTGCGGCGGTCGCGATCGATCCGCGAACCGGCGCCATCCTGGCTATGGCGTCCTATCCTTCCTTCAACCCCAACGCCTACGCAACGCTGGACAGCGGGAAGCTCGCCAAGGTGGACAAGCGAATCCGCAACAACCCGGGCCAGCCCTTGCTGAACCGGGCCATCAACGCCACGTTCCCGCCAGGGTCAACGTTCAAGTTGATCACAAGCTCGGCGGCGTTCGCCACGCACAAGGCCAGCAATGAGAACTCGACCATCCCCGCGCCGCGGTTCTACAGGCTGCCCGGCAGCCATAGCACCCTCACCAACGACGCCGGCGCGCCCTGCGGCAACGGGCACCCGCAGATCCTGTACGCCCTGACTGTGTCCTGCAATACGGCGTTCGCCAAGCTCGGCGTAACTGTCGGAGGCTCGGCGCTGCACAGCATGGCGAACGCCTACGGCTTCAACACTCCGAGCCTGACTATCCCGCTCCCGGTCAGCGCGAGCGCCTACCCGGCGCTGACCGACCCGGCGCAGATCGCGTTGTCGTCGATTGGCCAGTTCAACGACACCGAGACACCGCTTCAGGAGGCGATGGTCGCGGCGGCGATCGCCAACCACGGAACCCTGATGCGGCCCTACCTCGTCGCGCAGATCAAGGCCCCGGACCAGTCCACGGTCCAGACCGCGCAGCAGGCCGCACTCGCGAATCCGATTTCGCCGGCGGTGGCCGGCTACCTCACGACGATGATGAAGAGCGTCACACACGATCCCAGCGGCACCGCCTACGCGACCGCCGGTCCCCTGGCGACAAATATCCCGATCGCGGCAAAGACCGGGACCGCACAGAACGGCGTGAACAATTCGCACCTCGACGACGCAGTTTTCACCAGTTTCGCGCCAGCGGACAACCCGACGATAGCGGTCGGCGTCATCGTGAAGGGCGGCGGCTTCGGCGCCGACGCCGCAGCGCCGATCGCGGTCAAGATCATCCAGGCGTACCTGGGGCAGCATTGAGCGCGGGCCGGCCTGCGTGCCCGGATGACCGGATCGCCCCCACGGCATCCGATGGCATAGATTGCAGAACGGCTCGCAATGACCCTTGCCGCCGGGCAAGCCGGTCACGACGACGCAGGACGGTAACGTAAGTGCGAGACATGACTCAGCCAAGGCTGCTCGGCGGCCGCTATGAGCTCGACGGCATCGTCGGCCGGGGCGGCATGGCCGAGGTCTACCGAGCCCGTGACCTGCGCCTAGACCGCGTCGTCGCGGTGAAGACGCTGCGGGAGGACCTCGCCAGGGACCAGACATTCCAGGCCAGGTTCCGGCGTGAGGCGCAGTCCGCCGCCTCGCTGAACCACCCGTCGATCGTCGCCGTCTACGACACAGGCGAAGACAACGCGGGTATGTCCCATGTCCCGTTTATCGTGATGGAATTCGTGGACGGCCGGACGATCAGGGACCTGCTGCGCGACGACCGGCGGCTGCTGCCCGAGCGGGCGCTCGAGATCACCGACGGCGTGCTGCGGGCGCTCGATTACAGCCACCGGGCGGGCATCGTGCACCGCGACATCAAGCCGGGCAACGTGATGCTGAACCGGCACGGCGAGATCAAGGTGATGGACTTCGGCATCGCCCGCGCCGTCGCCGACACGCAGGCCACGATGACGCAGACCGCGCAGGTGATCGGGACCGCCCAGTACCTGTCGCCGGAGCAGGCGCGGGGTGAGCGGGTCGACTCGCGGTCCGACCTGTACTCGGTTGGCTGCCTGCTCTACGAGCTGCTGACCGGGCGGCCGCCGTTCACGGGCGACTCGCCGGTCGCGATCGCGTACCAGCACGTCAGGGAGGCCCCTGTCCCGCCGACCCGGGTGGATCCCGACCTGCCCGCCTGGGCCGATGCGATCGTGCTCAAGGCCATGGAGAAGGACCCCGCTGAGCGATACCAGTCCGCGGCCGAGATGCGCAGCGATATCCAGCGCGCGCTGTCCGGCTTCCCCGTCGCCGCGGCGTTGCCAATGACGTCCTCGTACGGCGCGCCGGGAGCCGGCACCAGGCGGATGGACCAGCTCGGCCAGACCCAGGTCCAGAGGCAGACTGGCACGCTTGCGCCCTACCAGTACGGCCAGGAGGAGACCGGTGTGCGGCAGCGCCGCAAGCGCTCGGTCTGGCCCTGGGTGACTGCCGTGCTCGCGCTGGCGGTCATCGGCGGTGCGATTGCCGCTTATCAGCTGATCAGCAGCTCCGGCAGCACGATCGCCGTGCCGAGCAACCTGCAGGGCATGAAGCTAGCCGCAGCCGAGCGCACGGTGCAGCACGCCGGGCTCAAGTCCAGGCCGGTCCCGCACAAGTCGGTGACCGGGCCGTACAACACAGTGACCAGCACGAGGCCTTCCCCAGGCACCAAGGTCGCCAAGGGCAGCCAGGTCATACTCAACTACAACGTCAGGCCTGGCCCGCAGACCCTGCCCGATGTATCTGGCATGAAGACGAAGGATGCCATCGCGCTGCTTAACAAGCGCGGCTGGAACGATGTCACCACCGGCCCGTCCCCGGTAGCGAGCCTGAAATTCAAAAAGGGCGAGGTGATCAGCACCGACCCGAGCGCGGGCTCGACCATCTCGCTGACCACCCAGGTCGTGCTCAATGTCTCCGGCGGCGGTGTAGCGGTGCCGACTCTGGGCGGGCTGGCGGAGGCCGATGCCGCCGCCCGGCTGCAACAGGCTGGTCTGTTCTACCAGGTTGTCCGCACGCCCGGGCCACCTGGCACGATCCCTGGCACGGTCTGGAAGACCTCGCCGAGTCACGGCAAGGCGGTGCTGCCAGGCGGGTCGGTGACCATGTACGTGGAACCTGGATCGACGACCTCGCCGAGCCCGCCGCCATCGTCCTCGAGCAGCCCGAGTCCTTCGCCGAGTTCCAGCTCGTCGCGAGCGTCGCAGATGCACCGAGGTGTGCTGCCCTAGCGGCTGCGCGGGCCAAGACACGATGACGGAACCGACTACGCTTACGATCAAGGTCGCGCGCTTTCCGCGCAGCACGATTCGACCAGGAGACCACCGTGCCTAAGTCCCGTGTCAGGAAGAAGGCGGTCTATACCCCGCCGCCGCGTTCGACGAAGGCCCGGGTGAGCCCGCCCTGGCTGGTACCGACCATGCTCGGCTGCCTGATCGTCGGCCTGGCATGGATCGCGACCTTCTATGTCAGCGGCCAGAAACTGCCGGTCGAGGCGATCCAGCAGTGGAACCTGGTCATCGGGTTCGCGCTCATCGTCTCCGGCGTCATGCTCGCTACCAGGTGGCGCTAGCGCGGTACTGGTCTAGGGCAGGCCGAGGGCGACCGCGTGCGCGAGCTGGTGGTCCCTGACCACGACTCCGATCACTAGCAGCGCGAGCATCGCCACCGTAGCGGCGATCTGCGTGAGAGTCCGGTTATTCCTCGGGGCGTACGCATAGGCCGCGGTGAGCGCGCTCCCCGCGATGAGCCCGCCCACGTGTGCCTGCCACGCGATGCCGGAGACGGTGAAGCTGATCAGCAGGTTGACGGCGATCAGGCCGACTACCATCCTGGCGTCCAAATGCAGCCGCCTGGACAGCACGAACCAGGCTCCGAACAGCCCGAAGATGGCACCTGACGCACCGAGCCCAACGGCCGTCGGCTGGGCAATCAGGTAGAAGGACACCGAGCCACCCAGCGCGCTGACCAGGTACACAGCCAGGAATCTTGCCCTGCCCAGCATGCCCTCGAGGGCCGGTCCAACGACGATCAGGGCCCACATGTTGAACGCGATGTGGAAGATGCCGAAGCCGCCGCCCGGCGGCTGGTGCAGGAACGCGCTGGTCAGCAGGCGATAAAACTGACCGTCCGCTACTCCGATCGTCGCGTCGAACTTGCCCACCAGCGCACCGTTGCTGATCAGGGCGTTGGAGTTGATCAGCTCGCCCAGGTAGGCAAGCACGTTGATGGCCACGAGCGTCCAGGTGACGACCGGCCGGTTGGTTACCCTGCCGCCGAAGAGCGCTGTGGCCCGCCTGGTCCCCCTGCTGCCCTCCCTGATGCACTCAACGCACTGCTGGCCGACGGCCGCCGACCGTATGCAGTCAGGACAAGCCGGGCGGCCGCACCGCACGCATGAGACGTAGGTCTCGCGGCCCGGGTGCCTGAAGCACGTCGGGGCTGACGCCGTGACGTCGGACTCGGAGCTGCGGTCCTGCGGGCCAGGGCGGCCCGGCGGGCCTGGGGTGCCCGGGGGTATGGCCATCGCGCTAGCTGCCAGACCCGGGGCTGCCGTATTCCGCCGCGTCGCCGTCGCGCTGGATCATCACGGACTCAAGGACGACGTCGTCAACCGGACGGTCGTTCCTGCCGGTCGGCACATTGCTTATCACCTCGACAACTTCGCTGCCCGAGATCACCTCGCCGAAGATCGTGTGCTGGCCGTTGAGGTGCGGGGTCGGCACGGTAGTGATGAAGAACTGCGAGCCGTTCGTCCCCGGGCCCGCGTTCGCCATCGCCAGCAGGTACGGCCGGTCGAACCTCAGGTCAGGGTGGATCTCGTCGGCGAACTTGTAGCCGGGACCACCGGTACCCGTGCCGAGCGGATCGCCGCCCTGGATCATGAAGCGGGGGATCACCCGGTGGAAGATGGTTCCGTCGTAGAGCTTCGGAGCGCCCGTCGTCCGGGTTCTCGGGTCGGTCCAGTCTCGTCCGCCCTCCGCCAGTTCGACGAAGTTCCGCACCGTTTTGGGCGCATAGTCAGGAAAAAGCCGGACGACGACCGTCCCGCGGTTGGTCCGCAGCGTCGCGGTAAGCGCATTGGTCATACCGAAATCCTGCCACGCTCCGGGCAGTGCCCTGGCATGCACGCCGGCCCTGGCCGCTGCTCGCGGACAGAGCCGGCATATACGCGCCCTTGGGTCACGATCGCGGCATCGCGCGATTGACCGTGCACGAGCGGGGAAGTTCACGGTGAAGATTACTCACGGGGGAGGGATCAGTGTCTGATACGTCCAGAAAGCAGGCCATCATGCCAGCGGCCGACATGCAGTGGCGGGCCAGGAAGATCGCTATGCAGGCGTCGAAGCTAGCCGACCGGGCCGCTCCGATGACGAAGAGCGCGACAAAGACGGCCAGACGGCGCGCTGGTTCCGCGGCGACATGGGCCGGGCCGCACGTCGGCAAGGCGCGCGCGTGGATGGCCGTTAGGGCAGCCCGCGGCAGCATCTCGATGCAGGAGACCGTCGCTCCCAGGGTGTCGGCCATGCTGGCGATGGCTGCCAGGAAGCTTGCGCCGCCCAAGCCGCAGTCCCGCCGCTGGCCGAAGGTTCTGGCCGGAACGGCACTGCTCGCCGCCGGGGCGGCCGCCGCAGCCGGCATGGCGATGCGCAAGAACGCGCGCATGATGCGCTCGATGCCGCCGTCGCCGATGCCCTCGGGGACCGCGTCGAGCAGCACCACTGAGCCGCAGTCTGGCGTACTCAACCGGAACGCCGAGGCAGAGCGCGCAAGGAGAGAAGCCGAGGTCAACGGCCTCTCCCGGACCAGCTGAGGGGATTAGCCAGGCCGCGTGCCAGGTGGTAGGCGCGCTGCGGATCGGCACCCGCCTGTTGGCCGGGCATCGGCGTTCTCGGGCGCCGGTGGCATCGGGCAGAATCGGGCGTGTGCTGCTGTCTGACATCGTCTCGACCTCGGCCGGCGTCGCAGGCACGCCGGGCCGACGAGCGAAGATCGACCAGATCGCCGAGCTGCTGGCCAGGGTCCCGGTCGATGAGGTTCCGATCGCGGTCGCGTTCCTGTCGGGAGACCTCACCCAGCGGCAGATAGGCGTCGGGTACGCGGCCCTGATGGGCCTGCCGGACTCGGTGCCGGCCTGGTCCTGGTCGCCGGCACGGGCTGATACCTCGCCTGTCGAGGGGTCGTCGCCCGCTGGCGCGGCAGCATCCGCTGGCGCGGCAGCGGGCACCGGTGCGGCGGGTTCGGCCGAGGCTGCATCGGCTGAGGCGGCAGCCTCAGCTGGGGCGACACTGGCCGACGCGGTGGCGGCGGAGGAGGCGCACACGACGCCGCCCAGCCAGGCCTCGCTCACCCTAACCGAGACGGACGCCGCCTTCGAGGAGATCGGGGAGCTGGCTGGCCCCGGATCGCAAGCCAGGCGGCGGGAGCTGCTTGCCAGCCTGGTCGGGAGGGCAACCGAGGAGGAGCGGCAGTTCCTCATCCGCCTGGTTGGCGGCGACTTGCGGCAGGGCGCGCTCGAAGGGGTCATGACCGACGCGGTGGCCAGTGCAGCAGGCGCCCCGGCCGCGGAGGTCCGGCGAGCGCATCAGCTGCGCGGATCGCTGGCCGAGGTCGCCAAGGCGGCACTTGCCGCCGCGCCGTGCGGTTCGGAAGATGTCGTTGCCGCCCTGCGCACATTCACGCTGCGCGTCGGCCAGCCAGTGCGGCCAATGCTCGCCGCTGCCGCCCCGAGCCTGGATGCAGCGCTGGCCAGGATCTCACCCGCCGCACTGGAATGGAAGATCGACGGCATCCGGATTCAGATCCACCGTGACGGTGAGCGCGTGCGGGTTTTCACCAGGACGCTCGACGACATCACTGACCGGGTTCCCGAGATCGTCGCCATGGCCCGAAGGCTGGCGGTCAGCTCTGCCGTGATCGACGGCGAGGCGGTCGCGCTGCGCCAGGACGGCCGGCCGCACCCGTTCCAGGTGACGTCGGCGCGGGCCGCCAGTCAGTCGGCGCCCGCCGCACGCCCGGCGCGTGGCGCACCGCGTGCCACCGTGCCTCTCACCGCCTACTTGTTCGACTTGCTGCACGTCGACGGTCAGGACCTGATCGACCTCCCGGCGAGCGAGCGGTTCGAGCGACTTGCCGAGATCGCGCCGGCCGAGGCGCTGATCCCGCGACTGGTTACTTCCGATTCCGCGCAGGCCGCCGAGTTCTTCGCCGACGCGATCGCCCGGGGCCACGAGGGCGTTGTGGTGAAATCGGTCGGTTCGCCCTACGGGGCCGGCCGCCGCGGCAGCGACTGGATCAAGGTCAAGCCACGCACCACGCTCGACCTGGTCATCCTGGCCGCCGAGTGGGGGCATGGCCGACGGACCGGCTGGCTGTCGAACCTTCACCTCGGCGCCCGCGATCCCGAAACTGGCGGGTTCGTCATGCTCGGCAAGACGTTCAAGGGACTGACCGACGCCATGCTGACCTGGCAGACGGAACGGCTGCTCGCGCTGTCTGACGGTGCCGACAAGGCTGCGGCCCGGCCATACGGCGTCGTGCGCGTGCGCCCAGAACTCGTGGCAGAGATCGCATTCGACGGCGTCCAGGCTAGCCGCAGGTACCCAGGCGGTGTGACGCTACGGTTCGCTCGCGTCCTGCGTTACCGCGACGACAAGACAGCCGCCGAAGCCGACACCATCGACACCGTCCGATCGCTCTGGCCGCACACCGACGACGACAGGTAGCTGCGCTCGATCACGACGCGCAGCCGCCGGGCGTTGCGGAGCGCCGCAGCCGTCAACCGCGGAATGCGCGCCATGCCATGATCTGTCCATGCGGACGCTGTGGCTAGACGACGACGGCAGGTGGCACACGACGCTCCGCGGCAGGCACGTGCTGTCCGACCCCAGGCTGAACAAGGGCACAGCATTCAGTTACGCAGAGCGGCATGAGCTTGGGGTTACCGGGCTTGTACCGCCCGCTCATGTGACTCTCGACCAGCAGGTGGCCCGGGTTTACGCGCAATACCAGCGGCAGCCCGATGACCTGGCGAGGAACGTGCTGCTGACTGAGATCCACGACAGGAACGAGGTGCTGTTCTACCGCCTCCTGATTAGTCATCTGCCTGAGATGCTGCCGGTCGTGTACACGCCGACGATCAGCCAGGCGATCAAGAGCTACAGCCACGAGTACCGCAGGCCGCGCGGCGTCTACCTGTCCGTCGACCATCCCGATCTGATCGAGGAGTCTCTGCGCGCGACCGGCCTTGAGGATCCCGACCTCGACCTGATCGTGGCTACTGACGCGGGCGCCATCCTGGGGATCGGCGACTGGGGTGTCGGCGGCATGCGCATCGCGGTCGGCAAGCTTGCCGTCTACACGGCCGCGGGCGGCATCGATCCTGACCGGTCGGTGGCCGTCATGCTCGACGTCGGCACGGATCGGCAGAGCCTGCTTGATGATCCGCTCTATATGGGCAACCGGCATCCGCGGGTGTCCGCGGCCAAGTACGACAGGTTCCTCGATGCGTTCGTCAGCGCGGCCAGCACGTTGTTCCCGCACGCGATGCTGCACTGGGAGGACATCGGCCTGAGCAACGCCAGGCGGCTGCTCGACCGATACAGGGACAAGCTGCTGACCTTCAATGACGACATCCAGGGGACGGGAGCCGTCAACCTGGCCGCCGTGCTCGCCGCGGTTCGTGCCTCCGGCACCAGCCCGCACGACCACCGGATCGTCATTTACGGGGCGGGAACGGCTGGCACGGGGATAGCTGATCAACTGCGCGCGCAGATGCTGGCCGACGGGCTGTCGGAAGAAGAGGCTAGGGCCAGGTTCTGGGCCCTGGACAAGCAAGGGCTGATCACGACCGACATGCAGGAACTCAGCGGCGCGCAGCGGCGCTGCGCCAGGGACCCGGCCGAAGTGGCTGGCTGGCACCGGGACAGCGGACTGGGCGGCATCGGCCTGGCCGAGGTGGTCGCCCGGGTCCATCCGACCATCCTGATCGGCACGTCGACCAGGTCGGGCGCGTTCACCGAGGACATCATCCGCGAGATGGTCGCGCACGTGCCGCGTCCGGTGATCCTGCCGATGTCGAATCCAACGGAGCTGGCCGAGGCCCGCCCGGTCGACCTGATCGAGTGGACCGACGGCCAGGCGCTCGTCGCGACCGGAAGCCCGTTCGGGCCGGTCGAATATGACGGCATCACCTACCAGATCGGCCAGGCCAACAACGCCCTCGTGTTCCCCGGGATCGGGCTCGGCGTGATCGCGTCGCGCGCCTCGCGGGTGACCGACGGCATGCTCTCGGCAGCGGCCCACGCGGTCGCGGGCCTGACCGACACGTCGGCTCGCGGCGCGTGGCTGCTGCCGCCGGTAGAGAGGCTGCGCGAGACGTCAGCGGCCGTCGCCGCGGCGGTAGCCCGGACGGCGTTCGATGACGGCGTGGCCCGGACCATCGTCGATGGCGACCTGACCACCCACGTGATCAACCTGATGTGGCAGCCGACCTACCGCGCGATTATCGCTGAATGAGTGACTAGCCCGCTAAGTGGCGATTCTGGCCTCAGCGAGTACCAGGATCACCGTAGGAGAGTCGTGATTGTCCGGAGGATGTACTCGGTACCCGAGCACATCAGCATGCTCAGTGCCGGCGCTGTAGCGATCGGAGCGGTCTACCCCGCCATCATGGCCCATACCGGCGGCCGGGGTATCCCGTGCCCGCTGCGGGCGCTGACCGGTGTGCCATGCCCCTTCTGCGGCCTGACCACCGCGACCGTGGCACTCGCGCACGGTCAGTGGACAGCGGCAGCCGGGGCCAGTCCGCTCGTCTGCCTCGTCGCCGTGATGGTCGCCGGGACTGCGCCCCTGTTGGCCGCCAGACTTGCCGGCCTGGTGCCCCCGCCACGGCCGGTGTCGGATCGGAACCGGCGGCGCATAAGCGTAGCGGTCGGCATGATCGTCGCGCTGAACTGGCTGTTCGAGCTCCATCGGTTTGGATTTATCTGAAATCGGCAAAACTGACGAAACTCACCGAACGCCGGACTACAGTAACTGTTTGCCCCGAGCAGATAGGCAGCCAGACATCAGGAAGGCACCCCATGGCATATCAGGGCCCCCCGCCGTACCAAGGTCCCCCTTACCAGGGGCCGCCGGACGGGCCTTATCAGGGACCGCCGCAGGGACCCCATCAACGGCCACCGTACCCTGGGACGCCTCAAGGGCCGTACCAGAGACCGCCGCAGGGGCCTTATCAAGATCAGCCGTATCAAGGACCTTACCAAGGGCCTTACCAGGGACAGCCGTACCAGGGACCGCCGCAAGGGCCTTACCAGGGACAGCCGTACCAGGGACCGCAGTATGGCGGCGTTCCGACATACCAGTACTCCGACTGGATCCATCGTGTCGGCGCCTACCTTATTGACGTCGCTCCGCTGTTTGTCGTCGGCATCGTCGTTGGTATCGCTCATAGCTTTTTCGTGTCGCTAATCTTCTGGCTCGCCGGGCTCGCTTATTCAATCTGGAACCGCTGGATCCTCGGCGGCCAGGGCCAGAGCATCGGCAAGCGGGTTCTGGGCATGCAGCTTTTGAGCGAGGAGACCGGGCAACCGATCGGCACCCTTAACGCCTTCCTCCGTGACATCTGCCACTTCGTCGACAGCGTCATCTGCTACGTCGGTTACCTGTTCCCGCTTTGGGACGCCAAGCGACAGACGCTGGCCGACAAGATCATGCGGACGGTCGTCGTCCCCGCCTGACCGCCACGGGCGCCCGGCCTGGCCTAGTGGCCCTCGTTAGCCCGGACGGGCTCGGCGCTTGGAAGCTCGAGAAGCCCGCGAGCGTTCCGCTCGCGGGCTTCTGTCTGGCCGGTGGGTCCAGTTGCGCCTCATGAATATCCCTTTGGGGATCTGGCGGCCGCACGGTTATCCTCGGCAGGCTGAGTAGCAGTGAGGTGGGGAGTCCCGTGGGCCATGTCGAGGTGGCGCATCTGTCCCACGCGCTTCCCGACGGGCGGGTGCTGCTCGACGATGTCTCGTTTCGGGCGGGGGACGGCAGCACGGTCGCGCTGATCGGACCGAACGGCGCGGGCAAGACCACGCTGATGCGGCTGATAGCCGGTGATCTTGCGCCGCAGGCCGGGTCGGTAACGCACAGTGGCGGCCTGGGCGTCATGCGCCAGTTCATCGGCGGCATCAGGGACGAGACCACCGTGCGTGACCTGCTGCTGTCGATCGCGGCGCGGCGGCTCAGGGACGCGGCAGCGCGGCTCGACGCCGCAGAGCTCGTCATGATGGAGCAGGACGACCAGCCAGCGCAGATGCGTTATGCCGCCGCGCTGGCCGAGTGGGGCGACGCGGGCGGCTACGACTACGAAGTTCACTGGGACGCCTGCACCGTGGCCGCGCTCGGCATCCCATTCGACCGATGCCAGTGGCGCGAGGTGCGGACGCTGTCCGGCGGCGAGCAGAAGCGGCTGGTGCTCGAGTCGCTGCTGCGCGGCGGCAACGAGGTCCTGTTGCTTGACGAGCCAGACAACTACCTGGACGTGCCGGGCAAGCTCTGGCTCGAGGAGCAGCTCGCGGCCACGCCGAAGACCGTCCTGCTGGTCAGCCACGATCGCGAGCTGCTCGCCGCGTGCGCGGAACGGATCATCACCGTCGAGGACGGCCACGTCTGGACTCATGGCGGCGGCTTCGCCGGCTACGCCCAGGCGCGACGGGACCGGAACGAACGGCTCGACGAGCTGCGAAGGCGCTGGGACGAGGAGCACGAGAAGCTCAAGCAGTTGGTCCGGATGTACCGGCAGAAGGCTGCCTACAACGCGGACATGGCTTCCCGGTTGCAGGCCGCCGTGACCAGGCTGACGAAGTTTGAGGAGGCAGGACCGCCGGAGGAGTCGCCGCGCGAGCAGAACGTGCGGATGCGGCTGCGCGGCGGCCGGACCGGCAAGCGGGCCGTCATCTGCGAGGACCTCGAGCTGACCGGGCTGATGAGGCCGTTCGACCTCGAAATCTGGTACGGCGAGCGGGTTGCCGTGCTCGGCTCGAACGGCTCAGGGAAGTCGCATTACCTCCGGCTGCTCGAGGGCGAGGAGGTTGCTTACACCGGCGTCTGCCGCCTCGGCGCCCGGGTCGTACCGGGGATCTTCGCCCAGACGCATGCGCGACCCGACCTGGCTGGACGGACTCCGCTCGAGATCCTGATGACCGAGCACGCACTGCTCATCAACGAGGCGATGTCGGCGCTTGCACGGTATGAGCTGCAGTCGTGCGCGCGGCAGCCTTTCGCGAGCCTGTCGGGCGGCCAGCAGGCCCGGCTGCAGATCCTGCTGCTTGAGCTGGCCGGGTCGACGTTGCTGCTGCTTGACGAGCCGACCGACAATCTCGATCTCGCGAGCGCCGAGGCTCTGCAGGAGGGCCTGGAAGGCTGCTCGGGGACCGTCGTGGCGGTCACGCACGACCGCTGGTTCGCCAAGTCATTCGACCGGTTCCTCGTGTTCGGCGAGTCGGGCGAGGTGTACGAGGCACCCCAGCCGGTGTGGGACTCCGGCCGCGTGGAGCGCAAGAGATGAGCCGGCCTGCTTGCTAGGCTTGCTCGAACTGGCTGATAGTGAGATCCGGTAAAGGAAGCACACTGTGAAGAAGCTGATCGTCCTGGCCGTGCTGGCACTCGGCCTGGCTGCCGTGTGGCGCAAGGTCCAGTCGGACCGCGCCGAACTCGACCTGTGGACCGAGGCGACGACGGCGGACGAGTAGCGCGGCAGGGGTGCGCGGGCGCCTGGGGTCAGCCCGCCTGGGCAGCGGCATGGATCGCTAGGCTCTCGATGTCATCGACTTGCCTGCTCCTGCCGACCGGAGGGGCTGGCCCATTAGTGATGTCCGGTCGACAAATGGCGTGGGCCTGCCGAGTTCTGATTCGCCGTCCGGCTGAGCTTCGCCCGGGGGCGCAGGGGTGTCATTGCCCTGCCTGCGCGTGCTGCCAGACACGATAGTCTGTCTGGCGGGATCGGTGCCTTAGCGATGGGTCTGCGCTACCTCGTGCGTCATCCGACGGGTGCCGACGGGAATATGAGCGCGGTTCGGCATCTCGGTCGCTCAAGCTGCCGCAGCCCGACGGAGACCGGACGGCGTCACCCGAAGGGGCTATAGCTCAGCTGGAAGAGCACCTGCTTTGCAAGCAGGGGGTCGCGAGTTCGAGTCTCGCTAGCTCCACCAGGCCAAATGCCTCCGTGGCAAGCCTCGGGAAGCTTCGTTGTAGCTACGTGTTGTAGCAACAGGTCAGCCTTCGCCATGATCGAGCAAGCCGTGAAGCCTGGTCAGCGCCTCGCGCTTGGCCTCGTCATCGACGTTGGTATAGATCTCTAGCGTGGTGCTAATCCTGGTGTGTCCGATGATCACCTCAGCGTCGCGAGCCGGTACCTTCAGATCCTTCAGGAGCGAACCGACGGTGTGCCGCGAATGATGCACCTTGATCACGCGGATCTGGTTGTCGTCGCAGATGCGGCGGAATGACCGGACACAGTTGCGCGGCTCGATCGGCCGGCCAGTCCTGGTCGTGAACACCCAAGTCGGTGCCCGGCCAGACCGAGCCCATGTCGGCACGATGGATGGCTTGCAGCGCAGGCGAACGAGGCGGGCGAGACTCGGCCCGGGCGTGAAGCTGCTCTGCGGGCACTGGCGGACGAGAGCCGGCGGACCATGCTGGAAACGCTGTCCCGCGGCCCGGCCACCGTGGGTGAGCTGGCGGCGCTGCTGCCGATCGCCCGTCCGGGGGTATCGCGGCACCTGCGGGTACTGCGTGAGGCGGGGCTCGTCGAGGCCCGCCAGCAGGCGCAGCGGCGGGTCTACAGTCTTCGCCCCGAGCCGCTCGCCGAGGTCGATGAATGGCTGAGCCGGTACCGGGCCTTGTGGGAGCAGCGGCTGGATGCCCTGCACACCGAGGTGGCCCGGGGGGAACGCAAACGAAGGAGCACCAGATGACCAGCAATCCACGTGCGGGCACCCGCATCCTGGGCAGCCTGCGATCAGCAGACGGCAACGGCGTCGTGCGCGTCGAGGACCGCTTCGACACTCATATCGACGACTTGTGGTCAGCAATCACCGATCCCGCCCGCCTGGCCCGCTGGCACGCACAAGTAGAAGGCGACCTGCGCCCCGGCGGACAGTTCCGCACCTACGTCGAAGCCGATGACATCGAAAGCACCGGGCGCATCGTAGCGTGCGAGCCCCCGCGCCGGCTGGTGGTGACGACAAGGGAGACCGACGAGTCCTGGCGCAAGGGCAACGGCGTGCCGCCGTTCGACGAGACCCTCGAGGCCACGCTGACCGCCGACGGCGGCCACACCATCCTGGTCATCGAGGTCAAGGGCATGCCCCTGGACACGATCGCCTTCTACGGGGCCGGGTGGCAGATCCACGCCGAGAACCTCGCCGCCTACCTCGGCGGGCGTGAGCGCGGGGGCCCGAGGCGCGGTGGGCCGAGCTCGTCCCTCCCTATCAGGACCTGGCGGCCAAGGTCGGCTAGCTAGGTGGGCGGGATAGGTTGCGAGGTATCGCGGCCCGCATCCGCACGACGTCAGAGCCCCGATGCTCACCGGGCGGGCACGCGTCAACAGCCATGGCCGCGGACAGCCGGCATAGCCACCAGCTCGGCCGCCCAGAATGGGCGCCTGCCGGGCTCGGAACCCTGTTCTGGCCCCTGATCGGCCTGGTGGCTGGCGACCATGCAGGATAGGGATGTGGTAACACGAGTAGCGGCGCCGACGCGAAGGGAAGTCATCCGTCATAACAGACCGGTTGGCCACGGCCCGTACCAACCTCCCGCGGACGGATCCGGCGGTCGCCAAGCTCCTCGACGCGCACCCGGAGGCGCGCTGGCAGTCATGTATCTGCGGAAATCAGAATGGCGGAACGCGCAGTCGCTGCACGTCACTCCATAAGGCAATGAGGAGGTCCGCCGTTTCCGTACACGGGTCACAGGCTTTGGCTGACCGGTTTAGTCGCTAATGCCAGCTACGGGCGGATGGCCCCGGCCGGCCGGGCTTCACCAAAAGCGCCGGTATTGGCCTTTCCTAGGATTGGGACTGCGTCGTCATGAACAACCATAAACCGGACAGCACGGCCGATGGGGCGGGTACCGATCCGCCCCCGGCGGCGGTCACGTTTGTGACTACGGAGCACTTCACGCTTCAGGGTGCCCGCTCCTCAACGATCTCAGAGTCGACAGGCCGGGCGAGCATGTTTCTCAGCGCGGTGAGCGGCGGACTGGTCGCCCTCGGCCTGCTCGCCACCGCCACCAAGGTCGGCGCGGCCTTCTACGCGTTCGGCCTCATCATCTTCCCGACTCTGACCTTCGTGGGGCTGGTGACGTTCGAGCGGGTGCTGCAGTCGGGAATCGAGGATCACGGCTATACGCGCCGCATCGCACTGCTACGCGGCTACTACTTCGAGCATGCGCCCGAACTGACCGAGTACCTGCTCAGCGTCAAGCCGGAGGAACGCATCCGGATGCAGGTCCTGCAGGGCGGTCTCTTTCAGGGATTCCTGACGGTCGCCGGGATGGTGGGCGTGATAACGGCTGTGCTGGCCGGCTCGGCCGGCGGGCTGCTCGCCGGCATCGCCTCCGGCCACTCGCTGGCGGCGGCGCTCGCGGTCGGCATTGTAGTCGCCGGCGCCGCGCTGGCGTGGCTGATGCGTTACCAGCATTCAGCCTGGAAGCGGATCAGCACCGCAAGCCTGTTCCCAGGCGAGGACTTATTTGCCAGCGAGGACCGGTTCCCTGGCCAGGACCGAACGCGAGATTGAGGAAATTTTTTACGAAGGGGATCCGCGGGAACTTAACCCCGGTCGGCATGGCCACGGTCAATCGGAGCAGGCGACCATCGGAGCGGCCCGGCGACCGCCTGGCGGCGCGGAAGGACGCAGACCTGACATGGCAGGATCCCATTCGGCCCTGCTATCGCTCGGCACGGGACGATCCACGGCCGGGTGATCTCCGTAGAGCTCCACAGCGGCAGCCGCAGCGTCCCGCCACTGCCGCGCCCGCGGCTGTCCCTGCTGCTTGTTCGAGACCGCGCTGATCAGCTGGGTCAGCTCGGCTGCACTGACGGCCAGCAATGTCGGGGAGAACTTATTCAGGGGGGTGTCCAGATGAAAGCTATCGTGGTGACGGACCAGGCTGCGGGAACGGCTGGGATGACGCTGGTGGAGCGGCCCAAGCCGCAGGCAGCGATAAACGATGTCGTCGTTCAGGTTCATGCGTCGGGATTCGTCCCGACTGAGCTGGCGTGGCCCTCAACCTGGACCGATCGCCTCGACCGTGACCGAACACCGTCGATCCCCGGGCACGAGCTGGCCGGAGTGGTCACCGCCCTCGGCTACGGCACGACGGGGCTGTCGGTGGGACAGCGGGTGTTCGGCCTCACCGACTGGACTCGCGACGGCACCCTAGCCGAGTACGCGGCCGTCGAGGCGCGCAACCTCGCGCCGCTGCCGGGCGACGTCGACTTCACGGTGGGCGCGAGCCTGCCGGTCTCGGGCCTGACCGCGTGGCAGGGACTGTTCGAGCATGGCCGCCTCCAGGCGGGGCAGAGCGTCCTCGCGCACGGCGCGGCCGGCGCAGTCGGGACAATGGTGACTCAGCTCGCACGTGAGTTCGGCGCCTACGTTATCGGCACCGGGCGCGCCGCCGACCGTCAGAAGGCACTTGACTTCGGCGCGCAGGAGTTCGTCGACCTCGACAACGACGCCCTGGAAGACGTCGGCGAAGTCCATCTGGTGTTCGATGTCATCGGCGGCGACATCGCGAATCGGTCCGCAGGCCTGATTCGAGCCGGAGGAACACTGGTGTCCGTCGTCGGGCCGACCGAGGCCCGGCCCGACGACGGCCTGGCGGTCGACTTCGTTGTCGAGTCCGATCGCGCCCAGCTGGGTGAGATCGTCCAGCGGGTGCGGGACGGACGACTGCGGACGAACATCGGCAACGTCGCGACCCTCGAAGACGCCGTTGCGGCCTTCAATCCGACCGAGCGACGCAACGGGAAGACGATCATCCACGTTCGTCCGTGAGGACTCTGAGAGAGCGGAGTCCTGCGATACCTTGCCCGCGCTATAGGGAAGGGATTCACGATCGGGCCCGTCCCAGCGTGCAGGTGGCGCGGGCTCGTTCCCGAAAATTCTGGGCAGCGACGCAGCCGGACGGCGCGAGGACACGGGCGAACGAGTGCTCGTGACACAAGCAGAGGGCACCTACGCCGAGCTTGTCGTGGCGAAAGAGGACGATGTCTTCGCGATCCCGGACTCGCTCGGCGCAGCCGCAGGCGCTGCGCTCGGCGCCCCCTATATGACGGCATGGTGGTCGATCGTCGAGTTGGGTGGCCTGAAAGAGCGCCAGACGCTCCTGGTGCAGGGTGCCTCTACTGCCACCGGACAAGCGTCGGTTGACATCGGCAAAGCGCTCGGGGCCACTGTGTATGCAACCGCACCCGCCGAGAAGCTGGACGCGGTGCGCGCGCTGGGCGCCGAGGCACTCGGCTACGGCGACCCTAGGGTGCGCCAACTAGCGAATGTCGTCTTCGACCCGATCGGTGCCGACACGTTCGCCGACAGCGTCGAGGCACTCGCCCAGTAGGGAACGCTCGTGACACCAGGAGCGGTCAGCAACCCCATCGTCCCGTTCAACCTGTGGACATTGATGGGCAAGCGCGCCCGCATCCAGGGAATCGGGCCGCATCCGCTCATCCGAGAGACGATGTACCAGTTGATCTCCCTCGCTGCCGACGGCAAGCTCAAGCCGGTCATCGACCGCGAACTCCCGCTAGACCAGGCTGGCAAACGCGCACCGGGCCATCGAAGCCCGCGAGACCTTCGGAAAGGTCATCCTCCGCCCCTAGCCGCGTGCCCGGCGCGCCAACGGCAGTCAAGCAGTAAGGCGACCAGCACTCATCTGCTCCTGCAGCCGAATCGAATCAGCCGACTCTGATGGCGCGGGTTGTCCGGGAATCGGGTTCGCAACTTCGGACTCATCGGAGGTGGCATTCAACCGGACCGCCGCTGCGAGCGATGCCGCCATCGCAGGAATCGCGTTTTCTACCTCGTACGGGTGGTTCTGCCATCGCGCAGCTCAACCTCGACTCGCACATTAACTGGCAAGCGTGCACGGATTAAGCATGCTTCCTGATGGGCACTCCAGCCGGGCGCTGTGACCCAGTCGCTGATTTCCTTCACGCCGATCGCGGCCGCGATGCAGAACGCCGGGATGCTGGCGATCAGGTACCGGGCGCCGTAGCCGGTGGTCGCGGCCGGGGTGACAATCAGTACCGCTCCGGTCAGCCACGGAAGCAGAGCCGGGCCGCCGAAGCGGCGCCAGGCAAGGGCCGTGCCCGCCAGGCCCGCAATCACTGTCAGGCCAAGCAACGGCCCAGGCAGCACGACGAAACGCTGGTAAGCCTGTATCCACTCGGCGAACGGCCGCACAATCCGGGTGCTTGGATCGCCGCCGCCGTTGAAGGTGTGGGCGTCCGCATAATACGGGAGCTCGCGATTCGCGCGCGCAAGCGCCCGCAGCGACTCAGGCGTGGCCGCGGGGAACCTGTACTGCCTCGCGGAGTACCACGCTGCACTGTGCTTGAACTGCGGCGTGAAGTTCTCCGCTGTAGAGTGCCAGACTGCCCTCAGGTAGGCCGTCGGCTGCGCCTCGATCGCACGGAGCGCGAAATTGGTCGCTAGGCTGTCCACTCGCGAGTCGAACGCCGAGCCTCCCGGCGGCCTGATGTTGATCGGCGACGTGGCACGCCAGGCGTAGAAGGTCGAGTCCGGGCGCTTGCCGGGCGGTGTCGAGATGCACAACCAGCGCTCCTCGGCCGGCGGCTTAATCACTGAGCACCGGGCGAACGCGCTTACCCGCGAGTACAGGAACGCTCCTGTGCTCGAAGTGAGCTGAAAGGACCCGTTAACCTGCTCAAACCACCAGGCGTACGCCAATAGCGGGACCGCCGCCGTCACGCACATCGCTGCGATGCCCGCCAGCACTCTCCGAGCGGGAACTCGCCTGGCCAGCTGGGCGCACAAGTACAGGACGAATGGAATCGGCAGCAGAACGCCCTGCTCGCGATCGAGGGTGGCCCACGCCAGGACCAGTCCGACGAGCGCACACATCGGGACTGACGGCACCGGCCGCCACAGCATTATCACCACCGCGAAAGTGACCAGCAGCCCGAACAGCGTGTCGCTGAGGACGAAATGCTCCATCTGGAGCTCGTAAGCCGACAGCAGCACCGGGACAGCAGCCAGTGTCGCCGCCCAGCTCGCGACCCGGTGCCGCCGCAGCACGGCATAGACAGCCACCCCCATCGCCAGGCCCATGACGGCTTGTACGGCGGTAACCAGCCACACGCTGTGGAACGGCCTTAGCAGTGCCAGGAAATACGAATAGCCGGCCGGCCGGACGCGATGAGGCGCCAGCGGCAGCGTCGCGTGGATATACGGCAGGCTGTCGAAGAACCACAAGGCTGGCGGGTAGCCGAGCACGACGATCACCCGCACGACCGCCGCCACGAGCAGGACCGCGCAGAAGAGCCCATGCTCGCGACGCAACGCTGCCAAGGCTGCCCATCCCCGCCATGAGCCAGTCGGGCCGTCCTGCGCGCTTCCCGTGGCCTCCGCCGAGTCGAAGTGCCACGCACCATGTTCTGGGGCCAGCTCGTCACCACCTGTCTAGCGCGCGCCGCGACCCACTTAGCACTACCTGTACCCGCAGCGGCCAGGGGCATCATCGCCTCCCGGGCGATTCGCAGGGGCAGGCGGCGCGGGCCAGGACACGGGGTGCTGAACTTGCCCTGCGGCCCGGCATGATGCGGGCCCGCAGGGGGGACATATGAGGGCTTGGGGCCCTCGGCAAGTTCAGGGGCCCTCGCCGTCACAGGCCGTAGAGAGGAGCAAAGTCATGCAACTCGATTCGTTCCGCACCCTCGGCCGGTCCGGCCTCCGCATCAGCCCGCTGATCCTCGGCACCATGATCTTCGGCGACACCAGCTGGGGCGCTGATGAGGAGACGTCACTCAGGATCATCGACCGGTATCGAGCCGCGGGCGGTAACGCCCTGGATACCGCCAACGCCTACACCGCCGGTCGATCCGAAAAGATCATCGGCAGATACCTCGCCGACCACCCTGGCCAGCGTGACCGGGTCGTGATCGCGACCAAGTTCGCCGGCAACATGTTCCCCGGAGACCCCAACGGCGGGGGCGCCGGCCGGAAGGCGGTCATGCAGCAGGTCGACCACTCGTTGCGGCGTCTGGGTACTGACTACATCGATCTTTACTGGCAGCACAACTGGGATCGGCACACGCCGCTCGAAGAGACCATGTCGACCCTCAACGATCTGGTCCGCGCCGGGAAGGTCCGTTACGCCGGGCTGTCCGACACCCCTGCCTGGGCCGTCGCCCGCGCCGCGACGATCGCCGAGTTCCGAGGCTGGGCGCCGGTTGCCGCCATCCAGGTCGAATACTCGTTGCTGCAGCGAACCCCGGAAGGCGAGCTGTTCGGCATCGCCAGGGAGCTTGCCCTGGGCGTAGCGCCCTGGAGCCCGCTCGCCGGCGGCATCCTGTCCGGGAAGTACTCGCGTGAGAACACCTCGCCACCCGGTTCTGGCCGGGTACGATTCGCGGCCCCCCGCCTGACCGAGAGGACATTCCACCTGCTGGACGCGCTGCACCGGATCGGCGCCGAGCTAGGCGCGTCGGTGGCGGCCGTGGCCTTGGCCTGGGTCAGGCAGCAAGGCGAAGTGACCTCGACCATCATCGGCGCCCGCACGGTCGAGCAACTCGACTCGAACCTCAGGTCGCTCGAGGTGACGATCCCAGACCAGCAACTCGCCGAACTCAACAAGCTCACCGAGCCCCAGCTCGAGTTTCCAGCCGACATCCTCACGGCGATGGTTATCCCGTGGCAGCAAGCAGGAACGACGATCAACGACGTCGCGTCCAAGGAGTTCAGCCTACCCTGAGCGGTCAGCTTGTACCCGCTGAGCCAGGCCGACATCAGCAGACCGTCCGGGCGAGTCTGCTAGATGGCGGTGCGGCCGCCGTCAGCGGCGGACACGGCACCGGTGACGTAGCTTGCCTGCGGCGAGGCGGGGTAGCTGACCAGCCCCACGATCTCGTCGGTGGTGGCGGCGCGGCCCATCGGGGTGGTCTGGCCAAGAGCGGTGATGCGCTCGGAAACCGACCCGTCTGTATAAACCGGGCCGGGCGCGACCGCGTTGACCCGGACGCCGCTGGGGCTGAACTCCGCAGCCCAGGCCCGGGTCAGCGGCTCAAGCGCTCCCTTTGTCGCTCCATAAGCCGCACCTGCAGCCAGCCCGACCCGGCCGGACATGCTGCTGATGTTGACGATGCTGCCGCTGCCGCGGGCCGCCATTCCAGGTGCGAAGGCGGCGACGAGAAAGTACGGTGCGCGGACGTTGCTGGCGAAGAGCGCATCGAAGGTGTCGGTGTTCAGCTCAGCCGTCGGCCCGAACCACGAGAACCCGGCGTTGTTCACCAGCACATCGACCTCGCCCGCATCGGCGGCCAGGCGCTCGATGCCGGCCGTTCGCTCAGGTCTGCAGCGGCGAACCGGGCCGCGCCACCTTCAGCCCCCCGCGGCGGAGGTGTCTAGCCGCATGAGCTTCCACAGGGTTCGGTAGGGCGCCTTGGTGAGTCCCAGCTTGGCGCAGAGACTCCAGACCTTGGCCAGTGACGCAGCGGTGTCCGCGCGGTGCTGTGGGTTGCGCATGTAAGCGTCCGCGATGACTGTCCTGGGGATCTGGTACCGGGCGACGATCTGGGGGGATGGCCTGAGCATAAGCTGAGCCATTGCGCCGAGGATGATCGGAGCGGCGATGGCCAGCCGGATGCGGCGGCGCCTGGGCAGGCCGGGGACGGTGTGCTTGAGGTAGTGGCGGGCGAACGACAGGTGGCGCGCCTCCTCGGTGACGTGGATGCGCATGATCTGTTCGAGCAGCGGGTGGAGCTGGGTGCCGGATCGCAGCTCGCGGCGCTGAACGTAGTCGATAGGGTCCTCGCCGCCCAGGACGAACAGGAAGAACAGCTGCGGGAAGCGGCGGCCGAGCCTGATGATCCGGCGGCTGGCAAGCTCCTGGATCGGGTGCAGGCCGTTCGCGTCGAACCCGCTGCGGTTGACGAACTCCTGGAACATCAGTGAGTGCTGCGCCTCCTCGATGATCTCGTGGTAGGCGTACCGGAACTCCGGTGCCCCGTTGGGCAGAGTGGCGGTGAATTCCAGCAGGCCGCGCTTCAAGATGCTTTCGAAGACCAGCCCGATCTTCATCTTGCTCGCGACCAGTTCGCAGCCCAGCCGGGCGCGAGAGGCAGCAGGCAGTTGCCGATACCAGGCGGTCGTGCCCAGCGGGTCGTCGGCGGGCAGTTCCCAGCGTGGATCCTCGGGATCCAGCGCCATGGCCGGGCCGTCCCAGTCAACGTCCCCGTAGGCGTGGAAGTGCCGGCTGACCGACTGGCGGTTGAGCTTGTCAA
>Ga0070707_100001061_pt1 | contig 27146 bp, 13 predicted proteins | sample KBSK5502metaG_FD_65468 | JGI IMG/M metagenome (GOLD analysis project Ga0070707, IMG submission 65468) | Corn, switchgrass and miscanthus rhizosphere microbial communities from Kellogg Biological Station, Michigan, USA - KBS K5-50-2 metaG | ecosystem: Host-associated > Plants > Roots >...
AACGTCGCGCAGTTCGACCGGCGCGTTAGGTTGGGGGATAAGTGCAACCAGCGGCATGACCGCGAAGGGTAAAGGTAAATAGGGAAAAGTGGAAGGGGAGAATGGATTCGGGTGTCAGAAGCCCGCGCGTCAGCAAGGGCCATTCTCATAACGCTCAATATCCGACGTTTCTTGATCGTGAGTGTTCGCGCAACTTTGCCCTCCCTCACGGTCCGGCTTCTGACACAACAATGCACGAAAAGGAATTGGGGATCAGGACTGCAGGGATTTTGCAACAGCATGTTGAGTCTTGATTATAACGACTTTGACTAAAGTTTAGTGGATGTTTGCATTCGAATAACGAACCGAAGCGGGCAACAGAATCGCAAATCGCAGGCCTGACCCCAGTCCCCTCCCTAAGCCTTCGCGAAACTCGCGGCCCTCAACGTCAAACAGAGCGCCGCGAATCTTGCTCAACCATCCAACTGAGACATGACCGGGAACCAATGGATAAGGAACTCCCTTTAAGAGTCCCTTCTGAAGATAGACATCTGTGCCGCAGACTTCGGAAAGCTCGACCTCCAGGAGAGCCGAATCGTTTTCAAGTTCGGGACTGGGAACGTCGCGCAGTTCGACCGGCGCGTTAGGTTGGGGGATAAGTGCAACCAGCGGCATGACCGCGAAGGGTAAAGGTAAATAGGGAAAAGAGGAAGGGGAGCGCGGGTTTAGTTAGTGCTCGATGTAAGCCCGGCGCAGCAATCTCAGATTTCCCACTCATCTGCTTTCACGCTAAACTCCCACTCTGCCTGCGCTAGAGCGGCCTCTAAGTTATCGTGATGAGTATCGGTAATCTCGTTACCGTCGTGGTCTAAATAAAAGAGGTAGTAGCCTTGATCGGGCGGAATCTGGGCAATCATGAGCTGCTGCGGAGGCGGGAGCTCCGAACCGCGCTCCAGACCCTCAGAAGTCAAGGTGCCTTCATGGTGCTTCGTTTTTCCGGTTGGGCTATGGTGAGGCTTAAGTCTAATTCGGCGATGTACCAGATATTCCGACCGGCCGTCGATTGTCGATGACGTTTTCGCCTCGTTCAACCTCTCTTGTAGAGCGTCGTTAAGACTGCGAGAAGGTAATCCGTCTCTCTTTGCGTCCATTGAGAACCATCCTTGCTTGGTGCCTTAGTTCAGTTCTCTTTTTGTGGCCTTCAGATCTACGTCGGTCCTATCGTGGTCGGCAACCAGCCAGTGAATATTAGCAGATGGCTCACCCGTGACCAGTAACTGACCGCTCCGATAGCTGTTTTCCTTTTGCGGATTCGAGGCGGCAGAATCGCAGAATCGAAGGCCTGACCCCGATTTGATGTCTCCTGACCCCGATTTGATGTCTCCGGTCGGTGACGGGTCAAACTTTGCGCTGCTTCCTTCTGGTTACGATTCTTGCGAATAGAAGCCATAGAGTCATAAGCACACTAAAGGCAACAAGCCACGGAGTAATGCTTTCTAACAGATAGGTTCGGAAGGAGCCTTCATACCAGGCTCTTAGCTGATCGGTTGGAGCGGCTTCCCAGCGCCAGCGTATGGCATATAGTTCTGACACAAACGCGATTACGCATACCCATGTCCACTTTCTCATTTTTACCTCGTCGTTATCGCCACCAGTCATATCCGGTTCCCGTTTTTATCGGCGCGCCCAGTTCCCGTGCGGATGTGTAGCCCTTGCGAACAAAACGGGCTGCATTCGGACCATCCCCCCAACCTCGTACTAGAGCAAAGCCCCACTTACGATGGTCGTTAATTGCGCCTCCAAAAGCCCACGCATAGTCCCAACCTATCGCATTCATCGCTCTCAAAGCGCCTTTGGTATTAGAAACTTGGTTTTTTCGCTTCAGTGATTCAACTTTCGGGTTCTATCTCGGAGACGGGCTTTTGGCGTGGTCGAGTTCCTTCACCTCGGCCGGAGCAGTATTCTCCAAGACCTTGTAGACCATTGCCGAAGACTTTACATCAAGCACGACAGCCTCACGTTCCTCCTTGGTTGCATACGAAAAGAAAGAAATTGCAACACCCTCGTGCCCTTGTACTGCATGGATTCTGGAGAACTCACTAATTCCCCTCCGAAGATAGAAACCCTTTCCATTAGGATCTGGCTTGGAGAGAACCTCGTGTAAAAATCCTTCAACCTGTTCATCTGTTAAGCCAGGCTTAAAAAAGATTACCAAGTTCTGTTTGACCTCAGGGCCGATTGGCCGCATCTCGTTTTTGCGGAGTGGGCATCCTGATTGAATAAAGACAAAGACTGCGAGTGCTACTAGCTTGAGACTCGTGATACCAAAGTTCATAGACTTAGTCGAGGCGCTTTACGTTAGCTGGCACGGCGTTCTCGATGATCTTATATACCAGCGACGACGACTGCACTGACCGTTTTAGATTCTCACGCTGCTCCCTTGTTGCGGCAGGAAAAAAAGTAACGGCAACCCCCTCATGACCCTGCACCTCAGAGAGTCGTAATACTGTCTTGACTCCCGGAGGATTACTATAACCACGACCATCTGGACTGGGTCGGGATAGGACATCTTTGTAAAACAAATTCGTTTCGGCGTCGGTAGCACCAGTCTTGAAATAGATTAAGAAGTCGGCTCGCACGCCTGGGCCAACAGGTTCCATCTTTTCCTCGCGCTTGTTGAACGGGCACGCGAGGTTGAGTAATCCAAAACAGATTGCCGCAAGTATGACTACGATATTTCGACTCTTTTTCATTGTCGTTTCTCACCTTATCAAGGGATAGGCTTCATCGGTTCCTTGAGAGCGTCTGGGGAACCTTCTTCGCGTCTGAAGATCTCTTTCGTCACGATGTTCTTTCCATCATAGACGTAGCTGTAAACGGCAAACGAGGGATACCCGGTCGTTTTACTCCCTTCACCCAACTCCACCTTTCCGTTATTGGCGTTCATAGATAGATTAAGCGAAGATCGGATAGTGCCTAAGTCAATAAAGTCTGCAAGTCCGTTTTCCGCCTTAGTTGACACGTTGAAGCTGGCATTGCCATTGCGCTCGATAGGTACTGTGATCGAGGTAGAGCCATTAGGATCATAAGCCGAGACGGACGAAGAATTGCTGCTGCCCTGCGTGGCATTGAGTTTCGAGTTTGCCGTGCCTTTAACGGCAGGACTGGCTACTCCGGTCAATGGCTCAACTAAGTAGCTGTCGCCCGCTGTCGTCTTTTGCGTTATGTTGAGATTCCTCGAATTTCCTGGAGTTCGCTCGACAATGATGTCTACTCTGAATTTGGACGTTAACTTCTCGTCGTTGCCACTAAAAGTCCGGTTGTTGCCAGCCCCAAAGACCTTGAATGTCTTAGCGGCGATGAACGCCTCAATACAAATTCCTACCTGCCCCGGCTTGAGTCCTGGAGGAGGCGAGCATCTACCATTCGGGTCAGTCCTGCTACAGGGATTATTTCGCACGTAGGCATAAGAATTCCATGAGGATGGGTCCGTCGGCCGCTGATCAGCGAAGGGAGTGTCGGCTGAAGTAAATCTGCCTTGCATACTTGAGTAGTAGCGCGCTTTGAAGTAATCGAGCCCCGTCTCAATGTCCCGTTCTTTTTGCGTGAATTTCTGGCGCGTGCCGTCTCCCATGCTGTAGCCCATTGCCGTCGTGCGATAGCCAATGCCTGCACCAAGTTCGATTCCGAAATTCAAATAATCATGACGAGTCGTTCCGGCCAGGCTGCCCGTACTGTCAAAGATCATTCGCGGCGTGCCTAACTGATCCGCAACCAGCCAGTGAATATTAGCAGATGGCTCAGCCGTGACCAGTAACTGACCGCTCCGATAGCAGTTTTCCTTTTGCGGATTCGAGGCGGCAGAATCGCAGAATCGAAGGCCTGACCCGGATTTGATGTCTTATCCGGGCCATGGGGCCCGCGCATGCTACGCGTAGCAATTGGGTGCGTCAACCTACCTCACTGCAAGGATTTTGCATAATTCTTACGGTGAATCTTACCAGGCGTGTTCGCCTTATTTGCGTTGGCTTAACTTACAATGAGTCATTCTTGCGAAGACGCGACTTTACTTGGGATAGCTTAGTCGCCAGTTCCCGTGCGACGAGTGATCTCATAGATTTTGGTTCAGATTGGATGGAGGTCAAATATGCTCTGACTCTGGCAATCTCATCCAAGGTTAATGTGTCCTCGTCGAATCGCTCGTAAACCTTCCGCCTAGTATTCTTAGAAACCAATGTCAACTGGCTCAGAAACGCTGCGGAATCGGAAGTCAGCTGTTCTTCGAAGATTGTTGACAGGCTTGCTGACAATGCGCCGTCGGACCATTCAGAAACCTTAAACAATACGGTAAGTAGGTCCCTATCGCCACGACTAATCAAACGGCCGATTAGTTCTGCCTCCCAGTCAGCGAGAATGTTCTCATGATGGGGCTCTTTAGTAACAGCAGCCACGATTAGGCTTTTGTTAGCTTCGTAGTCAGAATCCAAGTTACAGAGCAAAAAAGCGACTGCGATTCTATCGGAATCCACCGCTGTTCCATTGTCCCTGAGCCGGACTAGAGTGCTAACCAAGTCAACGCGGCTAAGCGTAGATAGCGATTTCCACGCGTCGTCTCGCTTTCCCTTGTCACTTGTCGCAAAGTCCTTAGCTAGGCCCAATAGATCGCTATCTGCCCCAACACGTTTCTTTGCATCATTGCCTTGCGCTCCAGGCGACACTGGCGTAGCTCCTTTCGTTTCCGCATCGCGACCAGACGTACTTACGCCATGACATCCAATTAGAAATGCCACGACCATCACGCTTGGACCGAGAATACGCATGGACAATATCTTGCCCTTACCAGCTGACGGACTATCTATTTCTATGCTCTCTTTCATGCAACTCCGCCTCATTTCTGTCTTCGTCATCGTCTCCGATATGCGGTGTGATGTTGTTTGATCCGAACCCGGAGTTTCTCAGCTCTTGATACAAGTAATTGCCCTGCCGATCTCGTTGATCGGCTATTGCGTTCAAGGTGTTTGCATCACCAATGAACACGTTGGTTAGAGGATCATTGTTCGCAGCTAGATTATTAATGTCGGCAATCAGCGCGTTGACATCCCGATTAAGCACTCGAACACAACCTTCAGTGGGCGTAAGCGGTTGTTCATCTAACAAAGCGTCGCTTAAGGGCCTCCCGCCCCCGTGGATGTAGATAGTGCTTCTGTTATTGTCCGCTACCTCTCCGGATACGGGTGTCATGTAAATAATTCCTGTTCCAAAGCGGTTGTCGCCTGCCCTTGCAGCTTGGCCCGACACTCCTCCCTGAGTGCCGTTCGCATTGCCACCGTGGGGATCATTTGCGGTGGGCTGATACACTCCAAAGGGTGTATCACCTCCCCTGACTCTTCGGTCAGGATTCTGACCCCTTGCTATGCCAAAGACATCCCTAACCTCACGCCCGGTTCCGGCGTTAAGGCGAACACTGGCGTTTCCGCTTCCTCCCGCGCTTCTTGGGCTCACGACAACGATGATTATGGAAAGGCCATCAGGATCGATAGCAATTGTTGGCTGATTTGCTACATACGAATAGCGATTCCACGTTTGCGGGTTCGTGAGCTTAACACTGGCACGTAAAGGATCAACACTCGTGAATCGGCCCTGGATTGAGGAGTGGTACCGAGCGAGGAAGTAGTCAAGCCCCGTTTCGTTGTCCCGCTCTTTTTGCGTGAACTTTTGCCGTGTGCCGTCGCCCGTGTAACCGAGTTCGGGAGTGCGCCAGTTCGAACCGGCGAACAACTCTTCACCGAACGGCAGATAGTCATGGCGACTCATTCCGCTGAGACTGCCCGTGTTGTCAAAGATCATTCGCGGCGTTCCCAACTGATCCGCCAACAGCCAGTGAATATTAGCAGATGGCTCAGCGGTTACTAACAATTGCCCGTTGCGATAGCCGTATTCTTTCTGCGGATTTGAGGCGGCAGTGTTCGTAGCATACTCAGCCAGTAACTCACCTCCGAGTCCATAGACTTGCCAGGTCTCCGTGCCGTTGACGTTGCGCTTCACGCGCCGCCCGTCACCATCGTAATTGTAAACCTGCCATTGATTGTTGGCCCACGCCTGAGTCATCCGATTCTCAGCGTCATAAACGCGGCTGCCTTCACCCGTGTACGTGTCCACAATCAGATTGCCCGCGTTATCGTACGTCATGGCACCTGACTGGCCGCTCGGCACACCAAGCCGATTCGTGTTGGTGTCAACCGCAAACTGTGGGTGAGGGCCTGCGCCCCAAGTCCAGCTGGGATTGATTGTCCGGTTGCCGAACTGATCATACTCGTACGTTCGAGCCCAGCCCCAGCAAGAGTTCCCGGAAGGACAATCTGGTGCCGAACCCTCCCCGGTTACGTCCCACGCGCCGGTTAGTCGATTCACGTTGTCATAGCCATAGACCTGCAACATTGAAGTTGAGTTCGACACTTGATCGTCGTGCGGGATATAGGTGTACTGGTGCCTTAGATTTCCGTTGTTATCGCTGGCTCCGTAATTATTTATGATCGCGCCACGGTTCCAGCTCGAATCATTAGGAGTCGTGCTCTCGCGAATCTCCGTCAATTGCCCGCGCGAGTTGTAGAACAGCTTGTTGTAAACCGTCGTCGCCGTGCCAAACTGCTCCTGCGTCATCTGACCGCCCGATGCGTAGCTGATTCCGGTTGAATAGGTGCGGCCGGCGCCGTCCCCCAGATTTCCGGCTACGCTGTTTGCTCTACCCGCGGTATCGTACGTGTTGGTAACTGTTCGCCCCGAAGGATAAGTCTGAGTAAGAACGTGGCCGGCCCGGTCGTACGTGTAGCCGACCGGATAACTCTGGCTACCAATCGTCTGGGTTCCGGCGAGTGCGCGACCCAATGCGTCGTAGGCGCTGTAGCTGTAAGTCGAAACACTGGAACTGACCGAAGCCATTCTTCCTTTGCCATTTGTGGCAGAGTCATAGCTGTAGGTCACCGCTGGTGTGCCGCTGGGATCGTTTTGATAGCTGCGCGACGTGACACGATTAAGCGCATCGTAAGTGCCGAAATTGGTGACCACGCCCCGAGCGTCGGTCTTTTGTGCCAAGTTTCCGTTATTGTCGTACTGATAGCTAATCGTCCCGCTTTCAGGATTGGTCGCGGTTGAGAGTCGCTTCAACGAATCGTAAGCAAACGTGCGCGTCTGGACTCCTTGACTCACAGTGACCAAACTATCGAGGCCGTCATACCCGTAGCTGGTCAGATAATTCAAACCTGCCGGGTCTTCGTAAACCTGAAGCAATCTTCCCAGGGCATCAGTCGCACCCTTGCGTGACTTGCCAGCCTGATCCGTGACGGTCACTTCGTTCGCGTTATAGCTGGACGCAACTGTTCCGGTGCTGCTTCCGTTTCCACCCCAGGGGGCCGGCAAACCCGCGCCGCCAAACGTCTGGACTTCTATCATTCGTCCACCGTTGTCGTTCTTGCTGCGCGTCCATCCCATCGTGCTTTCGCCGCCGGCCTCTCCGCTGGTGTTGGCCCGATATGGATTCGAAGTCAACACATAAGAGTTCAAGCCGCTGTAGAGATAGCGGGTCTGCACTTTGATTCCAGTAGTTTCGTCCGTGGCGCTCTGGCTGGCCGAGTCTTCAAGTTGCCGCGTGAGGCGCACCCGCCCGAGTTGATCGAAGTGCTGGATCGCCACCAGCTTTCCGTCACCAATGCCATTCAGATCTGAACGCACGATGATTCGTCGCAGCGTGTCCGAGTATTCTGTAGCGGTGCGTGCTTCTTCAGGTTTGCCTTCAGCGGCCCTGACGAGGGTAGGTCGTCCGAAGACGTCGTAAGTTGTCGATGCCGAGACGTTGTTGTCCGCATCGGTGGCGCGGGTCACTAATCCGGTCCAGAAATCATATTCACGCGACTCAGTGCGCTGGACTGCCGTGCCGTAGGCAGTCTGAACCTGAGTTGGATAGAGATCGAAACCATTAATCGATCCATACGTAAATCTTGTCGCCGTTGCGCGCGCGTCCGTGGTCTGAATCAATTTGCCGGTCGCGCCAGTACTCCAGACATCGTAGCTATTTGAGATCGAGATTGAATTCCCCGTAGTCAGCGGATTGCTGTAACCGCCTTTGGTCGAATCCCAGCTTTTTTGCTGAGTCAGGTTGCCGGTGCTGCCGGGATCATCATAAAAGAATTCGCTTCGGGCCAGAATCGAGGCTCCGCTTACCTCACTCGAACTTATCGCGGTGCGTAAATTGGGAGAAGTAGAGTTGCAGTACATGTCCGCCGCGTTGGTGCTGGTGTCAGAGGCATCCGGGGTCCCGCGCGCATAGGTATTGTTGGTCACTCGCTTGAGCACTGCATTTCCAGGTATCCCCGTGGGCCGGCCGCTGCCATCCCGAGGCACACTGCCGTAATCAACCCAATCGTATTCCGCGACACTCGTGACATTTCCATTTTTGTCCTGGTTGTAGTCCTTGATAGCTGTCTTCACGAGGTTATCGCCGGCGTCCCTGATCGAGGTGAATTCCGTCTTCACAAAACTATTAACATTCTGCGCGTCGTATTGGTTAACCCCATATTCGTCGGGTGTAAAGATGAACGGATGGCCTTGCGGCACATTTCCTTGCCAGATGCGTTCGACCACAGTGCCGTCAGGCTGCTGAAGCCGGTTCGGACGTTTATAAATATCACCTGATTGCTGAGTTGTGCCCCCATCAGGACCAACGATGCTGGCAATTGCACCATGAGCATAGCTCTCGTAGGTCCAGGTTTCGGTAGCTGCCGTTGAGCCCCCATCATTCTCCTGCTGATAGGTGAGGGTCTTTTGTTTGACCGCATTCTCGATCACCTCCAACCACTCAACATGATTCTCGCCGTCCAGTTGGTACTGATAATCAGCCCTCGCCCCTGAAGGTAGCAGTATTGAGTTCAACTCGCCCCAGCCATAGGAAGGCGTGGGGTACGGATTGCTGCCCGCGTCGGCAGCGTTGTAGTTAAAGGTGTATCGAAGACCACCGGTTTCAGCCGGCAAGACAAGGTCGGAGACTACATACAAGTATCCCAGGATGTCCGGATAGTCTGAGCCGTCACCTCCCGACACTTCAGTACTGTATGTCTTGAAGGTTTGGATGGTCTTCCAATTGACTTGATAATCGAGATAACCGCCGCCGACTTTAGGCACATGAATGGTGTCTTGATTTGCGCCGGAACCATATTCCACCATCACGTCGCGGCCAAGTTGATCGACTAGCTGAAAAGCAGGATTGCCGTTGTAGGTAATAAATCGAAATTCGACATGGTTGTTATTGCGGTCGTACATCCGTGCCTGGGTGGTTGCATCCCCTGAGGTGATCCTGGTCCCGTCTGGAAAATAGAGAATCCAGGGATTGTTCCACACGGCGTCGTCGGAATCGTGTAGCACATCAAGCCGGACATAGGTGCCGTCAGAGCTGTAATAAGTAAGAGTCCCGGTCAAATAAGGTTCGTCATTCGTTGCGCTACACGGATATCCCCCGCCACAGGCCCAAACCGTGCGCCGGCCGTCAGGCCGAACGTTATAGTAAGCGTCCTGAAATGGCTGACCACCGAAGCCGCGTGGCAGGAATTCGTGGACACTGCCATCCGGAAAGAGCATCGTCACTTTCCAACGGTAGATCGCGTGGTCATCAGGGAATTCAGGCATGTTTCCGTAGTAATAGCTTCCCAGTCGATCGGTCAATTGAAGGCGATAACCAAAATCGCCATAGCGCCAACCACCCTGATTGCTGCCGCCTAACATTTGTCTTTGCACAATAAAATGATTTGGCGGATGACTCTCATCTTCATACCATTCAAGGTGGCTGTCGTAATTCTTTGAGCCATACGAAAGATCGATCCCCGCTGAGAATCCGCCCCTTCCCGGTGGCAGCCTGAACGGGAACTTGAGCATGAGATTGCCATTGGTCGTGTTGATGGTTTCGATGTTTGAGAGAGCATATGAACCACCTGGTTGGAAACCGCGCTGAGGCGTTACTCCGGATTGGCCGAAGGCGATAATCCCGGCCGATAGAAGAGTCGCTAACAAACTCGTAACGATTATCCAGGGGCGTATTACCTGACTCGCGCATCGAACCGTATTCTTTTTCATCTTTACACCTCCGCTGTCGTCATTCGATCCTGAGGTTCGATCGTTACGGTAGTGTTGGTCTGGTAAAAGTTCCGTCGTCGGCGCGAGGGCTCAACGTCCAGGTTGCGCCAGTCAATTTCCAAACCGATGAGCCGTTTTCAAATCGCTCAATGCTATTCGGCACTAGCTGGTTGTCCACGGTATGCCACGTTGGAGTCGAGAGTTGGACTGCTACAGGGAGGGTGGCGCGTTGAAGCTGGTATCGTACGCGCTCTATCCTGAGGTTATCGCTATTGAAATAGTAGAGCTTTGGCCGAAAACTCGAACGAGCTCCCATGTTGACCTGATCGACGGCTTGGTAAATATCGTAGAAGGGGCCGGTGTAGTTGGGGTCCTTGCCATCGTCTAATCGAAATCGACTTCCCAGGAAACGCGTGGCTGCGCCTTGCGTCTGTCCCACGAAGAAGCTGTCAGCCGAATCAAAGGCAATCGATTCGACTAGATCCAAGTCAGGCGGCGTTACGACACCAAGATTCGTCCAGGCTTGCTGTCCGTCAAAACCTACAACGCGCACTTGTCCTAACCTTTGTTCCTCGATCCGCATGAGGTGAGGGAACTCTGTGATCACGCGAACAGTGACCACATCTGTAACGCCGCCAGGAAGAGTGCGGGTCAGCGAACCGGTGATTGTAAGCCGCTCTTTGCCCGGTACCTGGAGACGGCTTCCGAGGACTTTCAGAGCGTCGCACAAGCCAGTCCGCAGTCGAGAGCAACGAATGTATTGAATGCCGGTAGGACCAGCCGTTGGTGATGGAACTCTGGTTCTCCCTGATAATCGGCCAGAAGCAAGAACCAATAGAGTGCCAATGGTGACAATCAGAAGTGTCACCGACAAAAGGATCTGTTTTCGCCTCATGACTAGCTCCTGTCTTTCTCTTTGATATTTAGGCACACGTGCAGCGCGTGTCCGGGAAATGAGTCGGGAAACTAACTGCATTTGTGGGCTCCGGGGGAAAAGGTTTCAGCCGTGGGGGACATCCACCTTGTTGTTCGAATGGTGAGTGAAATACTAGATTAGCAAGCACTCATGGTTGCAGAAGTATTTCCGTTCCGTGGTCTTTTGGGTTGTGACGATGGTTGATTTCGGAGAGTGAGATGGCTCTGATCGGGCTGGCGTTCCTGAAGGCAAGAGGTGTCAGAAGCCCGCGCGTCAGCAAGGGCTACTTTCGTTAGTTGCCCTCCCTGACGGTTGGGCTTCTGACACAAGGTGCACGCAAAAAATTCGCCTCTCTGAGTCTCACATCCTCAGAGAGGCGTTCAAGTTGTGGTGAGAGAAACGCTAAGGCGAAACTCACTCCCTATTTCAGCAATTTCATCGTCACCGTCTTAGTCAGCGGATTGATGGTGAATTGCAGTGATTGAATTGAGGTTACTCCCGGTATTGTCGGCAGACCGGAACCGCCGCTGCTACCGGATCCGCTCGGGGCCAATCCGACTGGAAAGTACTGTTTGCTGTTGATGTTCACTTGCGTTGGCCCGTTTACGAAACCAACCACCCGGTACCGGTAAGTCTTTCCGGGCGTGATCGCGCCGCTGACAAATTCGTGCGGTCCGAGATTGCCGGAAGACGACAGCACGTGATTTTGATCGTCGAGCAGCTGCAGATCGAGATCGGGCAGCGCACCCGCGGAGACCGGGAAGGTGTCCATCTCTCCATCGACGCCGAACGAGTTGGCTTTGGCGACGAATGGTATGTCGACATAGTCGACTCCGCTCACCCGCTTCAGTCCAGCGGAGCCGGCGACTACCACACCTGTCAGCACGTCGGTCTGGCTGGTAAACCTTTCATCAGCCGATGGGATTCCGGTTCCCGCGCCGTCGCCGGGTTGGCTGCCGTTAACCGCCAGCGTCGCTGTGCGTACGCGAGCTGTAATAGTCACGGTAACGGTGAACTGCGCCTCTTGCGGGTCGCTGAACTTCATGTGTCGCGGAGCCGAGGTCGCGCCTGGCGCGAGGCTTTGGTTGTAAACAAACGCCGCCGGGTTCGACTGGCCATCACCGCCGTTGTCGGCATTGATAACCTTAACCGTCGGATCGGAAATGCCGGTGATCCTCAATGTGATCGGCGAGTAAGTCACGCCGTCGGGCGAAGACACGCCATTATTCTTAAGCGTGAAATCATGCTCCCAGACACCGTTCGAGATAAATGGGTTGACCATCGAAACCTTGATTGACGAGGTCACGTCTCGAATCTCTGTGTTGGCAGTAGTTCCGGCACTCAAATCTGAGACGCCGGCCTGGCGATTTGGATTCAGCGAAACAGCTCGCACCGCATATTCGGTGTTCAGCATTTCATTGAAACCGTTCGTATCCAACGTCGAACTTAAGCCCGCCGGTGCGAAGAACTCAGCAATGAAACCTTTGTCTTCATAACTGGTTGACGATGCACTAGCGTAGGTGACGTGGCTCCAGCCGTTGGTTGAACCGTCACCGTCCAAATACTGGTGCAGCGGCGCGCCCGCGAATTGACGTTGACCGGCGGTGCCGGTTTTGCGCTTGAACACTTCATAAGCGAAAGCCCCGGGCACTGACTGCCAGGAAACGCGCAGCGAAGTCGCTGACGCGGGTTCAACGCTAACGCCTTGCGGCGCGTTCAGGTGCGCCTGATCGTTGGCGAATTGCGGCACGCGGGTCGAGATCGTCTGCCGCCCGCCGATGACCGAATCAGAGTTGATGCCCATTTCGTGCGAAGCGAATACCTGCCAGATCAGCGCTTCGTGTTGGCCGGGCGCGTCGAGGTTAGTCGGGTCAGTCGAATACAGAACCCGATCAGCCTCGATCACGCAATCGCGGAATTTGACGAATGTATCCGGCGAGGTCAAACCAAGCAGGTAGATCGAACCGAGATGCAGACGCTCCCACGTTTCCTGTCCCTGAGAAATTTTACGCGCGGTCGGTCCGGTGGTCAGGCCATCGAGAAATCCTGGCCGCGTGTAATTCAACTGCGGTTCGGCCGCCATCATCAGATAGCGCAGGTCCCACATCGTGGCTACATAGATTTCGCCATCTCGGTGGACTTCAAAGTCCGAACCGCCACGCGTTCCCAACTGTGAATACTTCAATGACGAATGCACCGAACGGATCCAGGCCATCCGATTCGGATCGCCACCGGTCTGGTTGGCGAAAAGCGTTCCGTCGCGCACGGCCTGCCGCCCGCGCGATCCCAGCACCACGTATTCACCAATCGCTTCCGCGTCGGTGATTGTGTAGGCCCAAAGATCGGCCTGCGCTTCATTCAGTGCGCCACCTTCCGAGCCTTCCAGGCCGGCAATCGGCGTCGATAGTGAGTGCGTACCTTCGTGATAACAGACTGCTCCGTCTTTGCCCAGATCATTGAAGAGATAGCCGTGACCATAGACAGTCGGATTGACTATGACGGTTTGCGGTCCCGCCGGCGTATCGACAGTTTCAGTGACCGGCAGCGAAAACGCGTTGTCCAGACCGAGTGCCGAACGCAGAATTGCGTCGGGACTCGAAGTATCCAGCTCTCCGCCAACGGCCGCGCCACCATCGTTCGGGAAATGCGGCATGCCTACCAGCGGCCGATCGCTGTTCGGGAAATTATCGGGGAAATCACCCTGACCCAGGCGGCTGTGGACCGCATCGTCGCGACGATGAAGATCAAAGAAGTATTCCAACAGGTAGTTAATAAAGAAAAAGGTATTCACTTCGTCGATGTGTTCGGCCGGTTCAGCCAAATCATCTGCTTCATTAGGCTGAGCTTCGAGCGGCGCATTGTTCACGCGGAAATGCCAGGTGCCCAAAGCTGCCTGCGCAAACGGCTGCTGTCCGGCCAACACGTTGCGAATCAGCGCGTGCGGACCTGAAAGCGACCCGGCGACGCCGGTTGCGTTCGTGCCTTCGTTGTAATTTCGGAGGTTCACGCGCAGCAGTCCTTCAGGCTCGTTGAGCGAATTAAGCTTCAGCTGATCGGTGTCGGGATTCTGCACCACCGGATGGTTCGGGTAGATGTCAGCGGTGTAGGGAAGGGCATTCTGCGCCAGCATCTTGTTTTCGCGGGCCAGGACCTGACCGCTGTTCGCGTCGACCTGAGTGATAAAGACGCCCAGCGGGTTGCGGGAAAACGTGATCACGTTCCACGCCAGCTTGTAGCCATCCGCGGTCGGAAAGACATTGAGCTTCGGTTGGCGGAGGACCGGCGCCATTTCTGCTGCCAGCGCATCGATAGCCGGCTTCGCTGCTTGTTGAGCGACGGCAGGTGACGATACGGAATAACTCGCAATCGCTGCCTGCGCGCTGGCGGCCGCTGCATCGGCGCTAAGCGCAGGAGCCGCGGGCACGCTCACGTCGCGAAAAGTCGAACCCATGACCATGCGGATTTGCTTGTCCGCAGTCATGAGAAATCCCAGTCCGCCGTTGACGACGTTAACGCCGCCCACGTGCTGTTGGAACTTCACCATGTAACCGCCCATCGCTTCTTTCTGATCGACGAGCTTGAGCGAAGTCGGATCGACCCCGAACAGCGTCGAGTTTGCGGCCACGAAAGTGCGGGCGACGTTTTCCGGTGTGTCGCTCGAAGGTCCCGTGTGGAAGCCCATCATCACATCGGGCGAACCGGCAAAGGAATTCCACCGCACTGAGGCAGTGTTGCCGTAGCTACTCTTGAATTGATCGAGAGCGCCCAGCTGTGCCGAGTTCGCTTTTCTCAAAGCGGCGGACTTTGCGTTCACATCCACACTGGGCACCGCGCCTTTGTATGGATCGAGTGATTTGCTGCCCGCGCCCTTTGAGCGCAATGTCGGGAAAGCGATTACAGCTACTAATACAACCAGGCCCAGCAGCGTGCCCAGCATTAGATGACGGCGTTTCGATGTCACGAGTGTTTTCCTCCTGCGATTAAATATGGGCAGAGTATGACGAATGACTCTTGAGGAATTCTTGAGAGAGCGAGACGCGCTTACGGATTTCTTTCAGGCAATCGAAATGCAATCGATTTGAAAGAAGTATGTGGGAAGGATTATTCATAAGAGGGTCGAGCAGGGCGCCCGAAGTATCGCCGTTTTAGCAAGGGGTGTCAGAAGCCCGCGCGTCAGCAAGGGCTACTTTCGTTAGTTGCCCTCCCTGACGGTCGGGCTTCTGACACAAAGTGCACGCAAAAATACGCCTCTCTGAGTCTCACATCCTCAGAGAGGCGTCTAAGTTGGGGTGAGAGAAACGCTTCGAATTTCGACGCGAATTCTCGCTTTCTATTTTCAACGTCACGGTCACCGTGTAGTTGGCCGGTTGACTGTGAACTGCAGTGGTCGAATACTCCTCCCCGCTTCAGGGTTTGAGTACTTTTGTAGTCAAGCTATTCAGCAACGGGTTATACGTTATCTGGAAGACCAGATTCGTCACTGTGCCGGTAGTGCCTGACGAGCTTCCCGTGCCGCTGCCTCCGCTACCGCCTCCGCCGGATGAGCTGCCGCCCGATGATCCGCCGCCGGGCCGCGCCAGGTTGCCGATCACATTGAAGGTTACGGTAAACGCTTCGTTGGTTGGGTTGTTGAATTTTAGCAGCCGCGCCAATGAAGTTTCGTTGGCAGTCAAAACGTTGTCAGGGCCAACGCTGGTGCTGTAATCCCAGAGCGCTCCGCTTCCGGGCCACGCGTTGTCGGCGTTGTTTACTTTGACCTTGCCGGACGCGGAAGTCAGTTGAGCTACCTCCACTCGCAACGGCACAAAGATAGTCTGCGATGACGTATTCTTTGTGGTTAGGTTGAATGAGCTGACGCCGCCACCGAAACCCGGATTGCTGGCCTGCAAACTGACCATCGAATTAACGAGCTGCTCGATGTACTGCGAGCAATCGGTATTGCCGACAATCATGTAGGTCGCCGCCGGATAACTATTGTCGGTCTGCGCCTTAACGAACGTGTGATCGACGAACAAGTTCGATCGCTCGAGCGTGCTCTCTGGCGTGCCCGGCACGTCCGACGTGAATGTCCGGCCGTTGACCGCGCCCAGCAGATCACCGGGTTGCGGGTTACCCACGGCAGATTTAGGAATATAAATGGTGATCGTGCCATCTGCGTTGTAGCCACTTCCCGCCAGAGCGTCGCCGCGCTTGGTTTCAGAGATGGCGTAGACAGCCGGCAGACCGCGGTCGGCCAGGGTGCCCCATTCGAAAGTCGGGACTCCACTTGAGCCAGTTGTCATGCCTACGTAGAACTGCTGCGCCAGCAGCTCGTCGTCAGCAGAGACTACCTCAGCGGCGAACGAGTTCCAGGCAATCCTCCAACGGCTATTCGGCGGAATGCTCGCCAGACTGTTCACCTTCAGCTTGAACATCAAGTTATTTGTTCCCGGAGGTTCGCCTACCGCGACGTAGTCAATGAGCAACGAAGCGGGCGTGTTCATCCCGAGATTTGCTTCGGGATGCGTAGGCTCGTTCCGGTGAACGATCAAACCGCTGCAAGTATCGCCCACGTAAGGCGCGGCAACTTCGTTGGCGCTGCACGAGGTGCCGGCGGCATTCACAGCCAGGACCTTGTAGTAATAAGTCTTGCTCGTATCGGTTGCCGAAGTGTCGTCATAGAGGCTTTGATTCCCCGAAACGGTTGCTAACAGGGTTTCGCCTCCGCTCGTCGTGCCTCTCATGATCTTATAGCTGGTGATAGGCGAGTTGCCGTTGTCGGCTTCGGACCACCCGAGATGTACTACATTGCCGACGCGACGCGCGGTGACCGACGGCATGCCGGGCTTCGAAGCTGAGTTCGGCGAAAGCTCTCCGATTAATCGCCGGCCGCTGGACTGGCGAGCGATCGTGGCTGCGGCGGTGTAGGCGTTGCCTTTGGCGTTCGGGCCGGCTTGCGCACAATTTCCGCCTTCGCATCCATTGACGTATCCGACAATCACACGGCCGTCACGGTCGACAGTCATGTCAAAGAAATCCAGCAGATTGCGGCAGATACTCGCGCCACCTTTGGCCCAGATACAACCTCGCTGAATGGGCGCGTTTGGTGTTGCGTCCGTGGTGGTCCACGTTTGTCCGCCGTCGAATGTGTTGGCGATGTAGAGATGCCAGATGCCATCGAAACTTGATTGCAGAGCATCCCCGGGTGTGGTCGTCCCGTAGAAGGCGACGGCCGCGCGACCGGCATCGCCGGCAATGGCTGCCGGGTACCTGATGTTCCGCAACCCATAAGCCGCGCCGACATCGCCGAGGTTTTGCCACGTTGCTCCGTGATCGGTAGAAGTCATAACAGCCGCGGCCGAATCGTCATCTGCGATTACGTAATAGACGCGGCCGTCGGCGTCGACTGCCACGGCCGGATCCTGGAAGCTGACCGACGGTTTGGTATTGAGACCGTCAGTCTTCACTTGACGAGGGGTCCAGGTGACTCCATTGTCGAGCGAGACAATCACACTGCCGATGCCATTGCAATAGTTCACCGGTAAATATACCGCGCCATCTTTGGGCGAGACCTTCACGTGCCCGTGTAAGCCACTGCACTGAGTCGATAGCGGAACTGAAACAGGTACTGACGGACCAAATGTCAGTCCACCGTCATCACTGCGCGAGCAGAACCCGGTGTCTTCCTCGCCTTCCTGCGAGCAATAGTAAACGGCATTAGGATACAGACCAGGTACGTTAGTCGGTCTGGTCAGCGGCGCCGCAAAGGGCCCGCCGCCGATCGTTTGATGATCAACACCGGATGCAATGCCGCTGCCCTGTGTCGCCGTCCAGTGGAGACCGTCGTCATCGGTAAATGAGGTCTTACACGACGGCGACAGCAGAGTGAGTGCACCCGCGAAGGTGCGACCGGTTTGCGGATCGGTGAATCCGATGGGATCTGAATTCACGGCTTGTGAAGTCGTTGCCTGACGATTGACCCAGGTTGAAGTTTGCCCGTTTGACGGACAGCTATCATCAAACGTGACGAACAGCGTCTGCAGGTCAGACTGATAAGCAGTTACACCAGTCTTCCAGTTGTTGCCGATCGAAGGTTCACCGGCGCTGCGGCCCTGATACTCAACTGAGTTGGGTTGTTGTCCGGCTGAAGTGATCAGTGTGGGAACTAAAACTCCGGGAGCTGTAAAGTTCTCGAATCCGATCTTCGGACCGGTATCCGGTCTCGCCGCGGGGATGACTCGAGGCGTAGGTGTTGGAGTCGGACTGGTAGTCGGACCGGGAGTCGGCGTTGGTGACGCGCTGCCACCGTCGGTCGTCGTAAACGTTCCGGTGTATGTGAACGGCGCATTCTGCGGCACGCCGGACGTGTTTGGCGTCTGGCAGATTTGCACCTGGTATTCACCCGGTGGTACCTGCCCGGCCGGCGCATACCGAAGAACTTCACAACATGTACCTGTGTCCTCACCTTTAACAAACACGGCGTTAGGATCGGAACCAAACAGCAGATTGACGCTGATATCGTTGGCAGGAACAGTAGCATTCACCTGAACAACGATGCTCGATTTTCCCGGACCTACGGTGAAACGATTCTTCGCAGAAGCACACGGGTATTCGTGCGGGTCATAGGTGCCCTGAATTACCTGAGTGCCATCGCCCGAGGGCGGCGGCGGCGGCGTGTTCGTTGAGGTTACATGAATGACAACCTCTGCTGGATTGCTGACATGCCCGGCGGAGTCGGTTACCGTCAGCCGAGCCACATAATCGCCGGCACTGTTGTAGGTATGGCTGAACGTTGGCGTGGGTTGAGCTGCTATCGTTGTCGCATCTCCATAATCCAGTGTGTAGGACGCGATGGTGGTGTTACACGATTGTCCATTGCTCGACGCGGAAGCATCGAAGTTGACCGTCAACGGAACGGTGCCAGAGGTTGGATTTGCAGTCAGGCTGGCGTTAGGCACTCCGGTGGCACATGACGTATTGCCTACTCTGGTGTACTCCTCGCCGCTGGTCGTTTGGACGGCCTCAAGGAAGCCTGCCCCGACGCCGGCGAGGATATAAGTAGTTCCGGTAACGACCTGGGCCGTGCCAATGTCTGTGCCGACGGCGCTGCCGTCCCAGATAAATGGCGTACCCGTCCCGCCTGTGCCTGGCGGGCCGAAGCTAATCGGCGTCGACAGATCGAGTTTGAGTATGATCGTTCCGTCTTTGTTGAAGTTGGCCGATATCTTTGGACAGGTGTTCGTTAGATCATTCGTGCAAACGCGCGCATCAATGGTTCCCGTGGCGGTTGGATCTCGCCTGCCGATTACGACGCGCGGGTTGACGGGACTATTAGGCGAAAAGGTATCGACTGCGACAAATACTCTCTCCGCATGGCCCTCGGTGTCAGTAATGCCAAACAAGATATGCCACTCTGAATTAGGCGGCAGTACCGCCATGCCTGTGTTTTGCGGATCGAGGGTCTGCACCTTCATTATGAAAGTGAGCGAGTTGTCGGCGCAGCTCGCGAATGGCTCGCCTACGTTGAGCCGTTCAATTGTTAGTGAGCCGCCCGTTGGATCAACGGGCACGGTGGCCGCGATGCCCTCACCACCCACCGTAATGTAGGGATAGAGACACGAGCTCTCGTAAGTAACGACAACCGGGACAGCTTCGCCGCAATAAGGACTTTCGCCATAGTTATTGACGGCTGTGACTCGATAGCCGTTGCTCGTCGCAGGCGCCGTGAATCCATTGTCGGAAAAACTGGTGCCGGTAACACTTCCAACTAAATTGAACGAGCCATTAGCGCCATCGCGTCGATAGACTCTGTAGGACGTGATCGGCGCACCTGCATCGTCAGCAGCCGGCCATGAGACAACGGTCGGACCGCCGGCGCTGCTGATCTCCGCTTTCGGCTTCGGCGCACCAGGCAAATTGGGCTCGGACGGATCGAATGCCGCAAATAAGCGGCGACCGCCCGACTGACGAGCTACCGATGCCCGTGATGTGTAAGAATTTGGGAACGCGCCAGTCGGCCGCGTACGACAACGTCCCACGCAACCATCGGCGTAAGCGACCAGAGTACGGCCCTGCGCATCGACGGTGGCATCATTAAAGTCGAGTAAGTTCCGATCGTTCGGGGTGTGACCGTTGCAGCTGGTGGTTCCGAGATTGCAAATCGATCCTCGCTGTACCGGATCGTTGGGCGTGGCATCTGTCGTGGTCCAGGTCTGACCACCATCAAAGGTCGTTGCGATGTAAAGATGCCACGGCGCGCTTTGGTCATAGGTAGCCTGGTTCGTGTAGTTACCGGCGACAGTAGTTCCTAAGAAGGCGTAGGCCGCGCGATTATCATCTCCCGCTACCACTTCCGGGAATGTTGAGTTTTGAATCCCGAAGATAGCCCCGACATCCTGGTCATTAACCCAGGTGTTTCCCTGGTCGTGAGAAACTGCGATGCGCGGGTGACTATCAGAATCCTGATAACCGAGATAAATGGTGTTGCTGGCTTGCCCGTCGGGCTTGCCGACATTGTTCGTGCCCACACCCACCGACGGGTCAACCAGGAAACCCGAGGTGCTGCTGGACGGGGCCGGTCGCACGGACCAGGTGACCCCGTTGTCATTGGAAACGACGACCGCTGCTTTGCTGCTGCAGCTTCGGTTCGGGACATAAACAGTTCCATCGGGCCCGACTTTTACGTGTCCGTGAATTCCGGTGCACTGCAAGGCCTGATAGATCGGAATGCCGGCGCCGAAGGTAGCGCCGCCGTCATCGCTTCTCGCACAGAAAGCCGTCGCGACGTCCTGCGAACAATAGTAGACAGCGTTCGGGTAACTGCCACGCGGCCCGGCCGCGGGCGTGGTATTGGGCTTGTATGGGCCCGCACCAATTGTTTGGTGATCGACGCCCGAAGGAATGCCGCCTCCCTGGCTCGGCGAATACGATGTGCCGTCGTCGTCGGTAAAGAAGGTAATACTGTCCTGTCCGGTCAACTGCGAAACAAATGTTCGATTGGGCGTGCCCGGCGGCAGCGCGTGATCGGTGAACAGAATTGGATCAAGAGACACAGCCGACGGAATGCTCGTAGCCGTCCAGGTGTCTTTGGCCGGCGATGAGCAGTCTTCAAAGCTGATGCGGATTGGGTTGTACGATGCGAGGTAGATCGCGTTGCCGCTCTTCCAATTCGCGCCAATTGACGGTTCCCCGCCGCTGAAAGAGCTACCCGGTACGTAAACCTGAAACCTCGGCGTACCCGGACCGGGCGGGATGGGCGATGGAGCAGGAGAGCCCTCCGGAGTCGGAGTCGGTGTGGCGTTGGGATCTACCACGGGCATCGTCACCGTTGAATCACACGGACCCTCTGTACCTCCAGGACAAGCTAATGACGAATCGTAAAAGATGGTCGCGCCTGCGCCCGTGTCGCTATATTGAGTGTCGAGATGAAGTACGAACTTGGTATTTGCGGTAATAGTCGGAAGATTTACCGTGGCTGTGAGCAACGAAGGCACGCTCGGCAGCGCGGGCGTTGCGTCGATGTTCTCCTTGGTAAACACGACCACTCCGTCAGCCCACAAACGGACTCGCCAGGTGCCGCCCAGCGCAAAACACTCGGCGTTGCATGATTGCCACCATTTGATGGTCATCGGGCCGCTCAGCGTCGTCGGCTCTGACAAATTCCAAATCCAGTTTGGATCCACCTCATTACGGTCAACCGAATCATTTACTGCTGAGACGGCCACCCATTTGGCAGCCGGCCCGGACGACAAGCCGGCAGTCTCGGTCAGGGTGGCGCAATTGTTGGAAGACGGACCCGTCGCATCTACCGACCCGACTCCCGTACAACCGCTGTCCTCGGGCGCATTGCCGTTGAAATGCAACAGCCTCGGTCCGAACTCCGCCGCGGGCGCAGCTGCGCCGCGCGAAAGTAAAATCGGCGAAGCGATGGCGGCAGCGATCAGGCAACACGTGACGATCAAAACCAATGTGAATCGTCCGGAAGTTGAGAAGGAATGTTCGACACGCGTCTTGCTAGTCATCTCAAAGGCTCCTTTTCTTCAGTTGACCTGCATCACCTTCACCACACCTGCCTGGCGTTGCTACTCTCCGAAAAGAGTTGCAAGCATCAAGGGTTTACCAGCCGCGCTGTTACGGAATTCAGCAGCGGGTTGTACGTTATCTGGTAGACCAGATTCGTCACCGTGCTGGTCGTATTAGTGCCGGAGCCGGAAGACCCGCCGCCGCCAGACGAACTACTGCTCGACGATCCACCGGCCGAGGCCCGGTCAAGGTTACCAATGACGTTGAAGGTAACAGTGAAGGATTCGTTCCGCGGATTGTTGAAGCGCAGGTTCCGAGCTGCAGACGTTTCGTTCGCTGTCAGAGTGTTGTCAGCGCCAAGTTTGGTGCTGTAATCCCAGACAGCGCCCGCGCCCGTCTGACCGTTGTCAGCGTTGGCCACAGTGACTGTGCCGCTGGCTGAAGTAATGCCGGTCACTACCAAACGCATTGGCGCCAGAATGCTCACCGACGAAATATTCTTCATGCTCATGTCGTAAGAGCTGACGCTAAGCGATGTCCGCGGATTGGCGGTGATCAGATTGACCATCGAAGTCACCGGTTGCTCGATGGTGGAAGCTACGGTGAACGACCGCGAAACCACTGGAGACGGATCACGGCCGTTGATACGCTGGCGCACGTAAACCGTGTGCGGGCCTGGTATCAGGTCCGCGGCCGACAGCGGCAACTGCCAACTTGCCGCGCCGAGATCGCTTGAGAAAGACGCGACTCGCGGAGCGTTGAACGCCGGGTCGTCGAGCGAGACCTCCACGATCCCATCCGTTGCTGCAGCACTGGCGCCGACTGTATACGTGACCGCGCCTGAAGCGTCGAGCTGCACGGGCAGCGAGGTCGGATCAGGCGTGACACCACTAGTCTTCGGCGCCGGGAAGGGCCCGTTTGGAAGGGCTGTTCCAACCGGAACAAGTGGTCCACGCTCCGAAAGGGCGTAACCCGTAACCGAATGGAACTGTGCGCCCGCCGGCGGGCCGCCCACCTGGTTCTTCGGAATGCGAATCGTTACTACGCCCGGCGCAGCTTGAGTCATCTGTCCCTGAACCTGCTGCGACTTAACCAGGTCGGGGTTATATGTGATGAATTTCTTCGACGTCGCCGAGCGAATCATTCCGAGCGTGCCCGTGTAGAAGCTCGTGCCAGTTGAGCGGACTTCAGCACCGAGCCAATAGATCGTGTCGGCATAGTCCCACTGCGTCAGATAGAGCATTCCATCGCCGTTCGCGACCGAAGCTGCCGCGCTCGACCTTGCTGCGGCCGTCAAATCTGCAACCTGCATCGTGAGTACGAGCGAGTCGCCTTCTTCCCGCAAAGAGACCGAGCGAAGATCTGCCCCCGGCATATTGGCGCCCGTCGAGCGGAAGTGCGCGTCGCCGGTTTCGTCGCGGTCGAAGTTTTTGGGCGGAAGGGTGTGTGTGCCCTCGATGGTCAGTGTCTCGGTCCTTACCGTCGAGTTAGCTGCCGGCGCTGTGATTGAAACTGTGCCGGACTCTCCTCCCAGCAATCCGACCGAGGCCAACAAACTCGGCCCGGTCGCCTGCTTCGCGGTCATTACATATGCGCCTTCGGCCTGGTTCGTGTTGTCGTTGTAGACGATGACGGCCGCGCCCCTGGAGTCCATATCAATTGATGGATATTCGAGGAAGCTTCGATCACGCCCCTCCGCGTCGCAGGTGGTTCCATCCGTGCAGATTTCTCCACGATGGACAATGTTCTGGCTCACCGGCACGGTCTGGAAAGTTGGTGCGGCGTCAAACGCGTTAAGCGTTTGGCCCATGTGAATCATCCACTCGCTGTTTACGCTGTTTGGGTTACTGGCAACCGAACTTCGATACCAGGCGATTGCTGCGCGACCGGGATCGCCCGCAACAATCCACGGCATGATGTTGGTGCCCGTGAAGGTGCTGACGCGCTTGCGCGGCGACCAGGTTTGACCCCGATCGGTGGAGGTCGCCATGTAAATCGTCTGACTGGTGCCCGGAGTTGATTGTGTCTGCGACCAGGCAGCATAGAGATTGCCCGCGCGGTCGACTGCTAGTACTGGAAAGACGTTGCTAACGTCTTCACTGCCACCGTTGTAGATGCGGAAGTCTTCGACTGTTGGGTCTGAGCCGTCATCGAGGTCCGTGATACGGAACATCCGAATATCGTTCCCGTTGTAGTAAATCTGATAAGCAGTGATGGCGTCGCGCTCCTGGCCTGCAACGTTTACGCGCCGCTTGGTCTTATCGATCTTGAGTGGACCAGATTGGGTGACATTGCCGAGTACGCGACCTTCATCCCACGTTCGACCCGCGTCGCGCGTTCTGAACATGTAGAAGGGAAGTGGCGAGAGACCCGTGAACCTGCGCCAGGTCATGATGGCTCTGCCGTCGCCGTATCCCGCAATCCATTGACGGTCGTCAACCGCGCCGATGGTCTCGCCGCTGACGCAGGAAACGGAGCTCGTGCGGTCTGACGGGAAGGTGTTGCCGCCATCTTCCGAGACAGCAACGGTGACGCATCCCGCCCAGAGGTCAATGAAATAAACCCTGCCCATGTCGTCGAAGTCGACGTCCGAATCGCCGCCGCCAGGCGCCAACACGGCATCACGCAGGACGGGAGGACCCAGCGGTAGATAGCTGCGCCCACCATCGTCCGAACGCCACAGCATGCTGATCGTCGTACTTAAGCCAAAAGGCGTAGTGACGAAGATGCGGTCTTGCTTGTCGACCTTGATGATTGGCTCCCCGCTGGTTGCTGAGAAGTCCGCCATCGTATTGCTTGCGAAAGTAATCGGAGCGCCTTCAGGCGTTGGTGTCGGCGTTGGCGTCGGTGTCGGAGTCGGAGTTGGCGTCGGCGTCGGCGTCGGTGTCGGAGTCGGAGTTGGTGTTGGTGTTGGAGTTGGCGTTGGCGTCGGCGTCGGTGATCCGCCGGTTGACCCAGTACTGTCCGCCAAGAAGGTTCCAGAGTACGTGAATGGGGCTGTCTGGGGCACACCCTGCGTGTTCGGCGTCTGACAGATCTGCACCTGATACTCACCAGCCGGGATTCCACCTGCCGGCTCGTAAGTCAGAACCTCGCAACAGGTACCGGTGTCCTGAGTTGTAATTAATTCCGGCGCCGGGTCAGAGCCAAACAACAAGCTCACGCTGAGGTCGTTATTAGGAGTTCCGGCATTGACCTGAATCACAATGCGCACCTTGCCCGGGGCGACAACGAAATGATGCCTCTGCGTCGCGCAGGCGTAAGCATGCGGATCATACGTTCCCTGGATTGACTGTGGTCCTTCCGCAGGTGTTCCTGTCGGTATCGGAGTTGGTGTCGGGGTTGGTGTCGGCGTTGGCGTTGGCGTCGGATCCGGCGTGGGACATACGTCATTAGCCCTGAACATCCGCAATCCGGTCATCTGCCGGGCTATCGCGCCCTTGGCAGATCTTGAATTGGGGCCGCCTGCAACACATGCGCCGATGCAGCCGTCGTCGTATCCAACCAATACTCGGCCTTGCTTGTCGATGGTTGCGTCAAAGAAGTCGAGCAAATTGCGGCACGGATCGTCACCGCAAATGCCGCCGCGCTGGATTGGATCACCGGGAGTGGCATTGACTGTGGTCCATGTCAGGCCACCGTCATACGTGGTCGCGATGTACAGGTACCAGACGCCTGGGAAACTATCCGTTCTATAGTCACTGCCGCCCTGGGTCGTTCCGAAGAACGCGAAGGCCGCACGATCAGGATCGCCCGCCACCACTGCCGGGAACATGCTGTTCTGAATACCCAGTTGCGCGCCGACGTCGCGATCGTTAATCCACGTCCGTCCCTTGTCTTTCGAGACAGCGATACGAGCGTGGCCGTTGTTAGCCTGGTATCCGAAATAGAGCGTGCCGTCCGTTGCGATTCCGAGTGACGGATCGCTTGGGGTCCCAGTTCCATTGCCCGTCGAAGTTGTGACGGGACGGATCTGCCACGTCTCGCCGTTGTCCTCGGAAAGGACGACCGATTGCTTGCTGTTCTCATGGAAGGGCAAGGTCCCGCCGCATCCCTTGTTCGGAATATAGGCAGTCCCATCCGCGGCGATTTTGATGTGACCGTGCAGTCCCGAGCAATCCTCGACCGTGTATATTGGCACCGCCGGTCCGAATGTTTCTCCGCCGTCGGTGCTCAAGGCGCAGTTCGCATAGGCAACATCCTGCGCGCAATACCACACACCATTTTTGTATTCCGGAAAGTCCGGATTGCCTGTTAGCGGAGCCGCCAGGGGGCCGCCACCAATCGTCTGGTGGTCAACCCCGGAATTGATTCCTGAACCCTGACTGACTGTGAACGTCCGCCCATCATCGTCGGTGAACTCCATCGTGCTCTGTTTGGTGCCGCCGAGGAGTTGTGAGACGAACGTGCGGCCGGTGTCGCGGTCAGTGAACAGAATCGGATCGCCGAGTACTCTCGGGATGTCCGCGACCGTCAGCGGCGCGTCCTCCCAGGTAGCGACTGGAGCGAATCGATTAGTGTCGTCAAAGGTGACACGCATCGCGGAAGGAACATTTATTCCTCCATAGCTCATCACTGTGCCGCCGTTGGGAGTTCCGTTGAATACTTTCTCGGTCTTCCAGTTAACGCCTATGGATGGCTCGCCCCAGCTATTTGCCTTGCCTGCCGGCGACATGTGAATCGAGAACGTAGTAGCTAAACATTCACCCGGATTAGGCGTTGGAGTCGCCGTCGCCGTCGGTGTCGGAGTCGGGGTCGGGGTCGCGCACGCATTGCCGGTGTTGGTGAACTCAACGTCGTCCACCCACCAGGCGTGACCGGGCACGAGCACGCCGTTGTCGAGTGCCAACCGCCAGCGCACCAAAACGGCGTTGCCCGCGAATGCGCCGAGGTTGACCTCGACACGGTTCATGTTTGGAAGTGACGCGGAATTGCCTGTCCACGCTGCCTGGTTCGCAATCGGGCTTTCGAACCCGCCGTCGATGGTTCCGTTATAGCCGCCGGAGATGAACGATGCGCTGCCAACGTCCTGCCAGGTGCTGCCGCCGTCCCTGCTTACTTCCAGGACGCCGCCATCGTAACCGTCCTCGAAAACGAATTGATGCCAGAAGATCAGATGACTGGTTTCGGT
>Ga0070707_100001062_pt1 | contig 27137 bp, 23 predicted proteins | sample KBSK5502metaG_FD_65468 | JGI IMG/M metagenome (GOLD analysis project Ga0070707, IMG submission 65468) | Corn, switchgrass and miscanthus rhizosphere microbial communities from Kellogg Biological Station, Michigan, USA - KBS K5-50-2 metaG | ecosystem: Host-associated > Plants > Roots >...
GTGAACACGCCAAAACGCATGCTCAGGGCTCCCTGCGTCTGGTTGGATCGTCTTGGGAATCGACATATGTTGTACTCGAAGGTCCGATTCCGGTCATCTGAATCAGCACTTCGTCCCTGGTGAGTCCGAAATGATTCACACCCGGCGGCTCTGTATAAAAACTCCCCGGAGGCAGCGGTTTGAGGACGGACTCGTCAAATTCGTTCCCGTATGCGAAATACCACGTTCCCGACACGACCGTTGCGATGCGGTCGTCCTGATGCGAATGCGGTTGAATCCTTGTATTCGGAGCAATACGAAGTAGCAGCGTGTAGAGGCCGGACCCCGACGGGTCGCCTTTGAGAACGGTTGTTTCGACCTCGCGATTGAGCGAGGTGCCGACGCTGGGCGTTCCGTTCAAAGCCCACGCAAATTCACTGGGCGAAATCATGATCTCTGGCGTGCCTGAGTTGTTGTTCATTTGGTTGGGAAGAATAACCCGGCTGGCCAAAAAGAGAAAGGGCCGCAAATCGATTTTTGGGGAACCAAATGCCAATGGGCCAAATGACATATGTGATATCGATCCGGTTTTCCATATGACATTTGGCATTTGGCCCATTGGCCCTATGACATTTGGCTCCCCTTCCGGTCGGATTACTTCGTTTGCTTGGCCTGCAATTCTCTTTGAATTGCCTCGGCCTGTTCAAGATGATGTCGGAGGGTCGGCAACATCTCGTTCGCGAAATCCGACGTATCGAGATCTCTGCCCAGGTCCGCACTCGAATACTTCGACTTATCCGAGGCGTTATCCGAGTCGCCTGGCTTTTGCCGCGCGGTCTGTTGTGTGGCCGTCGTGTCCTTCTGGTTGCGGCTTATGGTGCCATTGCCGTGCACGTTTGTTTGAGCTTCAAACACGCGAATCGCTTCACGATGTCCGCGAACCATTTCGTTGATGAATTCGCGATCGAAATCGGCACCCGATAGCGATGACAGCCGCTGATACGTCCGTTGATGCTCGGCCATGAGCGGAACATCGGCGGCGTTCCGGTGAGTGTCGGCGGAAGTCCTGGTGTTGTCCGTAGTACCGGAAACACTGATGATCGTTCGCGTGTCGCGAAGTTCCATAATCTTCTCCAGCGCCTGCTCGTGATCGTTTACCAGCATTTGGGCGAAATCCTTGACCCGCGCATTCTGCGTTTTGTTCATGGCCATCTCGCCAACTTGCACTTCAGCAGCGTTCATTTCCATCGCTTTGGAGAGAAACTGATTGCCATGGTGGGCGTACAGAGGCACCAGGAACAATGCCACCAGAATCGAAACAAGCGTGAATCGAGAAGATAAAGTGTTCATCCTCCGCTTCTCCTTTTTTGAGATGCGTTTTAGACATAAGGCTGCCCGCACGTAAAGCTCCGGGTGTGACGGAATCCTGATTCACTGGTGTGGAGCGCACGTTCTTCCAGTTGTAAAGAGACTTTGATTGCCACCTGAAAGCCGGGCCATGATAAGTGACTCGCCCGCTTTGCCTTGGCCGCGCGCTTTGTCTGTTGGGCGCTGGTATGCAGTTACCACGGTGGGGGAGTGGTGTTATGCGGACGACGCTTGTCGCATCCCTGATTTGTGTGTTTGCGGCAATATTTGTTGCCGCTGGTCAGCAGCCTGCTTTTCAAGAGCGGTATCCGCGTTATCGCATTCATGCCGGCGACGTCCTCGCCCTGAGTTTTTCGTTCACACCCGAGTTCAATCAAAGCGTCATTGTTCAACCCGACGGCTACATCACGCTGCGCGAGGTTGGCGACATTCATGTGGTGGACAAGACCATTCCGGAAGTCGTCGAAGCAGTGCGCACGGCATACAGCAAAGTTCTTCATGATCCGGTCATCACGCTCGAGCTGAAGGAATTCGAAAAACCTTACTTCGTCGTTGGTGGTGAGGTGATGCATCCCGGCAAATACGACTTGCGCGGCGACACGACAGTTGTGCAGGCCGTGACCATTGCAGGCGGCCTGAGCGACAGGGCGAAAAGTTCGGAGATTCTGCTCTTTCGCCGCTACTCCGACGATCTCGTGGAAGTGAAGAAGGTGAACATCAAGCGCATGTTGAGCGCGATGGATCTGACCGAAGATCTGCATTTGAGGGCGGGCGACATGATCCTTGTTCCGAGAACGACGATTTCAAAGATCAGCCGATTTATACCTGTGCCGAGTCTCGGAATGTACTTCAGCCCGGTGCGCAATTGAACAGGAGATTGTGAATGAAAGTGCCATTCATGGATGTGAAAACTGAACACCGGGCTCTGCGGCCCGATCTGCTGAAAATCTGGGAAGAGACACTCGAAAGCGCTGCATTTGTTGGCGGACCAGCAGTTGAAAAATTCGAAGCGGCATTTGCGAAATTCTGTGAAGTGCGGCACGCGATCGGTGTCGGAAATGGAACCGACGCGCTGACTGTGGCGCTCGCCGCATTGGACATCGGAGCGGGCGACGAAGTCATCCTTCCTGCCAACACTTTTGTCGCTACAGCGGAAGCCGTTGTTCGTGCCGGGGCGACCCCGGTGTTTGTGGACGTCGATCCGCATACGTACAACGTCGACGCGAATCAAATTGAAGATCACATCACAACGCGAACCCGAGCCCTGATACCGGTTCACCTTTATGGCCAGGCGGCGGACATGGATCCGATTCTCGATATCGCCCGGCGATTCGATTTACGCGTCATCGAAGACGCGGCCCAGGCGCACGGGGCCCGCTACCGTGGCCGCAGGGTCGGGTCTATCGGCGATATTGCATGCTTCAGTTTCTATCCGGCGAAAAATCTCGGTGCGTGCGGCGACGGTGGCGCCGTCGTCACGAATGATTCGCGCATTGCCGATGCTGTCAGAAGACTCAGGGACCATGGCGGCCTGCGCAAGTATGAACACGATGTCGTTGGTTATAACAGCCGTCTGGATGCCATGCAGGCGGCCGTACTCGAGCTGAAGCTGGCGCACCTGGAAGAGCGAAACGCCATGCGCCGCCAAAACGCGAAAACTTATAGCGCGCTTTTATGCGGGATTGAGGGAATCGTCACGCCGTTTAAGCCGGGTCATGTCGAGAGCGTGTATCACCTGTACGTGATCCGTCTCGAGCGGGGAAGCCGCGAGGATCTCAGGTCGTTCCTCACGGCGAACGACGTCCAGACCGGCATCCACTATCCAACACCGATCCACCGCACGCCGGCTTTTGAGCATTTCAGCGGGCAGAGTTGTCCTGTAGCTGAGAGGAATTCTCAGCAGATCTTATCGCTGCCCATGTATCCCGAACTCGAGCGCGACCAAATCGAATATATCGCGTCATTGATTGAAGAGCGTACGCCAGTTGGAGAACAGGAAATCACAACGAGGTAAACAGCATGGTCACTCTAGGACTGATTGGCTGCGGATATTGGGGGCCGAATCTGATTCGAAATTTCACAAAGATACGCGAATGCCGGATCGAAGCTGTTGCCGACCAGAGGCCGGATCGTTTGGAGGCGGTGCGTCATCTCAACCCGGCAATGCGCGCCACCGGATCTGCGCAGGAATTGATCGAATCGGATTCGATTGATGCCGTCGTCATCGCCACTCCGATCTCGACGCACTTCGATCTGGCGAAAGCGTGTCTTGAAAGCGGCAAACACGTCTTTGTCGAAAAACCTCTGACCCGCACGACCGATCAGGCGAGGGAACTGATTTCGCTGGCCGAGCAGCGTGGAAAAGTTCTGATGGTGGATCACACGTTCATCCACTCCGGCGCTGTGAAAAAGCTCCGTGAGATCATCGATTCCGGTGACCTTGGCGAGATCTACTACTACGATTCGGTGCGCCTGAATCTTGGTTTGTTCCAACCCGACGTGAATGTGCTGTGGGATCTCGCACCTCACGACTTTTCGGTCCTCACGTATCTGCTCCCGAAAAAGCCGGTGCACGTCACCGCATCGGGGAGCTCGCCGGTTCGATGGAACGGATGGAGGCGCGAAAGCATCGCATACGTTTCCGTGGATCTGGAAGACAACACGATCGCTCATTTCCATTTGAACTGGCTCTCACCGGTCAAGCTGCGCCGGACGCTGATAGGCGGCAGCCGGAAGATGATCGTTTACGACCATCTCGACCTTGAGCACCAGGTGAAGATTTTCGACAAAGGAGTAGATCTGCTCGAACACGACGATCGATACAAGGTGCTCGTGCAATATCGCACGGGAGACTTGCTGGTGCCGAAGATCGACCAGACAGAGCCACTCGAAGTTGCCTGCAAGCATTTCATCTCTTGTATCCAGTCCGGAGAACGCCCGATTACAGACGGCGCCGCCGGACTTCGTGTCGTAGAGCTGCTGGAAGCTGCCGAAGCATCAATGAAGAACGAAAGGATTGGTTCGTATATATGGCAACCCGACACAACTCCAATGCCTGTGAGTGCATAAGCGACGACGTGAAGCTTGGGGAGGACGTCCGGCTTTACGGCTTCGTGAATCTGTATGGCTGCACGATCGGCGACCGAACGAAGATAGGAACCTTCGTCGAGATCCAGAAAGGAGCGACGATCGGGGCCGACTGCAAGATCTCAAGCCATACCTTCATCTGCGAAGGGGTGACGATCCATGACCGGGTTTTTGTGGGGCACGGTGTGGTTTTCATCAATGACCGCTATCCGCGCGCGACGAACGCCGACGGCAGCCTGCAAACTCCCGCAGATTGGGTGGTCCAGCCGATCGTCGTCGAGCAGGGTGCATCGATCGGAAGCGGCAGCGTCATCATGTGCAACGTCATCATTGGAGAGAACGCTATCGTCGGAGCGGGAAGTGTCGTCACGAGAGATGTGCCGCGGAACGCCATTGTAGCCGGGGTTCCTGCACGAATCATCCGATACACCGACGAAGAGCAGCGCGAAGACCAGCTTTTGGACGAGGCGGCTTGAGGGGGAGTCATGAACAATCCCCGTCCGTCATTTCCAGTCTGGAAACGGATCGCCGATATCGTCCTGTCGAGTGCAGCGCTGATTGTCCTTTCCCCGCTGCTCCTGCTGATCGCCGCCGTCATCAAGATCGTTTCAAGCGGCCCGGCGTTTCTGCTGCAGGAGAGAGTTGGACGTTACGGTAAAACGTTCGGTCTTTGGAAGTTTCGCACGATGCATGTCGGCGCTGATGCGGCGCCTCATCGCGATTACCTGGAAGTTTTGATCACGCGAGACATCCCCATGATCAAACTCGATACGGTGGATGACCTACGAGTGTTCCCATTCGGTAAATTTCTACGGCGGACGTGTATCGACGAATTGCCGCAACTCCTCAATGTGCTTCGCGGCGAAATGAGCCTGGTGGGTCCGCGGCCATGCCTGCCGTATGAAGCCGCCCAATACGACACGTGGCAGATGCAACGCTTTGAAGCGATGCCGGGTCTCACAGGCCTGTGGCAGGTGAGCGGAAAAAACAAAACCACCTTTTCGCAAATGATCCAGCTCGACATTGCGTACTTGGAGCATGTGTCGCCGCTGGTGGATCTGAAGATTCTTCTGAAGACGATTCCGGCTATCGTCGCCGATCAAGCCGCGGATCTCGCTAAAGCTGACAACGTGAGGGTCGTATGAACTATTCCCTGAGTACACGAAAGCCTCCGACGTTGCGTGACTGGGCAGCCGTCGGTTTCCGGCGAGGCCGGCTCATCGCTTTTTCGTTCCTGTTCGTTTTTGGAAGCGTTGCGCTGATGACGTTGATCTCACCACGCCAATACGAAGCCGATTTCAAAATAATGGTGAACCGCGAGCGCGCCGAAACACTGGTTACGCCGGATGACAAATCTCAACCGGGACCTCCGGAAATCACCGAACTGGATCTGAACTCCGAAGCCGAGCTGCTGAAGAGCCGCGACCTTCTGGAGAAAGTCGTCATCGCGACAGGGGTTCCCTCTGGCGACCGCCCGCGCGTCTACCGCGCCAGGACCGAACTGGAGAGAAATCTCGTAGTGGAGCCCCTCAAGAAGACGACGCTGATAAAGGTCACGTACCGGTCCAGGAGTCCACGTGAGGCAGAGACCGTACTGCAAACGCTCAGCCGGTTGTACTTTGAGAAGCATCTGGAAGTGCATCGCGCGCCCGGCGCTCTGGCTTTCTTTCAAGCCCAAACAGAGCAATACCGAAAAAAGCTCAAAGACGCCGAAGCGGCCATGACAAGGTTCGACGACGATAAGGGAGTGGTGGAGGGTACAGTTTCCAAAGAAATCGCTGTACGCCAGCTGAACGAGTTCGAAGCGGAATTGAAACGTACTCGCGCCGCAGTTTCCGAGACCGAGCAACGCATCCGCGCACTCGAAGAACAATATGCAGCTAGCGCGCCACGCTTGACGACACAAGTACGGACTTCGGCAAATCCTCTGCTGCTGCAGCAGCTGAAGTCCACACTCCTGAATCTCGAACTCAAACGGACGGAGTTATTGAGCAAATTTGCGCCCGACTACCGTCCTGTTCAGGAGGTCGAACAGCAAATCGCGCAAACGCGCGAAGCTGTGGACAATGCCGAAAAAAATCCGGTCCGTGAAGAGACGACGGATCGCGACGCCACTCATGGATGGCTGGAGTCGGAGCTGGCCAAGTCCCGGGCGGAACTGAAAGGCTTACAGGCGAAGGTTGCGGCGACGACACAGATTGTGGACTCCTATCGCCAACAGGGCCGCAAGCTGAATGAAGCCGAAATGGCGCAGCAGGATCTCGCGCGTCAAACCAAAGCTGCGGAAGAAAACTTCTTATTGTATTCGCGCAAGCAGGAAGAAGCGCGCATCTCGAACGCACTGGACCGTCAGCGCATCGTCAACATCTCGATCGCACAACCGCCGACAGCGTCGCCTTCTCCGGTGAGCCCGCGATGGACACTGAACCTGGCGTTGGGATTCTTACTTGCGGTCCTGCTCAGTATCGTCCTCGCCTTAACCGTCGATCAAATGGACCCTTCGTTCAGGACCCCGGATGAAGTCGAAGCGTTTCTGAATCTGCCTGTTCTCGCTGCGCTGCCGGCGGACTACGCGCCTGGAAGCGGTCCAGCGCTGGTGGGCGCTGTCCGCAGCAATAAAGAATATGTACTCATCACGGCAGCCCGAAATGAAGAGGCTCATATTCGCAAAACGCTCGAGTCGGTCGTCAACCAGACACGACTGCCGAAGGTATGGATCGTCGTAAGCGACAGTTCGACCGACCGCACTGACGAATTCGTCAGCGACTTCGCTGCTCGCTACGACTTTATTCGGCTGCTGCGGTTGGAGAACGGAAACGAGCGATCCTTTTCGAGCAAGGCGTTCGCGTTGAATGCGGCGTACAAGGAGATCAAGCACCTTCAGTTTGATTTTGTCGGCATTTTAGATTCGGACATTTCTATTTCCCCCAATTACTACGAGCAGTTGCTGGCCAGGTTCGATGCGGACTCGCGCCTCGGGCTGGCGGGAGCCGCCATCGTCGAGGACTATGGCGGGCGTTGGGAATTGCGGTCGGGGGATTCGCTGATCGATGTCGGCGGGCAAATGCCGCTGTTCCGGCGCGAATGCTATGAAGACGTCGGCGATTTTGCGCCGCTGCGTTGGGGCGGCGAGGATACCGTAGCCAACATGATGGCGAGACGAAAGGGTTGGAAAGTCCGCGTATTCCCGGAACTCCGTGCCTGCCATCACCGGCGCACCGGTACCGCCGGGGCGTCGGTCTGGCGTGCGCGATTCCGTGACGGCATGGGCGATTATTTCCTGGGTTATCACCCTCTGTTCGAGCTGGCGAAATGTGTCCGCCGAATTGTCGAGCCACCATATGTGATCGGAAGTGTCCTTCGTTTGTGCGGTTATGTCTGGCCGCGCCTCAGTCGGCAGAGGCCTGCTATGCCTGCAGACTTCATCGAGTATTTAAGGCGATATCAAATCCAGAGGCTGTTGCGGGTCGGAGGAAGCGGGTGAGCGAATGCGAGTGTGCATGATCACCCATTCGATATATGAGGAAGACTATCGAGTGCTGCGCTATGCCGAGTCTCTCGTGCAGCGGGGGGACTCGGTGGAAGTATTTTCACTGCGATGGCGGCCCGATCTTCCGAAGGACGAAGTAGTCGCCGGCGTGAAGGTGCACCGCATACAGGATCGATTCCACAAGGATGCAGTCTCCAAGGCAGGACTTCTTTTGCCGGTACTGCGATTTTGTTTACTTTCGGCATGGAAAGTCACGCGGCGTCACTGGCGCCAGCGCTACGACATTGTTCACGTACACAACATCCCGGATTTTCTGGTATTCGCCGCGGTGTACCCAAAGCTTGCCGGAGCAAAAATAATTTTGGACGTGCACGATATCGTGCCGGAATTGTTTGCGACGAAGTTCAACGCATCACCGGATTCCCTATGGGTCAAGGCTTTGAAGTTAACGGAAAAACTGAGTGGGTGGTTTGCAGACCATGTGATTCTGTCGAATCATCTGTGGTTGGAGAAATACACATCGCGTACTGCTCCGAAAAGCAAATGCTCGGTTCTCATCAATCATGTCGATAGAACGATTTTTCAACCCGCACGACGTGAGCAACGGGATAAGCCAGTAATTATTTTCCCAGGTGGTCTGCAATCCCATCAAGGTCTCGATATCGCCATCCGCGCATTCGCGAAACTGCGGCAGCGAATGCCGCATGTCGAATTTCATATTTACGGTGATGGGCCGATGAAACGGCCCTGGATTGCGCTGGCGAAAGAGCTCGACGTCGACGGCAACGTGATATTTCACGAACCGTTACGGTTGCGGAAAATCGCGGAAGTCATGTCGCAGGCGGACCTCGGTGTTGTCCCGAAGCGCGCGGATACCTTCGGCAATGAGGCATTCAGCACGAAGATTCTCGAATTTATGGCTGTGGGTGTACCCGTCGTCGCTTCGAGCACCAGGATCGATCGCTACTACTTTGATGATTCGCTCGTCCGGTTTTTTCCCTCCGGCGATGTCGATGCGATGGCCGAAGCGATGTATGAAGTGCTCAACAATCGCGACCTTCAGGCAGGCCTCGTCTCGCGGGCGGCCGCGCACGCCGCACGCAATGATTGGGAAAGCAGGAAGGCCGAGTACCTTCATCTCATCGATTCGCTTCGCGCGGCCTGATTGACCATGAATATTTGTCTCGATCGCCAACTCACGCTGTCCGTTTTCAGATGGCTTCCTTCAGGCCAAGCGCACCAGGGCGTGCCCATACTCATGTATCACAGTGTTTCAGACGAGCAAGAGACTGTGGCGCCATATTACCGGCTCGCAACCGATCCTCGACGGTTTGCCGGGCAAATGCAATGGCTCGATGACGGTGGCTATGTCGGATTATCTCTGGAGGAAGCTCTGCGCTTCATCGATGACGTCCGGCCCGACGGTCGTCTTCCGGTAGCGATAACCTTCGACGACGGGTATAGAAATTTTTATACAACGGCATGGCCGATTCTCCGCGCCCGCGGTTTCGCGGCCACTGTGTATTTGCCTACCGGCTACATCGGCTCCGAAACGAAGACGTTTCTGGGAAGACCTTGCATGACCTGGGTCGAGGTTCGGGAACTACAGGCCCAGGGTGTTCACTTCGGTTCGCATACCGTCAGCCATCCTGTATTGCACAGTCTTTCAATGGACCTGGTTGAAAGCGAACTCAGATTTTCGAAAGAGTCGATCGAGGATGCGCTTGGACAGAAAATAACCGGGTTTGCATATCCCTACGCATTTCCTCAAGAGGATCGCGTCTTTTCAAACAGGCTCGTGGATCGCCTGCGCGAGTGTGGTTATGAAACCTGCGTAACGACCATTATCGGACGGGCACACGCAGCCGGTGAATTTCTGCGTCTGAAGCGCTTGCCGGTCAATTCGTGTGATGATCGCGATTTGTTTATGGCCAAGTTGTGTGGATGTTACGACTGGGTCGGATCAGCGCAGTGCGCAGTTCGACATCTGAAGCGAATTTGCAAGTAACCTCATGAGAACGGTCAATAGCTTTTCCTTGTTTGTGAAGTCCGGAGCTGCATTTCTGGATCAAGCCATACTCTCGGGTGCGAATTTCGTTACGGCAATCGTCCTGATGAAGACCGTACCGACACAGGAATATGGTTATTATTCCATTGCTTTCGCCGCTTCTCTCTTTCTGGTCTCGCTACAAAATGCCGTCGTCACTACGCCATTGGCTGTACTGCTCGCAGGTAAGTGTGGCGAAGAGAGGGACAATTACGCAGGAGCCTTATACTGGGGGCAAATTATATCCATTGTCCCAGCCGCGGTCCTGGGTGTTATGGCTACCGGCATCCTTTATTGGTCCGGATTCGACCCTATCAAGGTGTTAACCGTTGGATCGGTGTGCGTTGCAGCGGTGGGAATTTTACTGCGAGAGTTTTCGCGTGCGTACTATTTCGCTAAACAATCACCTTTTGCGGTCCTGCTGCTGGATTCATGTTACACGCTGACCTATATCGCTTTGATTGGCCTGGCCTATTCGTCATTTCGAATAACGGCTCCTCTCGCGTTCATCCTTATGGGTATCAGCGCCCTCCTGCCGTCAGTACTGGTCAGGCGCCCTAACTGGAAATTCAGTTGGGCAGCAATTCGCGGAAGCTACCAGGAGCACTGGCCATTCGCCAAATGGTCCCTTGGGGGCGTGCTCGTTACTCATATCCAATCCTACTGCACCTTATATCTCACAGGAACACTTCTAGGCAGCTCTGCGGCCGGAAACGTCGCAGCTTCCAGGCTTCCTCTAACTCCGATGTCCCTGGTCCAAACTGGATGGAACAAGGTCGCCGTTCCCCGCGGGGCGCACCTGCGAGAGGCGGGACAACTGCGACAGTTTCTGAAGGAGCAAATATCGGTCACCGCAATCGTGGCAATCGTCGTTGTAGCGTACGTTGCATTGCTCCTGATGTCGGCGGATTTCCTCAAGAGAGTTCTGTTTCAGAAAGGCTACGAAGGCGCTCTTGATTTCATTGTGTTCTGGGCTGCTATCAACATAGCCGTTTTTGCCGGACTTACCGCAAGCGCCGGCCTTCAGGTAATGAGAGAATTCGGCGCCATCACCAAAATCAATTTTGCGACCATGGTGATTACTCTGGCCTTCAATGCGATCTTCATCAGTCAGTATGGGATCAAAGGGGGGCTTGCGGCATCGCTGCTCGGCGAAACATTGCTGGCCGCCAGCTTATGGTGGTGCCTGGGACGCCGTTGTCTTCGAGAATTAGATCAAAGTAGCGACCGCTATGGAAGAGACCTTCTCAGGCGGCTGTTTCCAGCGAAGAAAGAGGTCCCGCTGTGATTTGTTCGGTTTGTATAGCCACCTATAAACGTCCTGAACTGTTGGATAGGTTGCTTACAAGCCTGGAGGAGCAGGTACTTCCCGGTAATGTCGAGCTGGAGATAATCGTAGTCGACAACGACTGTGATGGGAGCGCCGCTCCAGTCATCGGCCGGCACGATGATCGGAAACAGATCAGCTTTCACTATTGTCGCGAGCCTCTTAAAAACATCAGCATGGCCAGAAATATGGCTGTCGCCAACGCCAGAGGAGCTTACTTGCTCTTTATCGATGATGATGAATGCGCCACCTCTGGTTGGGCTGCAGCGCTTCTCGATGCGGCGGCACGATATCGCGGGGAGGTCGTTTTCGGACCCGTGTTTCCGGCTTTTGATAACGAGGCTCCGGAATGGATCAAAAAGCGGGGACGTCTGCTCGTAGGAGACACGATACCGAAGACGCCCACTGGAACCGAAGCTTTGGCAACGTGGGCGGGCAACTGTCTCGTAAAGGCGAGCATCCTGAAGGGCGTCACCGGGCCCTTCGATCGGGAATATGGAGATACGGGAGGCGAAGATACCGAATTATTCAACAGGCTCAAGCGAAACGGCGCTCGCCTTATCTATTGCAACGAGGCCTGTGTCTTTGAATATTGGCCGCTGTCGCGGACGCGGCTGTCTTACCTGTTAAGAAGAGGCCTGACGGGGGGGAATATCCATACTCGCAGAGTCATAGCATTCGCCAGGCGAAAAGGATCGGTCCGGGTGGTCATGTTAGTTAAGGCTGTCGCTTTCGGATTTCTCAGTCTTACGCTATCAATCGTCACACTTCCCAGCCGGTTGTGGCGAACCTATTGGCAAATGAAACTTGCCGCAAACGTCGGCAGATTTATGGCTGCTGTCGGGCAACACTACAGAAGCTACAGCTAGGTGTTCTCATGATGAATGTTCCTGGCGCTATCGAACAAGAGTCATCCCTTGCCTCAAAGGTCTGCCGCATCGCCTTTTGCCTCTATGTCATCTTCATGCTTGTCGGGTCATCCATGCCTTTTCAGGACGCGGACCCTAACGACGAGATGACGGCCTCGAACCCGATCAATCAAGTGGTGGATTCCGTTATACCTTTGGTGTGTCTGGTGTGTCTGTGGCCAAAACGCAGAAAGGCACTGGATATTCTTAGCGAAGAAAAGTACCTCGTATTGTTTTTAGCGTGGTGTGCGGTCACTATCATTTGGTCGGAATCTCCGTTCAGCTCGGTTAAAGCATGCGTGCGAATCATTGGATCAACGATCGTCGCTTTGGCTTTCTTTGTTAATGCACGATCGCCTGAAGAGGCGTTCAAATACATCAAAGGCGTCCTGGCCGTTTACATACCGCTTTCCTTTCTGGCCATAGCGTTTGTTCCCGGAGCGACTCAATGGGAATGGCCGGCCTGGCGAGGCCTGGCCAGGCACAAGAACACTCTCGGCGAGATTGGCCTGGTCAGCGCCATCGTGTGGACCTTCCGAATTCGCCAGGCTTCGACGAGAGGCAAACTGTGTTCTTTGCTGTTTGGTGTGGCGTCGCTTGTTCTCGTCCTCGGGTCGAAAAGCACCACGGCATTGCTGACCCTGTTTTTCATTTCGTTCATTGCTTTCTGCGTCGCCGCTGCCAGATGGGTGGGACCGGCCCTTACCACTGCCGCTGCCGGTTGCTGTTGTGTCATCGGTATGCTGGTTTTGGTTAATGTTGCCGGCGCCGACGATATTTTCGCAAGGCTGGGCAAGGACTCAACATTCACCGGGAGGACGGATTTATGGGAAGCCGTCATCGGTGAGGCAAGGGCGCATCCTTTTCTTGGCGCTGGATTCGGAGGGTTTTGGACACCTGACAGGGACCTCAGAGTCGAAAGCCCCGAAGAGTCCACGTGGCGGCCGACAGAAGGTCATGAGGGCTACCTTGACCTCCTGAATGAGACCGGCGTTGTGGGGGTGTGTCTTGTGGCGCTGATGGTGATCTTCTATTTCAGGAACGCGGCGCGATCAAGAGATCACTCGAATTTATGGAAGGCGCTCCTCATCAGTGTGCTTATGGTAAATACGATGGAGTCGACCTTGTTCAGACTCAGTAGCTTTACCGGGTGGGTGTTCGTTCTATCCTATCTTGCACTTTTCTCGAAGGCGCCTAAATCCGGCGCGGTTCCGGAATAGGGGAGACTGACATTGACTCCTTTGTCGATGACACCGGAGCCGGCCTGTAGATGGAAATCGTGCGCGGCCGCATTGACATACTGTGGATTGACTTGCAGGTCGTGCGGCCCGATCGGGCTGCTTTGAACGTTGTCGTTGTAGTCCCATTCCACACGGCCTCCACCGTCTTTCGGTCGGGGGCTATCAAAAATATTATTGCGGACGTAGATCTGAATGTTGTTGAAGTTCCCCGTTGAAGCTCCGCCGAAGACGCCGGTTGCATTGGCGTAGACTGTGTTGTTGTATACGCGGCAGGTTACCGGGCCGCCCGCTTCCTGACATTGAAATGCCGTCGTGATGTTGCTCCCGTAGACGACATTGTGGGTCCAGCTCACATCGGCCGTATAGCTGATCGTTTCGTTCTGCAGGTAAAACGCGTTCTCATATTGCTGAATGCCCAGACCGTCATGCACGATGTTGTTGTCCACCAGGGCTCCCTGCACATACTTCACGTCGATACAATTGTGCGAGAAGCCATAGCATTCATTGCCCTGGATCAGAGGGCTGCCGGTGTCGCCGTGGATCTGGATGCAGTTGTGGCCATAACAATTGCCGACTTTGTTGTTCAAGAACTTCGTACCGTAGGCATGACCATAGTTGTATTCGGCAAACATGAGTTGGTTGTGGTAGCCCGTGTCGCCATTTCCCGTGTCGTGGATATAGCAGTTTTGAACAATAATGCCCGCGGAGCCGCCGGACACGCCGACAAACGCAACACCGTACGCGCTCGTGTTCCGGCATTCAAAGCCGTCGATGGTGAGATAGGACATCTTTGAACCGCTGCCGCCAATACACCAGTCGCGGCCGCCATTGACCATGTTGCCCGACTTCGTACCACCGCCATCAATGACAGGGAGATTGCCGGATCCATAATTACCGAAGGTGATGGGCAAGCCCGACGCTCCGTTGACGTTGTCGACATTCAATTGTTCGTACCAGATACCGCCTCGCTCGAACAGGACACGATCGCCCGGCCGCAGGTTGCCCAGGAAACGCTGCACCTTTGCGACCGTTTTCCACGGACTGCTCTGTGACGTACCCGAATTTGAATCGCTCCCGGAGTTGGAGACATAGTAAGTCATACCAGGCAGTGTGCCGGATGCAATCCGGAGATTAGCCGGGTTCGAAAGGCCGCCGCCTGGCGTTGGATTCGATACCTGGATTGAATGGATACCCGCCCCGACTTGTGGATTCAGAAGCGTGATCACCAACAGCGAGGAATTGATGAAACTGGTCTTCATCCTCTCTCCATCGTAGCTTACGGTCGAGGTACGAGTGAAACCATTGCCCGAAATTCGAACGTTCAGCGATTTGATACTGTCGATCAGAATTGCAGATGGTGAGATGGATGTGATCGACGGCACAGGATTGCTGCCAGTCGTGGCCGAGGATGTATCGGGTATCAGATCTGCTTGAGCCGGCACCGTCGCTAAGAATGTTGTGGCATTAGTCCCTCCAAGCAGTTCTTGAGCGAAAATCGGTTGCGTTGAGCTCACGCGAATGTAACCGCCGATTTGGTTAATGGAATCCTGGAAGAACTCCTGGAAGAACTCGTTGACGAGACCTGCCCGGCGTTCGCCGGCGGTTAATTCAACGGCCGCCGAAGCTTTGACCATCCCCGACTTGTCGAACAGGTCCAATAACATCGTCGACGCGTCCGGGCCGGGGTTGAGAAACGCCAGCCCTGTATAGTAGCCGCCTCCTTCCGCAAGATGAGTGAAGTAAAAGTCGGATTGCGGCTGGATCTGAGGTTCCGCCGCAGACAGCGATGCTCCATCGGTAGTGCCGTAGTCCAGTACGCCAATCACGCCGGATGTTTCTGTTTCAGTCTCGAATCGGATGTCGCCAGTGATGACGGACGAACCGTGGAAGCCAAAAATGTCTGCCAGGCTCTCTTCGTCCCGCTCGTGAGGCAGCAACGTTCTCGCGGCGGTTACCCTTTCCGGGACACCGCCGGCCGTAATCTGTAACACCTGCGGTGTGTCGGTAGTATTGATCAGCGTAAGTCGGGTCGAGTATCCACCCTGGCTGGCAAAGTGAGACCAATATCCATTCTTGATCTGAGCGGATGCCGGGATTCCGCGCATCACAGCGATATCGGAGCGGTTGCGATACGTTTCGAACCCAATGAGAGTCGACGGCGCGGAGTTTACGTTGTCCGTCGTTTGAACAACTGCGTAGCCTTCAAATCCCGAATCAACGTGCGAGAAATCGCTGATGCTTCGACTGAAACCGGAGAGAGCGGGCAAAGACAAGGCCGCCACCGTGACTGTGTTGCCCGCATTGTCATACAGAGACATTGTCGCGTCGACAGGCCGCAGCGACGTATTGATCACATGCAATGTCGTGCCCGATGTCATTGACATTTTCGGAAAAACGAGTCGGCTTGATGTGGCGGACGTCAGTTCGGCGCCTTCGACAAAACTGAGTGCGGAGTCGAAGAAAAACGAAAACGCCTTTACAGCAGATGCTGAGGGCGTCACTTCCAACCAGCCGTGCTGGTTCGATATTCCAGTTCCAAAGAGGTCTGCGATTCGTATTTCAAGTTTTCCAGACGCCGGAACCTTCAATGTGGATGGATTGACGATGGCTGTGTCGGCAATCAGAGCGCCTTGAGAAGTGCGTGCTGTCACTGTCACCTGAGCGTCCGTGGAAGCGGTGTTCACTAATGCCAGACCAAGCTCAGTTCCATCGACAGCTTCCAGCGCCGGCAAATACATGCTCGGAGCCTGGGCTGCGACCGGCTGTATCGCGAAAAAAATGAGTGCTGTGGCTAAAACAAGGTGACGGAACGGCATCGAATGAGGTTCCGTCGATAGTACGAAAGGGCCGTGCTTAATATCAATTAGGGCAAACGCCTTAGCAGCCCGTGGCAGAAGGAGATAATTCTGCGTCGGGCATCTGTGCACGCATTTTCCGTGGCGTCAGACCCTTGCTTTATCAGCTCTTTGGGTCTGACGCCGAATTTCGAAAATGCGTGCACAGGTGTCCGACGCACTTCTGCCACGGGCTGTTAAGGCGAAGTTTTGGCGAAAGGTGTGCACGTATTCAAATATGGATTCGCTGCAAATCAAACAAATCGCGTCTGAAGAGGAATTCAGACTCATCCATCGTATGTTTTTATCGCTTCCGGCCGGCAAGCGGACTGTTACTTTCGCTGCTCCTGATCGGAATACCGGTTGTACCTGGGTAACCGCGCGTGCTGCTGCCAGCCTGGCGGCCCATACGACAGCCTCCGTCTGTGTCGTAGATGCTAATCTTCGCTGGCCTGCTCTGCACAACCTCTTCCATGCAGAAACCTGTCGATGCTGCGGCAGGAAAATGAACGATCGGGGTCTATTGCAGGCTGTCGCCAGGCCTGGACCGATCCGCCAATTCATTCGGCCAACGGAGACCGCCAATTTGTGGCTGCTTCCCTCCGGGGGACCCGTTGCTGAGACACATCAGGTACTCCTCTCGGAAAACATGAAGAGCCGCTTCGCAGAACTTGCGAAGGAATTCGATTTTGTTTTAGTGGACACTCCCGCGATCAAATCTTCCGTTGACGCGAGTCTGATTGGTCAATTGACTGATGGCGCAGTGCTCGTCGTCGCCGCAGAGGAAACGAGAAAGAACACTGCGGAGGACGCAAGACGGGCGCTTGAGACCGCAAATATTCCGATTTTCGGAGCGGTTCTTAACAAGCGAACGTATCCGATTCCCGACGCACTGTACCGGCGTATATAAGATATGAATGGCAGCTCGGGGGGCTTCAGGACGCCAGGCAGACAGTGCAGACCGTTTCTGGTTTGTCCGATGGGCGTGTAGTCGGCCCAGCAGCCGATGTCGAGAACTTTCCCTTGATCCGCTGCGCGATGGCATCGGATTCCTTCATCAGCGTTTCAAAAAGCTCTGGTAATTTTTCGGCCGCCTCCACTTGCAGGCGACGCGGGGCGTCAGTAAAGAACCACACGTCAGATTTGTTGTGGCTGCTATTCAGGTAGCTGCCGGACCGCGTTCTTACCGTGATACCCCATCGGTTATCGATCCTGTCGTATCCCAGTTCCCGTCTCCAATAGGACGTCTGTCCGTCATCTTGACCATCGATCTGGATCCATACCGGGCCGCCGAGATACGTGCCGAGGTTCGAGGTTTTCAGGGCGTAATCGATTTCCTCAACCGTTTTGCCGAATTCTTTGAAAGTGTCGTTCAGGCTGACTGCGGTCGCGGCAAGTTGTTTATAGGAATTATGGACCTTCTCAAGAAGAGACAGGTGTTTCTCAGGCATCTTAAGACCCCCCTGGCCATGCCGGCTATTGTTCAACCGCAATAACAAATGCATTTCCATCGCCAGACAACCTTTTGGCAATGGATAAGTAAGAGAAGAACTTACGAAATGAACAAAAGCGGAATGGAGAAAACAAAGACACTGTGAAGCACATTCGTGCTTTCCGTGGTCCCTGACAAATCCAATGTTTTTGGAATTTTCCGTGCGTCAGAAATGTTGTGAGCACTTCCTATGGGCGGGAGAAGCCGATGGAGATTTGTTGCATCGATCCCTTGACTGATCCACGGTGGAGGCTCCTCGTCGAATCTCACCCGGACGCGAGTATCTTTCACACACCGGAGTGGCTCGAAGCCTTACGCCGCACGTACGGCTACGAGCCGATCGCCTATGCCTCGACGTGCACGGCGGGCCACATCAAGAGCGGAATTCCTTTTTGCCGGGTAAACAGTTTGCTCACCGGCCGGCGCCTGGTTTCGCTGCCTTTTTCCGATCATTGCCAGCCGCTCGTCGGCAATCCAGACGACTTGATTGCGCTGCTCGAGGCCGCGCGGCGTGACGCCGAACGTCAGCGGCTCAAATATGTCGAGATCCGGCCGCTGATTTCATACGAGGGCTCTGTCCAAACCAGGGCGAAGTTCGAGGAAAGCACCCGCGTCGTGGTACATCGGATTGATCTCCGGCGCAGCGAGCAGGATTTGCTGAACAGCTTCCACAAGGACTGTATCCGCAGAAAAATCGTGCGAACCGGTCGTGAACACCTGCGATACGAGGAAGGCAGATCGGCAGAGTTGCTCGGCAAATTCTACAGACTGCAATTGCTCACTCGACGGCGGCACCAGATCCCGCCGCAGCCCCTCGCGTGGTTCCGCAACCTGATCGAATGCCTGGGCGAGAAGCTCAACATTGCTGTCGTATCCAAAGGCGATACGGCGATTGCGAGCATCATCACGTTGTCGTTCAAAAACGTCGTGATGGACAAATACAATTGTTCGAATCCACAGTTCAACTCGCTCGGGGGCCCGGTATTTCTGATCTGGCGCAGCATCCAGGAGAGCCTCACGGACGGCCTGCATCATTTTGATCTCGGCCGCAGTGACTACACGAGTCCTGGTTTGATCGCATTCAAGGAACATTGGGGAGCCGCCCGATATCCTGTCAGCTACTTCAGATATCCCGCTCCGGCGGAGCCGCATTCTCATGAGTCCCGCCTCGCGGCGGCGGGCAACCGTTTTCTTGCGACTGTTCCCGATTCGCTGTTCGCTGCATTGGGAGGTTTGCTTTATCGCCATGCTGGCTGAAACGACGAATGAACTGTTTGCAAATATCATCGACCATCTTCGATATGAGCGGTATGTAAAGAAGGAGAGTATTGTTTCGACGGCCTTGCGGGACGTCTACTACGTGTTGCGCCCGCTGATGCCGGCCGGGATTCGGAAGCATCTGCATCGCATCCACCTGAACGACTGGCAAAGGATTCCATTTCCTGCCTGGCCCGTCGACACGACCGTCGAAACACTCTCCGAACAGTTGATGATGCTGGAGCTTCTACGCACCGGCATGCGAAGAATGCCATTCACCTGGTTCTGGCCCGATAGGTATTCGGGTTGTGTGATTCTGACGCATGATGTGGAAACCAAGGCTGGACGGGACTTCTCTGCGAAGCTCATCGATATCGATGAAGCCTATGGAATGAAGTCCTCCTTTCAGATCGTGCCCGAAGAACGCTATGAAGTCACACCCGCATTTCTCGATTCACTGCGAGCTCGCGGGCGCGAAGTGAATATCCACGGCCTGAATCACGATGGAAAATTGTTTCGAAACCGGAAGACATTCCTGCATCAGGTAAAAAGCATCAATCGATACGCGAAGCAGTTCGATGCCTCCGGGTTTCGGTCTCCTGTCCTTTATCGGAATCTCGAGTGGTACACCGAATTCGATTTTTCCTATGACATGTCCGTTCCGAACGTTGCACACCTCGATCCGCAGCGTGGCGGATGCTGCACTGTCATGCCTTACTTCGTGGGACACGTCCTCGAATTGCCGTTGACGACGACCCAGGACTGGTCGCTCTTCAACGTGCTTCAACAGAATTCAATTGAGCTCTGGAAACAGCAAATCGACATGGTGTTGGAGAAGCATGGACTCGTGAGTTTCAACATCCACCCGGATTACATGATCGATCATAGGCACCGGCGCCTCTATGAAGAGTTGCTGGAGCATCTGCGGAATGTATGTGGGGACCGTAACGTCTGGATCGCTCTGCCGGGCGAAGTCGATCGATGGTGGAGAGAACAGGATTCGAGCGAGCGGGCCTGTCTCGCATACGCGTCGGTCGAGGACGGGAAGATTGTGTACGAGGTGGGCGATACGAGGAAAAACGAATGCGTATTAGTGGAGCAATAGTCATCGGTGGTGACTATCGCGCATTGGGTATAGTTCGAAGTCTCGGCCGCCGCGGCATTCCCGTGTGGGTACTGACTAACGAGCATCGCGTTGCAACAGCATCACGCTATGCGCGTTTCGACGGAGATTGGCCAAAGCAGCCGGCGCAGCAGATTCGATACCTGCTGAAGTTATGCGATCTGCACGGGCTGGACGGGTGGGCGCTGTTTCCAACAGATGACGAGGCGAGCGCGGTGCTTGCACACCACCATGCAGTCCTCTCGAAACGCTTTCTCATGACAACGCCGCCATGGGATGTCCTGCGCTGGAGCTATGACAAGCGGCTCATGCACCGGCTGGCCTCCGAGACCGGCGTTGCTCAACCTCGGACCTTCATGCCGAAAAACCGTCACGAAGTTGTGCGGCTGGAATGTGGTTTTCCCGCTATTCTCAAGCCCGCGTTCAAACCCAACTTGAATCGATTCACGCGCGCGAAAGCATGGCGCGTGGAGAATGTACAGACGTTGATGTCGTTGTACGACCAGGCGTCTGAGCTTGTCGATCCCGGCATCATCATGATTCAGCAATTCATTCCAGGCGGCGGCGAAGACCAGGTTTCGTACGCGGCATTGTGCGCTGACGGCAAGCCGCTGGCTTCAATGACGGTGCGGCGCACCCGGCAATATCCGATGGACTTCGGCCGTGCCAGTTCCTACGTTGAAGCCGTCGCGGTGCCCGAAATCGTCGAACCTTCCCAACGTTTGCTCCAACAGCTGAATTTCACGGGCCTGGCCGAAGTGGAATTCAAACGCGACTCCACCGACGGCATCTACAAGTTACTGGACATTAACACGCGGGTCTGGGGCTGGCATACGCTGGGCTGGCAAACAGGCATCGATTTTCCATACCTGATGTGGCGGCTGGTGCGTGGCGAATCGCTTCCGGAGATTCGAACTCGAGCGGGAGCGCGCTGGATCCGCCTCTTAACGGATCTGCCTGCCGCCGCGGGCGAAATTCTTAGCGGGCGGCTGTCCATAAAGGAATATGCGCGTTCGCTCAGCGAGCCAATGGAGTTCGCGATCTTCGCCCAGGATGATCTTTTGCCGGCTTTGTTGGATCTGCCGTATCTCGCGCTGCTGGCATGCAAGCGGACCGGAGCCTTACTGCCTTTCAAAGGACTATTACTATAAAATCCTTGCCGGAGGTACTGTGTTGTCAACAAAAGGAAAGGCAACAAGCCATGCCGAAGAGTTCATCGAGGCCTCGCGAATTTTCTTGAAAGAAGATTATTTGCCGAAGCTGATCCACTGCGTGGAGCACATGGCGGATGACGATATCTGGTGGCGGCCGAACGAGCAATCCAATAGCGTTGGGAATTTGATCCTGCATCTTTGCGGAAACCTCAGACAATGGATCATCAATTCGATGGGCGGCGGGCATTTTCATCGGGACCGCGATGCGGAATTCGCATCCCGTGGTCCGGTGCCGAAAGAGGAATTACTCGCCAGTATTCGCGCGACCATTGACGAAGTGGATCGCGTTTTTGCAACCGTCCCCCGGGACGCGCTGCTCAAACATTTTTCGATTCAGGTGTACAGCACGACGGGTCTCCAGGCGATTTACCATGTCGTCGAGCATTTCAGTTATCACCTCGGACAGATTCTCTACATTTATAAAATGCGCACCGGAACGGATCCCGGCTTCTATCGAAACTTGTCGAATCCCTGATCGCGCGAGGGGTTGTTTACTTTTGACGACAGGTCTATATTGGAGTTGAACGGGTTCGCCGGTGGGAGTCACAGTCAGAGCTCTTGCCCTGACATTTGGAAAAAAAGGTCGCTCGCTGCCAGGGGAACCCGTTTCCACCGCCTGTTTCCTGCCGTCCTTTGGTTATAATAAGTCGGCAATATTGATGGCGCCGTACCCAAGTGGTAAGGGAGAGGTCTGCAAAACCTTTATGCATCGGTTCGAATCCGATCGGCGCCTTTCTTAAGGCTGCACGCATTAGTTAAGGTTTCGCGCTAGCGCGCTCACGCTCCGCGCGCGCTTGCGCTTCGCGTCCATCCTTTTTCATGCGCTCCGATTCCATCCACGACGTCGTTCGTATTCTGCGTAAAGAGATTCGGCAGTGGCCTGTGCCCGCGCTCGGCCACTACGTCGAGACGCCATACACCGTTCTGATTTCCTGCATCCTGAGTCTTCGCACGCAAGATAAGACCACGAATGCGGCAAGTGAGCGCCTATTGGCGATTGCATCCACGCCACAGGCGATGCTGGCGACGCCAGTGCCCGTGATTCAAAAAGCGATTTATCCAGTGTCGTTCTATCGCGTGAAGGCGAAAACGATCCACGCCATTTCCGAACAATTGCTCGAGCGGTTCGGCGGGGAAGTGCCTTCGCGATTGGAAGATCTTCTCGAACTGCCCGGCGTCGGAAGGAAGACCGCGAATATCGTCGTGACACTTGGTTTTCGAAAATCGGGAATCGCGGTCGATACTCATGTCCATCGAATCTCGAATCGCCTCGGTTATGTACGAACAAAAACGCCGGACGATACAGAGATGGCCCTTCGCAAGAAATTGCCCCGCCGCTATTGGATAGTCTTCAATGACCTGCTCGTCACATACGGGCAGAATCTCTGCAAACCCATCAGCCCTTTTTGCTCACGCTGCAAAATCGCCGAGTATTGCAAGCGTGTGGGTGTCGGGATAAGCCGTTAGCCAAACCGAACTACTTCTTGCTCAGCGAAGAAGGTGCCGACTGATTCCGCGGTGACGCTTTCTGCAGCAAACCGACCAGCTTCTGGCCGGAGCCTCTGCCGCTTCTCACGATGTCGCGCGCTGCGATCTTGCGCCCGTAGAGTTTTTCATTGGCTTTATTGTCCTGGCGCAGCGTGGAACCTTCCAGCGAGACACCGGCGAAGAGCCCGCGTGAACGGGAATACGTCAGGATTTCAGCTCGCATAAAGGCATCCGTTGCAGCCATGGCGTCGCGTCCTTTTGGTCCTGCGGCAACGGCGGCATCGGCGCCCAGCTTTACTTTACTCCGCAATAACGAGTCGACGCCGCGCGGGTTCATGACCAGAAGGAGAAAATCGGTGGCCTGGCCTCCGAGCTGGAAACCGATGCTTCCCCCTTCCAGGGCATACATCGCAGGAGCTCCCCAGGGACCCGTAAAATTGTTTCCGGTCCGGCAGACGAGGGCTCCTCGCCCATAACTGCCGCCGATGCCCAACGCGAATTTCTTCACCGATGGCATAATCACGACGCACTCGGCCTTGTTCAGCAGCTCTTTTGGCAGAGCGTCGGGCATATTCAGGATTTCCTCCATCGCTTCCGCGCTGCTCGCGAGCCGCTCCTGTTCGTTGCTACTATCCGCCGCCAACAGCGCCGGCGTGACGATAATCAGGCTTAACAGACCAACAATCAGATAACGCATAAGTAATGTCATAGCCCGGCGACTATATCGTCGGGACATGCCGGCGCAGCGAAAAGTCATCCGGGCAATTTGCACTGTGTGATGAATTACCGAAAATGAGCAGTTTCGATACATCCATTTTTGAGGTGTGGCGGATTCGAATGTCCTCATTGTAGGTTCGCGTTTTCGCAACGAGGCGCGAACGCAATGGAAGATCGTTGGATTGAGCAACTCGAGTTACTTGAAGCATCGCTGGCGGAGGAACTGGAATCCTGCCGGCGCGATCAGGATGCCATTTTCCGGCAGCAGTGGGCGTATTTCGGTCCGCTGGCATTCACGCGCGATGCGTGCACGACCGTGTCTGGTTTCGTTCACTTCAGAGACGAGCTGGCAAACACGTTGCTTGTTGTGCCCCTTTCAGAATGGCGGCAGAAACAGCCTCTTCACCGCGTGAACCACGCCATTGAACGGTACCGATCCGATGTGCTCGACATCATCCACACGTTGCCGAAGCAGAACCACTCAGCAGTAATCGAAGCATTCTGGAATCGATTCAGGATTGCTCAGCGGCAAACCCGGCTGTTCCGATCAGCCGCTCATCAGCTGATACGCCCATACGAAATCGCGATGTACACGGTTTCCCGCGCCGCAATCGAATATGTGCCCACGGACCATCTGGAGGGGGAGCGGGCACGAGGGGCGTCAGAAGTGAAAAGGCTGGACCAGCTGATTTCCGACGGTATCGCCGAATGGCGAGATTCCTGGCTGCAGTACAAAGGTGATCTTCTGGCCGGCCGCCAACCGCTTTTCTCCCGATTGCCCATCTGGAGGATTGCAGCCGTGTCCAGCGCGGCGCTTGAACACTGGCACGAAGAACCGGACGTCACGATCGCGATTGCGGAAAGCCAGGATCGTGTTGAGCGCCGGATCGCCAGCATTGCCGTCGCTGTAAATGAGCAGCTTGGCGCGGAAGAAGATGCCGTTTTCGGCGAGCTGGAGAAAGCCATCGTCCAGCTCCGCCAGCTACTGAAAGACGACGCGCCGGGTGAATTGCACGTTTCGAAACCGGAAATCATACATGCGAGCACCCGCCTGCTCGATATCGAGAATGCCGTCGAGCTCACGCTGAAAGAAGTTCCCGATCTGCGAGTGAAGGTACAGCAGAGTTTCCGGCGCAATGCAATGCCGGAACTTCGCCGTACGCTGGAGCAATTCGAAGCTCACCAACGAAAGATCATCGCCGATATTGAACACGCATCGGAAGTCGTGGCTTTCGCGTTGGAAACAACAAAATCGCAAGCGGGCAGCGATGCCGGCATTTGCCGTGAAGCCACTCGCAATGCGCTGGCATTGCTTGAATTGACGCGAGCGCACGTCATGCCTGCCGTACCATCGGCGAGCGCCGGCGTGGCGCGTGCACTGGGCGCAAGTTTTCTCGATCACCGGCTGTTCTTTGACGTGCGGAGGGTGGAGATCCGGGCGCGCTTCGTTCAAAAGATTCTTCACAGGAATTTGATGGCATGGACTGAGAGGGGCATCCATTTCAGCAAATTTGTCGCTAATAAGAGTTGCGGCATTTCCAGAGCGTCGGTGGAGTGGGTGCAGACGACCATCGGTTGGCATGCGCCAATTACCGGAGCCAGGGTCGAAGTGATTACGCGGCCTGTCTTGCCTCCGGAATTCAGAACGGACCCGAACGACAGGCATCTACCTGCCATATATAAGCGATTGTTCGCGCCCGAACCTCTCGAGAATGCGCGCTTTCTCGTCGGACGAGACGCGGAATTGGCAGCTCTGGCCGAGGCCAGGGGATTCTGGGATACCGGCCGTCCGGCGACTGTCATCATCGTCGGAGAAATAGGAAGCGGCAAGACCAGCCTGATCAACTGCGCCCTCGCCCAATGGCCGAGCAACTCGCCGGTGGTGCGTGGCCAGTTCGAGTGCCGTTTGACCGAGGCAGCACAGCTTCGTTCATATCTGGGAAGCTTGTTGGGTTGCGATCCTGCCGAACTCGAGCACTTTCTCTTGAACGGGCGCCGCGTGATCGTGCTCGAAGATGTGGAAAAAACATTCCTGCGCCAGGTTGGCCATCTCAGCGCCATCCGCGCCCTGCAGGGTTTGATTGCTGCCACTTCCAGCTCCACGATGTGGGTACTGGCGATGAATCAGGTCGCATTCAGATTGCTGGATTCTACAGTTCAGTTCGGTCACACCTTCTCTCACCAGATCAATGCGGGAACGGCGCAACTGAATGAACTGCGCAAAGCAGTGATGCTGCGCCATAACCTCTCAGGCCTGCGTCTGGATTTTATGCCTGACAGTTCGGCAGGAGTGTGGTCCAAACTTCCAAAGCGTATTCAGAAGAAACTGGATCCGGAAGCCCGGTTTTTCTCAGCTTTGTCCCAACAGTCGAACGGCATTTTTCGCACGGCCTTCAACATATGGTTGGCGCATGTAGACTCGGTTGAATCGGGAACAATGCATGTGAAGCCGATCACCGTGCCGGATCTTGCCGGCATCATCGAGTCGTTGAAGTCGTCCGACCTGTTCACACTGCTTGCGGTGCTGGAGCATGGTGGTCTCGCTCCAGCGGAACACGCGTCGATCTTCCAGAAGGGACTGGCGGCGAGCCAGTCAGAAATTGATGAACTGGTCTCGCGGGAAGTCCTCGAATATGAGGTGAATCGCGCGGCTTGCCGGATCCGTCCACAGGCGATGCGCGTCGTCAATGAAGCGCTGTTCCGGCACAACCTGATTTAGACGGTAAAAATTATATGAATCTGCTGCTCAGTCTTATATTGCTCCAGGCAAATCACCAATCTTCAGCAATGCTGGACGGGCTTTCGCTGGAGAAGATCTTCTATGCCGCTGTCGTGCTGGTCGTGGCTTATGCGCTGGTTCGTTTGTCGGATCGCGGCCTCGATGCCTTTGCCAAACGCGCGCCGCGCGTTCGAGTCGTCGTCAAAATGCTGGCCCCGGCGTTCCGATTCAGCATCTGGTTTGTGACGGCAGCGATTATTTTATTCTCCATCATTGCTCCCACGCGAGAACCCATGCTTGCGCTGCTCGCATCCGTCGGCGTCGCGTTGGGATTCGGCGCGCAGGATCTTGTCAAGAACGTCCTGGGTGGATTTGTCATTCTTGTGGACCGGCCATACCAGCTCGGTGATCGCATCAGAATCGGACAGGCCTGCGGCGAGGTGGATCAGATCGGACTGCGAAGCACAAAGCTCAGAGCCACTGACGGCACGCGAGTGACGATCCCGAACAGCGACATTCTTTGCGGAACGGCATGGCGAGCCAGCTCAGGAACCCTCGACTCGCTGGTCGTGACTGAGCTGTTCCTTCCTCACGACACCGATCCCGCAAAGGCATTGGACATTGCCCAGGATGCCGCGTGCAGCTCGCCATATGTCCTTCTGACCAAACCCGTATCCGTCCACCTGTCGGACAAATTTCAGGACGGCCCGCACCTGCTCGTCGAGATCCGGGCGTACGTTCACGATCACCATTTCGAAAGGGCCATGCAGACCGACATCACCATGCGCGCTAAGTCCGAATTTCTGAAGCGCGGAATGTTGCGCTGGAATCACGAACACGCGACAC
>Ga0070707_100001063_pt1 | contig 27126 bp, 25 predicted proteins | sample KBSK5502metaG_FD_65468 | JGI IMG/M metagenome (GOLD analysis project Ga0070707, IMG submission 65468) | Corn, switchgrass and miscanthus rhizosphere microbial communities from Kellogg Biological Station, Michigan, USA - KBS K5-50-2 metaG | ecosystem: Host-associated > Plants > Roots >...
CTGTGACACCCGCACGTCTCCCGCCCGGAGGTCGAGGTGACGGGTCGCGCGATCGATGCCGAGATGGACGCCGCCGATCGCGACTCTGAGCCCGATCCCCGAGCGCTCGAGCCCAGCCGCGACATAGGGAGCCAGCCAATCCAGCGCGATCGGCCCTTGCATCAGCCGCCAGATGACAAAGCCGGCGACGAGAATCAGTACCGCGGCAACCGAGCCAAGCCAGACAACGCAATGGTGCGCACCGCGCCCCACCCGGCGCGCCACCGCGCGGCGAGCAGCCCGTCGGCGCGCCGTTTCGGCTTCATCCGACCGGTCTTGACCGGGTTCGGCCGGCGCGCGAGTGTCGCCACCCTCCCCGGGATCGCGCGATGGGATCGCTATTGGACCTCTCCCGCCCTGATGCCGCGCTGCCGCGACCGGCCGATCCTCGGCTGTGCGAGCTGGGCTTCGCGGCCTGGGAAGCGACGCTTGCCGAAACGCCCGACAACAGCCGCGCCCCGATTGCCCGTGCCTGGGCGGCCACTGAGCCCGGGAAGCGGCTGCTGGCTGCGATCTTCGGCAACAGCCCGTTTCTCAGCAAGCTCTCGGTCACCGAATGGCCCATCCTGCTTCGCCTGGCCGAGACCGGGCCCGATGCGCTGTTCGACGATGTCGCGGCTAGCGTGGAACAACCTGCCGACCCCGGTGAAAATCAGGCGGCGCTGATGCGGCGGCTGCGCATCGCGAAACGACGAGCCGCGCTGGTCGCCGGGGTGGCCGAGATCGGCGGGATCTGGTCGCTCGAAGAGCAGATGACGGCGTTGAGCCGCTTCGCCGAGGCGGCCATTGGCGCGGCGGTCCGCCATCTGCTGCACGCCGCCACGTCGCGCGGTTCGCTCAAGCTCATCGACCCGCTGGACCCGGACCGCAACAGCGGCCTGATCGTCCTCGGCATGGGCAAGCTCGGCGGCGGTGAGCTTAATTATTCCAGCGATATCGACCTGATCCTTCTGTTCGACTCGGCGCGCAACCCGGTGGTCGCTGTAGCGGAAGCGCAAGCCTTCTACGTGCGGCTGGCGCGCGATCTGGTGCGCATTCTCGATGAGCGCACCGGGGATGGCTATGTTTTTCGCACCGATCTGCGGCTTCGCCCCGATCCACGCTCGACCCCACTAGCCCTGTCAGTCGCAGCGGCGCTAACCTATTACGAGAGCGTCGGGCAGAATTGGGAACGCGCTGCGTTGATCAAGGCGCGCCCGGTTGCGGGCGATCGCGAGGCTGGCGAGCGCTTTCTCGCCGAATTGCAGCCCTTCGTCTGGCGGAAGAACCTCGATTTCGCAGCGATCGCCGATATTCATTCCATCAAGCGCCAGATCCAGGCCCATAAGGGGGGCGGCCGCATTGCGGTCGAAGGCCACGACATCAAGACCGGCCGCGGCGGCATCCGCGAGGTCGAGTTCTTCGCCCAAACCCAGCAGCTGATCTGGGGTGGGCGATTGCGGGCGTTGCGGGTCGCGCCGACCTGCACCGTATTACGACGGCTCGCCGCGACCGGCCGCATCGATACCACCACCGCCGAGACGCTGATCGCCGATTATCGTTTTCTGCGCCGGGTTGAGCACCGGCTGCAGATGGTGGATGACGCGCAGATTCACCGCCTTCCGGCCGACCCTGATGGAATCGCACGGCTGGCCACCTTTCTCGGCTATCCCGAGACGGATGCCTTTGTCACCGACCTCTCGGCCCATCTGGCCTCGGTCGAGCGGCATTACGCCGAGCTGTTCGAGGAGGCCCCGACCTTGTCGGGGCCGGGCAATCTGGTCTTTACCGGCGCCGAGGACGATCCCGATACGTTGAAGACGTTGGTGGGGCTCGGCTTTGCCGACCCGCCCAGGGTCGCCGCGATGGTGCGCGGCTGGCACCACGGCCATATGCGAGCGACGCGCAGCCAGCGGGCGCGCGAGATCCTGACCGAGCTGGTGCCCGAATTGCTGCGCATCTTCGGCGCCACGGCCAACCCCGACACGGCGTTGCTGCGCTTCGATCATTTCCTGTCGCGCCTGCCGGCCGGGGTACAGTTGTTTTCGCTGTTTCATGCCAATCCGAGTCTGCTGTCGCTGGTCGCCGACATCATGGCGGAGGCGCCGTTATTGGCGGAGGGCCTGGCGCAGCGCCCGGCGCTGCTCGACGCGGTGCTGACCGCGGAATTTTCCGCGCCGCTTCCCGACCGCGTCGGCTTGGCCGCCGATCTCGCGGCCCTCACGGCTGGCGCGCGCGATTTCCAGGACACACTCGACATGTTGCGGCGCTGGGCCAATGAACGGCGATTTCAGGTCGGGGTGAAACTGCTGCGCCGCGACATCGAAGGCGATCGTACCGGCATGGCGCTCGCCGATATCGCGGAGACCGCGCTGGCAACACTCCTGCCCGCGGTAACGGCTGAGTTTGTCCGGGCGCATGGCGAGGTGCCTGGCAGCGCCTTTGCGGTTGTCGCGATGGGGCGGCTCGGCAGCCGCGAGATGAGCCTCGCCTCGGATCTCGATCTGGTCCTGATCTATGACGCGCCGGAAGACAGCCCCGGTTCGAACGGGCCACGCCCGCTCGCGGCCAGCACCTATTACGGCCGGCTCGGCCAGAGGTTGATTTCGGCGATCACCGCCCCGACCGCGGAGGGAAAGCTCTACGAGGTCGATATGCGGCTGCGCCCGTCGGGCGATTCCGGCCCGATCGCATCGAGCCTCGCGGCGTTCGCACAATATCAGCGACAGGCGGCGTGGAGCTGGGAACATATGGCGCTGACCCGGGCGCGGCCGATCGCCGGCGACGAGGGGTTGCAGGAACGGATCCGGGAGGCAATTGCGGCGGCGCTTCGCCAGCCGCGCGACCCGCGCCGGCTGGTCGCCGATGTGGCCGATATGAGGCGGCGGATCGCCGACAGCGTGCCGCGGCCCTCGCCATGGGATCTGCGCAACCGGCGCGGCGGCCTGATCGATCTCGAATTCACCGTGCAGTATCTGATGCTGCGTGAGGCGGCGCGCACGCCGGAGGTGCTGCGGCGCGAGACCGGCGCCGCGCTCGCGTCGCTCGGCGCGGCCGGGATCCTGCCGCCGCAAGCGGTGCAAGAACTCAGCGAAGCGCTCGCGCTGTTGCGGCATCTGCGGGCGTTGCTGGCATTGCTGTTCGAGGGTGTCCCCGAGCCGGCAGCGCTCGCCGGCCCGGCTGGCGCGACTTTGGCGCGCTGCGCCGGCGCGGTTGACTTCGCCCGGCTCGACGCGGATATGGTTGCCGCCTGCGCCCGCGTCCGCGCCTGGTACGAGCGGCTGATCGCCCGGCCGGCGCGGCGTGTCGCGCAACCCCCGCGACAAACGACAGGAGAGACGGCACGATGAGCATCTCGGTCGGCGAGAAGGCGCCCGATTTCACAATGCCTACCGACGGCAATGGCAGCGTCAGTTTGTCGAAGCTGCGCGGCAAGCCGGTGGTGCTCTATTTCTATCCCAAGGACGACACGACGGGGTGTACCGCGGAGGCCTGTGGCTTTCGCGATACCTTCCCCGATTACGGCAAGACCGGCGCGGTCGTCATCGGCGTGTCGCGCGACTCGGTCGCCTCGCACGACAAGTTCAAGAAGAAGCACGGGCTGCCGTTCATCCTCGCCTCCGACGCGGACGGCAAGGTGACCGAGCGCTACGGCGTGTGGGTCGAGAAGAGCATGTATGGCCGCAAATACATGGGCATCGACCGCAGCACCTTCTTGATCGACAAGGAGGGGGTCGTGCGCGGCGCGTGGCACAAGGTCAAGGTGCCCGGACATGTCGCCGAAGTGCTGAAAGCGGCGAAGGCGCTCTGACGGCCGCCGACGACACGCTGACCGGCGGTGCGGCCGCGATCCTGGCGACCGCCGAGCCGGCCGACAAGGTCGGGCTGAGTCGGAGCCTCGCGGCGCGCTGGCGGGCCGGCGGCATGACTGTCGGCAATGCGATGCCGCCGCCTCGCCCGGCGCGGCCGACGCATCCGGTGCTGTGCCCGCCGCGCGACATGCCGCGGCGACGCAATTTCGGCTCGCAAGCCGGGCGGATCGCGCTCATTCACGCGCTGGCGCATATCGAGCTCAATGCGATCGATCTGGCCTGGGACATCATCGCTCGATTTCACGATGATGGACTGCCCCGCGCGTTTTACGATGACTGGGTCGGGGTCGCCGCCGAGGAGGCCGAGCATTTCGCGCTGCTCGCCGAGCGGCTCGGCGCGCTCGGCGCCGCCTACGGCGATCTGCCGGCGCATGACGGATTATGGGAAGCCGCCGCCGCGACCGCGCACGATCTGCTTGCCCGGCTTGCCGTCGTACCGCTCGTGCTCGAAGCGCGCGGCCTCGATGTCACGCCGGAAATGACCCTTCGCCTCGAACGCGCCGACGACGCCGCGAGCGCCGCCATCCTCGGCCGCATCTACCAGGACGAGATCGGCCATGTCGCGGTCGGGATGCGCTGGTTCGACCGGCTGTGCCGCGGCCGCGGCCTCGATCCAGAAGCCGTGTTCCATGACCGGGTGCTGCGCTATTTCAGCGGTGGGCTGAAACCGCCATTCAATCGCCAAGCGCGCGACGCCGCCGGTCTGCCGCACCGCTGGTACGAAATGCTGAGCGCCGACGCGGGCTGATCCGGTCCCAGGTTGACGCTCCGCAAGCTCGCTGTCAGGTTCGATACGCCGATGCAGCAGTACGGTCCTGCGCCACAATCGGCACCTCAACGCATTTTTATCGGAGTGGCGCTGGGCCACTGGCTACATCGGAGGGGTTGTGATGCCGATTGTTCGGACAGTTGCGCTGGGTCTCGGCGTGACGGTCGGCTCAATAATGCTGGTGCATGCCGCCGGCTCTTCTTTGGACGTAAAAACCGGACTTTGGGAAATCACCTCGACCGGGACCACGGCCGGCGCGCCGCCGATCCCGCCGGAGGCGCTCGCTCAAATGACGCCGGAGCAGCGCGCCAAGATGGAATCGGCCGTGCAGGCGGCGATTGGCCGAAACAATCAACCGCATGTCTCGAAGAGCTGCATTACCCAGAAGCAGCTCGAAAAGGCTCCGAACTTCGCCGAGCAGCGCGACAAATCGTGCAAGCAAACTGTCGTCACGCGCACCGCGAGCGTCGTCGAAACGCGCCTCGAATGCACCGGACCGCAAAAGATGTCGGGTACGTTCCGCTTTCAGGCCCTGTCGCGGGAAGCCATCCGGGGCGAGGTCAGCATGGTACTGAGCGGCGGCGACAAACCGATGACGTCGAAACACACGTTGGACGGCAAGTGGCTCGGCGCGGATTGCGGCAACGTCAAGCCGTCGGGCGATTGAGCTCTCTGACGGGGCGTTTGACCTTGCCGAGTTTCCGGAAGGCTTCTAGGAGCGCTCGCGGCGGAGCGACGAACTATCGCATCTCCTCTTCGACCAGCTGATCGCCGGTCTCGGCGAGCCGCCGATGCTTCTCGGCCTCGTCCAGCAGTCGGGCCCTCATCAGGCGGGTTGTGGCTGCCGCGGCCAAAGACCGCAAACGAACCGCCTCGCGTTCGTGATGCTCGCGTAACTCAGCCTTGCTTGCCATGACACCCGCTTGCCCTTGGTGCTTCCAGCCGTCACTGAAGCGCGCGGAGGAGCATCCCGTCCTGGCGTCCGCGATCGTTCGCGACTACCAGCATTTCCGCTCGCCGCACGCATTGGTCGCGCGCCCCGACGTAGCGGACGACGCCGTCGAGCGCGAGCGCGCAGCGTATGCCGCCCCCATCGAGATCCCATATTTCCACGCCGGCTTTTGGGGTTTTCATCGCCGCCCTCTGCCTTCCCGGCGAAAGGCCGGAGTAATGTAACCCTTTGCGGCCTTATCAGGTTCCGGCTGACGGTCCGGGCTAGCCCCTTAACTCACCCGCCAGGGCGCTTTCCTGGACGGTGGCGAGGGCTTCGTCTCGCTCGCGTCGAAAGGACGCCAGGGGCACGAGCACCAGAACGCGCGTGCCGCGGCCGAGCCCGGAAAAGTCACGGATCAGTCTGAGTTCGCCATCCTCGCCGCCCGCGGCAAGCGCAATGGCGCCTGGCGGCGATCTCTCCTCGGTTCCGTCGCCGAATTCGAACTCGACAAGCGCAAATTCTCCTCCGCCGAAATCGATGTTGCCGCGCGCGCCCGGCACATGCGCTAGGCCCGCAAAGGCGGGACCGGCGAGCGCCGCGACCGAAAACGTCGTCTTGAAATCGAAGTGCCGGGCGATCGACTCGGCAAAGGTCGCCTCGGCAATGCGCAGAACGATCGGCATGCTGGGGTTGCGGGCGCGCGCGCCGAGCGCGATTTCGAGGTTCAGCGTATCGACATTGGTCAGCGCCACGAGACTGTGCGCGGCGCCGAGATTGCACAGACCGAGCGTGTCGTCGCGGCTCGCATCGCCGGTCAGCAGGTCGAAGCCGCGGTCGCGGGCGCGCTCGACCAAGACCGCGTCGGGGCTCTGCTCGACGACGACGAGCGGCTTGTCGAACTCGAGCAGCAGATCGATGACGCCGGTGCCGATGCTGCCGGAGCCGCAGACGACGATATGTCCGCGGCGATGGATCGGGCGCAGACCCTGCATCCGCACCCATTGCCCGCGGGTCAACCGCGCTGCCGCGAACACGATGAAAATGCCGGTGAACACGGTGCCGAGCAGCATCAGCACCATTGTGATCCAGAGATCGAGCGGCTGGCTGTGATCCGGTGCAATGTCGCCGAAGCCAGTGGTCGTCATCGTCGACAGCACGAAATACGCGGCGGTCAGCCAATCGCTGCGGAAGGAGTTGTGGAAATACCAGGTGCCGAGCGCGAACAGCATCAGCACCGCCGCGACGAAACCGATGATGTAGGGATCGAGCCGGCGCAGCCGCCAATGGCTGCGGCGCATCAAACGGTGCAACCGGAGCGCGGCCGACGGGATGTCTTCCGGCTGCGGTTGACGCGGCGCCGATGCCAGCAGCCGCTCCAATGCGCCATACACGACCAGCCTCGCGCCCGAGGCAATGGGCTTGTCGCGGGCGATCTCGGTGTCGCGATCGATCGCGATGATGCGCGCGCCGAGCGCGTGCTCGGCCTCGGTGATGGTATGCCCCGCCACCCGGTCGCTCTCGGCCAGACGCATGGCGAACCCGGTCAGCGGCCCGTCGGGCTCGGGGAATTGCAAGCCGCGGAAGCAGGACGGGTCGAGCGCGACGGCGGCATAAGTCGCCGCCGAGTGCCACGCCAGCGACAGCACCGAGCAGTCGGCAAGGTTCTGCTCGATCTTGGCCGCCAGGGTGCGGTTGAACTGGCGCAGCACGATGCGGATGCGCGGATTGGCGTCGCGTGCCCTGAGAGCCGCCTGCAGATTGAGCTGTTCGTCGCGCGACAGGGCCAGGATCGTGACCGCGTCGGCGACCCCCGCCGTTTCAAGACCCTCGGGGCTTTCCGGCCGGCCGGCGACAAACTCCGCGCCCACCCCTTCGACCGTGCGGGCGAATTCCGGATCGGCCGGCCACAGCACGACGACGCGCCGATCCCGTAGCTGGCAAAGCTCGCGCGCTGTGCTGAGCGCCAGCGCGTCGCCGCCGACGATGATCATCAGCAGGCTTTTCTCCGACGCCGGCATTCGCTGCCCCGATCAGCCGGCTTCGTCTGCGGCAGGCGGGTAAAGGTGCGGTTCGCCGGACGAATCCTCGATGATCCAGCGGCCTTCCTGATCGTGAGACTGGGCCGCGCATCGGCCGATCGGCACCTTGCCGTGGCCGCCCGGTATGTCGAGCACGTAGCTCGGCTGGCACAGCCCCGAGACCCGGCCGCGCAATGCGCCGACAAGACGCTGCCCTTCGTCGATGCCGAGCCGGAAATGCGCGGTGCCGCGGGCGAGGTCGGGATGATGCAGGTAATAAGGCTTGACCCGCATCGCGACGAGGCCGCGGAACAGCGCTTCGAGCACCGCCGGATCGTCATTGACGCCACGCAGCAGCACGCTTTGCGACAAGACCGGGATACCGGCGCGCACCAGCCGGCTGATCGATTGGCGGACCGGCTCGGTCAGCTCCGTCGGGTGATTGGCATGCACCACGACATAGACCGCCTTTTCGGTGGCGAGCGCCGCTACCAGGGTCGGGCGCACCCGCCGCGGGTCGGCGATCGGGACCCGGGTATGAAACCGGATCACCGCGACATGCGGGATCGCGTCGAGCGTCTGGACGATTGCGGCGATCCGGCGCGGCGACAGCAGAAGCGGATCGCCGCCGGTGACGATGACCTCCCAGATTTCCGGCCGTTCGCGGATGTAGTCGAACGCGGCGGCGAGCGCGTCGGGTGACAACAGCGCATCCTTGCCGCCGACCTGCTCGCGGCGAAAGCAGAAGCGGCAATAAACCGGGCAGACGAGGATCGGCTTCAGCAACACCCGGTCGGGGTAGCGATGCACGATGCCCGGCACCGGCGACCAGCGCTCGTCGCCGATCGGGTCGGCGCTTTCCTCGGGGGCGTTTTCGAGTTCGGCGGCGCGCGGCACGAATTGTGCCGCGATCGGGTCGTTGGGATCGGCGGGATCGATCAGTGCCGCGACATCCTCGGTCAGCGCCACCGCGAAATTCTCGGCGACCCGGCGCAACGCATCGAGCCGCATCGGCGGCACAAGACCGCGCCCAGCCAAATCGTCCAATCGCAGGCTCACAGGTTGTCCTTCGCCCTTCCGTACAGCGGCACGGCGCTGGCCCTCAGCGCCTCTATCATATCGCGAGGCGGTGGCCGTTTTGGCAGGGTTTTCGCCGCGGGCTCCAGCGGGTCTGCCAGCGGCATCTCTCCTTCCGTAGCTCCGCTTGCTTGTCGAGCTTTATCATTATATCAGTATGTACGTAATTGTATCAGGATTGGACATGGCAAATGTCGTCACAATCAATCGTCCGGATGTGGTCGCGCTCATCGAGCAAGCAGCGACGCAGTTGACGGGCGGCAACAAGACCGAGGCTGTTGCGTTGGCACTGAGGCGTTTGTTGGAGCGCGAAGCTCGCACCGGCTCTCTGTTCGGTGCCCATCCCGGATCGGTGCAAGTTAGCGAAGGCGTCGACCTGACAGCGCCCGCTCTCGACGTTGCGCCGGATGCGCAAACCGGCCACGAGATCGCCCGATGACCGAGCGGCTGCTGCTCGATACACACATCGTTCTATGGCTCGACAGCGGCGATACCCGCCTTCACCCCGCCACCCGTACGCTGATCGATGCCTGCTGGCGGCATGGCTGGTCAATCCTGCTCAGCGCGGTGGCCGTTTGGGAAATAGCGCTGCTTGCTGATACGGGGCGGGTCGTACTTGACAGCCCGGTTGATGCTTGGCTCGAGCGGTTCCTTGATCAGCCGGGTATCGAAGCCCTGCCGCTGGACTGTCGTGCCGCGTCTCGCAGCTACCGCCTACATCCGCTGGAGCACCGCGATCCTGCAGACCGACTCTTAATCGCAACAGCCATCGAACTTGCTTGCCCCCTGGTGACCTATGACGAGCGGATAGACCGCTTCGCCGAACGGCATGGTGACCGCTATGGTTTCACCGTTGCGGCAGGAAGATCCCATGTGAAGGGGCGGCGCATCGCGCTGCCGCGGTGATAGAGTCTCTCCGCGCTACGCCGTCGCGATCCGGTCGTACGCGGCTTTGAGGCGGTCGCGGTCGCGACGGGCGTCGGCTTCGCGGTCGCGCTGCTCGTCCACCACTTCCGGCTTTGCCTTCGACACGAATGCGGGGTTGGCGAGTTTGGTCGCGAGCTTGGCGATATCGGCGTCGAGCCGACCGATCTCCTTGGCAAGCCGGGCCTTCTCGCGGCCGAGGTCGACGACCTCGCCGAGCCGCAGGATCAACGTCGTTCCCTCGACAACCGCCGCGACCCCACCGGCCGGAACCGCCTCGACCGGAGTGATGTCCTCGACCCGCGCCAGGCGCAGGAAATGCTCGCGTTGGCGTTCGAGCCGGGCCAGTGCCGTGGGATCGGCGTCCTTGACCAGGAGCGGCACCCGCGCGCCGGCCGGCACATTGACCTCGGTGCGGATTGCGCGGATCGCCGATATCGCCGCCACGACCCATTCCATCTCGGCCGCGGCCTCGGGGTCGTGCAAATCGGGCGGCAGGTCGGGCCACTGCGAGACCATCAACATCCCGGCCTTCTCACCTTCGATCTGCTGCCACAGCTCCTCGGTGATGAACGGCATGACCGGGTGCAACAGATGGACAACCTGACCCAGCACCCAAGCCGTCATCGCCTGGGTTTCGCGGCGGGCATCGGGGTCATCGCCCTGCAGGATCGGCTTGGTGAATTCGAGATACCAGTCGCAGAAGGTGCCCCACACGAAATGATAGAGGCGGTGCGCCGCCTCGTCGAAACGATAGGCTTCGAGCGCCGCCGTTACCGCTCCGGCGCAATCCCGCGTCGCGCCGGCAATCCAGCGGTTGACGGTCAGCCGGCACGATCGCGGCTCGAACCCCGCCACCGGCTCGCAGCCGTTCATCTCGGCATAGCGCGCCGCGTTCCACAGCTTGGTCGCGAAATTGCGCGAGCTCTCGACCCGGCTCTCGCCGAGCTTGATGTCGCGACCGGGCGAGGCCAACGCCGCCAATGTGAAGCGCAGCGCGTCGCAGCCGTAGCGGTCGATCAGCTCCAGCGGATCGATGATGTTGCCGCGCGACTTCGACATTTTCTGGCCGCGCTCGTCGCGCACCAGCGCGTGGATGTAGACGGTGCGGAACGGCACATCGCCCATGAAATGCAGCCCCTGCATCATCATGCGGGCGACCCAGAAGAAGATGATATCGAAGCCTGTGACCAGCACGTCGCCCGGGTAGTAGCGCGCCAGTTCGGGGGGCTTCTCCGGCCAGCCCAAGGTCGAGAACGGCCACAGCCCGGAGGAGAACCAAGTGTCGAGCACGTCCTCGTCGCGGCGGAGCGGCACCGCGGCGCCGAATTTGGCGGTCGCCTCCTGCGCCGCTTCCCGCTCACTCTCCGCGACGAAGACAGTGCCGTCCGGCGCGTACCAGGCCGGGATCTGGTGGCCCCACCACAATTGCCGCGAGATGCACCAAGGCTGGATGTTGCGCATCCACTCGAAGAACGTGTTCTCCCATTGCCGCGGCACGAATTGGGTACGGCCGGCCTCGACCGCGGCGATCGCGGATTTCGCGAGCTCCGCGGCGTTGCAATACCACTGGTCGGTCAGCCACGGCTCGATCACAACACCGGAACGGTCGTGGTAGGGGACCATCAGCACGTGATCCTCGACCCGCTCGATGAGCCCGGCCGCTTCGAGATCGGCGAGCACGCGCTTGCGCGCCTCGAACCGTTCGAGCCCGCGATAGGCTGGCGGTACAGCATCGGTCAAATGCGCGTCGCGATCGAAAATGTTGATCATTTCGAGACCGTGCCGCCGGCCGACCTCGAAATCGTTGAAATCGTGCGCCGGCGTGATCTTGACCGCGCCGCTGCCCATCTCCGGGTCGGCGTACTCGTCGGCGACGATCGGGATCAGGCGACCGACCAGGGGAAGGCGCGCGAACTTCCCGGCGAGATCGGCATAGCGGGCGTCCTCAGGATGGACCGCGACGCCGGTGTCGCCGAGCATCGTTTCGGGCCGCGTCGTCGCGACACTGATGAAGCGGCCGGGCTCGCCCTCGACCGGATAGCGAATATGCCACAGCGAGCCCTTGGTCTCGCGGTTTTCCACCTCTAGATCGGAGATCACCGTGTGCATCTCGGGATCCCAATTGACCAGACGCTTGTCGCGGTAGATCAGCCCTTCGCGGTACAGCGTGACAAAGACGCGCCGCACCGCGGCCGAGAGGCCCTCATCCATCGTGAAGCGCTCGCGCGCCCAATCGGCCGAGGCGCCGAGACGGCGCAGCTGGTTGGTGATCGTCCCGCCCGACTCGGCCTTCCAGGCCCATACCCGCTCGATGAAGCCCTCGCGGCCTAGCGCATGCTTGTTGACCTGGCGCTCGGCCAATTGGTTCGAGACGACGATCTCGGTGGCGATGCCGGCGTGATCGGTGCCGGGCTGCCACAAGGCGTCGCGGCCGCGCATCCGCTCGAAGCGGATCAGGATGTCCTGCAGCGTGAAAGTCAGCGCATGCCCCATATGCAGGCTGCCGGTGACGTTCGGCGGCGGCATCATGATCGTATAGGGACGTTTGCTGCCCCGCGGATCGGCGGCAAAGCAGCCGGCGCGTTCCCAGGCGGCGTAGTGCCGCGGCTCGACCGCGTCGGGGCGATAGGTCTTGTCCAGCATCGCTGAACCGTCCGTTGGAAAGCCGTTATTCGGGGAACGCCGACGCGCAGCCGCAAGCCCCGCAGCCCATCACTCCGGCGATTCCGGCCGCAGTTGGTGCCGGCAGGCCTGAATTGTCAATCGGCGGAATGGCCAGCGCCGGATCAGATTTTTGCAAGCCGCTTACCGAGCCGGGCGGCGGTCGCAACGCTAACCGGCCTGTTTACTCTATGCCCGCCTCGTGAAGCGCCTTGGTGAGCTCGGCCTTGACCAGCCGTTCGAGGATTTCCGGCAGCTTCTGGTCGAGCCAGCCCTGAAGCATCGGCCGCAGCAACTCGCGCACGAGGTCTTCGAGGGTGCGGGCCTGGAGGCCCATCGGAAATTCTTCGGCCCGCCGCTTCTCGCGCTTGATCGTGGCGAGTTGGGCGAAGGCCGCCGCCGCCGCGCCCGCGGTCGAATCCGAGATCAGGCGATCGCCGGCTGGGCGCGGCGCCTCACCGGCCGGCGGAACCGCTTCGATCCGGCGTTCCTGCGGGCGTGGCGGTTCGGGCTGTGGTTCAGGGATCGGTTCGGGAGCAGTCTCGACCGGAGTCAGGCGGCGGACCGTTCCGCCTTCGCCAACCGCTTCGGTCAGGGTCAGAATCTCGGCCGAGCGGGGCGGGGTCGGGGCTGGCGCACTTTCCGGCTTCTCGTCCTCCGCGATGATCCGTTGGATCTTCTGGAGAATTTCGTCCATAGACGGTTCGGGCGTAACGCTAGCATCCGACATGTGCTTAACCTAATCCGGCGTCGCCCGGTTCGACAGGCATATCTCAGACAATTTGCCGGAAAAACCTTGCGATTAAGTTACTCTTTTAACCCGCCTCCAAAGCCAAACAGCTTGTCCTTAACCGCCCGGTAATGACGCTCCATGTCGTATAGCTGCACCGGCAGCCGCAACTCCGGCGCGATCAGCCGGCCGATTGCCGCCGCGAGATTGTATTCGGCGACCGCAGCATCGTGCTGGGCGGTGATCAGCTGGGACTGGGTCGTGAACAGCTGCTGTTCCGAAATCAGCACATCGAGCACGGTCCGCGAGCCGACGAGAGCTTCCTGCTGAATGCCTTCGAGCGCGATCTGGGCCGCCCGTACCGCGGCCCCGAACGAGACGATCGCAGCGCGCCCGGACTGCAAGGTCTCCCAGGACGTTGTCGCCTGTTGGACCGCGAACCGCCTCGCATCGTCGACCTGGCTGCGGCGCTGGCCGACCGTCTGCTCGGCCTGACGGGTCTGCGACCAGATCGTGCCGGCTTCATAGAGCGGCACAGTGAGCTGGGCAGTAATCGACGCGACGTCCTGGCGGGACTGACGCAGGGTGAGGAGAGAAGGAGAATAGTTCCGGTTGAGATCGCCGACCACCGAAATCGTCGGCAACAATTGGCCGCGCACCACGTCGATATTGTCGCGCGCCGCAAGCTCGGTGAAATTGGCGGAGATGACGTTCGGGTTGTTGTGCATGGCGAGCGTCAGCGCCTCTTCCCGGGTCGCCGGCAACACCGGACGCTCGCGTGGCTGCACCAGCCGGCCGGGCGGATGGCCGACCGCGCGCGAGTAATTAGCCCGGCTGATCTCGAGCTGGCCTTCCGAGGAGATCCGGTTCGCGGTGGCTTGGGCAAGCGACGACTCGGCCTGGGCCACATCGGTCCGGGTCACCTCCCCGACGCGGAACCGGTCTTGCGTCGCTTCGAGCTGCCGGCGCAACACCTGCTCGTTGTTGCGGTTGACCTCGACCAGCGTCTGATCGCGCACGACGTCGAGATAAGCCTGGGCGACTGCCTGGAACACCGTGGTCTCGACGCCCAGGGTCTGGGCACGGGTCGATTGCACGGTGTTGATCGCCTGTCGTGTCGCCGCTTCGGTGCGGCCGCCGCGATACACCGGCTGAGTGATCCTGAGGTCGAGCGACCTGGTCGGGAAGCTGCCGATTGTAGTCCGGCTCCCCGGGATCGCGGTGCCGGCGCGTTCGAACCCGGCCTGGCCGGCCAGCGTGACGGTCGGCCGCCAATTCGACAGGGCCTGCGGCACCGTCTCGTCGGTGGCTCGGAGCAGAGCGCGTTGGGCCAGGATCTGCGGGTTGGTGTTGTAGGCATAGGCGAACGCCTCGGTCAGCGTCTGCGCCGAGACCGGCGATGCGGCGAACGCCGCCGCCGCTGCCATCGCCAGGGTTGCTCCCGTGCCCAGCGATCGCTGTTTCAGACACCCCCTCGGCTGCGGCATCGAACCCTCAGAACACAAAGGCAGACTTCGAGACCATGCCGGGAAGTAGCGGCGTGGCGGCATCAAAGATAACGCGCTGCGCGAGCACTCCGCCAGTGCGTGTCGTCAGAGTAGCACGTCCGACGCTGGCGCCGGGTCGTAATACTGCCGCGAGGCGGCCGCCTTCGGCTAGCTGCGCTGCGACTTCTCCAGGAATTTCGGCGACGGCGCCGCCGAACAGGATCACATCGTAAGGGGCGCGCTGGCGATGTCCGGCAACCAACGGCGTTTCGACATAGATGACCGAGGCGATTCGGTGATCGACCAAGGCGGCCCGCCCGAGCCGCGCAAGCTCCTCGTCCGCCTCGAGCGCAATGACGCTGCGGGTCAGTGAGGCCAGCAGCGCCGCCTCGTAGCCCATGCCGGCACCCACGACGAGCGCGGTTTCCTTGTGGTCCGGCATCACGGCCTGCAGCAGTCCTGCCACCACCATCGGCTCCATCAGATATCGGCCACGGCCCAGCGGCAGGTCCTCGTCGACATAGGCGACCCCGCGCAGGTGCTGCGGCACGAACAATTCCCGCCGCAGCCGCGAGAACGCTTCTATCACCCTCTCGTCGGTCACCTTATTGGGCCGCAGCTGGCTTTCGATCATGTTGGTGCGGGCAGTCTCGTGGACGCTCATCGGTCACCGGAGGAGGCGGCGGTGCGGAAAGCCTAGCGCTAGCGTTTATATCGACGGCCTCCGTCAACCACAATCACCCACCGGGCATCAGGTCAATCCTGCCTTTAGGTCGGTAGTCGGCGAATCGGCTGACCCGCCGGCAGCCGGGCCAACAGCTCGGCGGCGGTCAGGCCGAGCCGCGGATGCCGCCATTCGGGTGCGACATCGCGAAGCGGCGCCAGCACGAAGCAACGCTCGTGCAAGCGCGGGTGCGGCAGCTCGAGGGCGGGTGTGGAGCACGGGCGGCCGTCGTAGTCGAGCAGGTCGAGATCGAGCGTACGGGCGGCATCGCGCACGCCGCGCTGGCGCCCGAACCGCGCTTCCAATGCGAGAAGCCGGGCGAGCAGCTCCGGCGCCGGCAATTCGGTCGTCAGCAAAATAACGCCATTGACGAACCAGGGCTGATCCGACATCGGCACGGGCTCCGACAGGTACCAAGGCGAGCACGCAACGACCGCAACACCGATCGTCGGCAGCGCTGCCACCGCGGCCGTCGCCGTATCCTGCGGCGATTGGTAGCCGGGAGCCGCCAGATTGCTGCCGATGCCGAGGAGGATCAACAGTGACCATCCTTCACCGGCCCCGGCTTGACGGCAGAACTGTGGGGCACGAAACTGAACGACATTTTTGATCTTGCTGGAGTAACCAATGATTTTCTATCCGGAAGAACGTATTGCCATATTTATCGATGGTGCGAATTTATATTCCGCAGCGCGTGGCCTCGCCTTTGACATCGATTACCGGCGACTGCTTGATTTGTTTCGCTCAAAAGGGCGGCTGATCCGCGCATTTTACTACACGGCGCTGGTGGAAGACCAAGAATACTCGCCGATCCGGCCGCTCGTCGACTGGCTCGACTATAACGGCTACACGATGGTGACCAAGCCAACCAAGGAATTCACCGACGCGATGGGACGGCGCCGCATGAAGGGCAATATGGATATCGAGCTGGCGATCGATATGCTCGAGATGGCCGAGCACATCGATCACGCCATCCTGTTTTCCGGCGATGGCGACTTCCGCCGCCTGGTCGAGGCGGTGCAACGCCGCGGCGTGCGGGTTTCGGTGGTGTCGACGACCCGCTCCTCGCCCCCGATGGTCTCCGATGATCTGCGCCGGCAAGCCGACAGCTTTGTCGAGCTGCAGGATTTAGCACCAAACATCACGCGCAACCCTGTGCCCCGGGACGAGGTCCCGCGGGCCCGCGTAGAGCCGGTCGAGACGGCGTGAGCGAGACGGCGCAATTCGATCCGCCGACTCGCGACTGTGCGCTGTGCCCGCGGCTTGCCGGGTTTCGCGGCACACAGCGCGCGACCCACCCCGACTGGTTCAATGCTCCAGTGCCCTCGTTCGGACCGGCTTCGGCTGAGCTGTTGATCGTTGGACTGGCACCGGGATTGCGGGGCGCCAACCGGACCGGCCGGCCCTTCACCGGGGATTACGCCGGCGATCTCTTGTACCGCAGCCTGCTGAAATTCGGGTGGGCGGCCGGCGATTACGCGGCGCATCCGCAAGACGGGCTGACTTTGCAGCGGGCGCGAATCACCAACGCGGTGCGTTGCGTCCCGCCCCAGAATCGGCCGGAACCGGCCGAGATTGCCGCCTGCAGCCGTTTTCTGGCGGCCGAAGTGACGCGGCTGCCGCGGCTCAAAGCGATCCTGGCGCTCGGCGCAATCGCCCATAATGCAGTACTGGCCGCAAAGGGATTGCGGCGCGCCGCCTACCCCTTCGCGCACGGCGCGATACACGATCTGCCGGACAGGATCGTGCTGGCCGACAGCTATCATTGCTCGCGGCTCAACACCAATACCGGGAGGCTGACGCCGGCGATGTTCGAGGCGGTTCTCGCGACCCTGGCGGCGCGGCTCGCCGGCTGACGCGCTACAGCTCTCGCGAGCGCATCAGACGGGCGCGGCTCCGCTGCCAATCGCGATCGCGCTCGGCCTGCCGCTTGTCGGCCTTGCGCTTGCCGTGGGCGAGGCCGAGCTCGACCTTGGCGCGGCCACGGTCGTTGAAATAAAGTGAGAGCGGCACGATCGTGACCCCCTCGCGCTTCACCGCGCCCATCAGCCGGTTCATTTGCTTGCGGTGCAGCAACAGTTTGCGGGGCCGCCGCGGCTCGTGATTGAAATGCGCCGAGGCCTTGTATTCCGGGATGTTGGCGTTGACGAGAAACAGCTCCCCGCCCTTTTCGTCGGCATAGGCCTCGGCAATGCTGGCGCCGCCCTGGCGCAGGGATTTGACCTCGGTCCCGTGCAGCACGAGCCCGGCTTCGAGCGTGTCCTCGATCAGATAGTCGTGACGGGCGCGGCGGTTCAGCGCGGCGTAGCGGTCGGTCGCCCGCATCGCGCCGCGCCGCCTCCGCCGGCGCTCAGTTGATCAGGCCGGCGCCGCGCATCGCCCGCTGCACCTTTTCCTGCGTCTCGGGCGTCGTCTGCCAAAGCGGCTGGCGCACCTCGGCGGTGCAGCGGCCGAGCAGGGAGGCGGCATATTTCACGGGCGCCGGGCTGGTCTCGACAAACAGCGCGTCGTGCAGCGGGATCAACCGTTCGTTGATGCTGCGCACGGTCGCGACATCGCCCTTCTGCCAGGCCTCGTGCATCTCCGAGCAGAGCCGCGGCGCAACATTGGCGGTCACCGAGATGCAGCCGTCGCCGCCCTGCGCGAGATAGGCAACCGCTGTCCCGTCCTCACCGGACAGCAGGCAGAACTCCTGGCCGATCTCGACCCGCATCTTGAGCGGACGAGCGAGGTCGTTGGTCGCGTCCTTGACCCCGACGATGTTGGGCAGTTTGGCGAGGCGCGCCATCGTCGCATTCGACATATCGACCGCGCTGCGCCCCGGGATGTTGTAAATGATGATCGGGATATCGACCGAATCGTGCACCGCCTTGAAGTGCTGATACAGTCCCTCTTGCGTCGGCTTGTTGTAATAGGGGCAGACGATCAGCGCCGCATCGGCTCCTGCTTCCTTGGCGACACGGGTCGCCGCGATCGTATGCGCGGTCGAGTTGAAGCCGGTGCCGGGGATGACGGGCGCCCGCCCCTTCGCCACCTCGACGCAGAGCTTGATCAGGCGCTCCTGCTCTTCCTCTTCCAGCGCCGGGCATTCGCCGGTCGTGCCGATCGGCACCAAGCCGTGGGTGCCCTGGCCAATCTGCCAGGCGACGTGCTCCTGAAAAGCGGTTTCGTCGACAGCGCCGTCCTGGAACGGGGTAATCAACGCAACGAGCGACCCCTTGAACATGATTTCCTCCCGGCCTCGGCCGCAGCCCAACGCGAACGGCAGCCAACGCGAACGATAGTCCGCACCGGCGCTAGCATCAACAGCACCGATCGGAACCCGTTGCGTCTCGTCGGGCCGATACGCGCGTTACGAACCGTTACAGAATTGCTTGCCGGCCACCGTAAAAACACGTACACAAGTTCTTCTTCAAAGAGGCAAAGGGAGCTGAAAGCTTTGTTCCCAGTATTTCGCCTTTTATTTGTTTTATTCGGCGTCTTTGCCGCGCTTATCACGATGGCCCGGGCCGAGGACGATGCCGACACCGCGGCACTTTCCGCGATCACGGCAGCACGCAGCGGCGACTGGCCGCAGGCGTACGCCCGCGCGGGCAAGGACGCGGTGCTGCTGAAGATCGTCCGCTGGCTCGACTATACCCGGCCGACGCCCGGCAACCGTTTCGCCGAACTCGCCGCCTTCATCGACCAGAATCCGGATTGGCCGTTGCAGAAGAAACTAGTCCGGCGTGCAGAGGAAGCGCTGACCGGCGAGAGTGACGAGGTCGCCGCCGATTGGCTGAAGCGCCATCCGCCGATCGGCGGGATCGGCAAAGCGCGCGCCGCCCAGATCCTGCTCAACCGCGGCAACACCGAGGCCGGCACCGCGGCCCTGCGGGCGGCGTGGATCGACGGTGAGTTCAATGTCTCCGACGAGCGCAGCGTCCTGGTGCGCTACTCCGGAATGCTGCGGGCCGAAGATCATCAGAAACGATTGGACCGTCTGATCTGGGACGGCTTGACCGACGCAGCCCGTCACATGCTGCCGCTGGTGTCCGCGGACTACCGGCTGGCGGCGGAAGCGCGCTTGGCGCTCGCCGCCGATGCCGCGAATGGCGAAGCGCTGCTGGCGAAGGTCCCGGCGCAACTGCGCGCGGATCCCGGCGTTGCCTTCGAGGAGGCGCGCTGGCGCCGCAAGAAGAACAATTATGAAGCGGCCGCGCAGCTGCTGCTCGCGCATGCCGACAGCCCGGTCCGGCCGGCGGCGTGGTGGGGCGAGCGTCAGCTTGTCACGCGCCAACTACTGGCTACGGGCAATGCCGACACCGCTTACAAACTCGCGCAGCAACACGGGCTGAGCGATGGCAACGCCTATTCCGAGGCTGAATTCCTGTCCGGCTATATCGCGTTGCGCTATCGCAAGGATCCGGTGCTCGCCCTGGACCATTTCACCAGCATCCTGGCGCGCGTGACCACGCCCTACGGCAAGGCGCGCGCGGCCTATTGGAGCGGGCGCGCCGCCGAGGCGGGCGGCAACTCCGAGCTGGCAGCAAAGTGGTACGCCGCCGGCGCTGAGAACATGGCCACGTTCTACGGTCAACTCGCGGCGCACCAACTCGGCAAGGACGCGCCGCCGCGTCCGGTGCCGGAACCACAACCGAACAGTGCCGAGCAGAAGCACTTCAACGCCCAGGAGCTGGTTCGCGCCGCCCGCCTGCTGTTTGCCGCCGGCGATCGCGACCACGCCCGCAGTTTCGTGCTGCAGATGGCCGATGCGGCCAAAACGCCGGTCGATTTCGCCATGCTCGCCTCGCTCGCCGAATCGCAGGGCCGCATCGATCTTGCGATCGCGGTGGCGAAGCGCTCGATCGAGGCCGGGACACCGCTGATGGTGCACGGCTATCCGGTGACCGCCTTGCCGGGCGGAGGCACGGCCGAGCGCTCGCTGCTGTTCGCGATCGTGCGACAAGAGAGCGCGTTTGCTCCGGAGGCGATGAGCCGGGTCGGCGCACGCGGGCTGATGCAGCTGATGCCGGCGACCGCCGCTGGTGTCGCCAGCAAACTGCAGCTGCCCTATTCGGTCGACCGGTTGACCTCGGATGCCGTCTACAATCTGACGCTCGGCCGCTCGTACATCGAAAAACTGATCGACGAGTTCGGCGGTTCCTACCCGCTGGCAATCGCGTCCTATAACGCCGGGCCCGGGCGCATTCGGCAGTGGCTGCGCGATTTCGGCGATCCGCGCGGCCGCGACATCGGCATGGTCGACTGGATCGAGATGATCCCGTTCAACGAGACCCGGCTCTATGTTCAAAGGGTGCTCGAAAACCTGCAGATCTATCGCGGTCAGGACACCAACAACGTCACCGCCTTCTCGCTGGCCAGCGATCTCGCCCGCTGACCACGCCCTTCGGGGTGGTGACGCGGCGCTTGATGCCGTGCACAATGGGGCATCGTCGCGCCTTACAGGTAGCTCCGTGTCCGATCTGAACTATACGGTCGAGCTGACCGCGCCCGACATCGAGCCCTATCGGGCCGGCAATACCGGCATCGAATACGTCACCACCTTCGAGGCAAGAGAACCCGGTCCGCATGTCCTCGTCACCGCGCTGACGCACGGCAACGAGATCTGCGGCGCGATAGCGCTCGACAAGCTGTTCCGCGCCGATGTCCGGCCCCGGCGCGGCCGCTTGACCTTGGCCTTCAACAATGTCGTGGCGTATCGCGAATTCGATCCGCGCTATCCGATCGCGTCGCGCTATGTCGATGAGGATTTCAACCGGCTGTGGCATCCCGCGACGCTCGACGGCCCGCGTCAGTCGACCGAATTGGCGCGCGCCAGGGCGTTACGGCCGCTTGTCGACTCGGCCGATCTGCTGCTCGACCTGCATTCGATGCAATATGCCACGGCGCCCCTGATGCTCGCCGGGTTGCTCGAACGCTCGCGCGAACTGGCGCGGCGGATTGGCATTCCCGAATTGATCATGTGCGACGCGGGCCATGCAGCCGGACCGCGGATGCGCGATTACGGCGGCTTCGGTGATCCTGCCTCGACAAAGACCGCGCTGCTGATCGAATGCGGCCAACATTGGGAGCGCCGCTCCGCCGAGGTGGCGACCGATGTGACGCTGCGCTTCCTGATCGCCGCCGGCAGCGTACAGGCGACAGATTTGGCGGCACTCGGCGGCCCCGATTTCGACGCTCACCCCCGGCAGCGCGTCATCGAGGTGACCGAGGCGGTGACGATCACCGGCGATCGCTTCGATTTTTCCGGCGACTACCGCGGCCTCGAGGTGCTGGGCGAAAAGGGCAGCCTGATCGGCCGCGACGGCGAGCGCGAGGTGCGCACGCCCTACGATAATTGCGTCCTGATCATGCCGTCGCGCCGGCTGGTCAGAGGCCAGACCGCGGTGCGTCTCGGGCGCTATCTCGACTGACTCCGCCGCTTTCGCAGTCCCCCCTCCCCGTTAAGCGCAGTTTTCCGCCGATCGTCGATGCTCGCGCCCGGCTGCTCGTGCTCGGCACCTTGCCAGGCGAGGAGTCGCTGCGCCGCGGCGAGTACTACGCCCATCCGCGCAATCTGTTCTGGCCGATCGTATTTGCGCTGTTCGGTGAAGCCCCGCCGCCGGATTACGTCGAGAAGGTGCGCATGATCGGCGCGCGAAGGATCGCGCTATGGGATGTTTGCGCCTCGGCTCAGCGGGTCGCCAGCGCCGATACGACGATCGCCGCCGAGGTGCCGAACACAATCGATGCGTTGATCGACACATATCCCGGCATCCGGGCGATCGCGTTCAACGGCAGCGGCGCGCGGCGGCTCTACGACCGGCATTTTTCGCGCCGCCCTGAACTGGGCTATTTCGCCCTGCCATCGACCAGCCCGGCGCATGCGCGGCTCGGCTTCGCCGAAAAGCTCGCGCAGTGGAGCGGGTTGCGCGAAGTGCTGTGCGATTAGCGGGTTACGGCCGCTGCGCCTCGACCTGACCGAGATAGTGCAGCAGGGCCGCCGCGAGCCGGTCGATCTCGGCCTCGATCCGCTGCAGGTGGATGTTCCCGTGATCCCTCAGTTCGACGGCGGCGAGCCCCCGCAAGGAAGTCGTCAGCTGAGACAGCGGTACGCCGCCGACATGGCCGGCGGCCTGGCCGAGCGCACGCAACCCCTGGGCGAATGCGGCGACGTCGGCAATCGCGGCAGCCCGCGTTAGACGACGCATGATCTGCTGCGCATCGGCGCGAAAGGTCTCGATCACGTCGCCGAGAAAGCCCTCCTGGCCGCCGAGCTCGCGCAATGCCTCGATGCGGCGCGGATCCACGACGGGAGTTGACTCGGCCGCAAAGCGCGGATGCGCGGCAATCGAGGTCACCCGGTCGCCGTACGGCGCCGGGGCATCTTCCGTGAGGATCGCCGCTTCTGGGAATTTCGGCTGCAGCGGAGCCGCGTCGGCGCGTTCGGCCGGCAATGGCAGTGAGTGCAGGGCATTGGCGAGCAGCTGCGGGGTCAATGGCGTCGGCAGCAGGCCGTCGACCTCGCCATCCTCCAATTCGGCGAGAGCGGCGATCTGTGCCGGATCGGCAACAAACAGAATAGAGGGCCGGGCGCCGTCCATGGCCAGGACGCGGTCGACAAAACCCATCAAGGAGAGCGGTTTATTGCCACCATCGACCAGCAACACGGCGTGGGTGGCAGGATCGAGCCACGCCATATAATTAAGGGCCGCCTCGGCCTCGCCGATCCACGAGACCGGAGCATCCCACCCGCCAAGATATTCGCACACATTGCCGGCGAACAGGCTGTCGCCGGTCACGATCAGCACCGGGCGGCCGGCGGACTGCAATGCCGGATCGGTCGCCGCCGCGTCGATAGCGAAGGTAAATTCGACGGTGAGCCGCGTTTGTCCGGCGGGTTCAGTATCGATCGTGATCTGGCCGCCCATCAGCTCGACCGTTCGCTTGGCCAGCGCCAACCCAATGCCGGCTTGTTGGCCGCCTGGCGGATCGGCGGTGAACGGATCGGCCATCGTCGCGGCGATCAGCGGCGCCGCATCGCCAACGCACTCGACTGTGAGCGCCAACCGCACGTGCTCGTGCTCGCTGCCGAGGGCCTTGAGGTGGAGCCAAACGGTGCCGCTTTCGGTCACCGCGATCGCGTGGCCGAGGACGTTGCCGAGAATTCGATCGAAGGCTTGCCGCCAGCCGCGAAGCCGATAAGGCAGATACGGATCGATCCGCCCGCACAGCGCAATCCCCCGGCTTTCCGCCATGGCGCGCCCGCCGGCCAGTGCATCATTGACCAGCGCATGAAGATCGAACGGCTCGGTCTGCGGCGCGTAGATCCCGGCGTCGATCGCCCCCAGATCCAGGATGTCGGCGACTCGCGGCGGCAATTCGGGGTCCTCGGCCGCCTCCACATCGGCGAGCGACGGGGCACGCCCTTCCGTCAGCGGCGCGCCCAACGCTTCGGCAAGGACGGCGACGAAACGGGTTTTGGCACTGATTGCCGCCGCGGCTGAACGGCGGGCTGCGGTGACGGCGCGGATCGGGTCCTGGACGAGTAGCGGCAACAGCAGCAACGCGATGGCGCATTCCGCGGTCACCGCCGGCCGTTGCTGCCAGAATTCGGTCGTCGCGGCGACGCCGGCAAAGCCGATCACTCCCAGCGCCGCGGTACCAATCAACGCGCCGATGCCGAAACGAAAACCGGTGTAGGCCGTCAGGAGCAGATAGAGCGGATACCAGCCGGCGGCCTCCTGCTCGCCGAAATGGAGGAAGGCCGAAACCAGGGCAACGTCGAACACCATCATGCATCGGCGCAGCCAAACGGAAGGCGCCTGGAATAACAGCGTCGGCAGCAGCACCAGCCAGCCGACGACAAGCCCCGCCACGGCAATCAGCAAAGTCCGCGAACCGGTGGGGGTGCGGCTAAACACGGTGGCTATCGCCACCGCGTGGGCAAACAGCAGAGCGGCAACAAGGATGCGCAGCACCGCCTGTTCGGATACATGGCTCGCGCCGCCGCGCAAGCGCGAGATCCGCCGCAATCCGGCCAGGGCGACCGCAAGCCCGACCGCCGCCGGCCCCAGCAGCAAGAGGCCCAACAGCGCGTTGCCGACCCGCGGCGGCGCGATCATTTCCCGCAAGCCGGGTGTCAGGATGAACGTGATCGGAACGGCCGCGGCAACGCCCGATAACGCGATCGCGGCAAACAGCGCGGGCCCGGTGACCACCTGGTCGGGGGTCAGACCCGTCGCACCGGTATGCCCGTGCCACGGCATCGACCGGGGACCGCTGATCAGCAAACTCGGCACCGGGTTGCGGATCAGGACTGCGCCACGGCGCGGACCTCGCTTCCAACCGTCTCGTACAGCAGTTGCGAGCGGTCGCGCGGAAAGGCCACCGTCACCGTCGTGCCGACACCTTTAGTACTGCGAACAGTAAGCGTGCCGCCGTGCAGCTCGGTCAAGCCGATTGCCAGCGGCAAACCGAGCCCGGTGCCGTCATGCCGTCGCGTCCAGGCGCTGGCGACTTGCCCGAAGCGTGTCATCGCCAGCCTCACCTCATCGGCATCCATGCCGATGCCGTGATCGACGACATCGATCATGATGGCGCCTGACAGGTCGCGCAAAACGATCGCAACCTCGCCGCCGGCATGGCTGAACTTGATCGCATTGATCAGCAGGTTGAGGACGATCTGCTTCACCTTGCGGGTATCGGCCCGCAACGCCGGTAGGGCGCTCTCGCAGCGGAGCGCGATGCGGATTTCGCTGGCCCGCGCCTTCGCGTCGGCGAGCTGCAGCAACTCCTCCATCGTCTTGGGAAGCTCGATCACCTCCTCGGCGAGATCCAGCTTGCCGGCTTCAAGCTTCGACAGATCGAGGATGTCGTTGATGATGCCGAGCAAATGCTCGGCGCTGATCAGGATGTCGTGCGCGTAGCCGATATATTTCGGGGTGCCGATCGGCCCGAGCATCTCGCCGGCAATGACTTGCGAGAAGCCGATGATCGCGTTCAGCGGCGTGCGCGTCTCATGGCTCATATTGGCGAGGAATTCTGTCTTGCTGCGGTTGGCGAGCTCCGCCTGTTCCTTGGCCGCCAGCAGATCGTGCTCGGCCCGCTTGCGCTCGGTAATGTCGAGCCACACCGTGACGACCATCGAATCTTCGCCGTCCTCGCCGTGGAACACCGATTTGCTGGCCAGCAGCACACGCGGCTCGCCCTCGCGATCAACGATCTCTTCCTCGGAGGAGGTCGGCGCCGGCCTGCCGGCGAGCAGCAACGGGTCGGTATCGATCAGGTGGCGGGCCATCGGCCCGCCATGCGCCTCCAGTGGGCTCTTGCCGATCAGACGGCTCGCCCGCACCCCGACAAATGCCGCGTAGTGACGATTGACCAGCAGATAGCGCCCATCCTGGCCGGTCACGCAGATCATCCGCGGAATGGCGTCAAGGACCCGAAGCAGCATTTCGTGCGCCTGCCGCAAACCGTCCTGGCGACGTTCGCCGTCACGGGCGCGGCCATTTAGCGGCGGATGATCGGGTCCGCCACGCGGTCGGCCGCGATGCGGCATCAGTTGGCTGCGCGCGCGCAGCCGGAAGTCGCGATGGTTGATCGGCAGCAGCAAATGGTCGGCGGCGCCGGCCTCGCGCGCCCGTTCCAGACAATCGAGGTCCTCTTCTGCACCGATGACGATGATGGGTACCCCGGCGCACCCCTCGACCCGGTGCAGCTTGTGAATAAAAGCAGTGGCCTCCCCTTGGGCGGTCGCGGCGGCCAGCACGATGAGGCCGGGCCGGTGGGTATGGCAGAACAGCAGCGCGGCCTCGGCGTCGTTGAAGGCCTGCGCGACGGTCCAGCCGCCGAGCGAATTGGCAAGCCGCTCGAGAATTTTCAGATGGGTGGCGCTGTCATCGATGATGACGACCAGCTCGGACGACACGGGCAAAACCCCGGGTTGCGGCGTTGCCTGCAATTTTAGGCAAGCCGCAGGCGGTGCAATATCTAGGTCTGTCCTGACCTGAGAAGCTTGGGAATCACAAGGGCTTGTGTTGCGCGGCCAAATGGCGCCGATCCCTGGCGGGGCAAGACCGGGAGACAGTGATTCGCCGGACGCGCCTCAGAGGCGATAAAACGCCGCCGCATTCTTCCAGAAAAGCCGGTCGCGCTGGTCGGACGACAGATGCGCCAGCATGCGGCTGATCGCCGTCACCAGCGTCCCGTAGCCGATGCGCAATCCGGCGACCGGAAAATTGGTCGCGAAGATTGCGCGCTCGATACCGAAGATCGCCACTGCATCCAGCACGACGCGGCGGTTCGACTCGTATTCCCAGGCCCGGTCCTTGAGGCCGAATTCGGAGATCTTGACCCAGACATTGGGCTCGCGCGCCAGCATCGCCATCGCCCGTCGCCAGGCGACGAGTCCCTCTTCGCTGCGGTCCCAGGGGAACCCGGTGTGGTTCAGCACGATCCGGGTGTTGGGGAAAGCGCGGGCCACCGCAGCGGCGTCCTCGAGATGCCAGAATGGCACCCGCAAATCCCAGGAGAGTCGGTATTTCTCAAGCAGCGCAAAGCCGCGCAGCCAGCGTTCGTCCTGCATCGTCCCGGGTGCGCCGGGCTCGATGCGATCGGGCGACGGCGCCGTGACCGGCTTTGAGCGGATGCCGCGCACCAGCGGAAACGCGGCTTGGGCCGCGATGACCTCCTCGGCATTGTCGGTGTCGAACCAGGCATGCGCGACGATCGCGCTAGGGAAGCCGTGCTTTTCATGGACCTCGCTGATCCAGCGGGTCTCGCCAAGCTGGTCCGCCCGGTCCCATTCGGCCTCGCAATGCACTGTCGTCAGCACGTTGTGGCCGGCGGCGTCGCGCCGATAATCCTCCGGCAGGTAGTTCCTCTTGAGCGACCCGTAATCGCCCATGAAGAACGGCTTCTCCTCG
>Ga0070707_100001064_pt1 | contig 27114 bp, 27 predicted proteins | sample KBSK5502metaG_FD_65468 | JGI IMG/M metagenome (GOLD analysis project Ga0070707, IMG submission 65468) | Corn, switchgrass and miscanthus rhizosphere microbial communities from Kellogg Biological Station, Michigan, USA - KBS K5-50-2 metaG | ecosystem: Host-associated > Plants > Roots >...
GTGCACGCACTGCTGATTTCCCCTCTTCCCCGCCTCGGGGGAGAGGGCCAGGGTGAGAGGGCGGCTCTATGACGACCGTCGGCATCGTCGGCCTGGGCCTGCTCGGCCACGCCGTCGCCTCGCGCCTGATCAAGGCCGGGCACGGCGTCGTGGGCTTCGATCTCCTGCCCGCGCGCGTCGAAGCCCTCACGGCCCTCGGCGGCACCGCCGCGCCGTCGGCCAGCGCCGTGGCTCAGTCGGCCGAGGCCGTCTGCACCCTGCTGCCCTCGCTCGCGACCGTCGAGGAGGCCACGCTGGGCGCCGGCGGCATCGTCGCGGGCGCGCGCCCGGGGCTGACGGTCATCCAGATGAGCACGATCTCCCCGACGCTGACGAAGCGGCTCGCCGAAGAGGTCGCGGCGCGCGGCCTCGGTTTCCTCGACTGCCCGGTGAGCGGCACCAGCGCCATGGTCGAGCGCGGCGACGGCATCATCTTCGTGGGCGGCGAGCGCGCGCTCTACGACCGCTGGCGCCCCGTGCTCGAGTCGGTGCTGCCGCGCGCCGTCCACGTCGGCCGCGCCGGCCAGGCGATGGTGCTCAAGCTCGTGGCCAATCTGCTCGTCGCGCTCCACAGCGCGGCGGCCGCCGAGGCCCTCACCCTGGCGCGCCGCGCCGGCCTCGATCTGGGCGTCGTGCTCGACGTGCTCACCGCGAGCGCCGCCAACTCGCGCATGCTCGAGCTGCGCGGCCCGATGATGGCCCGCGGCGAGTTCCCGGCACAGATGAAGCTCGATCTCTTCATGAAGGACCTGCACCTGATGCAGGAAGCGGCGGCGGCCGTTGGCGCCCCGCTTCCTCTCACCGACCTGGCCGAGCGCCTCTATGCCGCCGCCCAGGCCGCGGGCCATGGAAGCGAGGACCTTTCCGTCGTCGTGACGGCGCTCACGTGAGCCGGGCCCGACATGGGTGAGGGATCGCTGGCATTGTGGAGCGCCCGGCTCGCCCTCATCATCGCGGGCCTGTCGGGGTGGTTCTGGACGCAGCGGCTCATTGCGCGACGACCGTGGCCCGCCGGCCGGATCAGCGACGGCATCCACCAGTGGACCGAGCCGCTCAACCGGCGCCTGCGGGAGCGCCCGCGGCTGGCCAACGGCCTTCTGATCTCGACATCGGCCGTCATCGACGCGCTCGGACTGTTCCTGCTCGCCTCGTCGATCTTCGGGCCCTCGCTTCGCCCATTCCTCGGCCTCCTGATTCTCTACGTGCTGCGGCAGATCTGCCAGGGGCTGCGCGCGCTGCCGCCGCCCGAAGGCATGATCTGGCGCTACCCGGGCTTCCCGTCGCTGCTCGTGACCTATGGCACGGCCTCCGATCTCTTCTTCTCCGGCCACACGGCGATCGCCGTCTACGGAGCCGTCGAGCTGGCGCGGCTGGGTGGGCCTATCTTCATCGCGCTGGGCGTGGCCATCGCGCTCATCCAGGCCGCGACCGTCCTCGTCCTCCGCGCCCACTACACCATGGACGTGTTCGCCGCGATCGTGACCGGACTCTTGGCGGCAGGCGTAGCCGACGAGATCGCGCCGGTCTTCGATCGAACCCTGGCCACCCTGTTGAGGTGGTGAGGGGACCGAATGGCGCCGCAACGATGATGACCGGCGAGCGTGCGATCAGCGCCCCGCGGGAGCTCTCGATGCGCGGCAAGATCCTCCTGATTGTTCTTGTCGCCTACGGACTGGCCGTCATTGTCCCGGACACGCTGCGCCCCGTCCTGACCCCGGACACGATCGCCGCGGCGCCGGCCTTTCTCCATCGCTGGTATCCGCTGGGCACGCTCGGCTTCCAGGCGGACAACGATGGAAAGGTCACGACGGTCGATCTCTCCGCCGGGTGTCAAGCGTGGATGAGGGGCACTCCCGGGGGCGAGAAGACCGAACCCGGGTCGCGGCCGGCGGAGCGAGAGGTCGGAAAGCCCGGTCCCACATGCCCGGCCTGGATCGCGGGCATTCGGGAAGGCGACCGGATCGATCTCGTAGCGACGGAGCTGACGCATCGCCGCGCCGTCAACGGCCTGATCTTCGTCGCGCCCGATCGGCCGGTCACCCTTCACATCTCGATGGGCCTGGACATCGACTACGCACGGGCAACCGGGAACGCGGCGAGAGACGTGACCCTGAAACCCACCCCGGAGGTGCTGACGGGTCCCGCGCGGCTGTGGCTCCTGGCCGCCCAGCTCTCATCCATGCTCGTCTTCATCGGCTTCTGCGCCTACCTCGTGTGGAACCACCCGACCGCCGAGACGTGGGGCCTCTTCCTCTACAGCGCCTGGTTCAATTCGGGTCAGTACTTCGTGTGGTACGCCAATCTCCCGGCGGCCGGGCTCGCTTACTTCGACTGCCTCCAAGTGTTCTTCCAGGCGCTCGGGCTCACCGGTCTCCTGGTCTTCGCCCTGCATTTCCCGCGCGATTCGGTCGAGGGCTGGCGACGGACGTGCCAAGGGTGGCTGGTCGTGCCCTTCCTGGCGCTGTTGGGGGCCGGCCTGTGGGGGTTCTGCAACTACTTCTTCGCCTGGCAGACTGAAGCCGCGTACCGGCTTTATTACTACCTCACCTACGCCGTCTATCTCGCCATCGCGTTCCTCTTCTGGCACACCTATCACACCCAGCCGGTCGAGCGGCCGCGGATCAGATGGGTCATCCTGGGCGCGTCCTGGGGACTCCTGTGCTTCCTCATCGCGGACACCTACGAAGCCACCTCGATGATCGAGCTGGTCAACCGGGTGATGCCAGTCCCCCTCCCATCGCTGCGACAATCCGTCTTGGACTTTCTCTATCTGCAGAACATCGCGTTCCCCCTCGCGGTGTTCTACGCCGTTCGCCATCATCGGGTCATCAAGGTCCGAATCGCGATCACTCGCTTCGCCGCCCTCATGATCGCGCTGGGCGTGAGCTTCATCGTCGTGGGGTACGTGGACCTCCGCCTGGAGCACTACATCAAGGAACACATGCCCCAGTATCTGTCGGTGCTCACCCTCGCGCCCGTCTGGCTCGTCCTGTTCCTCCTGAGGGAACGCCTGTACGACCTTCTCGATCGCGTCATGTTCCGCACCTGGCACGAAGCCGAGCGCAAGCTCGAGGCGCTGGCAGATGATCTGGATGAGACCCGCGGCCTGAGCCTCGATGCGATCAACCGCGCGCTCGTCGAAGAGCCCGCTCGTGCCCTCGATTTGACTTCGGCCGCCGTGTTTCGGCGGACGGACAGCGGAGCCTTCGAATATGAGTGGGGCATCCGCTGGCCCGACCGCATCCTGGGAACGCTGCGCGCAGACGATGCGCTCGTGACCTCGCTGACGGATCACGAGCCGCGGACTCTGCGAGACCTCGACTGGGGCACCCGCCCCGAAGCATCGGATATCGAGAAGCCCGCGCTGGCCGTGCCCATCGTGGTCGAGCGCGTCGTGACCCGAATCGCGCTCTTTGGACCGCACACGACCGGCGAAGACCTGGATCGCGACGAGATCCGTGTTCTTCGCCAGCTGTCGAAAGCCGCGGCGGCCGCGTACGAGCATCTGGCATCCGAAGCGCTGCGCCACGAGCTCGAAGAGCTGAGAGGCCGCCTTCGGAGCGGATCCGCGGCCGATCCGAGCCGTGGTGAGGCGCCCGCCCACTAAGAGAGAGCGATAGGCAGACATGGGGGAGGGGTCGAAGCCCGAAGGGGCGGACACGCGGCTGGCGAAGCGGCTGATCCTCGACGAGCTCTTCGATCTGTCGCTCTACCAGGCGCTCCGGGAGGTGACCACCGGCCGCCTGCGCCAGATCCTCGAGCAGCTGATCCCGATCGAGACCCGGCACTTGGCCTTCTGGCAGGAGTTTTTCAACCTGAAGATCGCCAGGCTCGACCTCCCACGGCGCCTGAAGCTCCGGCTGCTCGTGGGAATCGGCCGGCTCTTCGGCGCGCCGGCCATCCACCTGATCCTAGAAGCCATCGAGGTCTTCGGAGTGCGGAAATACCTCACCGTCTGGCGGACGTACGAAGGCGGTCCGCTGGGCAAGGCCGTGCGCGGCATCCTCGAAGACGAGTTCAAGCACGAGGACACCGTGGTGACGGCGGAGGAGGAGCGCCGGATCAGCCCGCAGCGGGTTCGGGACATCTTCCTCGGCCTGAACGACGGCCTCGTCGAGATGCTGGGCGCCGTCAGCGGGTTCTTCGGCGCGTTCGGCGATCCGAAGACGGTCGCGATCGCCGGCTCGACGGTGGCCGTGGCCGGCGCGCTGTCGATGGCGGCGGGCGCCTACCTCGCGTCGAGCTCCGAAGCGGAGGTGCGCGGCACCGAGGTGGCGCGGCGCCGCTTCCTTGGGGAGGACGAGCCCGCACCGGAGGCGGGACATACCGCGTTGAGCTCGGGCCTCCTGGTCGGCGCCAGTTACCTGGCCGGAGCGCTCGTGCCGGTGCTGCCGGTGGTCTTCGGCGCTCGAACCTTGCTGCTCTCGCTCGGGCTGGCCGGCGTGCTGATCGTCGCGGTCTCGACCATCCTCGCCTTCCTCACGGGCATGGAGATCAGACGGCGGATCGTCATGAATCTGGTCATCATCGCGGCGGCCGTGGGAATCACTTACCTGATCGGCCATATCACGAAGGCCATCTGGGGAATCACCGTCTGAGCCGGCCGCGCCCGCGACGGGCGGGAACCGCGATTTGACCGCCATCCTGCTGCTCTACTCGATCACCCTCTTCGTCAGCGCCACGCTGCTGTTCGTGGTGCAGCCGATGGTGGGCAAGATGATCCTGCCGCTCCTCGGGGGCACCCCAGCCGTGTGGAGCACGTGCATGGTCTTCTTCCAGGCCGTGCTGCTCGCGGGCTATGCCTATGCCCACGCCAGCACCACCTGGGTCGGCATCTCCCGCCAGGCGATCCTGCACCTCGCGGTGCTCGCCATCCCGCTCGCCTTCCTCCCCTTGAGCGTGAACCCTGCCCTCCTCCGCGGAGGCGAGGCCAATCCGGTGCTGGACGTGCTGATGCTGCTCTCGGTCTCCGTGGGGCTGCCCTTCTTCGTGGTCAGCGCGACGGCGCCGCTGCTCCAACGGTGGTTCAGCCGTACCGGCCACCCGTCGGGCCGGGATCCCTACTTCCTCTACGCCGCGAGCAACCTCGGCAGCATGCTGGCCCTCTTGGGCTATCCCATGCTCATCGAGCCGAGTCTCCATCTCCGGGACTCCGGCTGGCTGTCCCAGACGCGGCTCTGGAGCCTGGGCTATCTCGTGCTCGCCGTCCTGACGGCGCTGTGCGCGCTCACGCTCTGGCGGGGCGTGTCGGCGCGGATCGCTTCCGGGTTGGGCGAGAGCGCCGTGGCGCCTGAGACAACGGATCCGGTTGAGGACGCGAGAGAGGGCACGCCCGCGGACAGCCGACGACTGCGCTGGGTGGCCCTAGCCTTCGTGCCATCAAGTTTATTGCTCGGCGTGACAACGTATATCACCACCGACATCGCCGCGGTCCCGCTGCTGTGGGTGCTCCCGCTCGCCATCTACCTCCTCAGCTTCATCCTGGCCTTCGGCTACTGGCCGCCACGCCTCCATCGCGCGGCGGTGGCGGCTCTGCTGCCGCTGGCTCTCGTCGTGATCTTCTTCATGGTGTCCGGGTTCCGGCAGCGCATCTGGATGACGGTGCTCTGGCACCTCGCCCTCCTGCTGGTGGTCGCGCTCGCCTGCCATGGGGAGCTGGCGCTGAGCCGCCCCGCACCGCGGCATCTCACCGAGTTCTACCTGTTGATCTCCGCGGGCGGAGTGCTGGGAGGGATCTTCAACGCGCTCGTCGCTCCTGTCGCGTTCAGCTCACTGGTCGAGTACCCACTGGCCATGCTGCTCGCCTGCGTGCTCGTCGGCTGGCATCGGGCGGCGCCGCCGGCCACGCGGCGCGCCCGTCTTCTCACCGCCGCGCTGCCGCTCGGGGTAGCCGCGCTGGCGCTGGTCCTCTATTCCGACTCCTTCTCCTTCATGATCGACTTTCGCTTCCTCTCCCGTTTGCTCGATCTCCCGGCCGCGCCGGTCACCGCCTGGCTCGACCCGATCGAGCGGAAGGTCAACACCATTCTGGCCTACGGCCCTCCGCTCGCCCTGTGCTGGCTCCTGCGACGGCGGCCGCTGCTCCTGGGGCTGTCCCTGGCGGCGGTGCTGATGGTGACGGAATTCGTGGATGCGCGGAACAGCGACCAGATCCGCCAGACGCGGAGCTTCTTCGGCGTCCTTCAGGTCTCCCGCGACCGCGAGGGCAAGGGCTACACCTCGCTTCACCACGGCACCACGCTACACGGCCGGCAGAGCCTCGATCCGGCCCGCCGCGGGGAACCCCTCTCCTACTATCACCGCCAGGGGCCGATCGGACAGGTCTTCGCCGAGCTGGATCGCCACGAGGCCTCGCGCCGCGTGGCGGTGATTGGCCTCGGCACGGGAACGCTGGCCGCCTACGCGCGCCCCGGCGACGGCCTGACGTTCTACGAGATCGATCGCCTGGTCCGGGACATCGCCTTCGACCGCGCGTACTTCACCTACGTGACCGACGCGCGCGACCGGGGAGCCACGCTGCGAGTCGAATTGGGCGATGCCCGGCTCCGGCTGGACGCCGTCGGCCGGGAGCGGCCCGGCGAGCGCTACGACCTCATCGTCGTCGACGCCTTCACCTCGGACGCCATCCCCGTGCATCTCCTGACGCGCGAAGCCCTCCGGCTCTACCTCGAGATGCTGAAGCCCGGCGGGCTTCTCGCCTTTCACCTCTCCAACCGCTTCCTCAACCTCGAGCCGGTCGTGGCCAATCTTGCCGGCGACGCCGGTCTTTCCGGGCTGATCGAGGAGGACGAGTCCGAGGAGACGAAAGGCGTCGCCGGCTCCACGTGGGCCGTGCTAGGCCGGACGTCCGAGGCGCTCGGACGCCTCGCCCATGACGCCCGCTGGACGGCGGCGGAGCGCGAAGTCGATCCCCGCGTTGGAGTGTGGACCGACGACTTCCACAATCTGCTCTCGGTCTTCAAGTGGCGATGAAGCGGAAACGGCGGGCGCGGAGGATCTCGCGGGCGGCGTTCCAGCCGGGGATGCCCATGACGCCTCCGCCCGGATGGGCGGCGGCGCCACAGAGGTACAGGCCCTTGATGGGAGTGCGGTACCCCGCGTAGCCGGGGACGGGCCGGAGCGAGAAGAGCTGGGAGGGAGTCATCGCGCCCTGGAAGATATTGCCGCCCGTGAGATTGAAGACGCGCTCGAGGTCGAGCGGGGTCAGCACCTGACGCGCCAGCACCGCGCGGCGAAAGTTCGGCGCGTACTCGTCGAGCAGGTCGACACACCGATCGGCAAAGCGCTCGCCCAGATCGTCCCAATTCGACTCCCGCAGCGCGTAGGGCGCGTACTGGACGAAGATCGACATGAGATGCCTGCCGGGCGGCGCCACCGTCGGATCCACCACCGACGGGATCGTGCACTCGAGGACCGGGCGCTCGGACGGACGGCCGTACTTGGCGTCGTCGTACGCGCGCTCGATGTAATCGAGGTCGGGGCAGATGTGGATGGTGCCCCGGTGCTGGGGGCCGGGCTCGCTGCCCGGCAGCGCGCGGAAGCTCGGCAGCTCGGCCAGCGCCACGTTGATCTTGAGCGAGGCGCTCTCATAATTGATCCGGCCCACCGCCGCGACGAACTCGGCCGGAAGCGATCGCGGATCGAGGAGACGGGTGAAGCTCACGCGGGCATCGGCATTGCTGGCCACCACGGAAGCGCGGCACTCCTCGCCGCCCGCGAGCGCCACGCCGGTGACGCGGCCGTCCCGCGTGAGGATGCGCGCCACCTCGGCCTCGCAGCGGATCTCGACGCCGAGGTCCCGCGCGGCGCGGCCGAGCGCCTGGCTGAGGCCGCCCATGCCGCCCCGAACGTAGCCCCAGACGCCGCGCTTGCCGTCGGTCTCGCCCATGACGTGATGGAAGAGCACGTAGCCGGTCCCGGGCGTCGAGGGGCTCGCCATGGCGCCGATGATCGCGTCGGTGGCCAGCGTCGCCTTCAGCTCGGGCGATTCGAACCAGCGGTCGAGGATGGCGCGGGCGGGACCCGTGAGGAGCTCGACGGCCTCCGAGGCCGCGGGCCCCAGCCGCCTGAACGAGCGCCCCAGCGCCATGAGACGGAGGATGTCCCGGAGACCAGGGCGCAGGAGGTTCGGCGGAACCATGGTGAGCGTCGGCTCGACGAAGGCCGCCACGCGCTCGAGCATGGCCTCGTACTCGAGATAGCGGGCGGCGTCGCGCGGGCTGAACTTCGAGATCTCGCGGTTGTTGAGCGCCGGGTCCGGCCCCAGGAGAAGAAAGCGCCCATCCGGGTATGGCGTGAAGGACGAGGGATTGCGTGGCAGGACCGCGAAGCCGTAGTCGGCAAGGCGCAGGTCGCGCGCGATGTCCTTGTGGAAGAGACTGTTGACATAGGCGGCGGTGGAGACCTTGAATCCGGGAAACGTCTCCTCGGTAACGCAGGCCCCGCCCACCAGGTGCCGGCGCTCGAGAACGAGCACGCGGAGACCCGCCCGCGCCAAGTAGCATGCCGTGACCAGGCCATTGTGACCCGCGCCGACGATAACCGCGTCGTAGCCCCGCGCCCCGACTCCCATGACTGCATTATCCATCGCCGGGCGCGCTCGTCGCGGCTCGAGCCGGCGCTCAAGCGTGGCCGGGATTCCATGGGCCGACGCCGGAGAAGCGACGGGGCGCGATGCGCGTGATATAGCCCGGCCGGCTCCGGAGGGGCTCCGGCGGGAACTGGGTGCCGGCGCCGATATAGACTTGGGCCAGACGCTGGAGCAGCGCCGCCGCTCCCCCCTCGGTGATGCGGGCCTCGCCGTACACGACCAGATATTCCTGCAGTCCCATCGGATTCTTTCCCCGGCCGAGCAATGAGAGCGCCACGCGCGGATCTCTCCTCACGTTCTTCACCTTCTGCCACACCTCCATGTGCCCCATGACGAACTCGTCGCCCTCGATGCCCACCCAGACCACGCTGACCTGGGGACTGCCGTCGGCGTTGAGAGTTGACAAATGGGCCAGGGGACCAGTGGCGATCAGCGCGCGGATGGAATCGGAAATGGTCATGAGCGCCTCCAGGTCAATGCGAGGGTTACCTCAACACCAGAGTCGGTTAGCGCGCCCGGTCAGCTCTGCGGCCCGAGGAAGCTCATCAGCGCGGGGAGAAAGCGGTCGCTTGCCTCGACCACGGCGCAGTGGGCGGCGCCGGAGAGGACGAGGAGCTGGGCGTCCGGGATGCGCTCGTGGATCACGCGCGCCATGGCGGGGGGCGTGCCGGGATCCTGCTCGCCCACGACGACCAGCGTGGGGCAGCGGATGGCGGCGATGCGCTCGGTGAGGTCCACGAAGCCGATGGCACGGATGGCGGCGACGTAGCCGCGCGGGTCGCTGCGCTCGAGCATGGCGGCGACGCGCTTCACGGTGTCCTTCTCGCGCGCGCGGAATGGAGCGGTGAACCAGATGTCCATGGTCCGGTCGACCAGGGCCGCCGTCATGCCCTCGGTCTCCGCGACGCGGATCCGGTCCTCCCACATGGGGCGCAGGCCGGGCCCATAGCAGGCGGTGGTGTCGCAGAGGACCAGGCTCCGGATCAGGCGCGGGTGACTGAGCGCCGCCGTCATGCCGATGAGACCTCCCATCGAGACGCCGACGAAATGGGTTCCCGTGATGCCGAGCGAGCGCAGGAGCTCCTCCAGATCCCCCGCCATCTGCTCGAGCGTGTACGGGCCCGGGGGGATCTCGGAGCCGCCGTGACCACGCACGTCATAGCGGAGGACGCGGTACTGCTTCGTGAGCGCCGCCACGTGGTCGTCCCAGAGAGCGAGCGTGGCGCCCAAGGGGTGCGTCAGCGTGATAACGGGCGCGCCGGCGGGGCCGTCGAGGCGGTAATGCGTCTTCACTCCCTCACCTGCCCTCTCCCACGGGGAGAGGGGCTTAGCGGAAGCGGGGCATGACTTCCCGCGCGAAGAGCTCCATGGAGCGGCGCACCTTGTCCTGGGGCAGGCCGCCGAAGTTCATCCAGCACATCATCTGGCCCACGCCGATCCGGCGCATGTCTTCCATGTGGCGCGCCACGGTCTCGGGCGAGCCGAAGGCCAGCGTCTCCGCCACCAGCCCCTCCCAGGTGACCTTGGACAGGCGATCGGCCATGGCGCGGAAGCCGGGCTGCAGGCTCGGGTGACTGTCCTCGATGCGCTCCGGGATCAGGAAGCGCCGCAAGGCCTCCTGGTACCACATCTCCGCGTCTTTCGCTTCCGTCAAGGCTTGGGCATCGGTGGGCGCCACGTAGATCTGGCGCGAGACGCCCCAACGGCGCAGCAGCGCCGCGATCTCGCTCTCGCTGCGGCCGGCCTTCTTGAGCGTGTCCACGTACTTGTCACGGCTGCCCACGAGCTGATCGATCCCTCCGCGGAGGAGCGAGTTGAGCATGGGCCAGCCGCGGAGCGCCGTGTTCTCGATGCCGTCCGGCGAGACGCACACCTGATAGAGCGGCGGATGCGGCCGCTGCAGCGGCTTGGGGATCACCCGCACCTCGGGGATCTTGAAAAAGCGCCCGTCGTGGGCGAAGCGCTCCTCGGTCCAGGCGCGCACCATGATCTGCACCGCCTCGTCGAAGCGCTCGCGACTCTCCACCTGGGGCACGCGGTAGCCGGAGAACTCAGCGGGACGGTTGCCGCGCCCCACGCCCACGTCCAGCCGTCCGTTGGAGATGATGTCGACGAGCGCCAGCTGCTCCGCCAGACGGATCGGATCGTGAAACGGCAGGATGGCTGCCGCCAAGCCGATGCGCATGCGTCGGGTCCGCGAGGCGGCGGCCGCTGCGAGCGCGGCCGGGTCCACCGAGAGACCGTAGTCGATGAAATGATGCTCGGTGAGCCAAATCTCGTCAAAGCCCAGCTCCTCGGACCAGACGATCTGCTCGAGCTCCCGGTGAATGATGTCGGGGTGCTGGTGCCCCGGCGGGGCCTGGAAGAAGAAGAACGTGCCGAATCGCATCAGGCGACTCCCAGATAGCGCGATTTGACTTCGTCGTTGGCCATGAGCTCGGCCGGCGTTCCGCTGTGGACGATCTGGCCGCGGCTCAGGACGTGGACTCGGTCGGCGACCGACAGCGCGAGCGGCAAGTTCTGCTCCACGAGCAGGATGGACAGCCCCGCCTTCTTCAGCTCGCCGATGACGCGCCCGACCTCGCGGACGAGCAGCGGCGCCAGCCCTTCGGTGGGCTCGTCCATCAGCAGGAGCTCGGGGTTGGACATCAGCGCGCGGCCGATGGCCAGCATCTGCTGCTCTCCACCCGACAGCTTGTTGCAGCGGTGCTCCGCCCGCTCGGCCAGCCGCGGGAAGATCTCGTACACGCGCTCCATGGTCCAGCGGCCCCGGCCGCGGCGCGCCACCTCGAGGTTCTCGCGAACGCCGAGCGACGGGAAGACCCGGCGGCCCTGGGGCACGAGCGCCATGCCGAACTGCACCATGCGAAAGGGCGGCCAGCGCGTGACGTCCTCGCCCTTGAAGCGCACCTGTCCCCGGCGCGGCGGCGTGAAGCCCACGATGGAGCGGACGAGCGTGGTCTTGCCCATGCCGTTGCGCCCGAGAATCGCCAGCACCTCCCCACCCCCCACCGTGAGGGACACGCCCTGGAGCACGTGGCTCTCGCCATAGTAGGTGTGGATGTCCTCGATCTCAAGCACCGAGGTAGATCTCCCTCACCTGCGGATCGGCCTTGACGTCGTCGCGACGCCCGTCGGCGATGATCTGGCCGTAGTGCAGCACTGTGACCATCTCGGAAAGCTCCAATGCAATATCCATGTCGTGCTCGATCATGAGCACGGTGATGGCGGGGTCGAGCGTGCGGAGCATGGCCGCCATGAGCCGGGACTCCGCGGGCGAGAGTCCCGCCGTCGGCTCGTCGAGCAGCAGCAGGCGGGGCCGGCCGGCGAGGGCCAGGGCGATCTCGAGCTGGCGCTGCTCGCCGTGGGACAGGTTGCGCACGGGCGCGTCGCCGAGCGCGCCGAGGCCGACCGCCTCGAGCGCCGTCCGCGCCCGCTCGTGCAGCTCTGGGAAGGCGCCCACGGGACGCAGCATGGCGAAGCGGGCCGGCGTCAGCGCCTGCACGGCGAGCAGGCAGTTCTCGAGCACGGTGAGATCGGGGAAGATATTGGTGATCTGAAAGGTCCGCGCCAGTCCCTGGCTCGCGCGGCGGTGGGCTGGAGTGCCCGTCACGTCGCGGCCGAAGAGCGTGATGGTGCCGGACGAGACGGGCAACGCGCCGGCGATGAGGTTGAACAAGGTGGTCTTGCCCGCGCCATTGGGGCCGATGAGGGCGCGGCGCTCCCCCGGCCGGACGGCGAGCGTTACGCGAACCACGGCCTGCAGCCCGCCGAAGGACTTGGAGACCCCGTCGAGCTGAAGGGCGTACTCCATGTTCAGTTGGCCGGCGGCTCGCCGGGTGGGGCCGGGGCCGCTCTCCCGGAACACGCTGCGTCGCAACCCGTGAGCCGACTCCTCGCGGGCCACGGGAGGGCGGTTCCCTGCCACACCAATACGCAGAAGCCACGGTTCCGTTGAGAGTGGCCCCGGCCCCACCCGTCAGCTGAGCAGTTGGACTTCCGACTCACAACACTAGCAATATTTGCACGGCGGATAATCGCGCGTGTACACCGGCATCTTCAAGAACTCCTCGGGATTGTACTTCCAGAACTGACTCACCTGCGGATAGGTGAAGATCACGGTGTTCTGCAGCTGGCCCCCCACGCGCTCGACTTTGCGGATATAGACGTTCTGAATGGGATTGCCCCAGCGGTCGATGACGACAGGCCCCCGCGGGAAATCTTTCAGCTCCACCTTCTTGAGCGCGGCGAGGAAGGCCTCGCGATCCTCCACCTTGCCGCCGATGGCCTTGATGGCCTCGACGATCCAGCGCGCGTTCGTGTAGCACGTCTCCGCATAGTACGAGGGCATCTTGCCCGCCTTGGCTTCGAAGGCTTTGGCGAAGCGCTTGTTGGCCGGATTGTCGAGAGCCGCCGAATAGTGAAGCGTCGTATAGACGCCCAGCGCCTCGTCGCCCATCTGCGGCAGCACGGATTCGTCGGTGGTGGTGCCGTTCCCGAGCAGCGGGATCTTGGCTTTCAACCCCGAGTCGGAGTACTGCTTGACGAACTGAAGCGAGCCGCGGCCGAAGAAGACGACGAAGACGGCGTCGACATCGCGCCGAATCTGGGCGATGAAGGGTGAGAAGTCGTTGGTATTGAGCGGGGTCCAGATCTTCTGCACGATCTGGCCGCCCTGCTCCTCGAAGGTGCGCTGAAATCCACCCACCGACTCCCAGCCGAAGGCGTAGTCGAAGCCGACCGTGGCGATCTTCTTGTACTTGAGGTTCTTGGCCACCCACTCGCCGAACGCATGCGTGGACTGGCTGCTGTTCCAGCCCGTCCGCACCACCCAGTGGGCCGGTTTGCGCTGGGTGAGATCGTCCGAGGACATCACGGGATAGGTGGCGGGGATCTTCACGGAATCCACGAAGGGGTGCAGCGCGTAGCCCGTCGAAGCCAGGAGCGCGCCGGTGAGGATGTGGATGTGGTCCTGGTCCACGAGCTTCCGGGATCTGGTGAGGGCCGTAGCGGTCACGCCCTCGGTGTCCTCCACGATCAGCTCGATCTTCCGCCCGGCCACCTGCCGGCCGATCTCGTCGAGGTAGAGCTCCGTGCCGTTGAGCATGTCCTTGCCGATGGCGGAGGCGGCCCCCGAGAGCGGCGAGAGCAGGCCGATCTTGATCGGGCCGCTCTGGGCCACGGCGGGCACCGGCGCCCCGAGCATGACGGCGAGGAGGATGAGCGCGCCGAAGGCGGGCAGACGGTAAGCCATGACGGTTTCTCCTAACGGCGGCGGCCCCGCATCGCGCCTACGAGCCCCTGAGGCGCGAAGAGGATGACGCCGATGTAGACGGCGCCCAGGATGAGGAGCCAGCGTTTCGTGTAGACGCTGACGAAGTTCTTGAGGAACACGATGACGGCGGCGCCCAGGGCCGGCCCGACAAGCGTGCCCGGCCCGCCCAGCGCTACCATGAGGAGCGCCTCCACCGAGGTGACGAGCTGGACGTCGGTGGGGCCGACGAAGCCGTTGTAGTAGGCCCAGAGCACGCCGGCCACGCCGGCGAAGGCGCCCGAGACCACGAAGGCGACGTACTTGTGCAGCCACACGTTGTAGCCGAGCGCCCGCATGCGCGATTCGCTGCCCCGGATGCCCTTGAGCCCGAGCCCGAACGGCGAGCTGACGAGGAGCCCGAGCAGCAGCCAGACCAGCGCCGCTACCGCGAGCGCGAAGTAGAAGAACGGCAGCGGCGGGGTGAGGTTGAGCGCGCCCAGCTCGGGCCGCGGCACGCCCGAGACGCCGTTGTCACCCTTGGTGAGCGACACCCACCGGAAGGCGAGCCCCCAGACGACCATGCCGAGCGCCAGCGTGATCATGAGGAAATAGGTGCCCGCGGCGCGGATGGCGATCACGCCGAAGACCGCGGCCGTGACCGTAGCCAGCGCGACGCCGGCGACGGCGCAGCCGACGAGCCCGACCTGGCGCTCCGTGGCGAGCAGCGCCACCGCGTAGGCGGCGGCGCCGAAGTAGGCCGCCTGACCGAGCGAGGGCAGCCCGGTGTAGCCCAGGAGCACGTCCAGGCTCATGGCCATGATGCCGAAGATCAGCGCCTGGGTGAGCAGCGTCAGCGGGTACGACGGCAGCACCGGCGCCACCAGCGCCAGCGCCACGAGCACCGCGGCGGCAATCACCCCGCGCCGCAGGATCATGCCCGGCCGAAGAGCCCCGTCGGCCGAATGGCGAGAATCAGCGCCATCGGCGCAAAGAGGGTGAAGTACGACAGCTCGGGGAAGAGCGCTTTCCCGAAATTGTCGAGCAGGCCGACCAGCAGGCTGCCGGCCATGGCGCCGGGCAGGCTGCCGAGGCCGCCCACGATGACGACCACGAACGCATAGGGCAGCACCTCGAAGTCGGCGCCCGGGTAGACGCCGAGAAAACCGGCGCCGATGACGCCGCCCAATGCCGCCAGCGCCGCGCCCAGCCCGAACACGGCGAGCGAGGCGCGCGGCACGTTGATCCCGACACCCTGGGCCATCTCGGCATCGTCCACGGCGGCGCGGATCATGGCGCCGACCCGCGTGCGGTCGAGCAGCAGCCAGAGGCCCACGCCGACGGCGACGGCTACCGCCACGATGAAGATCCGGTAGATCGGGAAGACGCTGGCGCCGACGTGGAGGGAGCCGGTGAGCGCGGCGGGCACCGGCAGGTTGTACGGATCGCCGCCCCAGATCAGGAGCGCCAGGTCCTGGAAGATCAGCGCGAAGCCGATGGTCATCAGGACCTGCCCCAGCTCCTGCCCGCGCAGCCGTCGGAGGAAGAGCCGCTCCATCCCCATCCCCACCAGGGCGATGGCCACCGTGCCGGCCAGCAGCGCCAGGACGAAGCTCCGGGTCCGGAGCGCGACGGTCAGCCCCACGTAGCCGCCCAGCATGAAGTAGGAGCCGTGGGTCATGTTGACGATGCGCATGACGCCGAAGATCAGCGAGAGCCCGCTGGCCAGGAGGAACAGGAGCGCGCCGTAGGAGATGCCGTTGAAGGACTGGGTGACCCAGAACTCCGTGGTCACCGCAGACCCAGCAGCCGCGCGGCATTGTTGCGGAGCACGCGCGACTGATCGCGCCGCGCGAGCCCCACGGTCTTGGCCAAGATGATCTCGCGGGGCCGCTCGTAGCCCATGTCGAAGCAGAAGTCGCTGCCCAGCATGACCCGCTCGGGCCCCACCGTGTCGATGAGGTACCGGAGCGCGCGCGCGTTGTGGGTGATCGTGTCGTAGTGGAAGCGCCGGAGGTACGCGGTGACGGGCCGCCGCGCCTTCTTCTGCGCCTCGGGGCGCACTTTCTGCCCGCGCTCGAGCCGGCCGGCGAGATAGGGCCACGCGCCACCCGCGTGGGGCAGGACGACCTGGAGCTTCGGCAGCCGGTCCAGCACGCCGCCGAAGACGAGATGGGCCGCGGCCACCGCATTGTCGAAGGGATTGCCCAAAAGGTTATTGAGGTAGAAGTGCTGGAGCCGGTCGGCGCCGATCACGCGGAGCGGGTGGAGCAGAACCGGCAGCCGCAGCGCCTGGCAGCGCTCGAACACCGGGAAGAAGGCCGGATCCGACAGCTCGCGGCCGTTGACATTCGTGCCCATGTACACCGCGCGGATGCCGGGCAGCCGCGCCGCGCGCTCGAGCTCCTCCAGCGCGCGCGCCGGCTCGTGCAGCGGCAGCATTGCGCAGCCGATGAATCGGTCGGGGTGGGCGCGGTGCGCTTCGCTGCAGGCATCGTTGAAGGCGCGCGCGAGCCGGCCGCCGAGCTCCCCGTCGGCCCAATAGATCATCGGCGTGGTGAGCGAGAGCGCGTGGACCTGGACGCCCTGACGGTCCATCGAGCTCAGGCGCTTCGCCAGGTCGGAGTAGCGCGCCTCCAGCGGCGGCGTGCGCGCGCCGCGCACGACCAGCACGGGGCCGCGCGGATCCGAGCGGTCCACCGCCGCGCCCGCCGGCGCGCCCTCGGCCTCGACCAGCGCCAGGAAGCGCTCGGGGAAAAAGTGCGCGTGCACGTCGATGCCGAGAGGGGCGGCCACGGGTCGGGATTCTACTATGAACGCGGGAGACGTGGAAGCCCGGCGGGCCTTGGTGGACCCGCGGCGCCCGGGTAGGATAGACACGGAATGACAGGTCGAGAATTTTCACTCTACATGCGTGCCCGGCTCACGCACGGCCTCGGCCGGCTGCTGAACCGCCGCACTGCGACCGCAGCCCCGGCCATTCCCCTCGACGAGGTCCTCAGAGGCCCCGTCTCGCCCTTCTCGCTGTCGCGGCTTCTCGCAGGGCGCGAAAACGCCGAGCGGGAGGCAGCCGTCGCGCGCTACCTCGCAGAACGGAGCGTCCGATTCTCGCGACACCGCTTCGCTTCGTTCGAAGGAAAGGGGGAGAACTTCAGCGTGGACGTCGGCTCGGGCGGGCGGGTTCTCATCCTGATCGCCCATCACGACGCCGTCCCGGGCAGCCCGGGAGCCAACGACAATGCCGCCGCCGTCGGAATCCTGCTTTCGCTTCTCGACCGGATCGAGCCGCTCGTGCCGGCCCGCTGGCGGGTCCGCTTCCTCTTCACGGCTTGCGAGGAGCTCGGCTACCTGGGGGCGCGGGCGTATGTGCGGGACATTCCACTCGGGGGCGTCGCCGGCGTGCTGGGCCTCGAGCTCTGCGGAATCGGGGACGCCATCGTCCTCTGGGACGCCGATCCCGAGACAGCGTTCCTCCGCCGCACCGCTGGCGCGCTCGAACGTCTCGGGCTCCGGCGAGACGAGGGATACCACGTCGTCGGGCGCATCCCGGTCTTCGGGAGCGATCATCGCGCCTTCGCAATGACCGACATCCCGGCCTACGGGCTCAGCATCGTGCCGCTGGCCCAGGCGGAGGCGCTTCGACGGTTCGTATTCAAGCCGTGGCGCAGCACGCTCCAGGCGCTGGTGCGCCGACCGCCGCCCTTCGACACCTACCATACAAGCCGCGACGCGCTGCTGACGCTTGAACCGCCCGCGCTGGAGCGCGTTGCGCGCGCGCTCGAAGCGATCATCGCCGGCCTTGACTGACCGAGACCACTCTGGGCCGGGCTCACCAGTTGACGTATCATGTGGGCAATTCCCAGGGAGGTGCCCGTGAAACTGCCTCGTGAGCGCTTCGATTACGTCCCCATGGCGCGGCGCCGGCCGTGGACGCTCCCCAAGGGCGCGCGCATCGCCGTGTGGACGATCGTCAACATCGAGGAGTGGGACATCGAGAAGCCCATGGCGCGCCAGTACCTCACCGCGCCCCAGGGCGTCGCCACGGTGCCCGACGTGCCGAACTGGGCCTGGCACGACTACGGTATGCGCGTCGGCTTCTGGCGGCTGTACGAGGCGCTCGCCAAGCGGAAGATCCGCGCGACGACCTCCATCAACGCGCATGTGGTCAAGTCGTACGAGCCCGTGGCGCGCGCCATGCTCGATGCCGGCTGGGAGTTCATGGGACACGGCGTGGTGCAGGGCGCGATGCATCTCCTGCCGGACCAGCGCGCGGCCATCCGCGAGTCGGTCCGCCTGCTGAAAGAGTTCACCGGCAGGAAGCCCAAGGGCTGGCTCGGCCCCGGGCTCACCGAGACCTGGGAGACACTGGACTACTTGGCGCAGGAGGGCATCGAGTACGTCTCGGATTGGGTGAACGACGATCAGCCCTACGACATCCGCACGACGGCGGGACCGCTGGTGTCGGTGCCGTACTCGATCGAGCTGAACGACATCCCGATGATGGTGATCCAGCATCACGCGTCGAGCGAGTGGGTGCGGCGCGTGAAGGATCAGTTCGACCGGCTCTGGGCCGAGGGCGCGAAGAACCCGCGCGTCATGGCGATGGCGGTGCATCCTTATATATCGGGCGTACCCCATCGCATCAAGTACTTCGAGGCCGTGTACGATTACATGCGCAAGAAGCCGGGCGTCTGGCTGACGACCGGCGAAGAGATCTACGAATGGTACAAGACGCACAAGTGGTCGGCCGCCTGATCCGGCTCCGCCGGATCCGGCTGGCCGCGCTGCTGCTGGGCCTCGCCGTGCTCGCGCCGCCGGCGGCCGCCGACAAGCCGAAGATCACGGTGCCGTCCGGCTTCCACGTCGGAATTTTTGCGTCCGGGCTGAGCGGCGCGCGCTTCATGGCTGTGGATCCGGCCGGCACTCTGCTGCTGTCTATCCCGAGGGAGGGCCGCGTGGTGGCCCTGCCCGACCGCAACGGCAGCGGCCGCGCCGACGAGGCGATCATCCTCATCACCGGGCTCGACCGCCCGCACGGCCTGGCCTTCCACCAGGGCGCCCTGTACGTCGCTGAGACGGGCCGGGTGCTGCGCTTCCATTACGACACGCAGACGAAAAAGGCCAGCCAGCCCACGGTGGTCGTGCCCAATCTCCCGCGGGGCGGCTCGCACTCGACGCGCACCATCGCCTTCGGGCCCGACGGGCGGCTGTATGTCTCGGTGGGCTCGTCCTGCAATGTCTGCCGCGAACAGGACCCCCGGCGCGCCGCCATCCTGCGCTACGAAGCCGACGGCTCCGGCGAGCGCGTCTTCGCTTCCGGCATCCGCAATGCCGTCGGCATCGCCTTCCATCCGGGGACGGGCGCGCTCTGGGCGACGATCAACGAGCGCGACTGGCGCGGTGACGACCTGCCGCCCGACTACATCACCGAGGTGAAGGACGGCGGCTTTTACGGCTGGCCGGACTGCATGGTCGTGGGCGGCAAGGCGGTGCCGGACGAGCGCTTCGCGCGAGGCGATCACTGCCCGCCAATCACCGTGCCAACGCTCGAGATCCAGGCTCACTCCGCGCCCATCGGCCTGGCCTTCTACACGGCGAGGCAGTTCCCGCCCCAGTATCAGGGCAGCCTCTTCGTCGCCTATCAGGGCTCCTGGAACCGCTCAGTGCCGACCGGTTACAAGGTCGTGCGCGTGACGTTCCGCAATGGCAAGGCCGCCGGCATCGAAGACTTCGCCACGGGCTGGCTCGAGGGCACGCGCGCTCACGGCCGCCTCGTCGACCTCATCGTCGGCAGCGATGGCGCGCTCTATCTCACCGTCCAGGACTTGGGAAACATCTACCGGTTCAGCTACGGATCGTGATCGGTCTCTTCGGTTGCTAAATCCGGGCGAGCTAATCAGCCACTGGGGCTATTCCGCGATCCTCATCTTTGTTTTGCTGGGCAGCGCCGGAGTCCCGGCGCCTGAAGAGTCGATCCTCGTCGTTGGAGAGTATCTCGCCTGGCGCGGCCAGCTCCGGCTGCCGCTCGTCATCGCCGTCGGCATCCTGAGCGCCTCGGCCGGCGACAACCTCGGCTACTGGATCGCCCGGCACTACGGCCGGACGGCGCTCGACCGCTACGGCAGCCGATTCTTCATCACCTCCGCGCGCCTGGAGGCCATGCGCGGCTTCGTGCTTCGATGGGGCGCGCCTGCCGTCTTCATCGCGCGGTTCGTCCCGGGGCTTCGCGTGTGGGCCGGGCCCATCGCGGGCGCGGCCGGCATGCCATTCCCGTCCTTCGTGATCGCCAATGCGCTCGGCGCCGTGGTATACGTCCCGCTCGCCGTCGGCGCCGGCTACGCCCTGGGGCTCGGGCTGGGCGAGCGGCTCGAGCGGCTGCGGGGGATCGTCGGCGAGCTGGAGTACTGGGCGGTCGGGGCCGCCCTCGCGGTCGCCGCCGGGCTGCTCCTGTGGCGGGCCGCCCACGCGCGGCGGTAAACTGGAATCGATGAGCGAGCGGCAGGTTCCGGTTTCCCTCACGGCCTTCGGCGGCACGCCCAGGCTCGCCACGGCGTCGATCATCGAGCAGACTCCGGGCCAGCGGATGCTCGGCGCGCTCACCGGGGTCGGGAAGTTCTGGGCGATGGCGTTGGCGGGACTGTTCATTCCCGTCGCCCATTTCGTTCTCGTGCCGACCTTCTTCACCGCCGGCATCATCATGGGCATCAAGCGGCTCCGTGAGGATCGCCGGCTGCTCGGCGTGCATGGTGCCTGCCCGCGCTGCGGCGTCGAGCAGGAATTCCGCGTGGGCGGGCGCTTCTTCGACGGGCGAGCCTTCGACTGCCCGCGCTGCCACAACACCCTCCGCCTGACCACCAATAGCGCGTCGCAAGCCGCCGCGTGAGCAGCCGCTGGGCCGCGCTCGCGGTGATCTTCGTCACCCGCACCTCGATGGGCTTTCAGTTTCAATCCATCGCCGCGGTGGCACCGTTTCTCGTCGAGGACCTCCGTCTCAGCTACGCGCAGGCCGGGCTCATGATGGGCCTGTACATGCTGCCGGGCGTGGTCGTCTCGCTGCCGAGCGGCATGCTGGGCCAGCGCTTCGGAAACCGCCGGGTGGCGCTCTGGGGTTTGGCGCTCATGGTCGCCGGCGGGCTGGTGACGGGCTGGAGCGGCGGCTTTGCCGTGGCCTGCGCGGGGCGCGTCGTGAGCGGGATCGGCGGCATCCTGCTCAACCTGCTGCTGGCGAAGATGGTGGCCGACTGGTTCCGGGACAAGGAGATCGCGACGGCCATGAGCGTGATGCTGTCGGCCTGGCCGTTCGGGCTCGCGCTGGCGCTGCTCACTCTCGGCGGCGTCGCGGCGAGCGCGTCCTGGCGGGCCAGCGTCTTCGCCACGGTCGCCGCGGCGGCGCTGTCGCTCGCGCTGCTGGCCTGGCTCTACCGCGATCCACCCGACCTGCCCTCCGCCGCCGACGGCGCCCGGCTCAACCTCAGCCTACCCCTCCACGCATGGGGCCTGTCCTGCACCGCGGGTCTGGGATGGAGTCTGCTCAATGCGGGGTTCATCGATCTGGTGAGTTTCGCGCCGGCGTTTCTGATCGCGGGCGGCACCTCGGTCGCGTGGGCGGGAGTGCTGGTGAGCCTCACGCTCTGGGTGAGTATCGTCTCGGTGCCTCTCGGCGGATGGATCGCGGATCGCATTGGCCACTCCAATCTCGTGATCGTCTTCGGCTGCCTCGGCGCTGCGGTGCCGATGGCCTTGCTGCCGCTGCTCCCGGGCGCCGCGCTCTGGCTGATTCTGTCGGGGCTCCTGATGAGCGGCGCGCCCGGCGTTTTCATGGCGCTGCTGCCGAGGGCGGTGGACCGCGAGCACCTGGCGACCTCCCTCGGAGTGTTCTACACCGTGTACTACCTCGGCATGGCGATGGCCCAGCCGCTGGCCGGCTCCGCCCGCGACCTCACCGGCAGCCCGGCCATGCCCCTCTACGTCGCCGCCGCGCTGATGGCGGCCACCGTGCTCACGCTCTGGCCCTTCCGCTGGCTCGAGCGGCAGCCCGTCGAGGTCGCTCGGGTGTAGACTCAGGGGCTGATGAGAGCGCCGGGCGCGATTCTCCTCGTCGCCTGCTACGAGCTGGGGCATCAGCCGCTGGCGGTGGCGTGGCCCGCGGCCTTCCTCGAGCGTGAGGGCTACCAGCCCGCCACCATGGACGTGTCCGTGGAGCCATTCGACTCCGAGAAGGTCGCGCGGGCGCGCGTGGTCGCGATCTCGGTGCCCATGCACACGGCGCTGCGGCTTGGCGTGACGGTGGCCGAGCGGGCGCGGGCCGTCAATCCCGGCTGCCACATCTGCTTCTACGGTTTGTACGCGAGCTTGAACGCCGACCATCTCTTCGCTCACGGCGCCGACAGCGTGATCGGCGGCGAGGCCGAGGCGCCGCTCGGCGAGCTGATCCAAATGCTCGAGGCGGGAGACGGGCGTCCCGTGCCCTTTGTCCACCTCCGCGGCCGGCCGGCCGCGTCCCATCTCAAGCGGCTCGACTTTCCCGTGCCGAGCCGGGCGGCGCTGCCCTCGCTCAAGCAGTACGCGCACGTGGACCGCGGCGGGCGCCTGGACCTCGCGGGCTATGTCGAGGCGAGCCGCGGCTGCCGGCACCTCTGCCGCCACTGCCCGATTCCGCCGGTGTACGGCGGGCGCTTCTTCGCGGTGCCGCGCGAGACCGTGCTGGCGGATGTGCGCCAGCAGGTGGAGGCCGGGGCGACCCACATCACCTTCGGCGATCCCGATTTCCTCAACGGCCCGACCCACGCGCTCGCGCTCGCCCGCGCGCTGCACGCCGAGTGGCCGGCGCTCACCTTCGATTTCACGGCGAAGATCGAGCACCTGCTCCGCCACCGCGCCCATCTCGCGGAGCTGGCTGGGCTGGGCTGCCTGTTCATCGTCTCCGCCGCCGAATCGCTGAATGACACCGTGCTCGCCCATCTGGACAAGGGCCATACGCGGGCCGACCTCGTCGCCGTGCTGCGCGCCGCGCGCGAGGCCGGGATCACGCTGCGGCCGACCTGGGTCGCGTTCACGCCGTGGACGGCGCTCGATGATTACCGCGGGTGGCTCGACTTCCTCGAGACCGAATCGCTCATCGACCACGTCGACCCGGTTCAGTACTCGCTCCGGCTGCTGGTGCCGCCGGGCTCGCTGCTGCTGGCGAGCCCGGCGATGATGCCCTTCCTGGGCGCGCTCGAGCGGGAGACGCTCTCCTATCGCTGGACTCATCCGGATCCGCGCATGGATCGACTCCAGGAGGCGGTGGCCGCTGTCGGGGCCGAGGCCGCCGACCGGGGCGAAGAAGCGCCTGCGACGTTCGATCGCGCGCGCCGGCTGGCCGACGAGGCCGCCGGCCTTCCGCCACGAGCCGGCATCGCCGGGCTTCTGGCTGCCGACCGCCCGCGCCCGCCGCGGCTCACAGAGGCCTGGTTCTGCTGAGCGGAGCCCACCCAAGGCCAGTTGGCCTTGAGCGGAAAGTCGGGTACAGTAGGGCTGTAACCTCGATTACGCAGGGGGGGAGAACATGAGCGACGAGCTGATGACCAAGGTGCAGGAGCTGATCGACTCGACCATTAACCCGGCCGTGGCCGGCCACGGCGGCTTCGTCCAGCTGCTCGACGTCAAAGAGAACAAGGTCTATATCCAGATGGGCGGGGGCTGCCAGGGCTGCGGCGCCGCCGACATCACGCTCAAGGCGGGCATCGAGCGGCTGATCAAGGAAGAGATCCCCGAGATCGAGGAAGTGCTGGACACTACCGACCACAGCTCCGGCACCAACCCCTACTACACGCCAGGCAAGTAGCTCGTCGGACCCTCGGGGGCGGCGCGCCCCTCACCCAGCCCTCTCCCCTCACGGGGAGAGGGTTTCGTGTGTCTAGGCTCCCTCTCCGCTCTGGGGAGAGGGTTGGCGTGAGGGGACGGCCGGGCGGGTGACCCGCCGGCGACTCCAGTCCCATACCCTCACGCCCAGCAGCACGGCGAGGATCGCGATGTAGTAGTACGGATCCGGCACCGCCTTTTTCGCCAGCCAGCGGTAATGGAGCACCCCGCAGATGCCGCTCACATAGACAAGGGCGTGGAGCCTCTGCCAGTTCTTCCCGCCGAGCCACCGGATCGACGCCGCCGTGGAGGTGGCCGCCAGCGGGATCATGAGGGTCAGCGCCGTCATGCCCACCGTGATATAGGGGCGCTTGAGGATGTCGGCGCCCATCTCCCGCCAGTTGAAGAAGTGATCGAGCACCAGCCAGACGGAAAAGTGCAGCGAGGCGAAGAAGAAGGCGAACAGCCCCAGCAGGCGTCGCAGCGTGATCGGCCAGGACCAGCCGAACACGATCCGCAGCGGCGTCATCGCCAGGCTCGCGAGCAGGACGCGGAGCGTGTGGTCGCCGAGCACATTGGTGATGAAGCTGATGGGATTGGCGGTGAGGTCATCGGCCGCCGCGCGGTAGGCCAGCCGCGCCAGCGGCGACAGGCAGACGGCCCAGACGGCGACCTTGAGGATCACCCGCGAGCGGCGGGTCATACGGCTAGTAGAATTTCTTGAGGTCCATCCCGGCGTACAGGGATGCTACTTGATCGGCGTAACCGTTGAACATCAGCGTGTCCCGGCGCCGGAACTCGCCGATGCGGCGCTCGGACGCCTGGCTCCAGCGCGGATGATCGACGGTGGGATTCACGTTGGAGTAGAAGCCGTACTCCTGGGGCGCCTGCTTGTTCCAGGCCGTCTTGGGCTCGTCGGCGGTCAGCCGGATACGGACGATGGACTTGGCGCTCTTGAACCCGTACTTCCACGGCACCACGACGCGGATCGGCGCGCCGTTCTGGTTCGGCAGCACGTGGCCGTACATGCCCACCGTGAGCAGGGTCAGCGGATGGAGTGCCTCGTCGAGCCGGAGCCCCTCGGTGTACGGCCAGTCGAGCGAGGCGAAGTTGAAGATGCTCTTTTTCTGAGCCGGGAACTGCTCGGGATCCACGAGCGTGCTGAACTCGACGTACTTGGCGGCGCCCGTGGGCTCCACGCGCTTGAGCAGCACGGAGAGTGGGAAGCCTATCCACGGGATCACCATCGACCAGGCCTCCACGCAGCGCAGCCGGTACACGCGCTCCTCGAGCGGCGCCAGCCTGAGGATCTCGTCGATGTCGTAGGTCTTGGGCTTGTGGACCAGTCCGTCCACCTTCACCGCCCATGGCCGGGGCTTGAGCGTGCCGGCCAGCCGAGCCGGGTCGTCCTTGTTCTGGCCGAACTCGTAGAAGTTATTGTACGTGGTGGAGTCAGCGAACTTGGTGAGCGCGTCCGGGAGCGTGAAGGCGGAGTTGCGCGCGGCCTGAAGCGGCTGGCCGGCCGGCGGGGGAGCGGGGGCCGCGTCACCGACGCGTGGCCACAGAGCTACCGCGACCGTTCCAACCGCTGCCGCCATGAAGGCGCGCCGATTGAGGTAGACCGAGTACGGCGTGATCTCCGAACTCCCAATGGGAGATCCCTGAATGTCGCCATCCCGCCTGCCACGCATTCACTCCTCCTGTGAGCCCCCAGTCTATCAGCCCGCGCGCTGGCAGCGTCGCGCAAGAATCGGGATCTGGTCGCCGGGGTGTATCTGCCATAATACAGGGGTGATTCGGCCCTTTCCACGCCTGACGGCGACCCTGCTGCTGGGCCTCGTCCTCGCAAGCCCGGCGGCCGCGGATCACGCCGTCCACCCGAATCCGCCGGGCGAGGGCAACACCTGTCCCACCCTGGTCCGCTTCTCGCCCCACGGCGGCGCCGAGCAGCTCGTCGTCGAGACGCTACGCCGAGCGCGCGAGCGAGTTCATGTGGCGATCTACGGCCTCACCAGCCCGGCGATCGAGGCCGCGCTCCACGACCTGGCGCGCGCCGGCGTCAGGGTCGTGCTCAAGGCCGACCACGTCCAGAGCGCGGGCAAGGCGCAGGCCGCCGCTCTCGAGCGGCTCGCCGCCGCGGGCGCCACGGTCCAGGTCTCGAGAATGAGCCGGCTGCTCCACGATAAGTTCGCGGTGGTCGACGGCCGTTGGGTGATCACGGGCAGCTTCAACTGGACCGCCTCCGCCGAGAACCGGAACCGCGAGAACGTCCTGGTCTTCGACTGCCCGGCGCTGGCCGAAGCCTTCGAGGCCGAGTGGGAGGTCATCACGCCCGACAGCCCCTAGCTTGGGCTCGTCCGCCCGCGCCCATCAAGATCTGGGGCCCGGCGGCCTCCGCCTAATCCTGCCGAGATTCCCAGGCTCGCCTATTAAGATGAGAGCCCTCATGACGTGGGCGCGCGGCTCGGTGACGGCAGTGGCGACGCTCCTCCTGGCGGGATGCGCCGGCTTCCCTCACGGCACCTATTTCCCCCCGCCGGGCGATCCCGCGACAGCCCGGATGGCCGCGGCCCTCCACCGCGCGGCGGTGGCCGCCGGCGACGATCCCGGGCATTACAGCTTCGCCTTCGTCAAGAGCCGCACGGCCGCGGCGTATAGCGACGAGGACGCCACCTTCTACGTGACCGACGGCCTCATGCGCCTGGATCCAGCGGTGATCGATGCCGTCGTCGCCCACGAGGTGGCCCACGAGGTGCTGGGGCACGTGGGGGCGCGGCGCAAGCTGTCGCTGTCTCTGAGCGCGGGCTTCGGCGCGGTGGGCATTCTCGCGCCGGGCGTTGGCCTGCTCGACTTCGTCGTGAACCCGCTCGTGGTGCGTGCCTTCGGACGGCGCCAGGAGCTCGAGGCGGACCAGAAAGCGGTGGAGATCCTGCGCGCCATGGGCCATGCGGCACCGCGGCGCGCGCTGGCCCAGGCGCTTCGGGCCGTGGACGCTCATGTCCCGAAGGACAAGGAAGAGCCCGAGGGGCTTCTGGCCTCTCATCCCGCGCTCGAAGAGCGATTGGCCGCCCTCGACCCGCTCGAGCCGGAGCCGGTGGCGGGCATCGTCCCCGCCAAGAAGTAGCTAAATTAGATGTCCCTCACGGAGCAGTCGTGCTCTGATCCTCCGAACCACTGCCCCACCGGCATCACCCTTAGTGCGGAGGCACCCGCCTGAGAAGCACCACTGCAGCCAACATGAACGGTACAGCCAACAGTGCTAGGAGATCTGGCGCCAACCAAGACTTCGCGACCCGTTCAACGTAGGCATCCGCAAACATCAACCCAAGCCCCTGCGGCAATTAATAGGGGGACTAACCAGCCTCGCGTCTGGCGTTTTGCGCCCCAGATA
>Ga0070707_100001065_pt1 | contig 27086 bp, 24 predicted proteins | sample KBSK5502metaG_FD_65468 | JGI IMG/M metagenome (GOLD analysis project Ga0070707, IMG submission 65468) | Corn, switchgrass and miscanthus rhizosphere microbial communities from Kellogg Biological Station, Michigan, USA - KBS K5-50-2 metaG | ecosystem: Host-associated > Plants > Roots >...
CTCGACGGTCAGCGAATCCACCAGGTAGATGTCGATCCGCCCGTCGTTGTCGTAGTCGAACAGGGCCACGCCGCCGGACATCGACTCGACGATGTACTTCTTCTCGGGGGCGGAATGGTGCTGGAACGCCACCCCGGCCTCGGCGCGGATGTCGCGGAAGAGCAGCGCCGGCGCGCCGCTGGCCGCGACCCGGGCGAGCACGGCCGGGGCGGCGAGCAGCGCCAGCGGCCACCGCCGCCAGGCGCGGGTCACGGACGCGGTCCCTCCGCGGGATCCCTCAGGACGCGCCCCGGCGGCGCTTGTCCTTCAGCTTCTGGAACACCTCGAACTGTTCCCGCGCGGCGTCGGACCGCCCGAGCTTCTGGTACGCCTGGCCCAGCTGGTAATGGATGTTGGCGTCCTCCGGGGCGAGCCGCGCGGCGGCCTCGAGGTGCTGGGCGGCCTCTTCCGCCGCCCCCTGGGCGAGCAGCACCTTGCCGAAGAGGTACCGGGCGTCCGCGAAGTCGGGCTTCGCCTTCAAGACGTCGCGCAGGAGCGCCAGGGCCTCCTGCGGCCGCCCCTGCCGGTCGAGGACGGTGGCGAGGTTGTGTGCCGTCTTGACGTCGGAGGGATGGCTCTTCAGCTCCGCGCGCAGCGCGGCTTCCGCTTCCGGCAGCCGGCCCTGCTTGAGGTAGATGACGCCGAGGGCGGCGCTCGCCTCCGCCACGTCCGGCTTCAGCTCCAGCGCGCGCTTCAGCGACGGGATGGCGGCGTCGTAGTCCCCCCGTTGGGCGTAGGCCTGGCCCAGGAGCACGTTCAGCTCCGCGGTGTCTCCGTGCCGCGCGAGAAGGCGGGCGAAGATCGGCTCCGCCTCCGACACGCGGTTGCCGCGCACGAGGGCGAGGCCGTAGGCGTATTGCAGCGCCGCGTCGTCTTCCCGCCCCGGGTCGTCGCGCAGCAGCTCCGCCGCCTTGTCGAAGGCTTCCGTGTTGAGCCAGGCGATGGCCAGCATGCGTCTGAGGGCGACGTCGTGAGGCTGGTCGGCGAGGGCGAGGACCAGCGGCCCCGTGGCCTTGTCGAACTGCTGCGCGTTGAAGCGGGCCACTCCCAGCGAGTACTGCACCTTCGGGAGCGCCGGGTCGACCTCCGCCGCCGTCTCGAACAGCTCCGCCGCGCGCGAGAAGCGCTGCCCCTGCGCCTCCATCACCCCGAGGTTCAGGTAGGCGCGCGCGAGCGCGGTCATCACCCGCCGCTGGAGGGCCGGCCGATCCGCCGGTGGGACCCCCGCCAGCTCCGGCGGCGTCCACGGTGCCTGGTCGCTCGACGCGAGGAGGAGCGCCAGCGATCGCCGCGCTCGTTGCGTTTCCACGCCGAGCGTGGAGGCCCGCTGGAAGGCCTGGAGGGCCTCCGCCCGCCGCCCGCCGGCGGCCTCCAGCGATCCCATCAGCAGCCAGCCTTCGAGAAGGGCCGCACGATAGTGGCTCTCGGCGCTCCGGAGCTCGCCGTCGCGAAGGCTGCCTTCGGCGGCCGACATCGCGCGCTCGAGCGCGACCGCCGGGTCCGAAGGGGCGCCGCGGGACGCGAGCGCGCTTCCGATCAGGAGCGCGGCGACCGCGAGGCGCGCGAGCGACATGCCTGATTCTAAGGTGAAAGCGAGCGCGTCCCCAGGCGGGCGGCCACGATCGTGACGTCGTCGCGACGCCGGGAATGGTCGCGGTAGAGCACGCCCGCGACGAGGCCGGGGTGGCGCAGCGCGAGCCCGGGGTACGGCTCCAGCGACCAGTCGGAGGCGAGGCCGTCCGAAGACACCACCAGCAGCGTCCCGCGAGCGAAGGGATAGGTGAACTCCCGCGGCTTCAGCCTTCCCTGTCCGGCGGTCCCGTTCATCGAAACCATGCTCTGAACGCGTTCCGGGCCCACGAGGGCACCCGCGATGTTGCCGAACCCGGCGAAGCGGATTTCCTGCGCCCCGAGGTCCACCTCGACCACCGCGACGGCCGCTCCCCGTGTGCCCCGCGCCGCCCGATGCGCCTCTTCGAGCGCGCGGGCGGCTCCGGGCGCGCGCTGCCAGGTCGCTCGGAGAGCGGTCAGGGCGGCGTCGCGGGCGAGCGGCCCGTGTCCCAGGCCGTCGGCCACGACGATGCGGCCCCCACCGGGTCGCGCCTCGAAGCTCCACAGGTCGCCGCACTCGCTCTCGCCCGGCTTGGCGACGCAGAGCGCGGCCAGATCCAGCGAGGTTGCCGGCGGAGCGGCACGCCAGATCCGGCTGAGGAGTGCGGTGCCCTGGCCGGGAAGCGCGTAGACGTCGAACTCGTTCGACTTGCGCTGTATCGCCGCCGCGGCCGTGTCGGGAGTCCCGGGGCCCCGGTCGAGGGCGAGGACCTCGATGCCGACCGCCTCGCCGCGCCGGAGCGGGTTGAGGACGACTTCGCCCCCCCGGCCGTGCTTCACGACATTGGCGGCCGCCTCGGTGGCGACGATGCTGGCCCGGCTCTCGCCGGTCTCGTCGAGGCCGACGCTTCGGCACATGGCGGCAACCGCCCGTCGCACCTCAACAACCTGACCGGGATCGGCCACCGCGACGGCGGCCGACGCTCCCGCCGGGCCCCCGGGGGAAGGCATTTACCTCCAGCCTACTGCCTTAATGCCTTGGCCGGGAGTCCACGAATTCTGCTTGACAATCGGCTCGCGTCTGGCAGACTCTCCCGCAGGGTTATTAAAGTCGTTTACGTAACCTCGCGCCCGATGAGGTCCGCAAGGTCTTAACAACGAACCGGAGGCGTCTTCCATGCTGAAGAAGCTCGCTAGCTTGTCGATTCTTCTCACCTTGATCGGCGTTCCCTCGTTCGCCCAGAAGATCACCGCCACCATCCGCGGCACGGTGAGCGACACCACCGGCGCCGTCGTCCCGGGGGCGAACGTGACCGTGAGGGGCGAGGACACCGGCACCACGCGCTCCACCGCGACCAATGCGTCCGGTGTCTATTCCTTCCCCGAGCTTCAGGTCGGGACGTACACCGTCGAGGTGGCGGTCAGCGGCTTCAAGACGTCGGTCGTCAAGGGCGTGGCCCTGAACGTCGCGGATGACCGCGCGGTGAACGTGAGGCTCGAGACCGGCGCCGTCTCCGAGAACATCACGGTCGAGGTGCCGGCCGTGGCCGTCCAGACCATCGGCGGCGAGGTGGCCGGCCTCGTCACTGGGGAGCAGGTCCGGGAGCTTCCGCTCAACGGCCGCAACTTCCTGCAGCTCACGACCCTCATGCCCGGCGTCAGCCAGGCGGACGACTTCAACACGAAGGACCGGGGGCTCATGTCCCACATCTCGGTCTCGGTGAGCGGAAGCGGGCCCGGCGGCAACATGTGGACCGTCGATGGCGCCAACAACAACGACGTCGGCTCCAACGGCACGATCCTGGTCTTCCCGTCCGTGGACGCCATCGACGAGTTCAAGGTGCACCGGAACAGCTACGGCGCCGAGTTCGGCGGAGCCGCCGGAGCGCAGGTGAACATCGTCACCCGCGGCGGTACGAACGATTTCCACGGCGGCGCCTACTACTTCGGACGGAACGAGAAGCTGGCCTCGTCCGACTACTTCCTGAAGCAGGCCGGCCAGCCCAAGGGGCCCCTGAAGATCCACGATTTCGGCTGGACCCTGGGCGGTCCGATCATCAAGGACAAGCTTCACTTCTTCGCCTCCCAGGAATGGAACCGCGAGCAGCGCGGCATCACCCGGGCCACCTTCGTCCCGACCGCGGCCGAGCGCGCGGGCGATTTCAGCGGACCGCTCATCGCGGACTGCTCTTCGGACCGGCCGATCGATCCGCTCACGGGCTCGGCGTTCCCCGGAAACCGCATCCCGGCCAACCGGCTCAGCCCCGCCGGGCTCCTGGTCATGCAGCTCTACCCGCTTCCCAACACCACGCCCGGCCCGGGTAGCTGCAACAACTGGGTGACCGCCCTCAACACGCCGATCAACTGGCGCCAGGAGAACGCCCGCATCGATTGGAGCCTCAGCCAGCGCACCCACCTGATGCTGCGCTACACCCAGGACAGCTGGACGAACAACTCGCCCAGCGCCGTCGAGCAGCTGTGGGGTGACGACCCGTTCCCGGCGGTCGACTCGAACTGGGACCAGCCGGGCCGCTCGCTCACGGCACAGCTCACGCAGAACATCGGGTCGAAGGGCGTGAACAGCCTCACGTTCACCTACTCGGCAAACGTGATCACCGTGACCCGGGGCGGCACGAACCCGCAGCTCAACGACCAGATCAACTCCGCGATCCCCGGGATCTTCCCCGACAGCATCAAGGAATACGGCGCCAACCGCGGTCACCCGGTGTTCTTCGCGAGGGGAAGCTACGGGGACGATCTCCAGAACATGGCCCCCTTCAAGAACAACCAGAACCTGTTCGTGCTGAAAGACGACTATTCGGCGGTATTCGGCAGTCACTTCTTCAAGGTCGGCGCCGTCGGCAGCTACAACCAGAAGAACGAGGACGTGTTCGACTGGGGCTCGGGCGAATCGTCGCAGTTCGGGGATGCGGCGGGGCTGACCGGAAACGACGACACGACCGGCAACGTCCTCGCCGACATCCTGCTTCGGGGCATGACGTTCAACTTCAACGAGTCCTCGGCCGACCGGTCGATCCGGCAGCGCTGGCGGGACGTCGAAGCCTACGTGGCCGATTCGTGGAAACTCCACCCGCGGGTGACGCTGGACTACGGCGTGCGCTTCTCGAGGTTCGAGAGCCCGTACGACCTCGGCGACACGATCTCGAGCTTCGACCCGGCTCACTTCGATCCGGCCCTGGGTGGCGATCCGTGCAACGGCGTCCTGCTGCCGCCGGGTGCCGACAGCTGCCGTAAGGCCGGCCTCCGCGGAGGGTCCGCCGGGCCGAACCGCGCGCTGGCCAAGACGAACAACTACTTCGCCCCGCGGCTGGGGATCGCGTGGGACGTCTCGGGCAACGGCAAGACGGCCGTACGCGCGGGGCTGGGCCGATTCTTCCTCCGCGAGTCGCTGCAGGGAGGCCTCAACCTCGGCTTCAACCCGCCGTTCAACCTCATCCAGGGCGGCTTCCGGACGCTGGACAGCAACGCGGAGCCGTTCGCGGACGCCTTCGTCGCGGATCAGGGCACCCCGAGCTACGGGATCGATCCGGGCGGGAAGTTCGGGTACAACTGGCAGTGGAACGCGTCGATCCAGCGCGAGATCGCGCGCAACACGACGCTGGAGGTGGGCTACGTGGCCAGCAAGGGCCAGCGGCTCGGCCACCCCTACGACGCCAACCAGGTTCCCCCCGGAGACAACAACCACAACGGCGTCCCCGACCGCCTGGACTTCATCCGCGCCGGCAGCAACAGCTCCGCCCGGGCGGCGCTACGCCCCTACGGCGACTTCGGCAACATCAGCATCGCGGTCCGAGCCCACACCGGCAGCACGATCTACCACTCGCTCCAGACGCAGCTCGTGAGCCGCTTCGGACACGGCTCGCAGTTCCAGGCTTCGTACACCTTCTCCCGGGCGATCGGCGACGTGCCGACCGGCGGGAACGACGGCAGCAACAACAGCCCCGGCAGCGCCGGCGTCAGCCTTCTGGAGAACCCCGGTCTCGACCGCGGGCTGATGGAGATCCACCGCAAGCACATCTTCAACGCGAGCCTGGTGCTCGTCCTGCCCGACTTCGACGACAAGTCGGGCTTCGTCAAGAACGTGCTGGGCGGCTGGGAAGTCGCCACGATCGCCCAGGCGTCTTCCGGGCGTCCCGTCACGGTGTTCACCGGAAGCGTCCCCGGCCTGTCGGGCCGTGTTTCCGGGACCGGATACAACGGCAACCAGCGGCCCAACCGCGTGGTGGATCAGCCCTGCCGGGCGACGGGCGGCCTGCCCGAGCAGATCCTGAACCCCGCGGCATGGACGCTCGTCGGATTCCGGCTCGGCACCTTCGGCAACTCCGGCCGCGGCGTCTGCGAAGGGCCCAACTTCGCGCAGGTGGACGCGTCGCTCTACAAGAACATCAAGATCAGCCCGCGGGTGAAGGCACAATTGCGGTTCGAGGTCTTCAACGTCTTCAACCGCGTCAACTTCATGGCCGTCGGCCTCCGCAACACCTTGAGCCCGACCAGCGTCACCCTCGACACCGGCCGGGTCGCGACGGCCAGCACGATCACCGCCTTCACTCCGTCGGGGGCCTTCGGCCAGGCCACCGCCACGCGCGATCCGCGACAGGCGCAGTTCGGGATCAAGTTCATATTCTGATGAGCCGGGGGGCGCTGTCCGGCGCCCCCCACCCATCTCCCCATGCCCGCGTCCCCTGAGCTGCTCCTGGCCGTAGACGGCGGCGGGACCAAGACCCAGGCCGTCGCCGCCGACCTCGAGGGCAAGGTCCTCGCCCGCGGCCTCGCCCCCAGCAGCACCGTGCACAACGTCGGCTTCGAGCAGTCCTGCCGGGCCCTCACCACCGCCATCGAGGGCGCCCTCGTGAACGTCCTCGGACCGCAGGCCCGCGGGCAGGGCCGCGTCTGGCGGTCCGCGCGGATCGCCGCCGCCTGCTTCGGCCTCGCCGGCATCGACTCGCCGGAGGACGAGGCGCAGGTCTCGCGCTGGGTCCGCGAGCAGGGGATCACGTCCCGTTTCTCCGTGGTCAACGACTCCGAGCTGATCCTGGCCGGGGGCACGCCCGAGGGATGGGGTGTGGCGCTCGTCGCCGGCACGGGCTCGGTCTGCCTCGGGCGCACGCGGGAAGGGCGGACGGTCCGTGTCGGGGGTTGGGGACCGATCCTCGGCGACGAGGGCAGCGGCTACCAGATCGCGATCAGCACGCTGCGCCGCGCGACCCAGACCGCGGACGGGCGCGCGGACGCGAAGGCGCTGCTCGACGCGGTCGTCCGCCATTGGTCGCTCCCGGACGCCGTCGCCCTGATCCGGCACGTCCACGCCGACGCGATGACTCCCTCGGAGCTCGCGGGGCTGGCGAGCGTGGTCCTCGACCTCGCCGCCCGCGGGGACGCCGATGCCAAGGCGATCCTCGAGGAGGCGGCGACCGACCTCGCGCGCCACGTGCACGCCGTCGTCCGGAAGCTGGGCGTGTCCAGGCCCCCGCTGGCTCTCTCCGGGGGACTGCTGAGGGCGAGCCTCCGGCACGCGGTGCTGACGAAGATCGAGGGCGAGGTCGGCCCCGTCAATTACGTCACGGACCCGCCTCTCGGCGGCGTCGTCCTCGCCCGACGTCTTTTAGCTGGGGGGCGCTAGCGGCGCGCCCCCCAGACCCCCCGCTCGCTCCGCGGGAGTGAATCCCGCTCCGCTCGCAGCCTTGGCTTCTTGTTCATATCCATGGTCCGTTCTCCGCGTCCTCTCCGTTCGTTCTCTGCGTCCTCCGCGTTTAAAGGCTAAAATGCCTGCCGGAACATGGAGCAGCGGGGGCTCGACTTCGGCGCGACCGAGCCGGCGCGGCCGGCCGCGCACCGTGCCCTCACCGTCTCCGAGCTGACCGAGCGCGTCCAGGGCGTCCTCGAGACCGATTTCTTCGACGTATGGGTGGAGGGCGAGGTCAGCAACCTCCGCTTCGCGCCCTCGGGCCACTGGTACTTCTCCCTCAAGGACGACCACGCGCAGGTCCGCGCGGTGGTGTGGAAGACGGCCACGCGCCTGATCCGCTTCCGCCCCAAGGACGGCATGAAGGTCGTGGTCCGCGGCGGGCTCCGGGTCTACGCGCCCCGCGGGGAGTACCAGCTCTCGGTGGAGGTGCTCGAGCCGCTCGGCAAGGGCTCGCTCCAGCAGGCCTTCGAGGAGCTGAAAGAGAAGCTCGAGAAGGAGGGCCTCTTCGACCGGGGCCGCAAGCGCCCGCTGCCCATGCTTCCCCGCTGCGTGGGCGTCGTGACCTCGCCGACGGGCGCGGTCATCCAGGACATCCTGCGCGTGGTCTCGCGGCGCTACGCGAACCTGGAGATCCTCATCTATCCCGCGCGCGTCCAGGGCGAGGAGGCGGCGGCGGAGATCGTCCAGGGCATCCGGGCCCTCAACCGGCTCAAAGGTCTCGACGTGATCATCGTCGCGCGCGGCGGCGGCAGCCTCGAGGACCTCTGGCCCTTCAACGAGGAGCGCGTGGCGCGCGCGCTCGCCGCCTCCAAGGTGCCGACCATCTCGGCGGTCGGGCACGAGACCGATTACACCATCGCCGACTTCGTGGCCGACCTGCGCGCGCCCACTGCCTCGGCCGCCGCCGAGCACGTGATCCAGGCGAAGGACGAGATCGGCGCCGGCATCGACGCCCTGGCCCGGCGGCAGCACGCCGCCATGAGCCTGCGCCTCACCCGCATCCGCTCCCGCGTCGCCGGCCTCGCCTCCCACCGGGTGTTCGAGGCCGAGCGCGGCCGGCTGCGCAATCAGGCCCAGCGCGTCGACGAGCTTCTCCGGCGCGGCGAGACGGGCCTGCGCCGGCGGCTCGAGCGGGCGCGGGACCGCGTCCGCGGCCAGGGCCAGCGCGTCGAGGCCTTCCGCTGGGACCGCCAGCTCGCCGACCGCCGCGAGCGCGTCGTCCGACAGGCCGAGCGCCTGCGCGGGCTCGCGGCCTCCGCGGTCGAGGGGGGCCGCGGGCGTCTCTCGCGCCTGGCCGGAAAGCTCGACAGCCTCTCGCCCCTCGCCGTGCTCTCGCGCGGCTACGCGCTCGTGTGGAACGAGGGAGGCCGGCTGGTGCGCCAGCCGGCCGAGACGCGGGTGGGCGAGGCGCTGCGCATCCGCGTCAGCGGCGGCGCGCTGGCGGCAGTGGTGACGTCGAAGGAGGGCGCGTGAGCGCCGAAGAGACGCCCAGCTTCGAAGCCGCCCTGAAGAAACTGGAGTCGATCGTGCAGCGCCTCGAGCAGGGCGAGCTGCCCCTCGAGGAGTCGCTCACCCTCTACGAGGAAGGCATCCGGCTCTCCCGCCTCTGCCACGCCAAGCTCGAGGAGGCCGAGGGAAAGATCGAGCTCCTGATGAAGGACGCCCGCGGCGACCTCGTCCTCGACCGCGAGGGACGGCCCAAGAAGGCGCCGTTCGGCCCGTGAAGCAATCAGCGATCAGCAGTCAGCGGTCAGCCAGGCTCGGCGTCGACGGCGAGCTGGAGGAGCGGAGGCAGCTCGTCGAGGAGGCGCTCGACCGCGCCCTGCCGCCGGAATCGGCGTGGCCGGAGACGATCCACCGCGCCGTGCGCTACAGCCTGTTCGCGGGCGGCAAGCGCATCCGGCCGCTCCTCGTCCTCGCCGCGGGCGAGGCGGTCGGCGGGAGCCGAGACGAGGTGATGCCGCTGGCGTGCGCGGTGGAGATGATCCACACGTACAGCCTCGTGCACGACGACCTGCCCGCCATGGACGACGACGACCTGCGCCGCGGCAAGCCCACCTCGCACAAGGTATTCGGGGAGGGCATCGCCATCCTCGTGGGCGACGCCCTGCTGACCCGTGCCTTCGAGGTCATGACCACGGCTCCCGTCGATGGCGACGCCCCCCCCGTCGCGCGCCGGCTGGCCGCGACCGCCATCCTCGCCGAGGCCGCCGGCACCGCCGGCCTCATCGGCGGGCAGGTGATGGACCTGGAGTCGGAAGGCCGGCCGGTCGACGCGGACGTCCTCGAGAAGATGCACCGCGCCAAGACGGGCGCCCTGCTCGCGGCCTGCGTGCGGGGCGGCGCCGTGCTCGGAGGCGGCGGTGACGAGGACCGCGCGCGGCTCGACCGCTACGCCTCCGCCGTCGGTCTCGCCTTCCAGGTCGTGGACGACGTGCTCGACGAGACCGGGGCGGCCCACGAGCTGGGCAAGACCGCGGGCAAGGACGCCCGCGCGGGCAAGGCGACCTACGTGAGCGTGCATGGGCTGGAAGCGTCCCGGCAGATGGCGCGCCGGCTGCTGGACGAGGCGCTGTCCGCGGTGGCCCCCCTCGGCGCGCGCGGACACCTGCTCGAAGGACTGGCGCGGCTGATCGTGGAGCGGCGCGCGTGATGGGCCCGCGCCTCGACGTCTGGCTCGTCGAGCATGGCCTGGCCGAGTCGCGGGAGAAGGCGCAGGCCCTCGTCATGGCGGGCCGGGTGCGGGTCGACGGCGCGCCCGCGGGCAAGCCGGGCGACGCGGTGGCCGCCGGCGCCGCGGTGGAGCTCATCCCCGGGCCCCAGCACGTCGGGCGGGGGGCGATCAAGCTCCAGGGCGCCCTCGACGCCCTGCGCATCGATCCCCGTGGCCGGGTGGCCGTGGACGTGGGCGCCTCCACGGGCGGCTTCACGGAGACGCTCCTGGAGCGCGGGGCCGTCCGCGTGTACGCGGTGGACGTGGGGCGCGGCCAGCTCCACGAGCGCCTGCGCGTCGACCCGAGGGTCGTCGTGATCGACGCCGTCAATGCGCGCTCGCTCTCCGCGCGCGAGGTGCCGGAGCCGTGCGGCGTCGCCACCGTGGACGTGTCCTTCATCTCGGTGCTGAAGATCCTGCCCGCGCTGCGCGGGGTGCTCGCTCCCTCCGGCGACGCGGTCGTCCTCGTCAAGCCCCAGTTCGAGGTCGGCCGCTTCCGCGTGGGCCGCGGCGGCATCGTCAGCGACCCGGCCCTGCACCGCCAGGCCCTGCGCGACGTCGCGTGGGCGGCGCAGCACGAGATGGGCTACGGCCTGACCGGCGCGTGCGCCTCGCCGATCACGGGGGCGGAAGGCAACCGCGAGTTCTTCCTCCACCTCGCCCGCGACGGCTCGCCCCTGGCCGGCGCCCGCTTCGAGTCGATGCTCGAGGAGGCGGTGAAGGCGTGAGCGCCGTCGGCGTCATCGCCCGCCCCGACCTCGCCGAGGCCGCCCCCGCCCTGCGGGAGCTGGTGCAATGGCTGCGGCGGCGGGGAGTGAACGTCGTGCTCGAGGAGCGCACCGCCGCCCTCGCCGACGGGAGCGCGGCCCGAGCCGACTGGACGCTCGCCCCCGCGCTTGAGGTGGCCCGGCAGGTCGACGCGCTGGTGGTGCTCGGCGGCGACGGGACGCTGTTGGGCGTCAGCCACCTCATCTCCACCGACCCCCTCCCCATCGTGGGTGTGAACTTCGGCAGCCTCGGCTTCCTGACCGAGGTCACGCTCGCCGAGCTCTATCCGACGCTGGAGAGCGTGCTCGAAGGCCGCTACCGCTACGAGGAGCGGCGGATGCTGCGGGGCCTGGTCCGCCGTGAAGGGCACCCGGACGTCACGGACGATGCTCTCAACGACGTGGTGGTCACCAAGGCGACGCTCTCGCGGATCATCGAGCTCGACGTGAGCGTCGACGGCGTCTTCGTCTCGGCCTTCCGGGCCGACGGGCTCATCGTGTCCTCCCCCACCGGCTCCACCGCCTACAACCTGGCCGCGGGCGGCCCCATCCTCCATCCCACGCTTCCCGCCATCGTGCTCACCCCGATCTGCCCCCACATGCTCACCAACCGGCCCCTGGTGGTCAGCGACGGCTCCGCCATCGAGGTGCGGCTGCGCGCGGCGCAGGACGGGGAGGTCCACCTGACCTTCGACGGCCAGCGCGGCTTTCCCCTGAGACGGCAGGACTCGGTCCAGGTGACCCGCAGCCCCCGGACCCTGCGCCTCGTCACCGCCGCCGGCCGCGACTACTTCGGGGTCCTGCGCACCAAGCTGAAGTGGGGCGAGTCGACCGTGCGCGAGCGCGGCTAGAGGAACGCGACCTCCTGGGTCGCGCTCGTGACGACGAAGCAGCGCTCGTTGTTCGACTGGGGATCGGCGGGAATGAGGAAGAACCCGGGGCGCTCCTTCTGGTACCCTTGCGTCGTCCCTACCATGATCTCGCCGTCCTTGAAGACGACCCGCATCTTCCTTCCGGCCGGCGGCTTGCTCGAGTCGAACTCCTGACTCCTCGTGTGCTGGGGATCGCCGGTGAAGTTCTTCACGAAGAAGAGCGCCTTCAGCTCAGCGACCCGAACCTCCACCGGCTTCACGCCGGCGGGGCTGTCCACGGGCGCGAGATGAAAGGTCTCTTTGGCGGGCAGGAAGTCGTTCGTATGTCCCTTGACGATGTGGCCATCCTGAAAGTGCGCGGCGATCTGATTCATCGAGAGCTCCTGGCCGTAACTGCCTCGATCTGAATCTACATCCCCCTCACCCCCCCCGCTGTGATGGCGCGCAACGTGGGTCGCTCTATCGTCTAGGGTGACCGTATCGGATTGACCGGATCGCCGGGAGCCACGAGCGCGACCCAGTCGATCTCCACTCCCGGTCCCGCAAGAGCAACCACTCGCAGGTCGGGCCCTCCCGATTCCGCATACAAATAAGGATGCTTGACGAGGAAGGATCCGGAGACCGGATACGATCGCGAGCGCGGGACGGGGTTCCAGAATCCGCCCTCTCCCACCAGGAGCCCGCCTCCCCCCCGTCCGGCCACGCGCAGCTCGAGCGGCCGGCGGCGAGCACCCTCGGCCACGCGCAGGAACAGGCCGTCTTCTCGACCGCGAAGGCGCAGGCGTCCGCCTTCGACCCTTGCCCCGCCGAAGAGATGCACGTCCCGCAGCGTGGCGTCGGCTCCGCTGACCTGCGGGTCCTCCCCCCCGAACGCGATGCGCGACCCTTCAGGGGAGAACAGGACGATGGGATGGCTCCGCACGACGACCCGCCCCTCGACGTAGCCGGGAGCGGCCAGGATCAACACGCGTCTGCGCGCGTAGAGCGGCACGGGGCTGTGCTCCGCGTCCCACAACTCGGCATGATCGGGCGCGGCGGGACTCTGCTGGAGCCGGGTCCAGCGGTCGTCGTAGGCGAAGGCCCCGAGCGCCTGCACCGCGATCGAGAGGACCACGAGCCCCTGACCCAGGGTCCGGAAGCGAGAGAGCCCCTCGGGCAGGAAGACCATCAGCAGCGGCATCGCGTCGGCCATCAGCCGCGGTCCCCACGCGTCCGGGGCGGCCCAGTCGCGCGCGCAGCCCGCGAGCAGAGCGTGGGCCGTGACCGCGAGGAACAGGCTGCCCGCGAGCCATCGCTCGCCGTAGCGGAAGGCCAGCGCGGCTCCCGCGACCGCGACCAGGACGACCGGCGCGAAGAGGAGCAACCCCTTGCCGGGAGAGACGACGAGCGCCAGGGCGCCGGGACCGACCGGCTCGGTGAACCCGAAGCGGGCCGCGAGCGGCCCGCCGGGACCGGAAGAGAAGCCGACGCCGCGGGCGACGAGTCCCACCACCACCGGAGCCGTCGCGAGCACGAGCAGGGACGGGACCCGGCGCGGCCAGCGCAGCGCGATGGCGAGGGCGAGCACGGCCGCCAGCGCGGCGTCGACCGGGTTCACGGCCACGGCGACTCCCAGGGGAAGACCGGCGCGACCCGCCCACACGGGACCGTACTCGGCGCGACAGACGAACAGCAGCGCGACACAGAGAAAGAAGATGGCCACCGGTTGCGGCCACAGGGCCTGGCTCGCCCCCCACACCGGGGTCCCGAGCACCAATGCGCCGGCGGTCGTCACCGCCAGATCCTCCGGCCACCGGCGCGCCAGAGCCTTGAAGAGCACCGCTCCCCCGAGGCTCGCGAAGAGAGCCGCCAGAGCCTTCCCGGCCAGCGCCGCGGCCGTCTCGTCGGCAGGAAGAGCCGCACGCACAGCGGCGGGCAGACGAGGCGGCTCGGCCACGCTCGGCCGGCCGTTGGCCAAGAGCACCGCGAACAGCACCGCCGCGAGGGCGAGAGCGGTGATCACGGAGGGCTCGGCGGGCGCCACCCTGTCCTCGGCGAAGTCAGGGTCCGGTTCGGGGACCCGAACGGCCATCGGCTATCTCCGCGGGCCGGGCGGGTGCGTCGGTGACGCCGCGCGTGGCGTGGCCGACGGCGACGGGCCCGGGGAGGGTGACGGGCTCGGGGGAGGCGCAGGGCCGATGAGCTGGGCGTGGCGATGGCGCTGGTAGAGGTCCACGGCCCGGTCGTGCTCGGCCAGGTTGCGGCTGAACTGGTGCGAGCCGTCGTTCCGGCTGACGAAGTACAGGTCGTCCGAGGGCAGCGGCTCCAGCACGGCGCGGACCGCCTCCCGGCCCGGCGCGGCGATCGGGCCGGGCGGAAGCCCGGCGACGCGGTACGTGTTGTAGGGGGAGGCGATATCCAGGTCTTCCTTGCGGATGTTCCCGTCCCACGTCCCCGCGCGGCGGAGCGCGTAGATGACGGTGGGGTCCGTCTGCAGCGGCATGCGGCGGCGGAGGCGGTTCAGGAACACCGCGGCGATGTGGGGCCGCTCTTCCTTGCGCGCCGTCTCCAGCTCCACCAGCGAGGCCAGCGTCACCACCTCCCGCAGGCTCAGGCCGCTGTCCGTCACCTTCGCCGCCATCGGGCCCTCCACCTCACGGAAACGATGGACCATCCGCTTCACGAGCGCGGCGGCGGCGTCCGGTCGCCGGGGTTCGATCTCGTAGGTGTCGGGAAAGAGGTAGCCCTCGAGGTCCGTGGCCTCGGGATCGAGATCCTTCACGAGCGAGACGTCGCGCGCCGCTTCGAGGAAGGCCGCGGCCGGGATGCCTTGCGCGGCGACGATGCGGGCCATCTCCACCATGGCCGTGCCCTCGGGAAACGTGACCATGTGATGGACGACGTCGCCCCGCACCATCTTGTCCACGATCTGGTCGAGGGACATCTCCCCCTCGAAGGCGTACTCCCCCGCGCGCAGGCGGCCGGCCGCTCCCTCGGACACCACCAGGACGCGGAAGACCTCGGGATGCCGGACGAGGCCGAGGCGATGCAGCTGGCGGCCGATCTCGAGGACCCCCGCGCCCGGCTCCACGAAGAGGGTCTGGGGCGGATCGGAGGCGCGTCGCACGGGCCAGCGGGTCTCGTGGTACCAGGCGAGGTAGAGACCGCCCGCGACCACGAGGAGGAAGAAGAGGAGCTTGCGCACCGGGGCGGGTCAGGCGGACGACTTGCGGGCCTCGGCCTCGGCGAGCTTGCGGTAATCCAGGTAGTTCTGCAGGATCAGGATGGCCGCAACCTTGTCCACCAGGGCCTTGCGGTCACGGCGCGAGACTTCACCCTCCCTGAGGGCCTGCTCCGCCACCACCGACGTGAAGCGCTCGTCCCACGGCACCACCGGCACGCGGGCGGCCGGCCGCAGGTCCTCCATGAAGGCCAGCACCTTCTGGGCCTGCGGTCCCAGGCCGCCGTCGAGGCGCCGCGGCAGCCCGACCACCACCTCCCCCGCGCCATGACGGCGGATCAGGTCAGCCACCGCCCGCACGTCCTTGCGGGGGCCGACGCGGCCGAGCGTGGGCAGGCCGGTGGCCAGGGTGCCCGATTCGTCGGAGAGGGCCACACCGATCCTGCGGTCGCCCACGTCCAGGCCCAGGTAGCGCACGGCAGGGGCGAGTATAATTCCCCCCCTCGGCATGTCCAAGTACACGGTGCTCCAGGAGCTCGGCGCCGGCGGGATGGGCAAGGTCTACAAGGGCCTGCTCATCGGACAGGCGGGCTTCCAGCGCCCGATCGTCATGAAGCAGCTCCGCAACTCCCAGGACCCCGCTCACCTGCAGCTCTTCGTGGACGAGGCCCGGCGGTACGCGTTGCTCGACCACGAGAACATCGGCCGCATCTTCGATTTCGAGCGGGTGAACGGCGAGATGTGCATCGTCCTCGAGTACATCGACGGGTGGAGCCTCGTGGAGTACCTGGAGCGGCACCGGGCCCTCGCCCGCAAGCCGGATGTGGAGCTGGCGGTGTTCATCGCCAGCCGGGTGTGCCGCGCCCTGCAGTACGTGTTCGAGAAAGCGGCCATCGTCCATCGCGACGTGAGCCCGAGCAACATCATGATGACGCGCGAGGGCACGGTGAAGCTGATCGATTTCGGCATCGCCACCCGCGCCGGGACCCAGGACCGCACCCTCACCGGCAAGCCGGCGTACATGGCGCCGGAGATGGTGCTGGAGATGCGGGCCGACAACCGCAGCGATCTGTTCAGCCTGGGGGCGGTGCTGTTCGAGATGCTCACCCTGCGCCGCCTCTTCGACGGCAAGAGCACGGGAGAGGTGCTGGAGCAGGTCGTGGCCGGTCATCATCCCTCGCCGCGCAATTTCAACCCCGACATCCCCGACGGCGTCATGCACATCCTGCGCGCCGCCCTCCAGCGCGACTCCTCGCGCCGGTTCGGGTCCGCGGGGGAGATGGGAGAGGCCTGCGAGCACTACCTCTACGACAAGGGATACGGACCCACCAACCTCACGCTGAAGCACCATCTCTACGCGCTCTTCCCGACCGCGGCCATGCCCGCCGACGCCGGTGAGGAGTTCTTCGCATCGACGCCGCCGGCGGCGCCGGACCCGGACCGCACGCCCGTCTCCTCGATCGACGTCACCTTCACCCGCCAGATCAAGGACCGCCGCGCCCCCCGGTGACGACGGCGCGAGCGCCAGGCCCCTGACGTGATCGCGCCGGCTCTCGTCGTCATCATCGCCGCCGCCGCGCCGCCGGCCTCTCCTTCGCCGGGTCCGGCCGGCGTCGACGAGCGCCTGCGCACCGTGCGCGAGCGGCGGGCGGCGCTGCAGAAGGACCTGGTCCGGCTCCGCTCCGAGGAGCGCAGCCTGCTCGGCGAAGTGGAGCGGCTGGAGCTGGAGGTGCGCCTGCGCGGGGAGGAGCTGCGCGAGACGCAGCTCGTGCTGCAGCGGACCAACGAGCAGATGGACGTCACCGTGCGGCGGGCCCGCGAGCTGGAGGACTCGATCGCCACCGCCCGGCCCGTTCTCGCCGCCCGGGCCCGCGCCCTCTACAAGCTGGGAGAGCTGTCCTACCTCCGGATGCTGCTCTCGGTCGACCGTCCCTCCGATCTGTTCCGCGGGTACCGTTTCGTGAGCGCCCTCGCCCGCCGCGACAACCAGCGCATCGCCGGCTTCCGCTCCGATCTGGCCGCCCTCGCCGCCACCCGCGCGGAGCTGGAGCGCAAGACGCGCGAAGCGCTCGAGCTCCGCGCCAGCCTCGAGCGGACGCGGAGAGGCCTCGACGCCGACCGGCGGCGCAAGGAAAAGCTCCTCACGGAGATCGTGGAGCGCAAGGAGACCCACGCCGCGTACCTGCAGGAGCTCGAGGAGGCCGAGACCCGCCTCCAGCAACTGCTCCAAGGCTTGACGGCCGACGACGTCGCGGTGCCGATTCCGGTCTTCAAGGGGAGCCTCCCCTGGCCGGTGGCCGGACGCGTCCGGGTGCCGTTCGGCCGGCGCAAGCACCCCAGGTTCGAGACCTATACCGTCGAGAACGGAATCGAGATCGCGGCCCCCGAGGGCACGGCGGTGACGGCGGTGCACGAGGGGACCGTGGCATTCGCCGAACGATTCCGTGGATATGGGCTCATGGTCGTGCTCGACCACGGAGGCAAGCACCACACGCTCTACGCGCACCTGGCCGACGTGCGCGTGCAACCGGGCCAGAAGGTGGCGACCGGCCAGGTCCTGGGCGCGGTGGGAAGCGGAGTGGAAGGCGCGGGCCTCTACTTTGAAATTCGCTTCCAGGGTCGGCCCGAGGACCCCGCAGAGTGGCTCGTGCCCAGCGAAGGCCACGCCGCTAATCACTGACGGTAAAGTACTTAGAGAAGTGTCAGCAGTTGTCGACATGCCGGTGATTGGCACGCGTGTTGCTCTCTATGCTCAATGTAAGGCACTGCCCACAGGGGGTGCCCTATCGGAAGGAGGGAACCATGACGAACGACATGCCTCCTCCGATCGAAGGAGACGGGTCCTTCACGGAAAGGCGATTCTGGTTGCGACGAGTGTGGGTCCGGCGTCGTAGCGAGCGGTCGGGCTCGGATCGGCGCCAGACCGAGCGCCGGCGGCCGGTCAGGCCGGCGTGGACCTCGAACCGGTCGCTTTGACCGGCAGATCGTCAGTCATCATTCATTCATGAAAGGTTGCATTCGTCGAATACCCGGCCGCGGCGGCTCTGCCGCCGCGGCCCTTTCGCGCGGATGCTTGTCAGTTCGAGTGCGGCCGGCGCGGGACGCCCGCCATGTCGAGCAGGCTGATAACCACGCCGTGGTCGGAGAGATCGCCGACGACCCACGCCCGGGGGGGAGGGCTCCGCTTCACGAGCGTCGGCGTGAACACGACCTGGTCCTCCTCCCCGGCCAGCGGCTCGTCCGCGACGTCGAAGATCTGAAGGCGCACCTGCGACCGCACGAAGCCGTTCAAGATCTGATCGAGGTTCTCGCGGGCACGCGCTGACGTCACCCACACCTTGTTCACGTAGAGCACCAGCTCCACCGTCACCGATTGCGTCTTCCTCCGGTCCTCGGGTGGAGGACCCTCGGGAGAGGCGAAGATCCTCTGCACCTGCAGGAGGAACTTCGGCAGGTCGAGCGGCTTGCGGATCAGGGTGGAAGGCTCCACGCCCTGGGGATCGGGATGAGCCGTGATCACGAACGTGGGCGTCGTCTTCAGCAGGCCCTCGACGCCCGCCTCCTTCAGCATCATGGCGGCGGTCTTGCCGGGAAGGTCGTAGTGCGCCACCACGAGGCCGTAGCGCGCCTTCCGGAGCTGGTCGATGCCTTCCTCCGGGAGCGTAGCGTGGTCCACCTGGTAGCCCTGGCCCTGCAGGGCGGTCGCGATCATCTCGCGGATGTCCGCGTTGTCCTCGACGAGGAGGATGCGCCGCGGCCTCGCGTCCGGGTTGATGAGCTTCGTCTCCGACGTCGTTCGTCGCCGCTCCACGAACTTGGAAGCCATCGACCTACCGCGAGCGCTCGGCCGGCGCGACCCCTCCCCCGACCTCCCGCCCGGCCAGATGCGCCACCGCCTCGACCAGGGCATCGGGCTGGATCGGCTTGTGGAGGTGGATCTGGAAGCCGGATGCGAGCGCCCTGTCCCGATCCTCGGGCTCGGTCCAGGCCGTGAGGGCCGCCGCCGGGATCTGGCCGGCCTTGCCCGGCCGCGAGCGTATCCGGTGGATGAGGGCATAGCCGTCTTCTTCGGGCATCCCGATGTCGCAGAGGATGACGTCGGGCGTGCGCGTGTCGAGGACGCCCAGGGCCTCCTGGACCGAGCCGGCCTCGACGACGTCCGCGCCTCCGGCCACGAGCGCGGCGGCCGTCGTTTCGCGCGCGTCCGTGAAATCCTCGACCAGCAGGACCACCAGCCCATGGAGCGGCGACGCGACGGCACGCGCTCCCCACGGCTTCCGCGGCGACGTTCCCCACTCGTCGAAGCGGCGGCTGATGGCCGGGGGCTCGACGCGAAGGCCTCCCTGCTCGATCGCGAGATGGTACGGCTTGGTCACGTGGGCCGAGCCCCGCATCTTCAGGACGCGCAGGCTCCGCTGCAGGTCTTCCGCATCCACCTTGTAGTCGAGGGCGAGGATGGCGTCGGCGATCGTCGAGAGATAGGGGGCGGTGTGGGTGGTCGCCTCCGTGCCCATCACGGTCTGCGTCAGCAGGGCGCTGCGACCGTGCTCGCGCAGCAGGGCGGCCAGCCCGATCATGAACTGGCGGAAGCCCTTCTCGGAGGACGAGTGCTCGATGGAGGAGATGCTGTCCAGGACGATCAGGGACGGCTGCGATTCTTCGAGTCCCGTGCGCAGCGACACGAGGAGGTCCTCCAGGCCCATCGCCTCGGGGTAGCGGCAGAGAACCTGCAGGGTCCCGTTCCGCACGAGCTCCTCCATGGGCATGCCGATCTGGGCGAAGTTGCGCAGGAGGATCGGCCGGGGCTCCTCGAAGCCGTAGTACACCACCCGCTCTCCTCGCTGCGCGCCGGCGCGCGCATACAGGCCGGCCAGCATCGTCTTGCCGCTGCCCGTCGGCCCGCGCACGATCACGATCGAGTCGCGCACGAGACCGCCGCCGATCATGCTGTCGAGCCCATGCAGGCCGCTCGAGTAGCGGCGCACCTCGGAGTCCTCCGGCCGCTCCCGCGCATCGAGGGGGAAGATCGTCAGGCCCCGCGACGTGATCGTGCACGGGAACTCGCCCTTGTGATGGGCGCTCCGGCGGTACTTGTTCACCTCCAGGCTGCGGCGGCGGCGCTCGCCGTCCACGACGTTGCGCTGGATGATCACCATGTCGCAGACGTAGTCCTCGACCCCCAGCGTCGTGAGCTGGCCGTAGTCCTCGGACGCCTCCGCCACCACGACCGACGTCAGCTCCATGCTCCGGAAGGAGTGCACGAGCTGGAAGAAGAGGCTGCGCAGCAGCTCCTGGGGCGGCCGCGGGCTGAAGAGGGCGGTGGCGGAGTCGAGCACCACCGCCCGCGCGCCCGTCTGCTTGACGATCGCCCGTACCCGGTGGATCAGCCCGGAGATGTCGTACTCGCCGCTGACGACCATCGGGCCTTCCATCGGCCGGCTGGCGTCGCTCACCCGCAGGGAGCCCTCCTTGATCGCGCCCGACAGGTCCATGCCCAGGCCGTCGCCGGTGAGGATGAGGTCGGCCGGCGACTCCTCCACCGCGAGCAGGATCGTCTTCACCCCCTGCCGGCTGAGGTTGGCGGCGATCTGGAGGGCGAGGATCGTCTTGCCCGTCCCGCTCCGCCCGGTGACCAGCACCGACCGGCCCTCGGGGATCCCGCCGTGGGTGATGATGTCCAGCCCGGGCACGCCCGTGGGCAGCTTGCGTATCCTCGTCGCCTCGCTCAAGGCTTCTCCTCCGTTTCCACCGACCGCAGGACCCTCAATACCTCCTCGCGGTTCGTGAGGTCGCCCACGATCCACGTCAGGAGGGGCCGGCGCACGACGAGCGTGGGCGTGAACAGGATGCGGTCCGCTTCCGCCTGGTCGGCGTCCTCCGAGACGTCGCAGATCGCTAGCTCGACCTTCGCGCCCTCCAGACGGGCGATCAGCTCCTGGATGTTGCGCCGGGCCCGGGCGCAGGCGGGGGAAGCGGGGCTCACGTAGAGCACCAGCTCGACCGGACGCGGCGCTTCCCCTCGGTCCGGCTGCGGTTCGCTCGTCACGTCGACGGCTTCAGGCCGCACATCTTCAGCAGGTCGATCACCACGGCGGCGTCGGCAAGATCGCCGAGAACCCAGGCGCGGGGGTCGGGACTGCGCTTGACCAGGGTGGGTGTGAACACGACCTGGTCCTCCTCGGCCTTTGCGGGCTCCTCGCCGACGTCGCAAACGGCGTAACGCACCGGTGATCCTGCAAAAGAGCGCAAGGTGCTTTCCATGTTCCGGCGCGCCCTCGCCGACGCGGCGGAGCCGGCGCTGACGTACAGGACGAGGTCGGCGGCCGCCGCGCCGCCATCCGCGGCCGGAGGCGGGGGGGCGGGGACCTTTCCCGAGGCTCCGAGCACGCGCCGGACCTGCGACATCAGCCGGTCGAGGTTGATGGGCTTGCGGATGACCTCGAAGCCGCGCGCGTCGTCCGGCTGCGTGTGGGCGGTGACGATGAGGGCGGTCGCGTTCCCGAGAAGCCCCGCCCGCGAGGCGTCCCTCAGCATCGTCGCGCCGGTCTGGTCGGGCAATTCGTAGTCGCTGAGCACGACGTCGAAGGGGCCTCCCTGCAGCTGCCGCACCGCTTCTCCGGCGTTGGCGGCCTCCGCGACGGAATACCCCTGCATCTGCAGGGCGACGGCCATCATCTGACGGACATCGTCGTTGTCGTCGACAACGAGAATGCGCCAGGCGGGAGGCCCGTTTTCCTGGTTGTGGAATTCGGCCAATTGAAGATCCCTACCCTATTGGCCAGGCTAGCACCGCCGTCCGAACGCGTGTCAGCGCTCCGCACTTTTTCCCCTATAATCGCTCCATGAGCCCGCGAACCCGCCTTCTCGTCGCCCTCGCTTCCACCCTCCTGATCGGCTACATCGCCGTCGGCTCGCTCCTCGGGCGAGTGCTCGGGGACACGACCTACGGCCAGCTCTCGGTCTTCAACGAGGTGGTGCGCCTCGTGCTCGAGGCCTACGTCGAGCCGGTGAACCTGGACCGGGCCATGGCCGGCGCGCGCCTGGGGCTGACCGACGCCCTCGACGGCGACAGCGCCTACCTGGACGACGAGGAGTTGAAGCTCTACAACCAGACCAGCAAGGACGACGCCGAGGTGGGCCTGCTTCTCTCGCGCCGCGGGCCCTTCCTCATGGTGGTTTCCACCCGCGCCGGCTCGCCGGCGGAGAAGGCGGGGATGAAGGCCGGCGACGTCATCAAGACGATCGACGGCCGGCAGAGCCGACCGCTTTCGGCGCCGGTCGGGCAGCGGCTCCTCCGGGGCGCCCCCGGCTCGGTCGTGAAGCTGACCCTGATGCGGGCGGGCAGCGACTCGGTGGACGTCTCGCTCGTCCGCGAGCGCGTCGTCCCGCCGTCCCCCCGCGAGCGGGTGCTCGCGGACGGCACCGGCTACGTGAAGGTGCCCGAGATCGACCCCCGCACGTCCGACGAGCTGCGCACCGAGCTCGACTCCCTGCGCCGCGGCGGGGCGCGCGCCCTGATCCTCGACCTTCGGGGAGCCGGCTTCGGCGCCCCGGTCGACGGCGTCAAGGTCGCGGAGCTGTTCTTGAAGGGCGGCACGGTCACGAAGCTGGCCGGCACCAAGTACCCCGAGCAGGTCTTCACGGCCGATCCCGCCCGCTCGGCCTGGAGCCTGCCCATGGCGGTGCTGATCGATACGGGAACGGCCGGGCCGGCGGAGGTGATCGCGGCGGCGCTGCTGGACGCCGGCCGGGGACCGATCGTGGGCGAGCGCAGCTTCGGCCGCGCGCCGCTGCAGAAGCTCGTCCCCCTCCCCGAGGGCGGCCTGCTCGTCACGGTGGCGAAGTACTCGTCGCCGAAGGGGACCGCGATCCACGGCCGCGGCGTGGAGCCGAGCGTGCCCGTCGAAACCGTCGAGGACGAGGAAGGCGCGCCCTCCGGACGCGACGTCATCCTCGAGAAGGCCCAGGAGCTGCTGAAGGCCGAGGCCAAGAAGGCCGCCTGAGGCCATGAACCGGGCCGAGGTCGTGGGCCGGGTGGCCAGGGACTCCGGGCTCACCAAGGCGGACGTCGACCGGGTGCTCGGCTCCCTGATCGAGCACGTGTCGCGCTCCCTCAAGAAGGGCGAGAAGGTGAAGCTCGTCGGCTTCGGGACCTTCGACGTGGCCCGCCGAAGGGCGCGGTCGGTCCTGAATCCCCGCACGGGGGCCGCGATCCGCATCCCCGCGCGCCGCATGCCGCGCTTCACGCCGGGCAAGGACCTGAGAAAGCTAGTCAGGTAGCGATCAGCAATCAGCAATCAGCCTGGCCGGACTGGACTCTGGCAATGCTGAACGCTGAATGCTGATTGCTGATTGCTTATTTCACCTCGAACGTCGCTTCCTCCGATATTTCCTTCTTGGCCACGTTGTCCCGGACCTTCACCTGGGCCACGTACTTGCCGGCGGTGAACTTGGCCAGCGGCACCGGGCCCACGGAGGGGCCCGCTCCCGGCGTGTCGTAGTTCTGCTCGTCGGCCTTCGCCACCGGCTTGCCGTCCTTGAGGATCACGAAGCTGGCGGTGGTGGAGGGCTTGCCGGTCGCCGCGTCCACCTTGGGGTTGTAGAGGAAGGTCAGCAGCGTGATGGAGTCGTCCGGGGAGAAGACGTTCCCGTAGTGCGGGATGAACCGCATCGGCCCGAGCTGGAAGGCCGCCAGGGCGTCCTGCGGGTTGGCCGGCATGTCCTGCACGTCGCGGAGGACGAGCAAGGGGGACAGCGTGAGGCCTTCGGCGTCGTAGTCGGGCAGCTTCATCGGCATCGTGGCCACGGAGCCCTTGCCCGTCTGCGGATCGAGCAGCGCCACTTTCATCGTGTACGTTCCCGGCTTCAGGGCCATGCCGTAGGAGGCGACGTAGCTGCCGTCGGGAGCCACGTCCACCAGGGTTTCCCGCTCGGTCGTGCCCGACGGCTTGCCCGTCTCGTCCACCGCCTGCATCCCCACCACGACCTTGGCCGTCTTCTTGCCCCCCGCGTCCTTCAGGGTGAGCGCGGACGCATCGCCTTTCACGAGGCCGGCCACGTAGCTGGCCCCGTCCTGCCCCTTGAGGAACATCGTGCGCTCGGCCGAGATGGGAAAGTCCTGCCGCGGCGCCTTCAACAGCGCGTTGGCCGGCGAGGGCTTGGGAAGCTGCTCGGCGAGCTTGACGATCCTGCCATCGGCGCCGCGCCGGTAGCCGATGTTGGGGCTGGTCACCTTTCCCTCGGCGAGGCGGTTGAGCTGCTCGCCCATGCGGTTGCCCTGGGGCAGCGTGCAGGTCTCGTCGAAGCCGAGCTGGATCTGTCCGGTCGGGCCGAACTTGAATCCGGGACGGTCGCGATAGGTCCACGTCTCGGGCGCGCGCCGCCCGGGGACGGTCACGTCGGTCGCCTCGCCCTTCTTCACGTCGTCGGGCGGTCCGAGGAGGATGAAGACGCGTCCGCAGTCGGTCTGGGAGCCGGGCGTCCCGGCGATGCGGTACCGGCCGTCGGCATCCGCGCGCGCCTTCTGGTACTCGGCCTGGTACTCGTTGGCGGGCGTCTCCAGGTCCGGGTCGCGGCGGGCCCAGAAGATCCTCTGGAACTCGGCCACGTCGTTCTTGTCCTTCAGGTCGCGGTAGGTCTTCTCCTCCTCGGGGAGCATGATCGGCTTGACCTCGTCGAGCCACTTCTTCGCTTCCTTGTCGAGCGCGCGCACGGCCGGCGCCGACAGGAGGCACAGGGCGAGGCCTACGAGGGATGCTTTCTTCCGCACGGGCATGTTCGGTGTCTCCTCACAATCGAAAGCCGGAAAACGGTCGCCGGTCAGGGACGCGCGGATGCCGGGGAGGGGGGCGCCACCGCCGCGCGCGACGTGCCCGCGCGGATGAGGCGGGCCGGGCGGCGGCCGGCCTCCCCCTCGGCCATGAATCCAGTCTAGGCCGAGCCGAAGCGCGCTCGCAACCCGGGGGACAACGTGCTACCTTCCCGTGGCCATGAACCGTGGGGTCCGTCCACTCGCCATCGCAACCGCTCTCTCGCTCTTCCTCCCTCACTCGACGGACGCCGGCCGGCGGCGCGCGCGCGCGACGCCGGCCACGCGCAGCGCGCGGCGCAGCGTGCCGCGAAGGCCCCCGGGACCGCCGGCGCTCATGGTGCCGGTGGCCGCCTCCGCGCGCGACGTCGCGGTGAGCGAAGCCGCCCGCCACGGGCTGGGCGATATGCAAGGCGCGGTGGTCGCGATGGATCCCTACACCGGGCGGGTCCTCACGGTGCTGAACCCCTACCTCGGGCTCTCCACCGCGTACGAGCCGTGCTCGGTCTTCAAGATCGTGGTCGCGGTCGCCGGCCTCACCGAGCACGTCGTCACGCCCGAGACCGTCTACAACTGCGCGGGTGGCTGCTGGTTCTGGCCGGGGCATGGCCCCATCACCCTGCGCCGCGCGCTCGCCGTCTCCTGCAACCCGTACTTCGAGTGGGTGGGCGAGCAGCTCGGCTACGAGCGCATCCAGAAATACGCGCATCTGCTGGGGCTCGGTGGCCCGACGGGAGTCAACCTGCCGGATGAGGCCGCCGGCCGCATCCCCCTGTCCGTACCCATCAACCGCGTCGGCCACCTCGCCAGCCACGCCAAGGGCGTGGACACGACCGCGATCCAGCTCGCCGTCCTCATGTCCGCCGTCATCAACGGCGGCATCGTGTTCGAGCCGCAGCTCTCCGGTTCCGCGGGCTTCGTGGCCAAGGAGCGGTGGCGGCTGCCCCCACAGGTCGTGATGGGCGGGCTGACCGAGGGATTCCTGGGAGCGGTGAACGAAGGAAGTGCGGCCAACGCGTTCGACCCGGACGTGATCGTGGCCGGCAAGACCGGGACCTGTGCCGGGATCGGCTGGTTCGCCTCCTACGCGCCCGCCGACAAGCCCGAGATGGTGACCGTGGTCTTCGTGCGTCCGGGCACCGGCCACATGGCGTCGGCCGTGGCCGGACGGATGTACCAGTACCTGTACAAGTCGGCTCCCGCCGCCACCGCCACCGCCGGGTATTAGGGCGCTACCGCTCCAGGTCGACGCCGAGGTCCGTCGTGTGTCCGGCCCGGATCTCCACCTCGCGCTCGACGGTGCGGAAGCCCGGTCGGACGATCTCGATCCGGTGACGCCCGGCGGCTAGGCTCAAGGCACGGAGCTGGCGGCCGGTTCCCCGGAAGGCGCCGTCGACGTAGACCGAGGCGTCGCCGGGCTGCACATCGCAGCGCAGAGTGCCCATGTCGGCGCTCTCCGCGCGGTCGTAACCCTCGGCACGGTCGCGCGGCGAGCGCGCGTCGTAACGGCCCTCGTCGCGGGAGTCGTAGCGATCGTCGGAGCGGTCCTCGTAGCGGGAGTCGTACCGCGGGTCGTCGAGGGGAACGCCCGCCGTCGCCTCGTCGATCTCGGCGCCCGAGCCCGGGACCATGCGGTAGTGGATCTTCAGCGTCTGATCGAGCGGCACGTAGACCCGCACGCGATACGTGCGGAAGCCCTCGAGCTTGAACATGATCTCGTGGCGGCCGGGGGAGATGTTCAGGCGCTGGAAGAGGCCGTCGAAGTCGTCCACGATGCCGGCGTAGTAGCCGTCGACGTAGACACGGGCCTGGTCCGGCTCGACCAGCAGCCGCAACGAGCCGTTGCGATAACCGTAGCTGGAGCGGCCGTAGCCGTAGGAGCGGCCGTAGCCGTAGTAGTACGGCGAGTAGCCGTAATAGCCGCTGTAGTAATAGGGCGAATAGCCGTAGTAGAAGCTACCGTAGAAGCTGTCGTACGGGTAGTACCCGTAGCCGTAGGGGCGGTAGTAGTACGGCGAGCCGTAGTTGTAGCTATGGTGACCGGTCCCCGTTCCTGGGCGCGGATGGCGCTGCTCGGCGCCGGTCCGCGAGGAGAAGGCCTCGGTCGAGTGCGAGCCGCCGGCAGACGACGGCTCCGAGGTCGAGTGGACGCCCTGCGAAGGATGCCGGTCCTCGGCACCGCTCGCGTGCGACCCTCCACCGTCACCGCGATGCACGGCCTTGTCGTCACCCGCCCGGGCCAGGCCGACCGTCGCCAGCAAGAGCACCCCGAGCGCCACGCCCATCCGCCGAGCCGTCATCGCGCCCTCCTCAAGATCATCGATCTTTGGCCGCCGTCATAAGTGCAATTGACGTGCCGGGTCTCCACGCCAAGTCTCTCTCATCAAGACCCGCGGAATCAAGGCCTTGGCCGCAGGAACGGGCCGCGCGATGTCCAGGGAAAGAGACAGTGATCGGGGCCGCGTGGGG
>Ga0070707_100001067_pt1 | contig 27041 bp, 27 predicted proteins | sample KBSK5502metaG_FD_65468 | JGI IMG/M metagenome (GOLD analysis project Ga0070707, IMG submission 65468) | Corn, switchgrass and miscanthus rhizosphere microbial communities from Kellogg Biological Station, Michigan, USA - KBS K5-50-2 metaG | ecosystem: Host-associated > Plants > Roots >...
ACGCGAGCAAGGTGGCGCTCGAGCAGTTCCTGACGACCGCCGCAGCCGAGAACCCGAACCGGCGCCTGCGGATGATGGCGCTGCAGGACCGCGTCTCGATGCGCGTGGAGCGCGCCGACTTCGACGATCTCGTCACGCTCGTGACGCAGGCGCCGCCGTGGGAGAAGGAGCGGCTGCCGGGGATCCGCACGCTCCTGCGCGCGATCGGCGACGAGAAGCCGGACGCGCCGGAGCAGATCCTCGCCCGCTGGACCTGGCGGCTCGCACGGGCGACGCGCAAGGTGCAGGACCGGCGCGCGTCGGCGGAGTATCCGGAGGCGAAGCGCCTGCTCGGAGCGCTCGCGAACTCCCGCGGCCACCGCCACGAGGAGAACGCCGCGAAGCTCGTCCAGGCCGCGCTCGAACTGCCGCTGCCCGTGGGCGCCGCCCTCCTCGCCTCGGCAGAGGGCTACACACCGCGCGCGACGAAACTCATCGACGAAGCGCGCGAGCGGCTCGGCACGATCCAGGAAGTCGCGCTCGCGCTCGCGGAGAATCTTCCCGCGCCGAAGCAGGGAGGCGGCCGCAGCAGACGGCGGCGCCGGCGGAGGCGCAAGGGCGGCGGGCCGCCCGCCGCGCAGACGGCGCAGGCCAAGCAGAACGGCACCGGCGAGGGGAAGGGCGAGACGAAGCCCGAGCAGTCCCCGGAGGCCGACGCCGCACCGGCCGCCAAGAGCGACTGAGCTGGAGCCCTAGGACGCCGGGCCGCCGGCACTCTCGCCGGCGCCCTCGTCCCCGTCCTGCTCGCGTTCGCGGAGAAAGCGCGTCAGCTCAGCCGCGAGGCTCTCGCCCGACGGAAGCTCTTCGGCCGCTTCCATCAGGTCGACGCGGCGCTCCAGCTCCTCGACGTACGCGGCCGTCTCGCCGTCGGACTCGACCGCCTCGGTCACCTGCTGGCTGTACTCCTCCGCCGCCTGCTCGAGCTCCGCGACGTCGATGTCCGCGCCGATCAGCTCGCCGAGGCGCGTGCAAAGGGCGAGCGCCGCGCGGGGGCTAGGCGCGAGGGAGACATAGTGCGGGACGGCCGCCCAGAGACTGACCGCCGGCAGCACTTCCTGCCGGCAGGCGTCGAGGAGGATGCCCACGATGCCGGTCGGCCCCTCGTAGCGCGACGGCTCGACGCCGAGCTCCTCCACGAGGGTCGGATCGCTGGCGGCCGCGCTTACCGGAGCCGGCCGCGTGTGCGGCACGTCGGCCAGCAACGACCCGAGCGTGACGACGAACTCGATCTCGAGGTCGTGGATGAGCTCGAGCACGAGCGCCGTGTAGGTCTTCCAACGCAGGTTCGGCTCGACCCCGAGCAGGATCACTGCGTCGCGCTCGAGACCCGGGATCGGTGCGTGGAGAAAGGTGTTCGACGGCCACTCGATCTTGCGCGTGAGACCGTCCTCGAGCGACACGTTCGGACGCACGGCCTGGAAGTCGTAGAAGTTCTCGGAGTCGATCTCGGCGAACGACTCGGCTCCCCATTGCTTCGCGAGGTAGCCCCCGCCGAGAGTCGCGCCCTGGCCGCCGTCGTTCCAACCCCGGAACGCGGCGATCAGCACTGGGCTGCGGAGTTCGGGCCGCGAGGAGACGTTCAGCTCCGACATTTGCCCAGTCTAGGTTGCGCGGCGAAGTTCTGGCGTCTCGCCGGCCCCGATCGGGCGCCAGATCCGCGCCGCGAGCCCGACCGTCCAGGCGACGAGAGTGGCCGCCGTCGCCACATGCAGCAGGACGAGCCACCACGGGACATCGCCGTACGTCCGGTACTGCACTTCGCCGATCACCATCTGCACCGCGAGAATCGCGAGCAGTCCCGCGCAGGCGCGCACCAGCCACGGGTAGACGGTACGCCGCGTCCACGCCCAGGCCGCGAGCACTCCGAAGACGATCCCGAACACCGCAACGGCTCGCACGTGCCAGTAGACGGTGGGGTAGAACGAGCCGAGGCGCGGCACGACCTCCGTCCCCGAGCTCCCGGGGAAGCGCCCTGCTGCGGTCGACACCGTCCCGCTAATTGCAAGCACGGTCACTGCGACGACGAGCACGACCCCGCCGAGCCTCGCGATTCCGGGCAACGGGGTTCCCTCTCCGCGGACGAGCCGCGACGCCTCGACCAGCGTGAGCACCGCGAGCGCGACGATCGTGAACGAGAGCAGCAGGTGCGAGATCACGAGGTACGGGTTGAGGTCGTAGTAGACGGTGATCGCGCCGAGCGGTGCCTGCGCGAGCGTGCCCACGCAAACCCCGGTGGCCAGCCAGCGCCCGCGGCGGCCGAGGCCGCGCGTGAACCACGCCGCGACGGCGAGCGCGAGCGTCGTGAAGATGGTGACCGCCGAGATGAGGCGGTTCGAGAACTCGATGTACGAGTGGTAGCTCTGCGGAAGCGCGTGCTGCGTCGTGCAGGTCGGCCACTCGGGGCAGCCGAGCCCCGACCCCGTGAGCCGAACGGTCGCCCCCGAGGCGACGATGATCACGAGCACCGCGACCGCCGCCCACGCGATCCGGCGGAAGACGACCGGTGAGATCGTCCGCGCGAACCGGCGCGGCAGCGCGGCCGATGCGGACCCCGCATGCACGACCCGAGTGTAGACCGGTTCCCGGTGTTTCCCCGCGGCTACGGCTCGAGCACGACGCCCGCGCCCTCCTCCACTGCGCCGACCTGGGCGAGGAAGACGCCGGCTCGCTCGAACTCCAACTCGAGCGAGAGCGCTTTCTCGGCGGGCAGCGTCACGAGGAGCCCACCCGCGGTCTGGGCGTCGTAGGCGAGGGCGAGCAGCTCGTCGGCCACGCCTTCGCTCTCCACGTGCGGACCGGCGAAGTCGCGGTTGCGCGGGTCGCCGCCTGTGCGGACACCGTCGCGCGCCGCCTCGACGGCGCCTTCGAGGGCGGGGAGCGCCGAACAACGGAGCCGGATCCGGACGCCGCTTCGCTCCGCAGTCTCATGCGCATGGCCGAGCAATCCGAAGCCGGTGACGTCCGTCACCGCGTGCGGCGAGAACGGACGCAGGATCTCGGCCGCGCGATCGTTCAGCGTCGTCATCCAGCGCGCCGCCTCCGTGAGATCACCCTTGCTTGCGAGCACGAGCCCCGTGCCGAGCGGCTTCGTGAGGAAGACTGCATCTCCGGGCCGAGCGCCGCTCTTGATCCATACGCCGTCGGGATGGACTGTGCCCACGACCGCAAGACCGTATTTCGGCTCCGTGTCGCGGATCGTGTGGCCGCCGGCGAGGATGGCGCCCGCGGCGCGCACCTGTTCGTCGGCCCCCGCGAAGACCGCCGCAACGAGATCGGTCGCGAGCTCCTCGGGAAAAGCTGCGACCGAAAGCGCGAGCAGCGGCGTGCCGCCCATGGCGAAGACGTCGTTGAGCGCGTTCGTCGCCGCGATCCGGCCAAAGAGAAACGGGTCGTCGACGAGCGGCGGGAAGAAGTCGACGGTGAAGACGAGCGCGCGCTCGTCGTCGAGCCGGTAGACGGCCGCGTCGTCCGCCGGGTCGAGTCCGACGAGGAGGTCCTCCGCCTCGGCCGGGACGAAGCCCTTCAGGAGCTCCTCGAGCCGCGCCGCCGAGTACTTCGCGGCACAACCGCCGCCCACGGTGAGGCTCGTCAATCCAGCTGTCTCGATCTCCACGCCGTTTACTGTAGGCGCAATGCAAGGGACTGCACTCGTCACCGGAGGCTCGTCGGGGATCGGGCTCGCAATCGCACGGATGCTGCGGGACGAGGGCTTCGAGCTGACGCTCGTCTCACGCCGTCCCGAGCGGATCGAGGCGGCGGCCGCCGAGCTCGGCGCCGTGGCGATCGCGGCCGACGTCGCCGAGGCGGAGGAGTGCGCGCGCGTCGTCGCCGAGCATCGCGACCGTTTCGGTGGCCTCGACGTGCTCGTCAACTCGGCCGGCATAGGGATCGGCGGGCGGGTCGAGGACCTCCCCGCGAAGCACCACGATCTCCAGCTCGCCGTCAACTTACGTGGGCTCTTTCTGGTGACCCAGGCGGCGATCCCGCTCCTGCGCGAATCGCGGGGCTGGATCGTCAACCTCGCCTCGATCGCAGGAACACTCCCGACCCCGGGGCTCGCGACCTACGGCGCCACGAAGGCCGCGGTCATCGCACTGACCCGGTCGCTGAACGACGAGCTGGACGAAGACGGCGTACGCGCAATCGCGCTCTGCCCGGGCTTCGTCGACACGCCGATGGCGCAGTGGTCCGGAATCGAGCCGAACGAGATGATCCGGCCCGAGGACTGCGCCGAGGTCGTCCGCATGTGCCTGCGGCTAAGTCCCACGGCACGCGTTCCGCAAGTAGTGATCGAGCGCATGGGCTCGCGCAGCGGTGACGTGAACTAGCCACGCCGACCGGCCATGCCGGTCTCGGCAAGGATGCGCCGTAGCCCTTTGGTGTGCGACCCGCTCGACGGTCAGCGCGCCAGGTGCGCCAAGGACGTGCGCCCACAAGGGCGTCACGCCGCCGTTAGCGACCTGGGGAGACGCAGACGCGAGTCGCGCCGTAGGCTCCCAGGCCTAGAAGAGCCCGCCGCCGTCACACATACCGAAGCCGCCGAGGTACGCGAGGCTATAGGCGAAGAGCGATGCGATGAGCAAGAGAGAGATGAGCCGTACCTTCGTCAAGTTCGTCACCTCCTTCCCTTTCCTAGAAGCGGACGTCCTGGAGAGCTTCAGCGGCCGTCCTGTACAGCTCAGCCGCCCGTTCGTGATCCCCCCGTCGAGCCGCCAGGTCGCCGCGTGCAAGCCACGCTGCCGCGCGGTGGCTACCTGAACCGAGCTCGCCGAAGCTCGTCTCAGCGGCGACGAACGCCGTCTCCGCCTCGTCGAGCCGTCCTTGTTCGAGCAACGCGCGCCCGAGCACGAGCTGGGCGCTTCCGATCTCGTCGACGTAGTCGACCCGTCCGTCGAGCAGCTCGAGCGCCTGCCGCGCCTGGTCCTCGGCCATCTCGATGCTCCCGGTACGGAGGTGCACCTGCGCGAGCGACGAGACGGCACGACCGGCGTCAGCGTCCCGGCCGAGGTCGAGGGCAATGGCGAACGACTCCTTGAGCAGCTTCACGGCCTGGTCGGTGTTGCCGAGCAGGAAGTTCAGGCCGCCGAGGTTGTTCGTGAGCTGACTGACGTGCACGCGGTCGGCGAGCTGCGCGTAAGCCTCGCGCGCCCGCTCCGCGTAGTTGCGCGCCAGCACCCAGTGGCCCTCGCGGTCGGCGATGAGCGAGGCCTGGAAGTAGGCGGCACCAATCGTGCGGAGATCTTCGACTCCCTGCGAAAGCTCGAGCGCGCGCTCGACGTCGTCCCGCGCAGCCTCGAAGTCCCGCTGGCGCTGCCAGCACCGCGACCGCCACGAGAGAATGTTCGCCTTGAGCGCGTCGCAAGGAAGGCCGGAACGCTCGGCGAGCCCGAGCGCCTCGTTGAACAGCGCAAGCGCCGTCTGGACGCTCGTGAGCTGGTAGCGGCAGCAGCCGAGCCAGAACAGCACATCGGCGCGCTCCACATCGGAAAAGGACTCGGCCTCGGTGATCGCCCGCGCCTCGTTGAGAAGCTCGACCGCCGCGCGGTGCTCACCGATCCGCATCTTTGCGAGACCCGTGCCGGCGAGCGCACGCACCTGCAGCTCCGGCATCCCGGTCGCGCGAGCGGCGGCAACCAGCGGCTCGAACGCCTCGGCTGCCTCGGTGTCCTGCTGCGCCTCGTACAACGCCTCGGCGCGCGAGAGGGCTCCTTCGAGCCTGGCGCGCTCGTCGGTAGCGACGCCGCTCGCCAGGAAGCCGGCGTCGACGCCCAGGCGATCGGCAAGCCATTCGATCGTGCCCTCAGTCGGGCGCGTCTTGCCGCGCTCGATCTGTGAGACGTACTCCTTCGAGAAGCGCTCGCCCGCGAGCTCGCTCTGCGTCAGTCCTGCGGCGACGCGGAGCTGGCGGAGTCGTTCGCCGAGGCGGATCCCCTCGGGGCTCGTCCGGCGGGCAGTGCGGCTGGCTGTCTCGCGCATGGGCATGGTGGTTGGCGCTGTTTTAGTCAAGCGCATACTTCACTGAAGCGCAAGTTAGGCGGTTCAGCCATCCCCCATTTGAGCGTATTCATCGCAAAAATTAGGTCAACCATGCGGAACGCAAAATCACTTGACCGAGGTACTTGACGAGACCGGGAAGGCCTCCTATAGTGAGCAAACCTTGCAACCAGGCCGGACGCCAGGCCGAGGTTCGCAGGGGGCGCGCCGGAAAATCCCGGCTGAGGAACGGAAGCGGATGGGCCGCAGATCCGCCCCTATTTCCCCGTCAGGAATGGCGCGCCTCTCGAGAAGGCCCCGGAGCCGCAGCCGGGGCCTTTTCATTTGGGCGCTGGGTCAGCCGCGGAGCCAGGACAGGCGCGCGGCGCGGATTGCCTGGAGCTCGCTGTCGTCCAGCAGTCCTACGCGGCGGCCGACCATGCCGAGGATGCCGCCCGCGAGCATGATCCACGCCTCGGAGTCGGCGTCGCGCTCGGCGGCGATCGCGCCTTGTGACTGGCCGCGTCGGATCAGATCCGCAACGAAGTCGTGTACCTCGCGCATGTGTCGGCGCAGGTGGCGCTTCAGCTCGGGATCCTCGGATGCCTCGCTCAGCGCCTGCACCCACAGCTCCGCGAGCTGGAGCTTCGGCGACCTCACCGAGACGTGCCCCTTGCCGATCGCCTCGATAGCGGAGCAGGCATCGGTCGTCTCGTCGAGCTTTCGCTCCCAGTCCTCGCGCGTCTTGGCCCAGACGTGCTCGAGCGCCGCGAGGTACAGATCTCGCTTCGAGGCAAAGTGCCGGTAGAGGATCGGCTCCGAGACTCCGGCGGCACGGGCGATCTCCGCGGTGGTGGTGCCGTGGTAGCTGCCGTCGGTGAAGAGACGAATCGCCGTCTCGATCAGGTGCTTGCGGCGGTCCGCCGCCGCCATCCGTGGTGCGGCGACGGTCATGCGGCCAGCTCCGCAATGTGCTCACGCACGACCTGAGGCCGCGTCCGCACGGTGACGACCGCGACGACAGCCGCAGCGAACGCGATCACCCCACCGACGGCGAAGCCCGCGTGCAGCCCGTTGACGAAGCCATGGGCGGCGGCCGGGCTACCAGGAGCAACGCGGGCGGGGAGGTACGAAGCGACGATCGCGCCCATCACCGCGATCCCGAGCGAGCCCCCCACCTGGCGGAAGCTGTTGAGGACGCCCGAGCCGACGCCGGCCTTGTCCACCGGCACGGCTCCCATGGCGGCGGAGGTCATCGGCGACATCGTCATCGCCATCCCGACGCCGCCGAGGATCATCGACGGGAGCAGCGTCCAGAAGTTCGAGTGCACGGTGACGCGCTCGTAGAGCAGCAGCGAAATGCCGACGAGCGTCATTCCGCCGCCCATCAGCCACCGGGAGCCGACCCGGTCGGACAGCCGGCCCGCGATCGGCGCGATCAGGATGATCAGCGTCACCATCGGCAGGAACGCGGCTCCGGCTTGCGTCGCCGAATAGCCGAGGATGTTCTGGATGTAGAGCGAGACAAAGAAGAAGACGCCGAACATCGAGAGCGAGACGAGCATCGCCACGATGTTCGAGCCGGTGAACGAGCCGATCTTGAAAAGCGAGAGGTCGAGCATGGGCAGGCGCTGCCGTTTCTCGACCACGATGAACGCGACGAGAAGGACGGCGGACAGCGCGAAAAGGCCGAGGATCTCGGGCGAGGTCCAGCCGTGGCCGTTCCCCTCAACCAGTGCGTAGCTGAGCGAGAAGAGGAAGCCGATCGAGGTCACGAGACCCGGGAAGTCGATGCTCTGCTCGGCGGAGGTGTCGCGTGACTCGCGGATCGCGAACTGCGAGACGACGATGCCGAGGATCCCGACCGGAACGTTGATGAAGAAGATCCAGTTCCAGTTCAGGTTCTGGACGATCAAGCCGCCGCCGAGCGGCCCGATCGCGAGCGCGAGTGCCGACACACCGGCCCAGATCCCGATCGCAGTCCCGCGAAGCTTCGGCGAGAAGGTTGCGACGATGATGGACAGCGACGCGGGGTTCATGAGAGCCGCGCCGACCCCCTGCACGGCCCGCGCCCCGATCAGGAAGCCCGCAGTCGAGGCGAGGCCGCAGGCAAGCGAGGAGAGCGTGAAGATCGCGAGCCCGATGACGAAGATGCGGCGGCGACCGAAGAGGTCGGCGAGCTTGCCACCGGTGATCAGAAGCGCAGCAAATGTGAGCGCGTAGGCGATGACGACCCACTCGAGCTGCGAGACGGACACATGGAGGTCGCGCTGCATTGTCGGCAATGCGACGTTCACGACCGTGTTGTCGAGCATGATCATGAAGAGACCGAACGAGACCGCCGCCAGCGTGATCCACTTGCGGTTCTCCTCGGCCGTCAAAGTGGCCAGTACCCGTGCTCTCACCTTCTCACCCCGTACGGAAGTTAGCGTCCACTAGGTTAGCGGACGCTAACTTAGCTCTGCGAAGCGGTTGGCGCCTACAGGTTTTCGACTGTTAGGCTGAAACTGCCATGAGACTGGCACTCGCGCAGATCGATCCGACGGTCGGCGACCTCAAGGGGAACGCTGATCTGATCCTTGCCAGGATCGACGCGGCCCGGACGGCCGGCGCCGACCTCGTCGTCCTCCCCGAGCTCGCGGTCACGGGTTACCCGCCCGAGGATCTGCTCCTGCGGCCGGGGTTCGTGCGCGCGGCGCGCGCCTCGCTCGACCGCATCGCGGCCGGGACACACGGCATTGTCGCCCTGGTCGGCGTGCCGCTCCATGACGGCGAGCTCTACAACGCGTGCGCGATCTGCGCGGACGGCGAGGTCACCGGCTGGGCGAAGAAGCGGCACCTGCCCAATTACGGCGTCTTCGACGAGAAGCGCTACTTCGCCTCCAGCGACGAGCTGGCACTCATCGACGCGGCAGGCACGCGAGTCGGGATCACGATCTGCGAGGACATGTGGGTCCCCGGGCCGCCGACGACCGAGCTCGTTTCGGCGGGCGCCGAGCTCGTGGTCAACCTTTCGGCCTCCCCGTTCCACGTCGGGCGCGCACAGGAGCGCGAGGCCATCTTCTCCGCGCGAGCACGGGAGAGCTCCGTGCGGGTCGCTCTGTGCAACACGGTCGGCGGTCAGGACGAGCTGGTGTTCGACGGACACTCGCTCGTGATCGAAGGCGACGGGAGCGTGCTGGCGCGGGCGCCCGGTTTCGAGGAGTCGTTGCTCGTCGTCGACCTCGAGCAGCCCGGTGCGGCCACGCTCGTCCCACTTGCCGAGGACATTGAGCAGATGCGTCGTGCGCTCGTTCTCGGTCTACGCGACTACGTCGCCAAGAACGGGTTCGATTCGGTCGTCGTCAGCGTCTCAGGCGGGATCGACTCCGCCGTCACGGCGGCCTTGAGCGTCGACGCGCTCGGGCCGGAGCGCGTCCACTGCGTCTCGATGCCCTCCCGTTACTCGTCCGAGGGCACGCGGGCGGATGCGCGCCGGCTCGCCGAGAACCTCGGCTGCGATTTTCGCGAACTGCCGATCGAGCCCGTCGTCGGGGCCTATTCCGGCGTGCTCGCGGACTCCTTCGCCGGGCGCGAGTCGGACGTCGCTGAAGAGAACCTGCAGGCCCGGATTCGGGGGACGCTCGCGATGGCGCTCTCGAACAAGTTCGGCTGGCTGCTCGTCGCGAGCGGCAACAAGTCGGAGCTGTCGGTCGGGTACGCGACGCTCTACGGGGACATGGCCGGGGGGTTCGCGCTCCTGAAGGACGTGTTCAAGACGGACGTCTTCCGCCTCGCGCGACACCTGAACCAGCGCGCCGGACGCGAGCTCGTCCCGCAATCCACGATCGATCGAGCCCCGAGTGCGGAGCTGCGCGAGGACCAGCTCGACGAGGACTCGCTTCCGCCGTATGCCGTTCTGGACCGCGTGCTCGAGGCCTACGTCGAGGAGGACCGCTCGCTCGACGAGCTGAGCGCTGACGGCTTCGACCCGGACGTCGTCGCGCGCGCCGTGGCGTTGATCGACCGGGCGGAATACAAGCGGCGGCAGGCCCCGCCGGGAGTGCGGCTGCGGTCCAAGGCGTTCGGCCGCGACCGGCGGACGCCGATCACAAATCGCTGGCGCGGCTGACGAGCTCGGCGAGATCCGGCGGGCGCGTCGGCAGCGTCGAGATGTCCTCCGGCGCGAACCAGCGCTCTTCGAGCGACCCCTCCGCGCGCAGGTCGAGCTCCGGTGCCGGCTCGAACGACACCACGCGGATCAGGTAAAGACGCGAAACGCCGGATCCGAATCCGGGCTCCTCGATCCCCCAGTGATGCCACTCGGCGACAAGTGGCCCGATCGCGACTTCGCGCAGCCCGCACTCCTCCCGAAGCTCGCGCCGGAGGGTTCCGCTGTCGTCCTCCCCTCGTTCCTGGCCGCCGCCCGGTGCAATCCACCACGAGCCGTAGTCGTCCCCGTAGCGGAAGAGCAGAACGCAGCCGTCGTCGTCAGCGAGCAGCGCCCGGACCGCAGTGCGCTCGGGCAGTTCGCTCTCGCGACCGGCGAGCTCGCGAAACCGGCGCAGCCGCTCCTCCCAGGGAACCGCCGCGTTCGCCGGCGAGGTGGAGGGAAGAACGAACAGCCGGGTGTCACCGAGCGTCCTTTCTTGCAGGCCGAGCTCCGGCCGCATGCCGAAGGCGCCGCGGTACGCCTCCTTGCCGACGAAGGCGAGCCACCGCGGGCGTAGCTCGCGGGCGATCCGCTCGAGCCGCTCGGCGGAGCCGGCGAAGTCGGCACGCCGGAGATCGCCCGAACCGGGCGTCGTGCGGTACGCGGCGTTCGTGACGCCGATCCCTTCCTTAAGAAGGGAGAACTGCTCGTCGGGCGCGTAGAGCCGCGAGGTCAGTTGCGCTGCATGCAGCAGGCGCCAGAAGTCGTTGCGCGGATTTGCGAAATGCGCGCGGGCCGCTGCGGACACGCGGCCCGGATTGATGCCGACGAAGACGATACGGAGGTCCGGAGCGAGAACGTCCGGCACATCGCTGGGCGTCGCGTCCCGACCGGCCATGTCCTTTGCGTAAGCCACGTATTCCCCCACTGGGGGAGCGAAGCTCCCTTCACGAACGGTAGGCGACGAGGCATCACGGCGGGGTGACAACTCTGTGCCGAATGGTCGCGCGACGCGGCTACGCGGCCTCGACTGCGGCCTCTGCCGCGTCGAGTTCCGCCATGAGCTCGTCGGTCCGGGCCTCGATGCGCGCCTCGAAGTCCCGTCGCAGATCCTCGCCTGACACGGCGAGCTCGTAGCGCGGGCGCCGCGGCTCGACCTTCACGAGGGACACCGTCGAATCCCAGCCGCCGTATAGGCGAACGTAGCACTCGATCTCTGACAGCGAACGCAGCCGCCGCACGAGCCGCAGGGTACGGCGCGTTCCGGACGGTACCGGGCATCTGAGACCATGCCGGACGTGACAGTCAGAGCGAAAGAACTCCGGTACGCGGTCGACCTCACGACAGTCGGCGATCTGACGGACGAGAAAGGTGTCGGCCTCGAGGTGCCCGGGGGATGGTCGGCGGAGCATTTGCTGCTCGCGGCGCTTCTCCGCTGTTCGCTCGAGAGCCTGGGCTACCACGCGCGACGCGCGGGACTCGAGGTGGGCTCGGCCTCCGGCGGCAGCCGGACTCTCGTGACAAAGCGGGCGACGGATGGCCGCTACGCGCTGGTCAAGACGGAGGTCGAGCTCGTCGTGTCGCTCGAACCCGAGCCGGAGCGCGATGCGCTCGCCGAGCTCCTTGCGTTGACCGAGCGGGACTGCTTCGTCGGCTCCTCCCTCACCGCCGAACCGAGCTATCGGTGGACCGTGAACGGCCGTACGATCGCTTCGTGAGCGAAACACTGACCCCGCCGCGGGAGCGGCTCGACCGCGGCGAGGGCACGGGTCTCGGCCGGCCGTGGCTCGTGATCGTGCTCAACGACGATCACAACACCTTCCAGGGCGTCGCGGCCGCGCTCTCGGCGGTCGTCCCCGGCGTCGGGTACGACGAAGGGATGCGGCTGGCGAACCGGATCCACAACTCGGGACAGGCCGTCGTCTGGTCGGGACTCCGCGAGCAGGCCGAGCTCTACTGGGAACAGCTGCGGGAGCGCGGATTGACAATGGCTCCGCTCGAACAGGGATGATCTTCGACCTCGAGACGATTCGAGCGCGATTCCCGGCGCTCTCCTCCGGTGTGGCGTTCCTCGATGGGCCCGGGGGAACGCAGTGTCCGCAGTCCGTGATCGACGCTGTCGCGGCCTACCTGCGTGAGTCGAACGCGAATCTCGGCGGAGCGTTCGACGCGAGCCGTCGCAGCGACGCGCTCGTCGGGCGGGCGCGCGCTACTGCAGCCGGCTTCCTCGGCTGCGAGATCGAAGAGGTGATCTTCGGCGCCAACATGACGACGCTCAACTTCGCGCTCACGCGAGCGTGGGCGCGCGGCGCGCGTGCGGGCGCCGAAGTCCTCGTCACGAAGCTGGATCACGACGCCAACATCAGCCCCTGGCTCGAGCTCGAACGCGACACCGAGATCGTCGTGAGGTTCGTCGACATCCACGACGACGGGACGATCGACCTCGAGGATCTCGAGGGGAAGCTGAGCGAGCGAACCGGCGTCGTCGCCTTCCCGTTCGCGTCGAACGCCCTCGGCACCGTCAACGACGTGAGGCGGATCGCGGAGCTCGCACAGGGCGTCGGAGCGTTGACCTGGGTTGACGCAGTGCACTACGCCCCCCACGGACCGATCAATGTCATCGACGTCCAGGCCGATGTCCTCCTCTGCTCCCCGTACAAGTTCTTCGGACCGCATCTCGGGCTCGGCGCCGTGCGCAAGGACGTGCTAGAAGCCTGGCGGCCGTACAAGGTGCGGCCGGCCGCGGACGAATCGATCGGTGCGAGTTTCGAGACCGGAACGCTCGCGCATGAGCTGCTCGCCGGCTTCGTTGCCGCTGTCGAGTACATCCACGACCTCGGCTGGAACGCAATCCAGGCGCACGAGCGCGCGCTCGGGCAGCGCTTCCTCGACGGCCTACCGGGCAGCTGCGAGCTCTACGGACTCGAATCGATGGACAGCCGAGTCCCGACCTTCGCCTTCCGGGTCGACGGCGTGGCGCCGCGTGAGGTCGCCGAACGGCTCGCCGCACGCGGGATCGCGGTCTGGGACGGGGACTACTACGCGGTCGAGGTGATGACTCGGCTCGGCCTGCAGCCCGAGGGGGCGGTCCGAGCGGGCTTCGTCCACTACAACACGTTCGAGGAAGTCGACCGGCTCCTCGCTGCGCTCGCCGACGTCTAGGCGGCGTTGTCGGCCTTCGCGGCCGAAGCCGCTGCGATCCAACGCGGATCGTGGCGACGGATCCGATCCGGCTCGCGCCCCCGCGCCTCGGCGATCTCGACGGTCAGGCGCTGGAACAAAACGATGTCGACGACGGGGTGTCGCGTCGGCAGGAGATCGACCTCACAGCCGAGCTCACGGAGCGCCGCCGCAGCGGCAGCCGCGCGTTCGGCGGCCACGCCGTCTCCCTCGAGGACGAACGCCCGCACGGACTCGTCCACCGCGGCGAGATACCCATGCAGGAGTTGCTCGGTCTCGTACGGCTCGGCCGCGACCCAGGCGCCTTCGCGGAGCTTCAGCACTGCCTCGTGGGCGGTCGCGAGCTCCCTCCCCGCACCCGCCACGACGAAGCGCTCCTGCTCGCCCACTTCGGGCAGCGGCGCAGCGAGCGCCTCCTCGACCGCGCCGGAGAGCCAGCTGATGTCCTCGCCGTGCAGCGCCGAGATCGCGGCGACGGCGCTCGTATAGCTCGAGGTGTGGCACCAGCTCTCCTCGATCTCCGGCGTGCAGACGACAACCTCGTCGCACAGCTCGGCGATCGGCCCGTCGGCCCGCCCGGTCACGAGCCACCGCGGACCGGGCCACGCCTGCGCCGCCTCGAGCGTCAGCGGTGTCTCTCCTTCGTGGGAGACGATCACGAGCAGATCGGCGTCGCGCTCCAGCCTGAGGACGAGTTCCAGCGCCTGCACCGCTTCGCCGCCGGTCATGGCCGCGTGGAACGACGTTCCGCAGCCGGTGAAAAGCAGCCTCGCCCCGTCGGGGAAGCGCCGGTCGGTCGGCACCTGAGCCAGCCACTCAGGCTGGGACGCGATCGCGTGTCTGGTCTGTTCGCCGTGCATACGCGATAGGTCTATACGATCGAGCGCGGTGACGGTGTTCCAACGTGACACGCTCGACAACGGCCTCCGCGTCCTCACGGCGGATCTGCCGTACGCGCAGTCGGTGTCGGTGATCGTGATGCTGGCCGCCGGCTCTCGCTTCGAGCCTGCAGCGTCGAGCGGGATCGCGCATTTCTCCGAGCACATGTTCTTCAAGGGAACCGAGAAGCGACCGAGCGCGAAGCAGATTGCGGGCGCGATCGACGCGATCGGCGGCGAGTTCAACGCCTTCACGGGCAAGGAGTACACGGCGTACTACGTCAAGTGCGCGGCCGAGCACCGCGACGTGGCGCTCGACGTGCTGGTCGACATGCTCCGGAACTCTCGGTTCGAGCCGGAGGAGATCGAGCGCGAGAAGGGCGTGATCATCGAGGAGATGAACATGTACTACGACACGCCGCGCGACTTCATCGGGGGTGTGTACGAGGAACTCCTCTGGGGCGATCAGCCACTCGGTCGCGACATCATCGGCGTCAAGGAGACGATCCGGGACGCGACTCGCGACACGTTCATGGGTTATCTCGATCGGTGGTACAAGCCGTCGCGCATGGTGCTCGGCGTCGCGGGCAAGATCGGCGACGGCCTGCTGGAGCGGGTGCAGGAACTGGTCGGCGACCTCGTCGACGCCGAGACCGGCGAGCCGGAGTCCACGGCGCCGTACGAGAACGGCCGCGTCGTCGTCCATACGAAGCAGTCGGAGCAGGCCCACGTCTCACTCGGCGTGCACAGCCTGCCGCTCGACCATCCCGACCGCTACGCGATTCAGCTGCTCGCAACCACGCTCGGCGGCGGGATGTCGTCGCGCCTCTTCAGCGAAGTCCGGGAGCGGCGCGGGCTCGCGTACTACGTGTACGGCCTCAACCACAGCTACACCGACGCCGGCACGCTCTACTCGCAGGCCGGCGTGGACATCACCCGCATCGACGACGCCGTTGCGACGATCGCCGGTGAGCTTCGCAAGATCGCGACCGAGCCGGTCCCGGCGGACGAGCTCGAGAAGGCACGCAACTTCTCGAAGGGCCGCTTCGTCCTCCAGCTCGAGAGCCCGCAAGGGCTGATGCTGTTCGGGCTGCGGAAGGAAGTGCTTGAGCGGCGGCTCCCCGATCCCGACGAGGTGCTGCGCGGTCTCGATGCGGTCACGAGCGAGGACGTCGCGCGGGTCGCCTCAGAGCTGATCGCGAACGACCGGTTCCGGCTCGCCGTGATCGGCCCGTTCGACGACGCCTCGCGGTTCGAGGCGCTGCTCGACGCCTAGACGCCGCCCCAGTTGCGCGGCTGGCGGGCGAGCGAGCAGCCGGTGAGCGTGCTGTTGCGCATTCCGGCCCGCTTGGCAGCGGCGAAGACCCTCGCGTGCGACCCGTTCAGCCCGCGGTGCGCGACGGCGACGAAACGCGAGCCGCGTCGCCGGTAGGTCGTGCTCGAGAAGTTCCACCGGTAGGGATGCTTCCGGGTGGCCACGATGCCGAGTCCGATCTCGCGCAATGGCCCGCCGCGCGAGCAGGAGAAGGCCGTGATGTCCATGACTGTGGCGCTGGGCCACACAGTCTTGGCCCTGCCGACACGCACGATGTGGAGCCGGCCGTGCGCGATCCCGAAGAAGCTGAGGCCCAGACTGGCGGCGCCCTGGCCGACCGAGAGGACAACAAGGTTGCCGCGCCCGCCGAGGTCGACGATCGCCTCGACCGTCGGAAACACCCCGAATTCATCCGGGCGCACGCGAGCATTGACGTCGAGCTTCGAAATCTCGAGCGTCCAGGGCCCGAGCGCTCGCGAATAGACACCGCCGCTCGCCGTCGAGACCCTGAGATAGAACGCGCAGCGGCCGTCTGCCCAGCGCGCCCAGCGAACCGTGACGCTGTCGGGCCGCCCGTCGCCGTCGACGTCACCTCGAAGCAAGCCTCCGGGCTTCCAGCGCGGGAAGCTCGCGCGCTGCGCGCGCGACGGGCAGTGGCCACGCGTTCGCGCAGACGCCGATCCTGCCGTCGCTGCAAGCCCTGCGAACGCCGCGAGAACCGCGGCACCTGCTGCAACTCGGCCGCAACTGCTCACGACCCGTACTTTCGCAGCGCCGTCGGCTCGGGACAAACGGGCACGCCGAGCAGATCGTGCCCGGCGCATCCATCTTTTCCCGACGACGGCCGCTCGCAGGTCGACGGTCCAGTTGGCACCTCTCCCGGATCCGCCCGTTGGAGTGCCTTCGACCTCCGCAAGCCGCTCGAACGTGAGGTTTCTACCATTCGCCGTGGACGGCGCCTAGCCTCTAAAGGGGCAACGCGTCGAGATCCGCCTCGATGTGCTTCCTGTCTTCAGGATCCGCGATTTTGGCCGTGGCCTCGCAACCGAGCTCGTAGAAGCGGCGTGCGTCCTCCGTGTCACCGGCCGTGAGAGACGCTCGCGTGAGCGCCTCGTACGCCCCGGCGATGTCCCAGTCCTCCATCTCCTCCGGAGCAGACTCGACGAGCTCGAGGCAACGCTGTGCGTGATGGAGCGCAGGCTCAGGGCGGCCGAGGATCGAGTACACGCGTGCGCAAAGCCACTCACTGCGCGCGCGGTTGGCAGTCGTCCCGCCCCCTTTTATCCAGTGATAGGCGGACGCATGCGCGCAATAGAGCATCTCCTCGCCGGGCGAGTCCATCAGCGTCCACGTCCGGTTGTAGAGATCGATGCCGAGCCGGCGGTGGTCCTCGGCCTGGAGTGATTCCGAGCGCATTCCCATGATCGTTTCCCTTCCGTCGATGAGCCGCTGCAGCTTCCCCCTGGACGCACGAAGCTCGGACTCGCGAGTCGCGATCTCCCGCTGGTGCGACACGAGCGCGGCCCGAAGCGCGGCCGGATCTCCGGCAGCAAGCGTCGAGCGGATCTCCTCGAGCGGCATGTCGAGTCTTCTCAGAAGGCGGATCGCTTCGGCCCGGTCGACCTGGTCGGGCGAGTAGAAGCGATATCCGGTCTCGTCGTCGATCGCGGCCGGGACGAGCAGCCCGACCTCGTCGTAATGGCGCAGCGCTTTGACGCCTACACCCGTGAGACGCGAGAACCGCCCGATAGGCATGAGCTGCACGGTGTTGAGCTGCATGTCTGCAGCATCGTGCCTCCGGTAGGGGGAGAGTCAAGGGAGGCCGCAGGCTCCCTTTTCGTCAGGCCTCGGCCTCCTGGGCCTTCTCGTCGAATGCGCGATTCGCGATCTCGTCGACCACGGTCGGGTCGGCGAGCGTCGTCGTGTCTCCGAGCTGGCGGTTGTTGGCGACGTCCCGCAACAGGCGGCGCATGATCTTGCCGCTGCGGGTCTTCGGCAGCTCGGGAGTGAAGACGATGTTCGCCGGCTTCGCGATCGGCCCGATCTTCTCCGCCACGTGACTGCGGAGCTCCTCGAGCTTCTCGACGGAGCCGTCGCCTCCGCCCTTCAGCGTCACGTAGGCGACGATTGCCTCCCCCGTCACCGAATCGGCGCGGGAGCAAACCGCCGCCTCGGCGACCTCCTGGTGGTCGACGAGCGCCGACTCGACCTCGATCGTCGAGATGCGGTGCCCTGAGACGTTCATGACGTCGTCGATCCGGCCGAGCAGCCAGTAGTCGCCGTCCCGGTCGATCCGGGCACCGTCGCCGGCGAGGTAGATGTCGTCGTACTTCGACCAGTACGTGTCCCGATAGCGCTGGTCGTCGCCGAAGATGCCTCGCAGCATCGCGGGCCACGGGCGCTTGAGGACGAGATAGCCGCCTCCACCAGGGCCGACCTCGTCGCCCTGCTCGTCGTACACCGCCGGCACGACGCCCGGGAACGGCCGGGTCGCCGAGCCCGGCTTCAGCGTCGTCACGCCCGGGAGCGGAGTGATGAGAACCATCCCCGTCTCGGTTTGCCACCAGGTGTCGACGATCGGGGTCCGGTCGGCGCCGATGTGCTCGCGGTACCAGACCCACGCCTCCGGATTGATCGGCTCGCCGACGGAGCCGAGCAGACGCAGCGACGAAAGATCGTGTCGCTGCGCGTACTCCGGCCCCCACTTCATGTGCGAGCGGATCGCCGTCGGCGCGGTGTAGAGGATCGTGACCTTGTACTTCTCGACGATCGACCACCAGCGGTCCTTGTCGGGGAAGTCGGGCGTCCCCTCGTAGAGAACCGACGTCGTCCGGTTGCAGAGCGGCCCGTAGACGATGTAGCTGTGGCCCGTGATCCAGCCGATGTCGGCGGCGCACCAGTAGACATCGTCGTCCCGCTTCAGGTCGAAGATGTAGTTGTGCGTCGCCGACGTGCCGACGAGGTAACCGGCGGTGGTATGGACGATCCCCTTCGGCTTTGCGGTCGTGCCGCTCGTGTACATGAGGAACAGCAGGTCCTCGCTGTCCATCGGCTCGCACGGACAGGAGTCGGGATCGTCGGAGCTGTCGCTCTCGAGGTCGTGCCACCAGCGGTCACGGCCTTCCTCCATCGGCACGTCGCCTCCGGTCCGGCGGAGGACGACGCAGCTCCTTACGCCGGGAGCGTCGGTCATCGCCTCGTCGGCGATCTTCTTCAGGCCGACCTTCGAGCCGCGACGCAACGCCTCGTCCTGGGTGATGAGGACCTCGCACTTCATGTCGTTCATCCGCCCTGAGAGCGAATCGGCCGAGAAGCCGCCGAAGACGACGGTGTGCGGCGCGCCGATCCGGGTGCACGCAAGCATCGCCACCGGCAACTCCGGGACCATGCCCATGTAGATCCCGACCGGCGTTCCCTTCTCCGCGCCGAGCTTCTTGAGCGCGTTCGCAAAGCGGACGACGTCCTCCTGGAGATCGGCGTACGTGATCGTGCGCGTCTCGCCTTCCGGCTCGCCTTCCCAGTGGAACGCGACCTTGTCGCCCGCGCCGGCCTCGACGTGCCGGTCGACACAGTTGAAGCAGACGTTCAGCTTGCCGCCGAGATACCACTTCGCGTATGGCGGCTTCCACTCGTAGAGCTCGTTGAACGGCTCGAACCAGGTGACCCGCTCACGACCCTCCCGCTCCCAGAAGTCCTCGAACGGGACGTCGTAGATGTCGGCCTTCGCGTTCGCCTGGGCAGCGAAGTCCTCGGGGGGCGGATAGGCCCGCTCCTCGAGGAACATCGTGTCGATCGCGTGGGGCTCACTCGTCTCGTTTGCCACCCGCTATACCACCTCCGCTCTCTCCCTCCGACGGGGCACCGCGGATGTGTACCACGCGACGGCCGCCGTGACGATGCCGCACCACCCGCCTGGGATTACTCAGGGTTCGAGGTCATACGGGTAATCCGTGATGACCTCGGCGCCGTCCTCGGTCACGAGAACGATGTCCTCGAGCCGGACGCCGCCGTAGCCGGCGCGGTAGAGCCCCGGCTCGACGGTCACGACGTCACCGGCAACGAGCGCCTTGTTCGCGAGCCGCCCTATATTCGGCGCCTCGTGCACCTCGAGCCCGACGCCGTGGCCGAGCCCGTGGAAGAAGCCGTCGCGGAGCGGCTCGCCGGGCTGCTTCGTGCGCTGCGTCGGCTCACCGGCCGCCTCGAAGATGTCGCACGTGAGGTCGAAGACGGCGCGCGCCGCGACGCCGGCGCGGATCTCCGCGACCGACTTGTCCAGCGCTTCTTTGCAGAGCCGGTGCCACTCCCGCACGTCCTCGGAGACGTCGCCGACGACGAAGGTACGCGTCATGTCCGTGTAGACGGCAGAGGCGTTGTCCCGCGGGAAGATGTCGACCACGAGCGGCGTGCCGGGACGGATCGGCCCGGAGCCCATGTCGTGGCCGACGGCGCCTTGCGCGCCGGGCGCGACGATGTACTCGTCCGCTGTCGTGTCGTGCGCTGCGAAGACGACGCTCATGTCCGCCTTTACGCGCTCGACGGTGAGCTGCTCGCCGTCGAGAAGCAGCTCGTCGCCGCGGATCTCGGCGCCCCGCAGTAGGTCACGGCAGGCGTCCATCGCCGCCTCGGCCGCGCGCTGCGCCCGTCTCATCCCCGCGAGCTGCGCCTCGGTCTTAGCGCGACGGCGTTCGTCGAAGAGCTCCTGGTCCACGTCGAGCTCGACTCCATCGGCACGCAGCCGGTCGGCGAGCCACACGGGGAAGTTGTCCGGCACGCTCGCCCGCTTCAGCCCCAGACTGCCGACTGCCCTGAGTGACAGCTGCGCATGGACCTCGCGCGCGTCGATTCCCGACGCGATCAGCTCGTCGTAGCCGAGCTCCTCGAGCACATGGACGTCGAAGAGCCCGAGCTCGCGCAGCCGGGTGGCCTCCATCGAACTCGTGAAGACGTGGCGGCTGCCGTTCTCCTCGGCGTAGAGGAACGGATCGGGCACGCCGAGCTGCACCGCTTGTCGCATGTCGGCGGACCGGAAGGAGTCGGCGTAGATCAGAACGGCGTCGGCCACAGGGGAGCGATGCTAGCGACAGCGCAAGGGTTCTCCTGGCGCCTCCAATGCCGAGCAGGGATACTCGCCGGTCAGATGGCGGCGACCGGCGAGAGAGAAGACCCGGCGTTCCCCGTCGGAGCAGCGTGCCGGATCGACTCGCGCTCGCCGTGGCGCCAGATCGCCGAGATCCCGGTCGGGCTCGATCCCGAGGGGATTGCGGTGGACGTCAAGCGCAGGCGCGCATTCGTGGCGTGCTCGCGGAGTGACTTCGTCTCGGTCGTCGACCTCGAAACGCACGGGGTGGTGCGCGAAATCGCCACCGGCAACGAGCCGATCGACATCGGTCTCGACGAGCAGACTGGCCGCGTCTTCACTGCCGACGCGCACTCCGACCAGGTGACGATCATCGACTCGGCGATGCTCGAGGTCGAAACCACATTGCCGGTGGGCGGGTACCCCTCCGGCCTGACCCACGTCCCGGAGTTCCGCCGGCTCTATGTCGGCAACTCGCTCGGGTCGACGATGAGCGTGATCGACCTCGACACGCTCGAGACGATCGCGACCGTGGACGCAGAGCCGGGCGCTGGAGCTATCGGCGTCGACCCCACCCGCCGCCTTGTGATCTGCGTCAACTTCGTCGCGAGTTCCGCCAACTTCTACGACGCCGACTCCTTCGAGGAGGTCGGCCGCCTGGAGTTCGTCAGCCCCGGCACGTGCGCGATCGGGATCGTCCCCGAACGCGGCGAGGCGTTCATCGTCAACTCGATCGCCGGCACGGTCTCACGCATCGACCTCGACGCGATCGAGGTCAAGGAGGAGATCCGCACCGGATCGGCTCCCGTCGGGCTCACGATGCATCCCTCCCACGACCGCGTCTACGTCACGAACCGCGGCGCCGGCTCGGTCAGCGTGCTCGGCGTTGCCGACGGAGCCGAGTGGTCGCAGATCCCGGTCGGAGGCGGCCCGGGCGGTGTGGTCGTCGACCCGCACGACGGACGGATCCTCGTGGCCAATGCCGGAAGCCAGACGATGTCGATCGTCGAGGACCTGCTCGCGGCGCGGCCGCCGGCGCCCGTGGTCGAGGAACCGAACCCGTGGATCGGCAGCAAACTGCCTACGTTCGCGCTCGAGGACTACTGGTCGGGCGAGCAACGCACGAACCGCGACTGGGCGGAGAAGAAGTACATCCTCAACTTCTTCGCGTCCTGGTGAGGACCGTGCAACGCGGAAGCGCCGTTCCTCGAGGATGTGCGCGTTCGCGAGGAGGCCCGGTCGGGTCTCGAGGTCGTGCTCGTGGACATCTGGGAAGGGACCGAGCCGCGCCCCGAGGTCGAGCGGTTCTGCGAGATGTGGGGGATCAAGGGGCCGATCCTGCTCGACCCAGGGCTGGAGCTCGCCGGCGCGCTCGGCGTGCGTGGCGTGCCCACGAACGTCGTCGTCGACTCCGACGGGACGATCCGCGCGTTCGGAGCCGCGCGCCTCGAGGAGCTCGAGCAGGCGATCGACGAGCTGTACGGCCGGAGCTAGAGGACTGCCGCGAGGTCGCGACCCTCGCGCTCGTTCCGGATTCCGACGATCGCGCCGGTCACGGCCGGATGCGAGAGCACGAAGTCGAGCGCTCCCCGCGTGACGCTCCCGCCGGCGCGGGCGCGTAGCTCCACGTGCATTGGGCCGAGGTCAAGTTTGGCGAACGGGTGTCTGTGCCGAAAGTCGTCCTCCGCGAGATCGTCGAGCTCGAAGCCGTCGGTGAGGAACCCGCTCGCGAGCGGCGCCCAGACGATGACGCCGAGACGCCGGTCGAGGGCGTATGGCAGCAGATCCTCCGCGTGCGCACGGGCGAGCGCCGAATACTCGAACTGAAGATCGGCAACCGGCCCGATCGAAAGCGCCCGCTCCACGAGCTCCGGTGGATGGTTCGAGAGGCCGCCGTGGCGGACTTTCCCCTCCTCGACGAGCTCCTGCATCGCACCCCATGACTCCTCGATCGGCACGTTTCGGTCGATGTCGTGGAACTGCAGGAGGTCGAGCCGCTCACGCCCGAGCCGGCGCAGGCTCAGCTCGCAGTCGCGCCGGATCGACACAGGACTGAGATCCATGTAGTCGTCGCCGTCGTCGCGGCGCAGCGTCCCGCACTTTGTGAAGACCAGGACATCCTCGCGACGGGCCAGCGCGCGGCCGACCACCTCCTCGGCGTGCCCCCACCCATAGAAGGGAGCCGTGTCGATCCAGTTGACGCCCCCGTCCACAGCAGCATGAATCGCCCGCACGGAGTCGCCGTCGTCCTGCGGCCCCCAGTTGACCCACCACTCGCCCGGCCGCGAGCCGATGGGGGCGGTCCCGATGCCGACGCGCGAGATCTCCATGTCGCTCGGCCCGAGCCGCCGCCGATCCATGACCGTGTGTAACGCGGTTAGGCTCGCCCATATGCCCCTCTTGCGGCCCGAGGAGGAGACGAAGGTGCACGAGTGGTTCGCCGAGCTCGAGCGGTCGGTCGAGCTCCTCGTCGGGCTCGGTCCGGAGGAGACGCCGAGAGCCGGGTCGGGCGACGTCGATTTCGGTGCGGAGATGATGCGCGTGTGCGAAGGGCTCGCGGAGCTCGGCGAACGGGTGACCTGCCGCGTCGAGGAGGAACCCGAGGGCTTCCCGCGCTTCCCCGCCGTCTCGATCCGTCCCGACGGCCGTGACGCAGGCGTCCGCTACGACGGACTGCCCTGGGGCTATGAGCTCGGCTCCCTCGTAGGCGGGATCGTCGAGGCTGGTCGCCCAGAACCCACGCTGCGCCCCGAGTCGCTCGCCGCGCTGGAGGAGCTCGACCGCGACCTCACGCTCGAGGTCTTCGTCACGCCGACCTGCCCGCATTGCCCGCCGGCCGTGCTGCTGGCGTTTCGATGTGCACTCGCCTCGGAGCGGGTCACGGCGACCGCGATCGAGGCGAACGAGTTTCCGCAGCTCTCACAGGAGCTCGGCGTCCGGTCGGTGCCGCGGATCGTCGTCGACGGCGAACCGCGGTGGGACGGATCCGTACCCGAGCCCGAGTTCCTCAGCCGGCTCCTGGCCATCTAACCCGTCAGCCGGACGGCGAGCCAGAGCCCCGCAAGGCCGCCGATTGATCCGAGCACGAGCGAGCCGAGGCCCAGGGCACTGCCGCCCCAGGCCTCGGGCAGAAGACCTCCCACGGTCATCCCGACGCCGACGAAGATCCAGACGACGCGTCTGTCCATTGCACGCATATCGGTCACAGCCGGAGGCGGAATGAGCGCCGCGGCCCTCGTATCGGCGCCCGCAGCTCGACCCGCGCAACCACGGCTCCTCGCAGCGGTCCGCCGTACGGGAAGACGGCGATGCCGGCACTGTGCGGGAGGAGCTCCCGGGTTCGCGGGCGCAAGGTTGCGAGCTTCCGGCCGTCGCGCAAAAGCGCGACTCGAAGCCCGTCGCCGATCAGCCGCTCGGTCACGTTGCCGCGATTGACGAGGTGCAGCTCGAGCAGGCGCTGCGTCCCGCTGCGGTGCACCATCAAGGCACGAGCGTCGAGGCGCCGCACGATCCGGCCCCGGACGCGAAGGTCGACGATGACGCCGACCCGCAACCGCACGCGGACGTGACGCACGCCGAGCGGGCGCGTTGTCAGCAGCATGAGCGCCGGGTGATCCCCGGGAGCCTCACGCGGTGGAGGCACGGCACGCACATGGAGGACACTCTTCGCGCCGGGAGCGAGTCGGATCCGCTTCGGCCGCATGCGCAGCCACTTTGCGGCGCCCCGAGCGGGTCGCATCCGCGGCCTCCCGCGCAGTGAGCGAGCAAACCCGGCTCGCGAGACGTCGACGAGAAGGGCGCGGCGGCCCGGGTTGCGGACGACGACCGCGGCCGTCGACGCGCCTCTCAGCTTCACGCGAAGCGGGCTCGCACTGAGCCCGATGTTGCGGCCGGCCGCGGCACCCTGGATGGATGCCGCGGCCGTTACGACGACCAGTGCCGCGAGCGCGCGTCTCACTTGCCGATCACCGTGAACGTCAGCGTCGCCGTGTAGTGCCCCGCCGCTACGACCGGCAGCGGCGAGACGAAGCCGACGCTCGTCGCCACAATGTCGCCTCCCGCCGCGCTCGGTCCGCTCGAGCTGGCGAGGGACAGGTCGGGCGCAGGCGCGATCGGCACCGCCGCGAGACCGCCGCCTCCGACACCGATGCCGAGCGGAAGGTCGTGCGGCGAGAACGCCGTGCGGTGGACGCTGAGCGTGTAGCCGCTCGCGTCGTTGCTCATCACCGTCATATGCTCGGGCAGCGGATCCGGCGTCGTCCCCGGCACCGCGGCCGGGAAGCTCAGCGTCGGATGGTCGAGCGCGATCGACAACAGCGGCTGGATGTCGACGTCGACGTCAGCCGACCCGCTCGGCCCGCCCGGTGGCGGCGAGGCCGAGCAGACGCTTGCTACCGCCGAGGAGTTCTGCGGACCGGGTGCCGCCGTTGCGAAGTCGGCCGCGTTGTCGTCGGTGTCCGTGCAGCCACCGCCGGCACGCGCGAGGGCGTTCGTCGCGCTACCCGCCGGTGCCACGCCGCCTCCTTCGTAGTCGGCTGCGCTGCCGTATCCGACGAGATCCTCCAGACCAAGTGCGGCCGCGCAACTTCCGGCCGAGGCGCCGCAGGAGAGCGCCGTCGCGTCGTCGACGACCGCGATCTTGCCGCCCGTGACGGCGAGGTTCGAGGTGCCTGTTGCATCGGCCGACGGCAGCGTCGCGCCGTTCGCTCCGCCGGAGGCGAGCTGGACGAGATAGCGGCCGCCGGCGGGAATCGTTCCGCTGAGCGCGGTCGACTGCCAGCTCGTGCTCGCGGAGGATGCGTACTGGAGCGTCCAGCCGTCGATGGCGACCGGGCCCGCGCCGCGGTTGAACAGTTCGACGTAGTCGTTGGCGTAGGCGGCGCCGCTGTTGCCGCCGGCGGCGTAGAGCTCGCCGACCACGATGCTGCCCGATCCGCTGCCGCGAGCCGAGGTGACGGCGAGCGGGAGGGCGAGCAGCGAGAGCAAGAGGAGCAGGTAGATGCGCTTCATGGAGCCTCCGATCCGGGGGAAGTGGACGGCCCCTTGCTATCGCCCCCCGCGCAGCGCCGACAGTGTCCTTTGCGAAGTCGGCACGAAACCGGCACGCATCCGCGCGCGACGTGAAGCCGCGACGGACGGCTAGATTCAGCTCGATGGACGCGCTCGAACGAGCAGGGCAGGTCGCTGCTTCATGGGACGAACGGCTACGCGCCGACCTTCCGGCCGACCTCGAGATCTTCGACGCCCACACTCATCTCGGCACGGACATCGACGGAATGGTCGGGCGCTACGAGGAGCTGATCGGCTCGATGGACCGCTACGGCATCTCGCGGGCCTTCATGTTCTGCCTCGACGAGCCCGACCGGCATCCAAGCTTCAGCACCGGCAACGACCGGACGCTCGAGTTCGCGGCCCGCTCGGACGGCCGCCTGATCCCGTTCGTGCGTCTCGCGCTCGACGAAGGGCCGATCGAGGAGGCGCGCCGCTGCCTCGATCTCGGCGCCCGCGGGATCAAGCTCCATCCGCGCGCCCAGAAGTTCCTGCTCAACGACGAGCGGCTCGCGCCCGTCTTCGAACTGGCTGCTGAGCGCGGCTTCCCGATCCTCATTCACGCGGGCCGCGGCCTCCCGCCGATAGCGGAAGGGCTCGAGAAGCTCTTCGACGAACACCCCGGCGCGCAGCTGATCCTTGCCCACGCGGGGATCGCCGACCTCGCGAACCTCGCGTACCGCTTCTCGGGCAAGCGCGGCGTCTTCTTCGACAGCTCGGTCTGGAGCGCGATCGACCTGCTCGGCCTGCTGCGGCTCGTACCGCCGGAACAGATCGTCTACGCCTCGGACTACCCGTACGGCCAGCAGCCGGGCTCGCTCCTACTCTCGTCGCGCGTCGCCCGTGTCTCGGGCTTCGACGACCGGCAGTTGCGGGACATGTTCGCAGGCAACGCGAACCGGATCGCAGACGGCGAGGAACCGCTCGAACCCTCGGAGCCTTGTGGCCCCTCCGTACTCGCGCAGCCGTTGGCCCAGGCGCGCATCCACCAGTACCTCTCGATGGCGATGCCGCTCCTGTTCGTCCGACAGCCGTCGGACGCCTTCGGCGCGCTGGGACTCGCCCTCAACGCGACCGAGGAGCCAAATGGCATCCATCGTGACGAGCTCGGGCAGATCCGCGAGCTGCTCGAGGCCGCACGCGACCTGTGGCGGACGCTGCCCGAGGCGGAGGACGACAGCGAGCGGCGCCTGGTGGCGCGCACAGCCGTCCGCTTGATTCAGATTGCCGACACCGTGGCAGTGACCTCTACATGAGTGAGCTCCGCCTCACCGTGAACGGCGGCGAGCATCTCCTCGACGCTCCGGTCGGGACGAGCCTCGCCCACGTCCTTCGCGAACACCTCGGGTTGACGGGGACGAAGATCGCCTGCAACGAGGGCCACTGCGGCGCCTGCAC
>Ga0070707_100001068_pt1 | contig 27038 bp, 22 predicted proteins | sample KBSK5502metaG_FD_65468 | JGI IMG/M metagenome (GOLD analysis project Ga0070707, IMG submission 65468) | Corn, switchgrass and miscanthus rhizosphere microbial communities from Kellogg Biological Station, Michigan, USA - KBS K5-50-2 metaG | ecosystem: Host-associated > Plants > Roots >...
AACTTTTCTATCGGCACTGGAGCGCGTTCACCGAATTCAAGAGAAGTCATTTGTTTGTCATCGATGCGAACGCGAATGTTTCGGGTAGCGCGGCTGTCCCGGCCGCGGTGCTCGGTGTCTCGCCGAGCACATCTGCATCTGCGTCGCCCGGGACGGCCGACGCCGCGCACGAGACGCGCACGCTACCCAGAGATCTCACACCCGGCGATCACGACGTGCCGCCGTTTCATCTTGGCGGGCAGGACATGTATGCGATCTCGCCGGACGGCCAGGAACTCGCTTACACGAGCAACATCGACGAAGTGGAAGCCACGAGCACGAACAACGAGATTTTCGTCGTGCCGATGGCGGGCGGGACGCCCAAAAAGATTTCGACCAGTCGGGGCAGCGATTCGACTCCGCTGTATTCGCCCGACGGGAAGATGATCGCGTGGCGATCGCAAGCGCGCGCTGGTTTCGAAGCAGACAAACAGTCGTTAATTCTCTATCTCCGTTCCGCGCAGAAAGGCGGAAATCCCACGGCCACGTTCGACCGCTCAGTTAGTAGCTTTGCCTGGTCGTCGGACTCACAGTCAGTTTTTTTCACGGCTGAAGATCACGGGCAATCTCCGATCTATCATATCTCGCACACCGAGGCGCCGAGGGCGGTGTTAGTTGCGCACGCCGACGACTTGATGCCTTCGAAAGACAGCAAGTCTGTATTTTTCACGCAAATGTCGATCGCTGGGCCGTCGGAAATCGCGCGATTTGATCTCGAGGAATTCGAGAACGCCACCGGTCATGGGCAGGACATCGTGTATCCCAAGGCGATCACCCACGTGAACGACGCGCTGCTGTCGCAGATCGATATGCAGCCGTTGGAGTCGTTCACGTTTAAGGGCGCGAATGACGAAGAGGTTCAGGGTTTCATGGTCAAGCCGCCGGGATTCGATCCGAACAAGAGGTATCCGCTAAAATTTTTGATCCATGGCGGGCCGCAAGGGGCGTGGGGAAATTCGTGGACGTATCGCTGGAACGCGGAGTTGTTCGCGGCGACCGGCAACGACGGGAACGGCTACGTGGTGGTGATGATCAATTTCCACGGCTCGACCGGTTACGGGCAGAAGTTTACCGATTCGATCAGCGGGGATTGGGGCGGCAAACCGTACGTCGATCTCATGAAGGGACTCGATTACGTGGAGAAGACTTACCCGTTCATCGACAAGAACCGCGAGGCGGCGCTGGGCGCGAGCCACGGCGGTTACATGGCGAACTGGTTGTTAGGCCACACCGACCAGTTCAAGTGCATCGTGTCGCACGACGGCACGTTCAATACCGAATCAACCTACGGCACGACCGAGGAACTTTGGTTTCCGGAATGGGAATTCAAAGGTCCACCGTGGAAGAACGGTGAGCTCTACCGAAAATTTTCGCCGCACTTGTTCGCGGACAAATTCAAAACGCCGACGCTGGTTGTGCACGGCCAGAACGATTACCGGTTGGATGTGAGCGAAGGATTCCAACTCTTCACCACGCTCCAGCGATTAAAGATTCCGTCGAAGATGTTGTATTTCCCGGACGAAGGTCACTGGGTGCTCAAGCCGCAGAACTCGCGGTTATGGTACAAAACAGTGAACGATTGGGTCGATCAGTGGTGCAAGTGATCTGTCATGTCGACCGAAGTGGAGACATCTCTAGATATTTCTGATCAAGTGATGGCCAGACAATATTGAGAGATTCCCCGACTTCGCTCGGAATGACAAAAAGGTAAAAACAAAAGGAGCGGCGACATTTCTGCCGCCGCTCCATGGAGTTGAGAGAGCTCCTTAGTTTATTGCAAGCAGAGTCCGAGCGTTCGACTGGTCGAAGCACTGCAACCCTTCGAATCAGTGACCGAGACGCTATACGCGCCGCCGGTGCTGACGCTGATGCTGGACGAACTCGATGTGAATCCGCCGGGCCCGCTCCAGTGATAGGTGAATGGTGCCGTGCCGCTAGTGACATTCGCGGTCAACGTGGCCGGAACATTCGCGCAACCGCTCGGTCCACCGATTGTGACGGACGGATTCGGATTGACGACCAGCGTCGCCGACGCGCCCGTGGTGCAACCCTTCGAATCGGTGATGACCGCCGAATAAGTGCCGGCAGTTGAAACGGTGATCGAGGTTGCGTGCGAAGTGAAGTTGTTCGGCCCCGACCAATTGATCGTGAAGGGCGCGGTGCCGCTCGTGATGTTGAGCGTGAATGTCTGACTTGTGCCCGCGCAAACTTCCGCCCGCGATGGTGTGATGCTCGCGCTCGGTGTCGGATTCACGGTCAGAACGCCCGACGCGCTAACTCTGCAGTTGGACGATGTCGTTACTGTGACCGTGTAAGTACCCGCTGTCGAAACGCTGATCGTCTGCGTTGTGGCAGTGAAACCATTCGGTCCAGTCCAACTGAATGACGGAGTGCCGAGGCCGCCGCTGACTGCGGCGGTCATGGTGGTGGTGCTGCCCGAACAAATCGCGCGATTTCCAACCGAAACCGTCGGCGCAAAGTTGAATGCGCCGAGAACGAAATCCTTTAAGGTTGCGGTGACCGATTGCGAGGAGCGGGTTTCGACCAGGAAACTGCTGAAGCATTCGGTGCTTGGAAGAAGTTTGGTCAAATTTGTCCCGCCTTCGACGAACGTTCCCGTTGGGAAAATCTTGAAGGTGCCCATTTTCGGCTGATAAGCCCACGGCGACGCCTGCGCAGAGCTGTTGACTTCCGCGCAGAGGATATCGCCGGCTGCTGATGAAGAGCAATCGGCGCCACTGGCGAGCAAGTTTAGCGGCCCATCCGAACCGCCGGAGCCGACCCACTCAAAAATCCGGATCGTGCTGATTGTTCCGCCGGTGGTGAAGTCGCTGAGAATCAGGATATCGCCAATTGCGTGGACGCCATTGAATGTGCCGCTTCCGGCTTTGCCGGGATTGAGTGTTATTGAATTCTGGAAAAACCAGAAACCGATCTGCGAATCGCCGCTGTTGTCGTAGCGATCGGCGCCGAAGTAGAGCAGCACGTCGCCATTCGTGGCGTCGGTGTAAGCCGCGGCATAAGCGTCATTGATCTCATCTTTGTCCGGGACCGATCCGCTGGTGTATTGCCAGGAGGAAATATCCTGAACATCTTTGGAGCCGCCGCCGGTGAAAATGGTCGTGCCTGGTGGATCGACAATGAACGACGAAACCGCGGCATGCGAGCCCGGGCCGGGATTGATTCGGTCCCAGTCATCGGGCAAACCGGTGCCGGAGTGATTGGTGATAGCGTTGCCGTCCAACTCGAAGACGCCCGGATCGAGCGCGAAGATTGGCGCGGCAGTGAGTAGTGTAAAAGCTGCGGTCGCGAGGGCGAGACGCAGCGAGAATATGATTTTCATGAATATATAACTGCTGGGTTGGTGGTTTAACTGCGTAACGCCCGACCGGGGCGTCAGTTCCCGTGCTTTCTATAGCGACTCAATGTTCTATCAAATTTCATAAGAAATCGTCAAGAACAGTTACAGGCCTAATCCCGCATTCGGAGCTGGCCCACGGAGTGGACGCGTCCTGGGGGGCGAAAAGTTAGTGCGATTAGCTTGGCTCGCAGCGGAGATGGCCGCGCAAAGGTAGAATCGGGCTTTCGATCTAGCCGGCTTACTTCATCGGCTTAGCGCCGTCTTCGCCCGTAGGAATAACCGCGATGCGAACGTCCGCCGCCGATGGCGCGTCGTCCGCCGCTCATTGATTCGGGTTCGAAGAGCACGGTGTAGAGATACGGAAAGTCCTCGAGCTTCAATCGCGGAATCTTTTGGCCGATGAAACGTTCGATCGCCTGAAGCGACGAAACTTCTTCGCCGTTCATCAGGGTGAAGGCGTCGCCGACATTTTGGGCGCGGCCGGTGCGTCCGATGCGATGGACATAATCTTCGGCGTGCTCGGGTACGTCGTAGTTGATGACGTGACTGACCCCGGCGATGTCGAGGCCGCGCGCGGCAATGTCGGTGGCAACCATCACTTCGTATTTACCGCTCTTGAATCCTTCCAATGCTTCGATGCGCTCGCGCTGAGTGCGATTGGAGTGCAGCACCGCGACCGAGTGGTTTCCCTGCTTCAACTTGTGCGCGATCCGATCGGCCCCGTGTTTGGTCCGGGAAAAAATGAGCGCGCTATCGAAGTTAGTTCGTTCCAGCAGCGCCATGAGAAGATCGAATTTTTGTTCGGCCGCGACCGGATAAACAGCGTGGGTTACAGTTTCGGCCGGCGAACGGCGCACTCCGATCTCCACTAACTCGGGATCGCGCAATACCCAGGCTGCGAGTCGCTCGATTTCCGGCGGAAGGGTTGCTGAAAACAAAAGTGTTTGTCGATCGGCGGAAATTTTTTCGACGATCTGGCGGACCTGCGGCAAAAATCCCATGTCGAGCATGCGATCGACTTCGTCGAGAACGAGAATGGTCACGTCGCGGAAGTGGACCGTGCGTTGCTCGAGATGGTCGAGCAGACGTCCGGGCGTAGCGGCGACGATATCGACGCCGCGTTTCAAATCTTCGCGCTGTTTTCCATAACCAACGCCGCCGTGCACAACGGTCGCGCGCAAATCGGTGAAACGGCCGTAATCGCGAAACGCAGTCTCGACTTGCGCCGCCAGCTCGCGGGTGGGCTCGAGAACGAGACAACGAAATTTTCCGTGCTTCCCGAGCAGCGTCAGAATCGGCAGTGCAAAAGCGGCGGTTTTACCCGTGCCAGTTTGAGCGGTGCCAATCAAATCCTTTCCGGAAAGAATGATGGGGAAAGCGCGGAGCTGGATCGGCGTCGGCTCGGTGAAACCCATCGCCTGGGTCCCGCGGACGACTTCCGATGAGAGTTCGAAATTATTAAATGACACGGGGCAAAACTAACCGCGGATTACACGGATTTAAACGGATGATTTTTTTGAGTGCTGACGTTATATCAGCGTTATCCGCGCCATCAGCGGTTCTGAAGTGAAGGCTATGCGCATCTTGGTCGTAGCGGACACCCATAACAAATTGCCGCAGCAAGTTGTCGATCTCGCGCGCGATGCGGATGAGATTTGGCATCTCGGCGACGTCTGCGAACCGACAATCACGCTCGATCTCGAAGCGGTCGGTCCGCCATTGATTGTCGTTCGTGGCAATTGCGATTGGAACACGGACTGGCCGCTGGTTGTCGATCTTACGCGCGAAGGTCTGAAGTTCCGACTCGTCCATATTCCGCCGGCAGATCCGCCGGGTGATGTCGATGTTGTTTTGCATGGTCATACTCACGTGCCGCGCAATGAGAAACGCGGCGGCGTTTTGTTTTTAAATCCGGGCTGTGTCACGCGGCCAAACCGGGGCTCGCCTCGGAGCGTGGCCTGGCTCGAAATTGCGGCCGGAAAAATAAATTGGCGATTGGTCGAACTTTAATCGTGCGACTTATTTTTCGTCGCTCGATTTCCGACTGAACCAGCGCCGTTTTTTCTTCGGCTCTTCGGCTGGTTTCTCCTCCGCTTTCGACTTTGGTTCTTCGCGTTTCGTTTCTTTTTGTTTTGGTTCGGCTTTCGGTTCTTTCTTTTTTGCGCTCTTTTCTTCCGCCGGCTTTTCTTCGAGCACAATGGCGACGTCGACCCACTCGATCAGCGCCATTGAAGCGGAATCGCTGGGCCGCTGACCAAGTCGAATAATCCGGGTGTAGCCACCGTTGCGCTCAGTCGATGCCGGCGCGATTTCGTCGAACAATTTCTTGACCGCATCTTTCTGACGCAATGTCGCGAAGGCAGTTCGCCGCGCGTGAATGGATCCATTCTTGCCGAGCGTGACCATTCGTTCCGCGAGCGGACGAACGGCTTTTGCTTTGGCGAGCGTGGTCTTGATCCGCCGGTGCTCGATCAAGCTGCAAACCTGATTGGCCAGAAGCGCTTTGCGATGTTCCGTTTTGCGGCCGAGCCGCACGGTTTTCTTTTGATGTCTCATCGGTTGGCGTTGAGTTGCTTACGTGCGCTCGACTGTCGCGGTAGCAGCGCCGTTTCCGGATGCGCCGTCGGCCGACACGCCGGGCACCGGCTCTACCAAGCCCGGCTCAAATTTCATTCCCAAACTCAAACCAAGCTGCTGGAGCTTATCCTTAATCTCGTTGAGCGATTTCTTGCCGAAGTTGCGATACTTGAGCATCTCGCTCTCCGTCTTCTGCGCGAGCTGGCCAACACTTGTAATGTTGGCGTTGTTTAGGCAGTTCGCCGCGCGGACGCTGAGCTCGATTTCGTTCACGCTCATGTTGAGCAACTTCTTCAGCTTCATGTTCTCCTCGCTCACGCCGGCCGGCGTTTCGTCGAACTCGATCACTTCCTCGTTGAAATTCACGAAGACATCGAGGTGATGCCGGAGAATCGCGGATGCTTGGAGCAGCGCATCATCCGGCGTCAATCGGCCGTCGGTCCAAACTTCGACAACGAGTTTGTCGTAATCGGTACGTTGACCGACGCGCGTGTTCTCAACCGCGTATTTTACGCGCGTAACCGGTGAAAAAATTGAATCGATCGGAATCAGACCGATCGGTTGGTCGGAGCGTTTATTTTCTTCGCCGGTGGCGAAACCGCGGCCGACGCGGACTTCGAGCTCGGCGTCAAACTTGTGTTTCTTGTCGAGCGTGCAGATGACCTGTTTCGGATTGAGCACTTCGTAGCCCGCGACTTCCTGAATATCGCCGGCGGTGACTTCGCCTTCCTTGTTCACGGTGAGCGAAAGTTTCTTCGGCTCGTGGTCTTCGGCTTTGAATTTCACTTTTTTGAGATTGAGCACGATGTCGGTCACGTCTTCGACGACGCCCGGCAACGTGGCGAACTCGTGTTGCGCGCCGGTGATCTTCACCGCGGTGATCGCGGCGCCTTCGAGGGACGAAAGCAATACTCGGCGGAGCGAATTTCCAACGGTGTGACCGTAACCGGCTTCAAATGGTTCGGCGCTAAACTTGGCGTAAGTATCAGTGGCTGTGCTCTCGTCTTTAGCGAGAGTTTTCGGCATTTCAAAACGACCGTAACGAACTGGCATATGCTATTTAGGATTTAAAATTCGAGATCTAGGAATGGCCGTCGCATGACGACACAATTGCTAAATGCTAAATCTTAATTGTTCCTTCTCTTTGCCGGGTTTCCCCTGGCGAGTGCGGTTTCAGCCAAGCGACTGAGACCCAGGGACCAACGGCGTAATTACAAAACTCGCTGCGGAGCGTGGAATAAAGACCATTTCGGCGGTTTTGCAAGCGGCGGCTTTTTCTGACAACCTCCCTGCCGCATGACCGCGACGTTGTCGATCTTGTTGATCGCACATGACGAAGAGCGCGCTATTGGCCTGATGCTGCGCGGGCTGCTGGAGACTTACGATCGAGAGATCCTCGAGATCATTGTGGTGGACGACGCGTCCCAAGATCGAACGTCCGAAATCGTGGCTGATTGGGCGAAGCGCAACCCGAAAGTGAGATTGATTCAAAGAACTCCTCCCTGTGGAGTCGGGCGCGCTCTCAAGACAGGATTTGCCAACATCAGTCCTGGAGCGGAATTCGCGCTGACCATGGACAGCGATTTTGTCGAAAACATGAATCAGGTCCGATTGCTGATCGATGCGGTCGAAAAAGGAAATTGCGACGGCGTGATCGGTTCGCGTTTTGTTGAAGGCGGGAAGGTTGTGCGTTATCCGCTCCTCAAGCGCGCGATGAATCGACTATTTCATGGCGTAGTCAAAATGCTTTTCCGCGTCAAGCAGCACGACGTGACCAATAACTTCAAACTTTACCGCGCAGATATTTTTCGGCGCTTACCATGGCGAAGTAACGATTTTGCGATGAATGCCGAAACCGGACTGCTCCCGATACTTTTTGGTTACAGATTGATCGAAGTCCCGGTCGTGTGGGTCGATCGAGATCCTGAGATGGGCAAATCGAAGTTCGACCTGCTCAAACACGGCGGCGGTTATTTGCGCGTGATTTTGGACGCGCTGCGAATTGCGCGCTCGCAAAAAAGAAAACGATGAACGAGTCGAATTCAAAACGCGTAAACTGGTCCGCGATCGCGTTTGTTGCGCTCGTCAACCTGATCGCGCTCAGCTTTTTCTTCTCGCCCGGCAGTGGCGACGTCGAAATCTGGAACAACTGGATGCGCGAAATCTCCGATCACGGCCTGGTCGGCGGTTATATAAGTAGCGACACCGATTATCCGCCGCTGACGTTCGTCATGCTCGCGGGAGTGGTGAAATGCGCCACGGCATTTGGCGTCAGCACGTTCGTCGTTCTGAAGTGTTCTCTTTTCGCGTTTCTCCTGGTCACCGCGGCCTGCTTCTACTGGTTCACTCGCAATCTAATTATCACCGCTGCGCTCGAGCTCGCGCTCATCCTCAACAGCATGGCGCTCGGTTACCTCGACATTTATGTCGCACCGTTCTTGATCGCGGGGCTTTTCTTTTTGCAGCGCGGCAATCTGAATCTCGGATTTGTTCTATTCGCCATCAGCTGTTTGACCAAATGGCAGCCGCTGATCATCGCGCCGTTCGTCTGTCTTTACGTTCTCGGCAACGCGAAGGAGCGCGCCGTCGAGAAAAGTTCCAAACTCCAAACGCAAATTATTCCATTCGCTTTGGCCGCGGGCATCGTCGGGCTTCCGTTGCTGCTGATTTTCGGTTGGAAAATCTTTGATTCACTCCACCGCGCGATGACCTATCACATTTTTCTTTCCGCCTACGGCTTAAACCTGAGTTGGATCCACACCTGGATCCTTCATCTCGCTCAACCGGAAAAATACGGCGCCCTTCAAAACGGCACGATCGACATCTTCCAGACTCGCGATTTCTCGGTCATCTGGCCCGAGAAAATTCTTTTCTATCTCACTTACGCCATTCTGTTGATCGCGTTTTTCCGCCGGCAGAAAACGTTCGAGCGGCTCATCGTTTACTCGATTCTCGGTTACACGGCCTATTTCGTGTTCAACACCAGCGTCCACGAAAACCATCTCTTTCTTGTCTGTTGTCTCGGATGGATTCTCGCTTTCATCGATTCCGCCCAATTGGTTCGCTGCATTAATCTGAGCATCGCGGCCAACGCGAACCTCTTTCTCTTCTATGGCGCGTTTGGTCAGCGCCTGAATCCGGTCATTGCCGGTCTCGACATCACAATCTTTTTCGCAATCGCGAACGTTTGCCTGTTTCTTGGAATGCTTTGGCAAACGTTCAAAGCCGGTGGCGTGACTTTGCGCTTTTGGCAGGCGCCGGCAGCGCGCTAGCCTTCAACAATTTCGTCAGGCAGCTGCGTCGATGTCGATCTTTTCGGAAAATGCAACGCCAGCGCTTTACCGGCTTCTTCGATCGCTTCCACCAATGCGTCGGTGAATCTTTCGCTTCGGAAGTGTTCACGCATTTTCTCGACTAATCGCTGCCAGAAAGCTTCGCCGCATTTCTCGTGGATCGCCTTGTCGCCGACCACCGCAAATTTGTGAGCACGCGGCGCGATGAAAATCAGGATCGCATTCCGTTCCGGCGCTCTGTGCATTCCAAGCCGATGGAATTTTTTCTGCGCAGGAATCAACGGATCGACATCGAGTTTCCCGCGCTGAATGTAAACGCGAATTTGTCCGGATGTTTTCGATCCGGCATCGCGAATCATTTGCACGATCCGATCGTGCTCGAGCTTGGTGAGAAATTCTTTCGTGCGCATCGATTACCAGCTTGAACCCGCGCCACCTCCGCCAAAACTTCCGCCTCCACCGCTGAATCCGCTGAATCCGCCACCACCGGAAGACCAGCCACCGCCACTTCCGGAACCGATTGCCCAGCCCCATCCTGCGCCGGAACTGCTGTAGTGGTAACCGCGTCGTCTTTTCACCCGCGATAACAGCCACGAGATCAAAAAGAAAAATCCGAACAGGATCAAATTGCCAAAGAACCTGCTCGCGTGATCGCGGCCGCTCGCCTCGCGAACTGTTCTTCCGGCGCCTTTGTATTCGCCGCGGACAGCCTTGAAGATCCAATCAATGCCTTCCGCGAGGCCGCCTTCGTAATCGTTGTTCCGAAAGCGTGGTTTGATTCGGCGTTCGGTAATGTCGAACGCAGTCGCGTCCGGGAGCGCGCCTTCCAAACCGTAGCCGACTTGGATGAACATTTTGCGGTCTTGAATAAAGACGAACAGGACGACGCCGTTACGTTTTTCTTTTTGGCCGACGCCCCACGCTTCCGCGACACGCTGCGTGTAAGCCGAGATGTCGTCATCGCTTTGCATTTTTGGAAAAACCGCGACCATAACTTGGTCCGAAGTTTCGCGCTCGAATTGGGCGAGCTGTTCGTTGAAGCGAAGCGCTGCGCTGCTCGAAACGACATGCGCGTAATCGTTGAAATAGCGATCCGGTTTCGGCGGGATAACTTCGGCGCCGTGGGCATTGATTGCCACAAACGCCGCGATACAGAGCGCGATTCGTTTCACGCTAAGACAAGATCGACAATCGTTACGGCGTCGCAGCTGCAGTCGCTGCAGGCGAAGCCGCCGGCGCAGGCGAAGCAAAATTGAAGTTCACCGTCGGCGCTTTTTCGGCGCCTGGCTGCGCGGCGAAGTACGGTCGCGGAGCGAAACCGAACATTCCCGCGATAAAATTCGTCGGAAAGCTTCGCACCTGCGTGTTGTAGCCTTGCACCACTTCGTTGAATTTATTTCGCTCCACCGCGATTCGGTTTTCGGTTCCTTCGAGCTGCGCCTGCAGCGTCAAAAAATTCTGATTCGACTTCAATTCGGGGTAACGCTCGACCACGACCAACAAACGCGAGAGCGCGTTGCTCAATTGGCCTTGCGCCGCTTGAAATTCTTCGAGCTGCTTCGCATCCGTCGGCGCTTTGTTCGGATCGAGTTGGACGCGCCCGACACTGGCGCGCGCATTCGTAATTTCGGTCAACGTCGACTTTTCGAAGTTGGCGGCGCCTTGCACGGTGTTCACCAGATTTGGAATCAGATCGCTTCGCCGCTGATAAACATTTTGCACCTGGGCCCATTGCGAATCGACTGACTGCTGTGATTTAACCAGTCCATTGTAACTCCCCATCAGCGCCAGGCCGCAGACAATGGCCAAAAAAGCGAGGATAACGAGAACGCCGCCGCAACCGATCGCAAATTTGTTCATAAGATAGACAATGAGTTAGGCGGGAATCGTTCAGGAAAGCGGCGCGTAAGTCAAACTCACTATCGCCCGAGGACGAGCCGCAAAAAATACGCGTCCGAGAATTTCCCGCTCATTCCCTGACGAACAATCACGGCATTCAGCGATGGAATCATGAACAAGCGCTGATAATTCGAGCCCAGCGCGACGACCATGTCCGGCGGTGCGGCCCGACAGAAACAAATTCCGCCCCAATGCGCGCGTTGCCATTTTAAGTCCAACTCCTTTTCATAATCGATCTCGCGAGCATTCGGCGCCTGCCGGTTCAACCAAAATGTCAGGCCGTAGGATGGATTTGCGCTTGATCCGGCCAGTGCCTGACCGAACAAACCGGCCGGCACGATTTGTTTGCCCTGATAATTGCCGCGGCCAAGCACCAGCTCGCCAAATCGCGCCCATTCTCGCGCGCTCAATTCAAATCCGCTCGCCGGCAGCGGATTGCCGAGAAAATCTTTTTTGAATTCGAGACTCGTTAGTCCGAGCGGCGAGAGAACATTTTCGTTGATGTAGGAGATTGTCGATCTTCGATTCAGTTTTCGCCGAAGAACTTCGTTAAAAATCTGCAGATGGCTCGGGCCGTAAGCAAACACGGAGCCGGGCGCTGCAACGAGCGGCAATTGAATCGCCATCGCATCTCGATCGCGAATCGAATCGCTATGCAGATGCGGCGCCGGTTCGATTCCGTCGGTCTGGTTTAACAATTGGCGAATCGTGATCTGTGATTTCCGTCCCGCCTCGGCGGGACTCTTCCATTCCGTGATCGTGTCCGCGACGCGGTCGTCGAGCTTGATCAAGCCGTCGCGCACCGCGCACAGCGCCGCGATTCCCCAAAAACTCTTTGTGCCGCTGAAAATTTTGCAGCGCATCTCCGCGCCGCCGCCGTTCGCATAATGCTCGAACACGGTTTTGCCGTTTTGCATCACAAGCATGGAAAAGCCGCGATTCCGCTCGGAATAATTCGCCGCGCGCGCGCAGTTGCCGGGCTGAATGTCAGTAGCGAACGAGACTGATGCCAAAGATGCGATGGCAAAGATCGACAACCAGCGCATCGATCGAATTAGGATTCGGAGGGCGCGGGCGAATCGGCCTGAGCGACGGTTTCAGCAGGGGGTTGCGGACGTGGAGCCACCGGCAGATGTCGCGTTCGCAATTCCTCAACGTTTGGCAGCTCGTCGAGATTGCGCAGCCCGAAATGATCGAGGAAAAATTCCGTCGTCTCGTAAAGCAACGGGCGCCCGGGAATTTCGGCGCGGCCGGAGATCTTCACGAGGCCGCGCTCCATCAACGTTTGCAAAACGCTGTCGATCGTCACTCCGCGCACCGCTTCGACATCGGCGCGCGTGATCGGTTGGCGATACGCGATGATCGCAAGCGTTTCGAGCGCTGGCGACGTGAGGCGCGTGGGTTTCGGCGTCGGAAAAAGTCCACGGACCCACGGAGCGTATTTCGGATCGCTGACCAATTGCCAACCATTGGCCTTTTCGACGAGCTGAAAGCCATGCTCGTTCTGAATGTATTGAACTTTCAATTGCTCCATCGCGGCCGCGACTTCTGCTGGTCGAACTTTTGCGAAGTCGTTAGGCGACAACTCATCCTCAGCCCCCGCGCCGTGAAGAAGATCGACAATCTCTTTGGTCGAAAGCGGTTTGTGCGCGCTGAAGAGAAGAGCTTCGATGACGCGGGAAAGATTCATTAGTTTTCTCCAATCGCGCTTTGAATCGCGTCCGCGATCCGGTTGGCGTGTTTGTCGATCTTATCCAACTCGCGGCCTTCGATCAAAAGCCGGATCTTGGATTCCGTTCCTGAATAACGGAGCAACACGCGCCCCTTGCCGGCCAGTTCGCGTTCAACTTCGTCTCGCAATTTCACGACCTCGCGTAATTCTTCGATGGGCGGTTTCGATTTCACGACGAGGTTCCGCTGCGCCTGCGGATATTTCTTGAGACATTTTTTCAATTTGCTCAACGGCTGACCGCTCGTGTGCATGATTCGCAAAATCTGGAGCGCGCTGATAATGCCGTCGCCGGTGGTTGTAAAGTCGCGGAAAATAAGGTGGCCGCTTTGTTCGCCACCGAGGTTGAGATTTTTCTTCATCATTTCCTCGATCACGTAACGATCGCCGACTTTTGTGCGAATGACTTTGCCGCCGTTTTCGGCGAGCGCTTCATCGAGACCAAAATTACTCATGACTGTTGCGACCAGCGTGTTGTCGCGGAGCTGACCAGATTTCAAAAGATCGAGCGCGGCGATCGCGAGAATCTCATCGCCATCGACAATCTTGCCGTTTTCGTCGCAGAGCAGAACGCGATCCGCGTCGCCATCGTGAGTAATTCCGACATCGGCGCCGGCAACTTCGACCGCGCGTTGAATTTCTTCGGGATGCGTGCTGCCGCAGCCATCGTTGATGTTCGTCCCGTTCGGCTCGTTGTGAACAATTGCTATTTCGGCGCCGAGCTCGCGCAAAATGCATGGCGTCGATTTGTAAGCTGCGCCGTTGGCGACATCGACCGCGACTCGCAACCCTTCAAGTGACATGTCGCGAGGGAAACTGCGTTTTGCGAATTCCACATAACGGCCAAGCGCGTCATCGATTCGCGCCGCGCGACCAATTTTTCCGGCGATCGGCCGGATGTTGTCGATCTTGCCGGTGAAAACTAAATCCTCGATCTGTGCTTCGACCTGGTCGTCGAGTTTGTAACCATCGTGCCGGAAAAATTTAATGCCGTTGTCTTCGTAGGGATTGTGCGAAGCGGAGAGAACGATTCCGGCGTCGGCTCGGAGCGATCGCGTGATGTAGGCGACGCCGGGAGTCGGCAGCGGACCGATGATGAGCACATCGACGCCGAGTGAGGTGATTCCGGCGACGAGCGCGTTCTCGAGCATGTAACCGGAAAGACGCGTGTCTTTGCCGAGAACAATTTTTGGACGCGAACCTTCCGGAAGTGTTCGCGGGTTCAATTGCGTGAAAACGTGCGCAGCCGCGCGCCCGAGCTTCAACGCAGTCTCGGCCGTGACCGGTTCGACATTCGCGACGCCGCGAACACCATCCGTCCCGAAAATCTTTGTGGCCGGTTTCACGGGCTTACTGAAACGCTCCGATACGAGTTCGTAAACGAGAAAGTAATCATTTCGTCTCAGCTGATTCGCGCTTACTCGCGATTTCTTTCTTCTCCGCGTTCAATTCGTTAATTTTTCGATGAAGCGTCCGCCGGCTGATTCCGAGCTTCTTGGCGGCTGCGGTCACATTTCCGTTCGTGGTCGCGAGCGCTTGCAAAATGAGTTTGCGTTCAGTTTCGTGGAGATCGAGTGGACTCGCTTTTTCACCGAACGCTTTGTTCGCGGAAATTCCGCGGGGCAGCGTTGCACCGGCAGCTTGTCGCAACGCGCTCGGTAAATCGCGCGGCGTAATCTTCGGCCCGGTCGCCATCACGACACCATGTTCGATCGCGGTGCGGAGCTCGCGAACATTGCCGGGCCAGTTGTAAGTCAGCAACGCGTTCATTGCTTCAGGCGTAAGATCGACAATGTCCTTGTTGTTTGCTTTGGAAAATTGTTTGAGAAAACCGCGAACGAGAAGCGGAATATCGTCTTTGCGTTCTCGCAACGGCGGCATCACGATCCGCACGACGTTCAAACGAAAATACAAATCGTCGCGGAACTTTCCCTCCTTCACTAATTGTTCGAGATTTTTGTTCGTCGCCGCGATCAAGCGCACGTCCGCTTTCAAAGTTTGATTACCGCCAACGCGCTCAAACGCGCGCTCTTCGCTGATGACACGCAGCAACTTGACCTGCGTCGTCGGCGGGATCTCGGCGACTTCATCCAAGAAAATCGTGCCGCCGTTTGCCTGTTCGAATCGTCCGGGCCTTCGCTCGTGTGCGCCGGTGAACGCGCCTTTCTCGTGACCGAACAATTCGCTCTCGAGCAGTGTGGGCGAGAGCGCGGCGCAATGGACGGCGACGAACTTCGCCTTGTTGCGTCGGCTTAAATTGTGAATTGCGTGCGCCGCCAGTTCTTTTCCGGTGCCGCTTTCACCTTCGATCAAAACATTCGCCGACGACGGCGCGACCTGCCGAATCGTGTCGAGCACTTCGCGAAGCACCGGCGCTTCGCCGATGATATTCTCCAAACCATACCGTTCGTCGACTTGTTGCCGGAGCGATTTATTTTCCTCGGCGAGTTTGTGGTCCCGCAATGCGCGCGCAATCAGCAGTTCGACTTTGTCGAGATTCAGCGGTTTGGTCACAAAATCGTAAGCGCCGCGCTTCATCGCTTCGACCGCGGTGTCGACCGAACCGTAAGCTGTCATCATGATGCAAATCGGCGACGGCGGCATTTTCAGTGCGCGATCGATCAGCTGCATTCCATCTTCGCCGCCGAGCCGAAGATCGGTGAGCAAAAGATCGACATGTTCGCGCTCAAGCACATTCATGGCGCTCGCGATGTCTCCGGCAACGTAAACGTCGTAATCATTCTCGAACAGCCGGCGCAATCCGTCCCGCGTATGTTTTTCATCATCAACGATCAAAATCGTGGGTTGCACGGAATTCAGGGCGAGGTCCGGCGCTGTAGGTGCGCCATTTATTCTCACTCAATCGCGCAGGATCGGCGAAATTGCTACTCAGCTTTTCGTTCGCCCGCTTCCAGCATTCGGACGCGGCGATCAATGAGCGGCAATCGAATCGTGACCGTGAGCCCTTTGCCTTCGCTGCTTTCGATCGACAATTCGCCGCCATGTTCGCGCACAATTCGGCGAACGATCAAAAGTCCGAGCCCGGTGCCGCGGGTTTTGGTCGTGAAATAAGGCTCAAACACGCGGCTCAAGTTTTCCGGCGTAATTCCGCCGCCCGTGTCGGTGAAGCGAATGATGACGTGCGAATCGTCCCGATCGGTGCGAATCCGCAAAATGCCGCGCGCGTTCATCGCTTCGAAACTATTTTTGATCACGTTGTAAAACGCCTGCTTCATCTGGTCGCGGTCCAGTTCGAGCGACGGCAGATCGGAGCGCAGCTCCTGCTCGACTACGACGTCGCGATCTTTGATTTCCGGGGTGAAAAATCTGACCGTTTCTTCGACAATTGCGTTCACATTTTCCGGATGCAGTTGTGGTCGCGTTGGACGAATCGCGCGCAAAAACTGACTAATGATGGAATCGAGCCGGTTTACTTCGGCGCGCGCGACCTCGACCGATTCCTGAAGCTCGGCCTGATTCGCGCAGTCGGCTTTGCGGGCGGCGCGCTCGATCAATTGCAGATGAATATTCAGTGAGTTAAGCGGATTTCCGATTTCGTGCGCCACGCCGGCGGCAAGCAACGTCAGCGCGTTCAGTCGCTCCGATTCGATCGTTTGCTGTTCGCTCCGGCGATTTTCGGTGATGTCGCGCAAGATGATCGCATGCCCGACCTGCTCTGCCTGGCTGTCGATCTTATCGTCGGCTACTTGTCGTTCAATCACTAGCGGGACGCTGTAGAAATTAATGAAGCGATTCGTTGGATAAAAAATTTCCAGGTCACGACTGACTGCGCCTTCACGCGAAAGCGCGTTCCAATCCAAACCGCGCACGCGCTCATCCAAACGCCTGCCGATCGAATCGTTCGCATCCAAACCGAATAATTGGCAGGCCGCATTGTTGAGATAAGTGATTCGGCCTTTCGAATCGGTGACGACGATTCCCTCCTGGATCGAATTGAAAACGGTTTCGAGAAAACCTTTCTCCTGTGCGAGACGCAGAAAATAATTCTGCACTTCCTCGGGACCAATCTTGCCGAGACGGCCGATCAGTTTCTCAACGAAACCGGACTTCATATCTCGATCCGCGACATTTCAACGCGAATGTAATTCAAGACCACCGGCGCGAGGACCATGCCGGGAATGCCCATCACCGCTTCGCCGATGATGAGGCCGATGAGGGTGAGCCAAACCGGATTGCGCGTCCAGCCGCCGATAATTTTGCTGTTCAAAAAATATTCGAGCTTGTGAACGGCAATCAGAAACACCAATGCAACCAGCGCCAACTTCGGCGAAATCGTCGCCGCAAGAAAAACAATAATGCTGTTACTGATCAGATTGCCAACAATCGGCAGAAGACCGCACAGGAAAGTCACGCCAATCACGACCGTGGCATGTGGTAGCCCGATGACGAGAACGAAGATGGCGGTAAGGACCGTGTTGATGGACGAGATGATGATCTGTGCGCCCATCACGATTTCGAAACTGCGATAGAAGTCGTGAAAGCGCGTTGCGGTCTCGCTCGTGCACGCGGCGTAGAGATTGTCCGCGCCACCGTTCGGCGCCGGGCGCGGTCCACTGTCGAACCAACTGTGAAAAGACAAACTGCCGGCCACGACGATTCCGATAACGATCAGAATGAAAAGCGTCGCGCCCACGCCCGCAACGTGAGCGACGTTGCTCAGGTAATGAATTTCGTCTTTCAGCTGATCGACGACGAACGCTTTCAGTGTTTCGAAATCGGTGAACGGGAGTTCGATGTTTCTTTTCTCCGCCCATGCTGTCGCGGACGGAATCGAGCTCTCAGCGATTTCAGGCAATGCCCGCCAGGCCGCGCGCGTAAAATAGCCCGCGGCATAAGCGATTCCGACGAGCCCGATCAGGAACAAAATCATCGCGAGCCATTTTCGATTCGTGAGACCGTAAAGTTTGCGCAGCGCGAAATAAGAAAAGAACGCTGCGAGCAAGAGCGGCCCCAAATGCAGCCACGCCGCAACGATCAATGTCGCCACCAGCACACCGTAGGAGATTTTACGCGGCGTGCTCATCTCGTGGATGAAATGATGATGTCGATCTTAGGCCGCTTGTCCCGTTTCTTTTTCTGCCCGTTCTTTCAATGCGGCCTTGCGCGAAAGTTTCACGCGGCCTTTGTCATCGATGCCGATGCATTTCACCCAGATCATGTCGCCGATTTTGACGACGTCTTCGGTGCGGTTCACTCGGAAATCGGCCAGCTCGGAAATGTGGACGAGACCGTCCTTGCCCGGCAAGACTTCGACGAAGGCGCCGAACTCCTTGGTGGAAACGACCCGGCCTTGATAAGTCACGCCGATCTCGATCTCCTTGGTCATGCCGCTAATAATTTCCCGCGCGCGCGCCATCGATTCGCCGCTGGTCGCGTAAATGTGAACGGAGCCGTCGTCTTCGATGTTAATCTCGGCGCCGGTCTCGGCCACGATGCCCTTGATCGTCTTGCCGCCGGGACCGATGAGCGCGCCGATCTTCTCCGGATTAATTTTGATTGTCTCAATCCGGGGCGCGTACTTCGACAGCTCAGCGCGCGGTTTATCGAGCGAGCCGCGCATGATTCCTAGAATTTTCGTGCGCGCCTCTTTCGCGCGTTGAATCGCTTCCGCCATGATTTGGTGGCTGATGCCCGGAAGCTTCAGATCGAGCTGATAACCGGTGATGCCGTTGTCGGTGCCGCAGAGTTTGAAATCCATGTCACCGAAATGATCTTCCGAACCGATGATGTCGGTGAGAAGTTCGTAACGTTTCAATTGGCGATCTTCGCTGTGCTCCGTGACCAGGCCGACGGAGATTCCAGCGACTGTGTTCTTGATTGGGACACCGGCGTCCATGAGCGCGAGCATTCCGCCACATACGCTCGCCATCGATGTCGATCCATTCGATTCCATGATCTCGCTTGAGATACGAATGGCATAACGAAAATCACTTTCGCTCGGCACAACCGGTTCGAGTGAGCGTTCGGCCAATGCGCCATGGCCGATTTCACGACGGCCCGGTCCGCCAGTCCTTCCAGTTTCGCCAACGCTGAACGGCGGAAAGTTGTAATGAAGAATAAAACGTTTCGATTGTATGCCGCCGCCATAGGCGTCGATGTTTTGCGCTTCTTCTATTGGCGCGAGAGTGGCAAGCGCGAGCGCCTGCGTTTCGCCGCGTTGGAAAATCGCGGAGCCATGCGCGCGCGGAATCACTCCAACTTCACAACTGATTTGCCGCAAGTCCTGATAACCACGGCCATCGACGCGTTTCTTTTTGTCGAGGATGCTAATCCGAAACGCTTTCTTCTGAACGTAATCGAACGCCTGCGAAATCGAGAAGTCGTCGGCTTCCGGAAATTTCTCCAGAATCGCTGCTTTCACTTCCTCTTTGAGCGCCGCGACTGCTTTGGCGCGAGCAACTTTGCCCGCGGTGTAAAGCGCGGCTTCAATTCGATCACCGGCAACTTGATAGGCGATTTCGAGCAGCTCCGGTTTGACCGTGAGCAGTGGCATTTCGCGTTTTGGTTTCGCGATTTGCGACGCGAGCTCTTTTTGAATGCGGATCATCTCGCGGGCTTGGGTATGCGCGAACTCGAGCGCTTTGATGAACTCGGCTTCCGGCAATTCGTTCGCCGCGCCTTCAATCATGATGACGTCGTTCTCGGTGCCAACGTAAACAAGATCGAGATCGCTTTGGGTACGCTCAGTGTGAGTCGGGTTGGCGACGAACTGGCCGTTGATCCGGCCGACGCGGACCGCACCGATCGGTCCCGCGAACGGAACGTCTGAAACGCAAAGCGCGGCTGACGCGCCGTTGATTGCGAGCATGTCGGGATCGTTCTCGCCGTCGGCGCTGAGCAAGATCGAGATGATCTGCGTGTCATAAAAATATCCCTGCGGGAAAAGCGGACGGAGCGGACGATCGATCATCCGCGAAGTGAGCGTTTCCTTTTCGGCCGGCCGACCTTCGCGTTTGAAATAACCGCCTGGAAATTTTCCGGCGGCGGCCGCTTTTTCACGGTAATCGACCGTGAGCGGGAAATAATCCTGACCTTCTTTGATGGCGGTAGCCGAGACGGCGCTGGCCAAAATCATAGTGTCGCCGCATGAAACGATGACCGCGCCGTCGGCGAGCTTGGCGATTTTGCCGGTCTCGATAGTTATCTGGTTCGTCCCAATTTGGGCTGTGACCTTCTGTTGCATAGTATTTTCCTGGATTGTGCGAGTTCCAGGTCGGTCACCCTGACTGTAGGTTTTAACTCCGAAATTTCCTTACGCGGACCTAAAACCTAAATTCAAGGTGCCTTGCGACCTGGTTGTCGCGATTAACTAACTTTCGAATCGGCGTCGCACTGAAACGCGCACGCTAAGATCGACATCCTCCACGGCTACTTCCGCAGATTCAATTTGTCGATCAACTTCTTATAGCGTTCGGCTTCGGACCGGCTCAAATAATCGAGCAAGCTCCGACGTTGGGCCACCATTTTCAGGAGCCCGCGGCGCGAAGCATGGTCTTTGGCATGGGTTTTCAAGTGTCCGGTCAATTGCCCGATCCGGCGCGTGAGCAACGCGATTTGCACATCGGCGCTGCCCGTGTCCTTGCCGTGCAACTGGAACTGCTTGATGTCCACTGTTTCCGTGTTCTCAGCCATTTTCGAAGCGCCTATCTTAGACCAAGTCGACGAAATCGCAAGGTCAGCGGCTGGGAATTAGAAAACAGCGCCTCAATGCGCGATCGCGCTGCCCCATTTGCCCCAGGCCCAGAGCAAAATCAGAGCGCCGATGATCGACATGATGAAGCCTGCGGGATGAAATGCGGAGCCGGCCGCCGGCCGCGAGAACAATCGTGCAATCAATCCGCCGATGATCGAACCGGCGATGCCCAGAATGATGCATTTCACCAAACCAAGTCGTAGTCCCATAATTAACTCGGCTACCCAGCCGACGATCCCACCGACAATGATCGACCAAATGATGTGTAACATGGCGCGATGCTAGAACGGCAGGCGCGGCAAAGGCGATCCTTTTCTTGCGAAGCTATTTGCGTTGCCGATTCGCTTCGTCGATGGCGAGATATTCATCGCGTGGCGGACTGAAAGTGTCGAGCACACGCGTCTCTTCTATTGTCTCGACGCCGTGTGGAATGTTGCTCGCGAGATAAAACGAATCGCCGGTCTTCATTTCGTGCGGCGTTCCGTCGACAATCAATTTCAGTCGGCCCGACAAAATGTGAACGATCTGTTCCTGTGAATGCTGATGCGCCGGCATTTTGCTGCCCGGCTCGAGCGTGGCCAGCATTTGGTACATTGTTTTGCCGCTCGTTTTCGTCTGGCGTTTGATTCCGGGGCAAATGGCGATCCAGGGATTTTCTTTTTTCATGGCGTAGCGCTTCTGATCGATTTTAGTCCGAATATGTTAAGAACAAATCGCCATTGATCATTGCGAGGATGTCGATCTTTGCTCGCGTTTGCCATCGTACCAAATGTGCAAACCCTCGCGTGAGTGGGCAGCGCTCGGGCCGCGCAAGATTACGCGAAGAGAATTCCCAAGAATCTGGTGAGCGGAATACATTCGGAGTTTTCGCCCGGAGGTAACAATCGGCTCTCGCAGAATCTTGAATCGTCCGAGCTTTCGAAGGGCAAGGCTGAAATAAACTTCTTCGCCAATGAAAAGAGTTTCGTCGAATCCGCCGACCGCATCGTAGTTTTTGCGCGTCGTGAAAAGAAAAGCACCGGCGCCGAAGTTGAGTCCAAAGTAAAGCGTGCAGAAAAGTCCGACCGAAATTCTCGCCCACAAAGGAACTTCGCCGCTCATCGCGACGCGCGCGCCGCCGCCGGAACAACCTTCTTCAAGCGCGGTGATCGCGCCAGTCACGTGCTTTTCGTTGATATGAGTGTCGGCGTCGACAAAGAACAAGATGTCGTCGCCCGCCGCCCGCCCGCCAGCGTTACGCGCGGCCGCGATTTGTCTTCGATTAACCGAAACAACTTTCGCGCCGGCATCGCGGGCGATTTCGGCAGTCGCATCGTTTGAAGCATCATCCACGACGACGATTTCATGTTCTCGATTTTTCGCCGATTCGTGAATTGCGCGCAGCGTCCCCGGCAGCTCGAGCTCTTCGTTGTAAGCCGGCACGATGAAGGAGAGCACATGCGTAATGTAGCGGCGCCTGCGCCACGTGCATCAGTAGACTTACAGATTAGTGCTTACCGGTTTTCACTGTCACCGTGAAAGTAGCCATTCCAGTATTGTTACAGTCATCCGTGGACGTCACATTCACGGTGGTGGTCCCAACCGGGAAGAAACTTCCCGACGGTGGATTTGCGAAAGCGGGCACGTTCCCGTCGTCCTGGTCGGTAGCGCTGACGCTAAAGAAGACGAACGCGCCCTTCTGTCCGTTGACTCTCTTTTTCTGCGCCTTGGTTACGATGTTTTCCGGAACAGTGATCTGCGGCGCGCTGTTATCGTTTTTGGTAAAGTTCGCGATCAGCGTGCGATTAGCGCTCGCGGTGAAGCTATAGGTCGACGAAGTACTGACGATAACGCCGTTTTCAGTCCAGTTGGCGAAGCCGTAGCAATTGTTTGCCGTCGCGTGCAAAGTAACTGTCGATCCGCAATTGTAGTTGCCAGTTCCGCTGACTGAGCCGCTGCCACTGGGATTAGCGGTGGCCGAAATCGTGTAGTTGTTCAGCGCGAAATTCGCGACCAGTGTCCGATCGCCGCTAACGGTAAAACTATAGTCAGCCGAAGTGCTGACTTCGTTTCCGTTCTCAGTCCAATTTACAAAGTGGTAGCAACTGTTCGCCAAGGCGTGGAGCATAGCTGTTGATCCGCAATCATAGGTCCCCGCGCCGGTGACTGAGCCGCCGGCCGTTGGCGAAGCGCTGGCAGAGATGGAGTATTGGATCTTGCTAAAGTTCGCGACCAGCGTGCGGTTGGCAGTAACAGTAAAGCTGTAACTCGATGACGTGCTGACCTCGTTGCCGTTCTCAGTCCAGTTTACGAACTGATAGCAATTGTTCGGTGTCGCGATAACCGTGGCCGTCGCGCCGGGATTGTAATTTCCGCCGCCGGTAACTGTTCCGCCATCAACTGGAGACGCGCTGACTGAGATAACGAAAGTCGAAGATTGAACCGCGAGCGCATCCAATCCTTTCACGGTTTGACCAATGATCGCCACCTGACCATTCGTGGGATTGATGGTGGTCAGGTAGTTGGTGACATTTGATGAGTTACCGTTCGCTACTGAGGCCCATAAAATTCCACTAAGATCGAAATCCATTCCATTAGCTCTGGGATTGATATTCAAAGGCGGATTGGGATAACTCATGTTCGTGACGTGAGTCGCTGCTCCAGTGGACTGGTTGATCGTTACTTCGCCGCTTTGATTCACGGAATAGAGCGTGCCGGAAGGCGAGAAGGCCAGGCCGTTCCCGTCTGGGAATCCTGCGCCAGTGTTACCAACGAGACTCGATGCGCCGGTGCCTGTGTCCAGCGTGTAAATATTTCCGCCTCCATACCCGAAAAGTGTCCCATCGCTGCGGAAGGAGATATCCTGGAATGCGGTGCTGTTCACGCCCACTTCGGTTCCGGCACCCGTCTCGGGATTGATGGTTATCGTAACAAATGTGCTATCCGACGCGCGTTTACCCGTGCCGTAGAGCACGCCGGTCAATGGATCAAAATCGATTCCGCCCACTTGATTGAATCCGATCGGGCCGATCAGAGTCGCCAGTCCCATATTCTGATCAAGCATGTAGAGACTGGCTCCTCCGCTGGGACCGAGGAACGCCGAACCGTACAAGGTGGATCCAGTGATGGTGAAAGTAGCGTCGGCAAAGCCGAGGTTCTCGTTCCCGGCACAGACAATCGCATTGTTACCGCAGCCTTCGAAATGGAAATACCAGCGGTTGAGAGTTGGAACTACTGTAAACTCGTGCGCATCGCTCAAGTCTTGCGGTGAAAAATCTGCCACCAACTCTTCGGTATTATCGCTAACATTTGTCCTGTAAATGTGCGGACGAGGGTAATTGCTATTTTCACCCACATAGCGCGCTGGCGCGTCTGCGATTTTCCGCGCTGGGAAGAATTCGGCATCTGGCAACGCCTCGGCCGCAGTTGTCTCGAATTAGCTCGCACAGTGCAAGCCGATTCGCAGGCCGCGCTGAAACGCGCTAAACCCGGCTGTGCCCGGTGCCTAATGCGGCAGCAGGGAAACGGTTTGTTTGTGCGGATTGCCGACGGTGTAGCCCGAACCAGGCTGGATGGTCATCTTGGCCGGCGCAGCTTTCTTGCGCGAATTATTTAACGCATGGAGAGTCACGGTCGCCGTGCTCTGGTTGGCGGGAATCGTTACCTGTCCAGGAGTTCCACTCAGCGTGTAGTCGACGCCAAGCTGCGCTCGGCCACTCATGGAGTAAAAGACCGTAGTGGTGCGGCAATTTTGATTTGCTTCAATAGTGAAGACTGCGTCACCGCCCTTGGGAATGGAATGGTCCGAAACCGCAAGAGTTACTACTGGAGTCACATCACAAGGTATGGGAGTCGGAGTAGGTGTTGGTGTTGGGGTAGGCGTTGGTGTCGGAGTGGGAGTTGGAGTCGGCGTGGGCGTAGGCGTAGGAGTCGGCGTCGGTGTGGGTGTTGGGGTAGGAGTGGGAGTCGGGGTTGGAGTTGGAGTAGGAGTAGGTTGTGGTTTGCATTTGCCCGCGCCGCCCGCGTTATAGATCGCTTTGACTTCGTCGGCACCCAGTGCGCGGGTGAAGATCTCTACTTCATCGATCTGGCCGTTCCAGAAAAATCGTGAAGTGGTAACCTGGCCAGTTGACGCTCCGATGTAGTTATTGTTGCCGCCTGACAAATCGATGGGATCAGAATAATTCGCAGTGCCGACAGCCGTTCCATCTATAAAAAGCGTAAACGTCGATCCACTCCTCGTTAGGGCAAAGTGGTGCCATTGACCGTTGGTGTAGTCGCCCGTGCTGCCAACCTGAATGGAATTGCCTCCGCCACCGTTCCAAAACAGGAACAAACCAATACCGGCGTCATTAAAGTTGAAATCGAGATTGTTCGTGGCGAATGTGGGATCCGGTTCGAATGACAGCGCGTGCATCCGGTTGGTGTTGGCCTGATTCGAGCCGGCGCTGTTCGCCTTGTTTTCGACCACGGTGTTGGCCCTTGCCCAGAAATCGAACGTGAACTCGCCGGTTCCGAAGTTCCAGTCATTGCTGGCGGGTATCGAGACACTATCGTCGGTCCCATCGAAGTTAAACGCGTCGCTAACCTCGCCGGGGCCAAAGGTAGCATCGCTTAACGTTCCATCGTGACCGCCCTGAATGTCCTTCGCATTATCATCGCCCGGCCACCACGCGATCATGTTAGTAGGTGGCGTTACGCAGGGACACTTGCCCGCACTACCAGCGTCGTAAATCTTTCGGACTTCGTTTGCGGTCAGCGCACGGTCGAACAGTTCGACTTCGTCGACCAGGCCATTGAAGAACTCTTGGTTATTGGGACGTTCGTGATGGCCAATGTAAAGTGGACCGGAAGTGCTCGGAAGAATCGCGCCCGTTTTCTTGACGCTGTTATCGAGCACGCCGTTGACATAAATACTTGCGGTACTGCCGTCGTAAGTTCCGGCGATATGATACCAAACATTATCTTGAATCGTCGTGTTCGATAAGACGACGTCGTCCCACGAACCGGTGTTAAAGGCAAAGTCGGCCTTGCGGGTGGCGTCGAGGATAATGAGACCATAGCGAAGGTCATCGCAACATGCGGAAGTCGTATCAGTTTGCTTTATTAGAACTATACAATTGCCGGTGCATTCACCCTTTTTCATGACCCAGGCGTCGATACTGATTGCTTGCTGAATGTTCTGATTGTCGTTGTGCGGGATGGTGACGTCCCCGGTTGTTCCATCAAAGCTGAATGCTTGATCGACTTTGCCGGCAGCGAAGGTTGCTCCACCGATTAACGTTCCGTTGTTGTCATCTTGAACATCCATCGCGTTCCCGTTACCTGGCCACCAACTGATCATTCCGCCCGGCGCGCTGGTGCAAGTTCGACATTTACCGGCGCCGCCCGCGGTGTAGATACTCGCGATTTCGCCTGCCGAGAGTGCGCGATTAAATGCTTCTAGCTCGTCGATCAAGCCGGCGAAGTTGGCCTGGGCGCCATTTGAGCCGAGGAACAGATCGTCGGTACCTGGAAAGACCGAGGAAGTGCTGAACGAGTCTGATCCGACCAAGACACCGTTTACGAAAAACTGCACCGACCCAGCATCAAAGACCACGGCAACGTGTTGCCACTGGTTGGCGGAGACTACGCCGGCAGAGGAGCCGCGTGAATCGTAACTCGAGCCGTCACTGCTGATGTAGAGGCGAAGGCTACCGTCGCTGAACACATCGAATTCGTAGCCGTAGGTGCCTGGGCCGTGGATCTTGCTAAAGAGAATCGAGGTAGACAAAGGATTAGGGTAGGTCCACGCGTCGAGAGTAAACGCACTTATAAAGTGGAGATTGTTCGCATCCGGAACCGTCACTACTCCATTACTAGACCCATCGAATTGAAAGGCCTGACCTACTTCTCCCGGCGCAAAAGTCACACCACTGCCCAGCGTGCCGTCATTGCCGTCTTTCGTATCGACTGCGTCGCCTTCTGCGCGCCACCAGCTCACCATCCCATCCGGCGCGGGTGTGCATGGACATTTGCCCTGACTGCCGGCAATGTAGATGCTGGCGACTTCGGTCGGGCTTAGCGCGCGATTGAAGATTTCTACTTCATCAATCACGCCCTGAAAGAAATCTCTGGTCGACCCTTGGTTTAAGCTTGAACCGATGATGAGTGGCGAAGCAGTGTTTTGCAGTGGTCCTATCGTTGTTGTCTTGGACACGTCCAGCACGCCATTGATGTAGAGACTCATGGTCGTGCCGTCGTAGGTTCCTGCGATATGGGTGAATTGATTTAGTGGGATGGGACTACTACGTATCTCGTCGCTCGTGCTCGAGTTTCCTAAACGAAATATGACCGATTGAAGCTCTGATTCTGTGCCCCAAGCAAATCCATAAGACTGGGTGTTGCTGGAGAAGATATCGCCTTTCATCATAATAAAAATGGTGCCAGTAGAGCTGCCGGCGCTTG